>Ga0208564_1000549_pt1 | contig 34497 bp, 25 predicted proteins | sample AD_UKC073_MetaG_FD_184439 | JGI IMG/M metagenome (GOLD analysis project Ga0208564, IMG submission 184439) | Active sludge microbial communities of municipal wastewater-treating anaerobic digesters from USA - AD_UKC073_MetaG (SPAdes) (version 2) | ecosystem: Engineered > Bioreactor > Anaerobic >... | reverse complement strand
AGCTGGCAGGATGATAAAGCGGCCAAGCAGCTTGTAGTTCGGCTTAACCGCATTGAAGGCCAGGTACGGGGGATTAAAAGGATGATCGAAGAGGATGCTTACTGTGATGATGTTTTAAACCAGATCTCTTCGGTCCAATCTGCAATCTACGGCGTGGCCAAGCTGCTGTTAGAAAAACATATGAAGTCTTGCGTTAAGGAGCAACTTTTAGAGGGCGATGACCAGGTCATCGATGAGCTGCTGAAGACAATCTTTAAGATGATCCGGTGATTAACGGGGGGTATCGATTAACCATGTCGGGAGCTAAAAGCCGGGCGGCAAAGCAGGCGGCGATAACCATCCCTATCTCCGGGATGAGCTGCGCGGCCTGTGCGGCAAGGGTAGAGAAGGGGTTGCATTCTCTACCCGGGGTTTCATCTGCCAATGTTAACCTGGTTACGGGAAAAGGGGTTGTTGATTATGACCCTGAGCAGGTAGAGCCCCGGCAGATAATTGAGCGGGTTGTGGAACTGGGGTACATAGTTTTAGCAGAGAAACAAGAGCTGCTTATCTCCGGGATGAGCTGTGCGGCCTGTGCGGCAAGGGTAGAGGACAGATTAAAGTCACTGCCGGGGGTGCAAGAGGCCGCGGTTAATTTGGCTACCAACAAGGCGACAATCAAGTATATTCCGGATCTTATCACCGTTTCAGAGATGAAGAAGGCGATCCAAGAACTGGGCTTCGAGGCCCGGTTAGCCGGCGCTCTTTCTCTTGGTGAAGCGGCCCGGGCCCGGCAAAAAGAGATAAACTGGCAGCTGGCCCGGTTCGCTGTCGCGGTTCTCTGTACCCTTTCTCTTGCCGTGATGATGATCTCTTCGCAGGCGGGGTTTCGATTGGCGATTAATCCCTGGGTGCAGCTGGCTTTGGCCACGCCCGTTCAGTTTTTTGCCGGCTGGCCTTTTTACCGCGGGGCCTACCGCGCATTAAAAGCAGGTAGCGCAAATATGGACCTGCTGGTGGCCTTGGGTACCTCGGTTACCTACTGCTACAGCTTGGTCTCTCTTTTCGCCGGTTGGAACCTCTTTTACTTTGGATCGTCCGCCATGCTCGTGACCGTCATTTTGCTGGGCAGGCTGCTGGAGACCGCGGCCAAGGGCAAAACCTCGGAGGCCATTGAAAGGCTGGTCGAGCTGCAGGTAAAAACAGCCCGGGTGCTTCGGGACGGCGTGGAGATAGAGCTCCCAGTAGAGCAGGTGGCCGTTGGCGATCTGCTCGTTGTGCGCCCGGGGGAGAGGATTCCTGTGGACGGTCTGATCGAAGAGGGAAGCACAAGTATCGATGAATCGCACCTCACCGGGGAAAGCATGCCCGTGGAGAAGAGACCCGGGGATGATGTGGTCGGGGGGTCGCTCAATAAGTATGGAAGCTTTACCTTCCGGGCTACAAAGGTTGGCCCGGAGACGGTTCTGGCGCAGATCGTTCGGTTAGTCGAAGAAGCGCAAGGCTCCAAGGCCCCTATCCAGCGCCTGGCGGACCGGGTCTCCGGTATCTTTGTGCCCGCGATAATCGCTATTGCCCTGCTTACTTTTGGGGGCTGGTATATCAGCGGGGCTACTTTTGAAAGCTCCCTGGTGCATATGGTGACCGTGCTGGTTGTCGCCTGCCCCTGTGCCCTGGGATTGGCTACACCGACAGCGATTATGGTGGGGACAGGGGTGGGGGCGGTGAGAGGCATCTTGTTCAAGGGCGGGGAACACCTGGAGCGAGCGGGGAAGATCGATACCGTAGTCCTGGATAAAACCGGCACCATCACCCGGGGGGTGCCGGCGGTAACCGATATTTTTGCGCTTAACCCCATCGATGAGCGAGAACTTCTGGGTATTATCGCCTCCGGAGAGATAAAGTCAGAACATCCCCTGGGCCGCGCCGTGGTTAAAGCAGCGGAGGCATGGGGCATACCGCTGGAGGCCGTCGCTAATTTTAAGGCTTTGCCCGGACAGGGGATCAGCTTTGACCTGGGAAACGAGACCTGGCTGGTCGGCAATGAGAGGCTGGCAGAGGCGCTGGGCCTGGATATATCCCCGTTCTTTGTGCAGAAAAACCGCTGCGAAGAAGAGGGTAAAACCGTGATGCTGGCCTTTAACGGAGGCCGCCTGTCCGGCATGGTCGCGGTAGCGGATACGGTTAAAGAGAATGCTGTCCAGGCCGTTTCCGAGCTGCGGCAGATGGGCCTGGCGATTTATATGCTGACCGGGGACCGGGAGAAAACCGCCCGGGCTATCGCTGAGCAAGTAGGGATCACCAACGTTATCGCCGAAGTTTTACCCCGGGATAAAGCCGAAGAGGTGCAAAAGCTGATGGATGCCGGGCAGATCGTGGCCATGGTTGGCGACGGGATCAACGATGCGCCGGCCCTGGCCACGGCCGATGTAGGGATAGCCATCGGTACCGGGACGGATGTAGCTATAGAGAGCGCCTCTGTTACGCTGATGCACGACGATCTGAGAAAGATCGCTTCTGTCATCCGCCTCTCGCGGCAGACCCTGCGCAAGATCCGGCAGAACCTCTTCTGGGCATTTTTCTATAACCTGGTCGCCGTTCCCCTGGCCATTTTTGGCCTGTTTACACCGGTTATCGGCGGGACGGCGATGGCTCTGAGCTCTCTTTCGGTGGTGACTAATTCCCTGCTTTTAAAACGCTATAACCCGGATCAGTCTGGTTCCTAAGTTACCTCTACCGTTGGCCCCGCCCGGGTTGGGAAATAAAATTTACTGAAGCAAGCAGTGTTGCACAAGTTGACTCTCACCGGCACCAAAATGATATCTAGATATTTGCTCAAAAATTTGTTGCCGGTGAAGCTTTATCTATTGACAAAAACGTTACTTTAAGAGTAAGGTTAATATACAAAATATTCGTTGCGCTTCGGGAAGTTGGGTTTGAATCCCACGCGGAGCCGCCGCTGTAAGGGCCGAGCCTGTTTCAAGATGCCACTGTGATCTGTTCATGGGAAGGCGAAACAAGGCGATGACACCCGAGCCAGAATACCGGCGCGGCGAATTAATCACAGGTTAACGGAACTTTAGCCGTACTGATCATCGCAAAGCCCAGCTTTGCTTCTCCTGCCCTTTCCGTTAGCCGGAAAGGGTTTTTCATTGCTGGAACAGGTGATCTGGCTCTATCGATGCCCGCATTATTCTGGTTTCTCGAGCCGCTTCAACCTGTTACTTCGGGATAAGGGTTTCTGCGATAAAGCAGGTACGGGGGTAAGGTATGTCATTTGAACATTATCTGCAAAGGGGAACCCAAAAATTGCGGATGGGATTTACCACCGGAAGCTGCGCTGCGCTGGCGGCCAAGGCTGCTGCGCAGATGCTTTTTACCGGTGAGCGTGTGGAAGCTGTTAGGATCATGACGCCGAAGGGGCTGCCGGTAGAGGCGCAGGTATTAGACATAGAATTGGTCGCTGATTATGTTCGCTGTGCCGTCCAGAAGGATGCCGGCGATGACCCCGATGTGACCGATGGCGTACTTGTTTATGCAGAGCTTCGCAAAACCGATCGGCCGGGAGTTCACATAGACGGCGGCAACGGGGTAGGTCGCGTTAGCCGCCCCGGTCTCGACCAGCCCATCGGTGCAGCCGCAATCAACCGTGTGCCACGGCAGATGATTTCCAAGGAGGTGCAGGCAATCTGTGAGCGCCATGATTACAAGGGGGGGCTAGAGGTAACCATCAGTATACCGCAAGGAGCCAGGCTTGCCCGGCGAACGTTCAATGCAAGGCTTGGCATAGAGGGCGGTATCTCCGTTCTGGGTACGAGCGGTATCGTCGAACCGCGAAGCGCCCAGGCGCTGATCGATTGTATCGGTGTAGAGCTACGGGTGCTGGCTGCCGAAGGATATCGCGGGGTAATGTTTACTCCGGGCAATTACGGCCGGGCCTTTATTGCCGCGCACCCCTCTCTGGCGCAGGCAACCGTGCCCACGGTTAACTGCTCGAACTTTATCGGTGATTCACTAGATCTTGCTGTGGCCTGCGGTTTTAAACAGATTTTGCTGGTCGGCCATATCGGAAAATTTGTCAAGCTGGCTGGCGGGATCATGAACACGCATTCCAGTGTTGCAGACTGCCGTATGGAGCTGCTGGCCGTTCATGCCGCGCTTGCCGGAGCAGAAAGAAACACGGTCGCGGAATTGATGGACGCCATATCCACGGATGGCTCTATCGAGATATTGGATGAGCACGGCTTGCGGAAAACAGTGTTTCATTCTTTGCTCCAAAGAATCCAGGCACATTTAGAGAATCGGGTAGGAGACGCGATCGAGATTGGCGCGCTGTTGTTCAGCAATCTACACGGTTTCCTGGGGCAGACGGAGACAGCGGCGGACTTGATCGCTTCATTCCGGTAAGGAGGAGTTGGTATGGTTTATTTTGTTGGTGCCGGTAGTGGCGCGACTGATCTGATTACTATACGCGGTTTAAAATGCTTAAAGCAAGCGGATGTGATTATCTACGCAGGCAGCTTGGTTAATCCGGCATTGCTTGAATATGCCCGGGACGATTGCTCTATTTACAACAGCGCCGAAATGACGCTGGAACAGGTGCTGCAAGCGATGCAGGAGGCAGAGGCCGCCGGGCTGACGACAGTGCGGTTACATTCGGGCGATCCCTGCTTGTATGGCGCTATCCGCGAGCAGATGGATCTGCTTGATGAAAACGGAATCTCTTACGAGGTTGTGCCGGGGGTATCCAGCTTTTGTGGGGCCGCCGCAGCACTGCGGGCCGAGTATACGCTGCCCGGCGTAAGCCAAAGCGTAGTCATTACTCGGATGGCGGGGCGCACCCCGGTACCAAAGCGGGAAAGTATCCGAAGCTTTGCTGAGCATGGCTGCACCATGGTGATTTTTTTAAGTGCCGGGATGACCGGGGACTTGCAGAGCGAGCTGCTCGCAGGCGGCTTTGCGCCCGAAACCCCGGCGGCAATCGTCTACAAAGCTACTTGGCCTGATGAAAAAACGGTGCGTTGTACCGTCGGCACGCTGCCACAGGCTGTCGAGCAGAACGAGATAGACAGAACGGCTTTGATCCTGGTAGGCAAATTTTTAGGTTATCAGTATGATCGTTCCAGGCTTTATGATCCATCTTTCTCTACCAGCTTCCGCAGGGGAAATAAACCATGAAGATCGGTTTGATTGCCTTTACTGCTGCCGGTGATGGCCTGGCTGAAAAGCTACAGGCCCGGCTTGGCGCGGCCGGGCTGAAAGCATCGCGCTACCGCTGCCGGGCTGGCCTGCTGCATGACTGGACACGCCGCCATTTTGCCTCCGACGATGCCCTCGTGTTCATCGGGGCGACAGGCATTGCAGTGCGGGCTGTCGCCCCGTATTTAAAGTCAAAAAGTTCCGATCCGGCGGTGGTGGTAATCGATGAACAGGGTAGTTTTGTTATCGCCCTGCTCGCGGGACATCTCGGCGGTGCAAACCGGCTGGCAGAACAGATCGCCGCAATGCTTGGCGCCGTTCCGGTTATCACCACTGCTACAGAGTGTAACCGCGTTTTTGCAATCGATAGATGGGCCGGCGAAAACAATATCAGGATATTAAATCCCGAACGGATCAAGTCTGTTTCTACGCGACTGCTTGCCGGAGAGAAGATCTATCTGCAGAGCATGTTTCCGATCGAAGGCGCACTACCGAATGGATTAATCGCTGGCTCGAATCAGTACGATGTCCTTATAACAGTTAAAAGGGGGGGTAGGGAAGAGGCGCTTAGGCTGATCCCCCCCCTCTTAACCGTGGGCGTTGGCTGTCGAAAGGGCGTCTCCAAAGAAGCCATCCAAAGAGCATTTGAAAACTTGTTGGAAAAGGGAGACTGCCACCGGGAGGCGGTTTGCCGATTTTGCAGCATCGATCTGAAGGCGCAGGAGGCGGGGTTAATTGCTTTTTGCGAAGAGCGCGGTTTGCCGTTTCAAACGTTCTCCGCAGAACAGCTCGGTGCCGTGAGCGGGCGTTTCACTTCATCTGCATTTGTTCGGGAGATCACCGGAGTGGATAATGTCTGCGAACGCAGCGCAGCGCTGGGTAGTGGGGGAGAACTTCTGGTAAAAAGAATTATCGGAGATGGCGTGGCTATGGCGCTGGCGATAGCACCCTACACGCTGCATTTTAGGGAGGGGCAAGGAATGATCCCTGATGGGTAAGTTGTTCGTAGTGGGGCTGGGCCCCGGCAGCTCTGCGGGTATGAGTGGAGCGGCTCACCTTGCATTGAAACAGTCTAAAATAATCTGCGGTTATACCAGGTATGTCGAGCTAATCCGGCCGCTCTATCCGGGCAAGAAATATCTAGCTACGGTCATGCGCAGTGAAATTGAGCGCTGCAAGATGGCCTTTGAAGTGGCTGCCGAAGAGACGACGGCTATGGTCTGCAGCGGAGACGCTGGCGTCTACGGCATGGCCGGGCTGCTCTACGAGTTGTCGAGCGGGTATCCTGCTGTTGAAATAGAGATCGTGCCCGGAGTGACGGCTGCGCAGAGCGGGGCGGCTATTTTGGGGGCGCCGCTGATGCAGGATTATGCCGTAATTTCGCTTTCCGATCTGTTGATCCCGTGGGAAACGATTGAAAAACGGTTGCGTGGTGCCTCCCTGGGCGATTTTGTCGTCGTTCTCTACAATCCGGCGAGTCGCAAGCGGACCGAACAGATGAAACGGGCCTGTGATATCTTTTTGGAGAGCAGAAGCAAAGAGACTATCTGCGGGGTAGTCCGGAATATAGGCAGAAACGGAGAGCAAAGCCGCATTCTTACGCTGGGAGAGCTGCGCCATATCCGGGTGGATATGTTAACTACTGTCTTTATCGGAAACAGCCAGACCTGCCTGATTAACGGGAAAATGGTGACGCGGCGCGGTTACGAGAATAAGAGATGAAAAAATTGCTGTTGTTCGGCGGAACAAGTGAAGAGCGCGGGCTGATCGAGGCCCTGGCGCTCTATCCCGTAGCGATTACTCTATGCGTGGCCAGCGATTACGGAAGGGCGCGTTGGCCCGAAGAAGATGAGAGGCTGTCAGTTTATGCTGGGCGCATAGATGCAAAGCAGATGGCCGAGCTGATCCGCAGGGAAGGTTTTTTCTGCACCATCGATGCAACCCATCCCTATGCTGTCGAGGTATCCGCCAACATCAAAGCGGCGGCGAAGGAAACGAAGATCCCCTATCTGCGGCTGCTACGTGAAAAGAGCAAAACAGGCGGCAGTATGGTTGTTTCTTCGGTTCAAGCGGCAGCAGAGATACTCGGGGAGCTGAAAGGCGCCGCTCTTATCACGACCGGAAGCAAAGAGCTCGCCGCTTTTACAGCAGTTCCTGATTTCAAGAAGCGGCTCTATCCGCGGGTGCTCCCAACTGTGGAATCGATTGAGCGCTGCCTGGAACTCGGATTTCCACCGGGCCATATTATCGCCATGCAGGGCCCCTTTTCAAAAGAGTTAAACATTGCCTTGATGCGGCAATTTGAGATCAAAACTATGGTGACAAAAGATGGCGGTAAATACGGTGGTTTTCCGGAGAAACTTGCGGCGGCAGAGCAGCTTGGCGCGTCCCTAATCGTTGTTCGCCGCCCGGAGGAACAGGGCTTGACCCAGGGTGAGCTTATTCAAAAACTGTCAAAACTCTTGGAGGGCGGATAATGAAAATAAGCATTATCGGCATGGGGCCGGGTAGCACCGGGATGTTGACCGTCCAGGCAAAAGAGACTATCGATGCAGCAGAGGTGATCATCGGTGCGGAGCGTCTGCTTCAGGCATTGCCCGGGGATTGCCGTGCTGCCTGCTACGCCGTAATCGAGCCTGGTAAAACCAAGCAATTGATTGAGGCGAATTCACAGGTAGAATCGATATCTGTTTTGATGAGCGGTGATACCGGCTTTTACAGCGGCGCCAGAAACCTGCTTCCCCTGCTCGAGGGATATGAAGTTGATCTTATCCCCGGAATATCCAGCGTGCAGTATTTTGCATCCAGGTTACGGCGGCCGTGGCAGGATTGGAAGCTGGTCAGCGCTCATGGCAAAAGCTGCGATGCGGCGAGCCTGGTACGCGACAATGCCGAAACCTTTTTTTTAACGGGTGGCCTGCTAACGGTGCAGGTGCTGTGTGCACAACTCCGTGATGCGGGGTTGGGAGATTGCCAGGTAACGATAGGCGAAAACCTCGGCTCTGCCCGTGAGCGCATCGTGGTAGGCACGGCCGCCGAGCTGGCCCGGCTGGATGGTCATCTACTTGCCGTTATGCTCGTCGATAACCCCACCCCGCGTAAGACGGTCTCCTGCGGCCAGCCCGATGATATCTTTCTGCGGGGAGATATTCCGATGACCAAGAGTGAGGTACGCAGTGTGATCCTCTCCAAGCTGCGGCTCTGCGAAGACGATATTGTCTACGATCTCGGTGCTGGCACGGGCTCTGTCTCTGTTGAAGCGGCGTTGTTGGCAAGATCAGGGCGGGTTTATGCTATTGAGCGCAACCCCGAGGGTTGCCGCCTCGTAGTAGAGAATGCGAAAAAGCTTGGGGCGTTCAATCTTTACTCCATTGAGGGAGAGGCTCCCGGTGCCTTTGCGGGGTTGCCCGCTCCGGATGCGGTTTTTATCGGCGGCAGCGGGGGAAAGCTCTCTGAAATACTGGAAGAGCTCCTTCGGATGAACCCTGCGGTACGTCTTGTCATTAGTGCGGTTACGTTGGAAACGCTTGCTGAGGCAACTTTGGCCTTTTCTCGCCTCTCTCTACAGAATGTGGATATCGTTCAGATCGCTGTTAACCGCGTCAAGCCGTTAGGCGGGTATCATCTGGTAATGGCGCAAAATCCCGTGTTTGTGATCAGCGGGGAGGGTGAAAATGACTGAGATACCAAGATTAATGATTGCAGCTCCCGGCAGCGAAACAGGCAAGACTACCGTCATGCTGGCATTACTGTCAGCGTTAATGAAGCGCGGCGCATCACCTGTAGCCTTTAAGTGCGGTCCGGATTATGTCGATCCGCTGTTTCACCGGGAGACCCTGGGCATCCCCGGCTATAACCTCGACCTCTTTTTTACCGGCAGAGAGACGATGCTCGGCTTATTCTGCGAACATGCACAGGGGCATGGTATCGCCCTGGTCGAAGGTGTGATGGGTTACTATGACGGGGTTGATCGCACTGTGCAGGCAAGTAGCCATCATCTTGCCCGGATAACTCAGACACCGGTCATCCTGGTTATTTCAGCCAAGGGCGCGGCGCTGTCTCTGGCGGCGTTAATCAAGGGCTTTGCGGAATTCAAAAAACCTGCTCAGATCGCGGGTGTAATCTTAAATAATTGTTCTGAAACTTTTTATCATCGAATGAAAGAGACGCTCGAAAGAGAGTCCGGCCAGCCCCTGGTCGGCTATTTTCCGCGATTGCCGGAGTACAGCATCGAGAGCAGGCACCTGGGGCTGGTTCCGGCTGCGGAGATTGCAGGCTTGCGGCAGAAGCTTGCTCGTCTGGGCAGGCAGGCGGAGCTAAGTATCGATATCGAGGCGCTGTTGAAAACGGCCCGAACCGCGCCGCCCCTAATAGGCGAGTTGCCGGTGATTGAACCGGTTACCCGGAAAAGGCCCCGCCTAGCCGTAGCCCGGGATGCCGCCTTCTGTTTCTATTATGCCGAGAACCTGGCCTTACTGGAGCGTTTGGGCGCAGAGATTGTGCCGTTCAGCCCTTTGCATGATACCTCGTTGCCTGGCGATACCCGTGCTTTATATCTCGGCGGTGGCTATCCCGAGCTCTATGCGCAGCCGCTCGGCGAAAATCTATTCATGCGCGGGAAGATCCGCGATGCGGTGAAGGGCGGGATGCCGATACTGGCGGAGTGTGGAGGTTTTCTTTATCTGCATGACACGCTCGAGGATGAAAACGGCATTGCCCATCCGATGGTCGGAGTGTTGCGGGGTAAAGGGTATAAAACAAGCTCACGGCAGCAGCAGTTCGGCTATATCACTCTCACTGCACTTAAGGAGAGCCTGCTTCTATCTGCTGGCGAAACGATCCCCGCACACGAATTTCATTATTGGGGTAGCACCCTTAGGGGCGACGGTTGCATCGCCAAGAAGCTTGACGGGCGCAGCTGGAGCTGTATCGTGGCGAACGAGAGCATGTTTGCGGGCTTCCCTCAGCTTTATTTTTATAGCAATCCTGCTTTGGCAGCCCGGTTTGTTAGGGCCGCGGCGGCATACGTAGGATAAGCTTATCAGTGTAAGGTGGGCGGTGAAAGCTGGAGCCGTGCTTTTCCCAAGAGGTGCCCCCTGCGGGGAGAGGGAGGTTTGGGATGAGGTGGAGAGGGTGTGCCGAGGAGAGATTGGCAAGTTTCAGAAATAAAAATGTCGAAGGGAGCCTGCGCATGGCTAAGAAGGGTTTGATACATCTCTATTACGGGTCTGGTAAAGGCAAAACAACAGCTGCGCTCGGGTTGGCGCTCCGTGCCAGCGGAGCTGGCCTGCGGGTGGTTATCGTCCAGTTTCTGAAAGATAGGCCCTGCGGCGAGCTTACCCAGCTGGCCTTGCTGCCCAATATAACCGTGTTACGCGGAAAGGCCGGAAAAGCTTTTATCCGCGGCCTGGATGAAGCTGAAAGAGAGGCTACCAGGGAGATCCAAAACGCTAATCTACAGCGGGCCCGGGTTCTTGTGCAGAGGGGGCAGTGTGACCTGCTGATCTTGGATGAAGCGCTGGACGCCTGCCAATTGGGGCTGCTGGACGAGCCCATCCTAGCCGACTTGATTTGCCATAAACCGGCTGCATTGGAGCTTGTCGTCACCGGCCACAGGCCGGTAGACTGGCTCATCGAGCAGGCCGACTATGTTACCGAGATGGTGAAGCATAAGCATCCTTACGATGTTGGTATAAAAGCGAGAAGGGGGATTGAATTCTAATGAACTGGCAGATGTTGGCGCCGGAAGAGATTGAAAAACGCAGCTTTGAGATTATCAGCCGGGAAATGGGGGAGATATCTGTTCCTGAAGGGCAGGCGGCCATTGTAAAGCGCGTAATACATGCTACCGCTGATTTTGATTATATCAACAACCTTTTTTTCTCGGAAAATGCGGTAGAAGCGGGCCTGGAGGCGCTGCAAGCAGGCGCCCATATCGTAGCTGATACCCGGATGGTGGAGGCGGGGATCAACAAGAAAGCGCTGGCGGCGCTGGGTGGTGCTTTGCATTGCTTCATGGCCGATGCGGATGTTGCCGTTTCTGCGAAGAAGCGCGGCATCACGCGGGCATCGGTAAGCATGGAGAAGGCGTGTGCCTTGCGGTTCCCTTTAATTATCGCGGTTGGCAACGCTCCTACAGCCCTGTTGAGCTTAAGCGGATTGATCCGGGCGGGACGTATTTTACCCCGTCTGGTCATCGGTGTACCGGTCGGGTTTGTAAATGTAGTAGAGAGCAAGGAGCTGATCAAGAATACCGGAGTGCCTTGCATAATTGCAGATGGCCGCAAGGGTGGCAGCACCGTTGCGGCGGCAATTTGCAATGCTTTGCTGTATAAGCTAACGAAGCGGCGGTAAAATGCAGCCCACGCCGGGCAGCCCGGTTCCACCACGGTATGCCGTTAATTGTATAAAATACCATAAATTCCTTTGTAAAAATGAAGGGCCATTCCAAACTTTTGTTGACAAACATAAATCACGATGTTACAATTCAGTTAATTCAGTCACACATTGAAGTTTGAACAAAATGAGAATAATGATGGAACACGGTGAGAATCCGTGACAGCACCCTTGCTACTGTGAGAAGGGCTAACCTTCAAGTCAGGTCTTTCATCGTTCGGGAAATAGCTGGTCATTCTTGTTTCAAGGGTAACAAGAATGGTTATTATATCTGCCGAACGAATTCGTTCGGCAGATATAATAACCTGGGAATCTAAAACTAAATAGTAAAACAGGGTGTTGCATCCCGCTGTTAAGGCGTGCTGCAAAAGGGAAGTCCGGTGCAAATCCGGCGCGGTCCCGCCACTGTGATGGGGATCTGCCTTGCACAATGCCACTGCCTGACACTTAAGATTTACATCTGCGGTTTGGGTATAGTTTGCAAATAACAGCTTAGGTGGTAGGCGGGAAGGCGTAAGGTAGATATGAGCCAGAGCCAGGAGACCTGCCTTGTTTCCTATTAACCGGTTACTGCCTACGCGGATAGGAAGTGGAGACCCCGTCATAGTAGGCGGGGTTTTTTAATTCCTAAGGCTGCCAGGATCTGTTTATCCTGTCATCTATCTTTGTTTTAGGAGTAGATAACACTGAGCGTTCCCGTAATTAGTCAAGAAGTTTCCAGCATTAATGAACTTGAAGAATTATATCGACATTCCACCACACGGAAATTAACATTTTTAGGGTTCATGTTTATTTTACTTATTGTAATAGCCCTGGTAGCCACGGCTAGCGGAGTAGCAGGAATCAGTGTTACTGATGTTGCCCGTGTAATTCTAAACAAGTTAATCCCCGGCTTACACCTGGCAACGGCCAGTGATCTAGCAGAGACAATTGTAATGGAACTCAGGCTCCCCAGGGTTATCCTGGCAATGCTTACGGGACTCAGCTTAGCAGGAGCAGGCGCGGTGATGCAAGGGGTTTTACGCAACCCCCTGGTTTCTCCCTATACATTAGGATTATCCAGCGGTGCATCATTGGGAGCGGCCATAGCCATGGTATTGGGTGCAAGCGTTTTCGGGAACATGTACGTTGTAGCAGGGAAATATATAATTGTCGTTAATGCATTTGTATTCGGCTCTATTACTATGCTTTTGGTCTATGGCATAGCTAAGATCAAGGATACCGTCCCCGAAACTTTGATCCTGGCAGGCGTTGCATTAGGTTATCTTTTCCAGGCCGGCGTCTCTGCCCTCAAGTATTTTTCTGATCATGAAGCCTTAAAAGACCTGGTTGTTTGGTTGATGGGCGGTCTTTGGGGAGCCAGTTGGAATACCGTTAGCATCCTGTTACCCATAGTTATGATCTGCTTGGCTCTGTTGGAACGGTATGCCTGGGATCTCAATGCCTTAGGCTCAGGCGAAGAGATGGCCATTAGTTTAGGCGTCAAAGTAGATCGGTTGAGACTGGTGACCCTGGGGCTGGCAACCCTAATGGCTTCCAGCACTATCGCTTTTACAGGGATCATCGGGTTCATCGGGTTAGTTGCTCCTCATGTATGTCGCTTCATAATTGGGTCAGATAACAGGTTTTTACTGCCCGGGTCCGCATTAACAGGGGCAGTGCTACTTTTGCTTGCTGACACTTTGGCACGGCTCGTACTGGCGCCTGTAGAGATACCTGTAGGGATTATCACATCCCTTATCGGCGCGCCGTTCTTTATTTATCTGTTGCTTAAAGCGAAGCGGCAGTTGTGGTAATAACAGGGTCTAGGGGCTGGCTAAGGAGTTAAAATGTTGGAGAATAAGGCAAAATTGCAGTTAAAACGGGAGCGATTGCCAGATGAAGCTTAATGTTAATGGAATTTGTTTTCGTTACGGGAGCCGGGATATATTACAGGATGTTGAACTGGAAGCCAAGTCAGGCGAGGTGCTCGCGGTTATCGGATCAAACGGAGCAGGTAAAAGCACTTTAATTCGCTGTGTTAACCGGATCCTGAAACCGTATCTAGGCACTGTGCTTCTGGACGGGAAAGAGATCGGTAGTTTTAATGCCAAAGAGCGCGCCTGTATGTTAGGGTATGTCCCCCAGACTACAAAAGATGTTTTTTCATTTAACGTTATGGAAACGGTTTTGATGGGTCGCAAACCGCATGTTAGCTGGGGTGTGGGGAAAAGGGACCTGGAAATTGTAAACTCAGTGCTGCAGCGCATGGAACTGGTACAATTTGCGGAGCGTTTTTTGCACGAATTAAGCGGTGGAGAAAGGCAAAAGGTTTTAATTGCCCGCGCGTTGGCCCAGGAACCGGAGGTGTTGCTTCTTGATGAACCGACAAGCAATCTCGATGTAAGGTATCAATTGGAAGTGATGGAATTAGTCCAGAGCATTGCACAGAAGCAAGGAAAATGTGTTTTAATGGTAGTTCACGATCTTAATTTGGCGGCGCGTTTTGCAGATCAGATTTTAATGCTTAAAGATGGGACTGTCTTTGCGGCAGGAGCGCCGGAGGATGTCTTGATCCCAGAGAATATCAAGGCTGTTTATGGGGTTGAATCTATGATCATTAACACTGAACTAGGTCGGCATGTGATCACAATAAAACCAAGCAATACACGTCAAGAATCTCGGGTGTCTGCGATTGTGGGATCTTAGGGGAAAGGGGTGATTTTGAGGCTTTTTAACTGAATCTTAGCATTTTTAAATTGTCGGTTGTTGAGAAAGTGACGGCAAGTGCATTATGCAGAGATGATTTAGGAACCTGTTAAAGGGGGTATTTGCGATGAGATTAAAAAAATATTTAATACCAATGCTTGCTTGTGTTCTGGCGTGTATGCTGTTATTGGCAGGCTGTGGAGAAGGTGATTCAAAAAAAGAACCTGAAAGCAAACCTGAAAGCAAAACTGTTACTGTTACAGATTCTCTTGGCAGGAGTGTAGAGCTGCCACAGCCTCTCGAGAAAGTAGTTGTTCTTAATCGGAATGTGGCCGAAGCCATGCGTGTTTTAAAAATACAGGACAAGGTGATCGGGGTTAGTGATTCTGTCCAGGGGCATCCTTATCTTGGTTTGCAGGATAAGGACCTTGTTGGTAAATATTCTGAGCCAAGCCTCGAGAAGATCGTGGAGTTAAACCCACAGGTTGTGATCACTTATGGCAGTTTAACCGCCGGCGCGGAACTGGCTGAGAAATTAGAACCCGCAGGCATTAAGGTTGTTCTTTTAGATCTATTTGAGCAAGAAACATATGATAATGACTTAGAAATACTGGGCAAGATGTTTGGGAAAGAAAAAGAAGCGAGCGCTTTTTTGAAATGGAAAGCAGAGAAAATAGCAATTTTAGATCGGGTCAAAGACTTAAAACCAGAGCAAAGGGTCAGTGTATTTACCATGACCTCGAGTAATTTTGAAAAAAAGAAATGGAGCACCCGCGCCAAGGGCACAGCTCCCCATCAGGCAATTGAGATGGCGGGTGGAATTAACGTGGCTCGTGAACTCAGTGATAATCCAGAAGTCAGTCCGGAATGGATCTTACAGCAAAATCCCGCAGCATTAGTTTTTGCAGAGTATTCGGAAGATGTAATTGGATTTGAAGTGGGTAATTTGGAGAACGCAGAAAAGTTTAAAGAAAAGGTTAAAAATGATAAAGTTTTCAGCAAAACAGATGCTGTGAAGAAGGATCAAATCTATATTATGGCAAGTGACATTTTTGGTGGCAACAAGTCTTATCTGGGTGCACCTTATCTGGCCAAGTGGTTCTATCCGGATCAGTTTAAGGATATAGATCCGGATGAGTTTCTCAAAGAATACTTTGAGAAATGGCTGGAGGTACCTTTCCAGGGTAAGTGGGTCTATCCGCCTTCATCAAGGTAGAGATGCAGAAAGGGGTTTCCTAGCTGGTAGGACCGGCCATTCTGCTGGGGAACCCCAAGTCTGACGGAAAGACTTTACCAGGAAGGGAAGTCGTAAGGCACTGAAGTAAGGCCTGCTTTTTCGGTGATCATTTTTACTGCCTATGCGAATAGGGAGTAGTTGCTCCGTTATGGCAGGTAGGGTATTTTTGTTGGCAAGGCTGCCGGTCTAAAAGTTGATGGTTTATACCAGCTGCCTGTCACCTGGCAGCGATGATCAACGTTATCTGTTTGTTACTGTAATGCATTGTTTTCTCTTTGGAGGTGGAACTATGCAGAACAGAAGAAGATTTGTTTATCCTTTTACAGCACTCTTAGGACAGGAAAAGATGAAGAAGGCCCTCCTGTTAAATGCGGTAAACCCACGGCTGGGTGGTGTCCTCATCAGGGGAGAAAAGGGTACTGCCAAATCTACGGCGGTGCGTTCTATGGCTGCCCTGCTGCCTGAAGTACCGGTGATAGCCGGGTGTCCTTACCAGTGCGACCCCTTTCAACCCGGTAAGCTCTGTATTAACTGTAAGGCTAAATACAACGGAGAACTCCCGCCGTTCATCTGGCGACGGGTACAGGTTATCGATCTTCCGGTATCTGCAACTGAAGACCGTGTAGTAGGAAGTTTGGACTTCGAGTATGCGGTAAAACATGGGGGACGCCGCTTTGAGCCCGGCCTTTTAGCCCGGGCCAATCGCGGGGTTCTCTATGTAGATGAGGTCAATCTCCTGGATGACCACCTGGTGGATCTGCTGCTTGATGCTGCTGCATTGGGTGTTAACTTTGTGGAAAGAGAGGGGATCTCTTACAGTCACCCGGCAGAGTTTATCCTGGTAGGCACCATGAATCCCGAAGAAGGGGAGCTGCGCCCTCAGCTGATTGACCGCTTCGGACTCTGCGTCCAGATCGAAGGTGAGACCGATCCCACGATGAGGGTAGAAATTATCAAGCGCCGCGAGGCTTTTGACCAAGATCCTTTGGAGTTTTTAGAAAAATGGTCTGAAGAAGAAGAAAAAGTGCGCCAGGAAATCATGACCGCTCGCCACCTGCTTGCAGAGGTAACCATGACCCCTGAACTGGAAGAACTGGTTACTCAGATCTGCACCGAAGCATTGGTGGCAGGCCATAGAGCAGACCTGGTCATGGTTGCCTGTGCTCGCACGTTAGCTGCCTTTTACGGAAGGAAAGAAGTGAGTGAGAGTGATCTCCATGAGGCTGCGGAATATGTTCTTCCCCACCGTACGCGTGAGCCGTCCCCTCCACTACAGGAACCGGAACCGCCGGAACCTGGAGAACCCGACGAGCCAGAGGAAACTGAAGACGAACAAGAACAGGAACAACAACAGCAACAACCTCCTGAGATGCAAGAAAACGCGCAGGAAGAACAGGATCAGTCACCCCAGAAAGCACCGCCCCAGGGCGTGCCGGAGATCGTCTTTGCGGTTGGTGAGCCTTTCCCAGTACGCCGGATCAGCTATAAGGTCAAGGGCATACTGCGCCGTGGTTCCGGGCGGAGATCCCGCGGCCAGACAGCTACCAAGTCGGGACGCTACGTGCGGAGCACCAGGCGCTGGGAGAGGCAGGATTTGGCCTTTGACGCCACCCTCCGCGCCGCGGCTCCTTACCAAAAGCGCCGCCGCCGGGACGGGGTGGCCGTGGTTATTGAGCTGGATGATCTGCGGGAAAAGGTGCGAGAAAAAAGGGTGGGCAACTTTCTTCTTTTTGTTGTCGATGCCAGCGGCTCCATGGGGGCACAGCAGCGGATGGTGGAGGCCAAAGGAGCCATCCTGTCACTGCTTCTGGATGCATACCAAAAGCGGGACAGGGTGGGCATGGTGGCCTTCCGTGGAGAAGAGGCCGAGGTTATTCTGCCCCCCACGAACAGCGTGGAGCGTGCCCAAAAACTGTTGGAAGAACTGCCTACCGGGGGTCGGACCCCTCTCTCTGCAGGGCTTATGAAATCGTATGAAGTGGCCAGGGCCCATCTCTATAAAGACCCCGATATCAGGCCGTTACTGATCATCATCTCCGATGGCAAGGCCAATGTAAGTTTGGGCGAGGAGCGGCCGTTGGCGGAAGCCATCCGGGCAGCCGAAATGATCAGGGATGAAGAGCGCTTCAAAAGCCTTGTGGTAGACGTGGAAAACAGCGGCTTTCTCTCGCTCGGCCTTGCTCAACAGCTGGCCGAGGCGATGGGCGCAGAGTACTATAAATTAGATGATCTCAAGGCGGATCGCCTTGTTGAAGCGGTACACGATGTTTTGGAGGCGTGATAAGGGGGTCTTGCCTTTTTAGGAAACGAACTTTTTACAGATCCCAAGAAAAAGAGAGAGGATTGGTAACCATGGAGCAAACAATAGAGCAGGTCGTCAGGTATATTTACCCCTTTACGGCGCTGGTGGGACAGGAGAATATGAAGCTTGCCTTAATTCTTAATGCAATTAATCCCAAGTTGGCCGGTGTTTTAATCCGGGGTGAAAAAGGCACCGCCAAGTCAACAGCGGTGCGCGCCCTGGCAGCGCTGCTTCCGGATAACCAGGTAGTGGCTGGTTGCCTTTTTGGATGTAACCCCGATGATATAACTACCATGTGTATTTCTTGCAGGGAACGGCTGCAGGGTGGCAAGGAACTGGACCGGGCAAAACGTAAGATGCGTGTTGTAGAACTGCCCGTTTCAGCTACCGAGGACCGGGTGGTGGGAACCCTGGACCTGGAGGAGGCCATCAAAAAAGGAGAAAAACGCTTTGAACCCGGGGTCTTGGCCGAAGCCAACCGCGGTATCCTTTACGTGGATGAGGTCAATCTTCTGGATGATCACCTGGTTGATGTTTTATTGGATTCAGCAGCAATGGGTGTCAACACGGTGGAGCGAGAGGGAGTATCCTTTACCCACCCGGCAAACTTTATGCTTGTCGGAACCATGAACCCCGAAGAAGGGGAGCTCAGGCCACAACTTTTAGACCGCTTTGGCTTATGTGTGCAGATCGAGGGGATTCTTGATCCTGGTCAGAGGGTAGATGTCATCCGCAGGAGAGTTGCCTTTGAGGAGGATCCGGCCAAATTCTGCAGCGATTGGGAACCAGAACAGGAAAAGCTCCGCCAGCGGATTATAGCGGCAAAAAAGATGCTACCCGGGGTGCAGGTGCCTGATAAAATGCTTTACCTGATCGCTGAAATAGCTATCGAGATGGGGGTGGATGGCCACCGCGCAGATCTGATCATGATGAAGGCAGCAAAAACCATGGCAGCACTCCAGGGGCGTGAAGAGGTTGGTGAAGAAGATATCCGTACCACGGCAGATCTTGCCCTGGTGCACAGGATGCGCCGCAAACCCTTTCAAGATCTTGATCTGGATCAGCAGAAGCTTGAGGATATCATGGGAGGTCCTAGCCATCGACATCTTCATGCGCATGCCCATAAACATGAATGGTGATTGGTTGGGATTAGGAAGAAGAGTGTTGCTTTATCTAATAGCTGCAAAGAGCGATTTACGGCAGCAGTGAAACGGCCATGATCGGAACATCCGCGGTCAGTTTGTCGAACAGAACAAGAGGGGAGAGTTCCTTTTGATTAAGATAAGTGGTCTCTGCAAGTACTACAAAGAGGTTAAAGCTATCGATCGCCTGGATCTAACCGTGAAACCGGGAGAAATATTCGGCTTGCTGGGACCCAACGGAGCAGGAAAGACAACTACAATACGAATACTTACTACATTGGCACGCCCGACAGCAGGAAATGCCTATATCAACGGTAAGGAGGTGTCTCGTAAAAAAGCAGAGGTAAAAAAAGAAATCGGTGTTGTTTCACAAACAGAAAACCTTGATGTAGAGATGACAGCACGGGAAAATATGGAATTACACGGGCGCCTCTTCAAGATTCCTACCCGGGAGCGTCGCCTTCAGATTAAAGAGCTCCTCGAATTTGTGGGCTTGACTGAGCGTGCTGATACAGTTGTGGGGCGTTTCTCCGGCGGGATGAAGAGAAGGTTGATGATTGCCCGGGCCTTGATGCATAAGCCGCGCATCCTTTTCTTGGATGAACCGACTGTAGGTCTGGATCCCCAGGTGCGCCGCAAGATCTGGGATCTGATCAGGAGGCTCAATGGACAGGGTATTACGGTACTTTTGACTACCCACTATATCGAAGAGGCAGAGCTGCTCTGCCATAGAGTGGGGATCATGAACAAAGGAAAACTAATTGCGCTTGGAACACCGGAAGACTTGAAGAAGAAAGTAGGCAAGGTTGTTGTGGAGGTTCCCAACCATAATGAAACCGAGTACCATGTATTCGAGGAGAGGGAAGAGGCGCTTCAATTCGCTGCAGCAATGATGCATGATGTCGTGATCAGAGAAAGCAACCTGGAGGATGTTTTTGTAGAACTAACCGGGTACAAAGTAGGTGACTGAGATGATCTATGATACATACACCGTTTTTTGGCGGGAAATAGTGCTGCTGCGGAAAAAATACAAGAGCTTTTTTGCAGGGAGTATGGTCAGCCCCCTGCTTTACCTGCTCTCTTTTGGCTGGGGGTTGGGGAGGAATATCCAATTCGGTAGCACGAGTTATCTTGATTTTGTAGTACCCGGTATCGTTGCTTTAAGTGCCATGAATGCCAGTTACAATGCCACAGGTAGTTCCCTTAATGTCAGCCGGCTGTATCATAAAACACTTGAAGAGTTCCTGGTGGCTCCGATCAGTGTTACCTCGCTGGTGCTGGGGAACATTTTCAGCGGCTGTTTCCGCGGCCTATTTTCTTCGGGGATTATCATTATCTTTTCTTATTTTTTTGGGGCAAATATGCACCTTAATGGGTGGTTCTTTGTTTCTCTGCTTCTGAACTGTTTTTTATTTGCCAGCCTGGGATTGGTGGCTGCGATGGTGGTTAGTTCTCATGAAGGTATGTCACGTTTTGCAACCTTTGTCATCCTGCCTATGACATTTTTATGCGGGACATTTTTCAAAGTGGAAAAATATCCTACTTTAGTTGCACATTTTGTGAAAATATTACCCCTTACCCATTCTGCTGTTTCCCTGAGAGCCATAGCCATGAACACAGGATTTCCCTTGGTCTCCTTGCTGGTTCTAACCGCATATGCAGTAGTTTTGTTTGCCCTAGGGGTGTGGGTGACTTACCGGGTAGAGTAAGGCCTAGAGAATTGGCGAGAGACCTTTTTTGATAGGTTAATGGAATTATGTACTCTAAGGAGAGCATTACAGGGCAATCCTGCAAAACTTGAATTCGTGAAAAATGTGTAAAAATAGCAAGACGGAAATTAGTGGCTGATGATCTGGGAGATGAAAGCAGGATTTTATTTGTAAATCCGCAGAACCGGTTTAAAAGACATTTGGAATGGATGGGCTACGAGCTTGAGCAATGGTTAAAAGTGGATTTGTATTTTTGCTGACAAATAAACAACTGCGAGAGGTGATCCAGTGACTAATTTTTTGCTTTTTAGCACTTTGGATAACACCCGTGAACTGCGGGAGGCAATGAAAGAGATCAAAGGAGAATATGGGGAGATTCTTTCTTTGAGAAAGATCTATTTTTCCGAGTGGGATAAAAAACCCGATTATACCCGGATGAAAGAGGCCATCAACCAGGCCCAGGTTATCCTGGTGGATATCCGCGGGCAGTCCCGGTTCACCGATTGGGTGCGGCAGGCTATCGCTGACAGTTCAGCTGTCGTGACTGTCTTGATTGGCGGCCACCGCGATATCATGTCGCTGACCAGGATGGGGTCTTTCTCCGGTTCCGATATTCCCAGCCGCGAAGGGGCCTTCGATGTGGAGGCATTTCTCAAGGTCAAAAAATTCAGTGAACTTACCAAAAAGCTGGGGGCGATTCTCCCTCTGGGTAAGCTCAAGCATATGCGCAACTGGGTGCTAGCATGCGATTACTATGCCGAAGGCGGTACCCAAAACCTGAAAAACCTTCTCCTCTTTATGCTCAAGGAATACTGCGGGAAGAAGGTCAAGGTGCAGCCGCCGCAAAAAATGCTGGACTGGGGGATTTGGTGGCCTGACCAGTATTTTGACGATCTTAAGTCATTCACATCGTGGCGGCCCATGGATGAGAATAAACCCACTGTGGGTATTTTCTTTTACGGGGGGATGCATTTTGCTGATTGTACACCTGCAGTGGAAGCTCTGGTGGAGAGAATGGAGGACCAAGTCAACCTGCTCCCTGTTTTTTCGAAAGCGGAATATAACCTAACCGCAATGAAGTCCTGTTTCTTTGATGAGGGACAGCCAGTTGTGGACCTGGTGGTTGACCTGCAGTATTTCCAACTGCATGGGGGGCCCTACGGGGGTGCCCCAGAGCCTACCTATGAACTGCTGTCCGCATTGGGGGTACCGGTTCTCATCGGGTTTCATTGCTACTCGACTAACATTAAGGAGTGGCAGCGGGAAAACAGGCTGAACCCGGTGGAAATTGTTCTTGGCGTTGTTCTTCCTGAGCTGGATGGGTGTATTGAACCGATTTGTATCGCGGGCCTTAGTTCATGTGGAGAAGATGAAGTGCTGGAGGGGGAGGTCAAAGAGATCATAATATTGCCTGAGGGTATGGACCGACTCACCGGACGGATTCTCAAGTGGCTTTCCCTGCGCAGAAAAGCGAATGCCGAGAAAAAACTGGCGATCATTCTCTATGACTATCCGCCGGGAGAGGCTCATTTAGGGAATGCGGGTTATCTCGATGTCTTGGCCAGCCTGAGCGGATTTTTGGAAAAACTGGCGGAGCGGGGCTACCGGGTGACAATTCCTGAGGGTGATTTAGGAGATTACCTGTTGTCCAGCGGTGTTGTCAATACTCCTGAATGGCAATCTGTTTCTTCTGAGGTTATGGTAGATGCTTCCCTCTATCAGAAATGGTATCGGAGTCTGCCCCCTGATTTACAGGCGGAGATGGAAAGAAACTGGGGTGAGCCGCCGGGTGAGATTATGACTACCGGGAACCAGTTAATAATACCAGGCGTGATCCTGGGCAATATCTTTATCGGTGTCCAGCCCTCACGGGGTGTTCACGAGGATCCTGCCCAGGCCTATCATGACAAGGAACTGCCTCCCCACCACCAGTATCTTTGCTTTTACTGGTGGCTGCAGCAAGAGTTTCAAGCAGACTGTATGCTGCATTGGGGGATGCATGGAACCTTGGAGTTCACCAAGGGGAAAGAAGTACCTGTTTCCCGCAAGTGTTACCCGGAGATCCTGACAGGCGACATCCCCCATCTTTACTACTATTGGGTGGGGAACCCCTCGGAATCCACCATCGCCAAGCGCAGGAGCTATGCGGTGACCATTTCCCATGCCTCGCCGCCGGTAACAGCTTCCAATCTTTACGGAGAGTATCTGGAACTGGAGGACCTGCTGGCGGAGTACAAGAAGGCCGAGGGGCAGGATCAAGAAAAGCTGGTTGTCAGAATCAGAGAAAAAGCCGGTGAACTTTCCCTCCCTGCGGGAGATCTAACGGAATTGGAAATCTACCTCTACCGGATGAAGAGGCGGCTGATCCCCAAGGGCATGCATGTTCTCGACCGGGTGCTCTCCGGTGAAGACCTCCTCTCTTATCTGAAAGCTGTGGTTCGCTTTGATCGGGAGGTGCCCTCCCTTTACAGGCTTTATGCTGGCAAGAGGGGTGTTCTTTTTGAAGAGTTGATCCAGGATGCTGATGCCTTTGCTGCTGTTGACCGCGAGGTACACCAGGCCATGGAAAGCTGGCTTGGTGGTAATCAGGCGGCACTGCCAGAGGAAATAGATGCCTACCTGCGCAAAGTGAAAGAAAATATCGAGTGTTCATCTGAGAGTGAGGGGCTGCTAAGTGTTCTGGATGGCTGTTATCTCCTTCCTAATATCGCCGGGGACCCGGTACGCACACCTGAAATTTATCCGGTGGGGCGCAACATGTACGAATTCAACCCACAGCTGATTCCGACTCAGGTGGCACTGGAGCGCGGTGCAAGGACTGCGGACAGCGTTTTGCAAAAATATTATGAAGAACACGGGTGCTACCCGGAATCCGTCGGCATGGTTCTCTGGGGTTTTGAAACTTTGAGCACCGGAGGTGAAACAGTTGCCCAGGTTCTACGTTACCTCGGTGTGCGCATGGTGCGCAAGGGGAGCCCCTGGTTCAAGGAACTGCAGTTGATTCCCCTGGAGGAGCTCGGCAGGCCGCGCATTGATGTTTTCATTACCATCTGTGGGATTTTCCGTGATATATGCGGCAATCAGATCGAACTGATCAATCAGGCTGTGGAGCTGGCTGCCGGTGCAGAGGAAGCGGATGAGCAGAACTATGTACGCCAACATGCTCTAGAGCTGGGTGTGGAAGAGTCTGCTCCCAACTGTGCCCGCATCTTTGGCCCTTCAGCCTCAGAATACGGCACCTCTATGCGCACACTGGTGGAAAGCGGCGTCTGGCGGGAAGAAAAAGAACTGGTGGATAGCTATGACAATTCCATGTCCTATTGCTACTACCAGGGGGAGGTCCAGGAGAACAGCGCTCTTTTCAACCACATGGTTTCCAAGGTGGATCTCATCTCCCAGGTAAGGCACAGCAATGAGTACGAGTTTACCGATCTCGACCATTACTATGAGTTCTTCGGTGGGCTTTCGCGGAGTGTTGCGGAGAAAAAGGGCGATGCCCCGGAGCAGTGGGTTGTGGATGCAACCGAAGAGATTACCGAGGTTGTTGATGTGGGTCTTTCCATCGACCGTGCGGTAAGGACACGTCTCTTCAATCCCCGGTGGATCGATGGAATGCTCAACCACAAGCACCATGGCGCTCAAAAGATAGCCCAGCGTGTAGAACATCTCATTGGCCTCAGGGCAACCACAGGTCAAGTGGAGAAGTGGATGTTTCATGAGGCTACCGCCCAGTTTGTGCTTGATGAAGAGATGCGGCAGAGGTTATCAGAGAACAACCCCTATGCCGCCCAGGAGATAGCAAAAAAGCTTGCAGAAGCACTGGCGAGAGGGTATTTTGAACTTACAGAGGAAGAATATGAAGCATTTCAGGATGCAGTGCTGGAAATGGAAGCCTGGATTGAGGAGGAAACGTAGTATGGTTTGCATGATATTTTTACTCTTGGAAGGGAATTTGGGTAGTTCTATCGAATTATCTTTATTGGAAGAAGTATAGAGCTATTACTAATAATTACATAGTTTGGGACAGGTGCTGTTGCCTGAAAAGGCAGGCATAAAAGGGAAGCCGGTGCAAGGCCGGCGCGGTCCCGCCACTGTAAGGGGGATTCACCTGACAGGGTACCACTGTCAAGCACTCAATGAAACAACAGTTGAGTGCAGGATGGGAAGGTGTGAGGTGAACGTGAACCCGAGCCAGGAGACCTACCTGTTCTACCGAGATCACTACCTACGCGGATAGGGAGGTGGTTTTTATGCTTTTTAAAAAACCCTGGTAATCCCCGGCTGTCTGTAGGCCGGGGATTTTTAGTTTACAGCGTCGCGTGTGGTAATGCCGTTATCGGAAATTAGCGGGAAAGCAGGATGAAAGATAATTTAGATATTTTTAAGTGGGAGGAGAACTCATGAAAAAGACTGCTTTATTGGCATTGTTACTATTTTCACTTAGCTTGCTAGCCTTCGGATGTGCCAGCCAGGGGAGCAGTTCAGAAGAGTTGGTTGTCGGTGTAGGGCAGGATACTGTTGACCCTAACGGAGGGATGTGGGAAAGCCGCGGCCTGGTCTTTGAAACACTGGTTACCCTTAATGACAAGGGAGAGCCACGCCCTCTTTTAGCAAAAAAGTGGGAGGTGTCGCCTGACGGAAAGAACTATACTTTTTTCTTGCAGGAGAATGTTAAATTCCACGATGGTACACCATTTAATGCCCAGGCGTTGAAGGAAAATGTAGAGAAACTGCAGGTTGTCTGGGGTAAATACCCGATCAACAAGGTTGAGGCAGTTAATGATAATACCGTGTGTTTTTCATTTAAAGAACCATATCCCTTGTTTATGTGGCATATAGCCCAAATTGCTGGTGGAATGGTAGTGAGCCCTAAAGCCATAGTAGAGGCTTCTGCTGAAAACAGTGGGGGCATGGATAAAATGCCATCTGGCATGTCAGAGGGGCAAGGCGAGCAAAAGGGAAGTGGTCAGATGCCGCCGGCAATGGGGAAGAGCGAATCCGGGGAGAGCATGTCTCAGATGCCTTCAGCAGCTTCCGGTGAACAAGGTGAATCAAAAGAAGGTATGGGACAGATGCCCTCCGGAATGGGCAAGATGGAAGGTGCTGGCAAAGGGTATACAATTAAGGACTCGGTAGGGACTGGCCCTTATAAACTGGCAGAGCATAAGCAGGGACAGTACTGGGTTATGGAAGCTGTGGATGACTACTGGCAGGGGGATGTGGGCATTAAGCGGATCAAGTACTCAGTGATACCTGATCCCCATTCCAGGGTCATGGCTTTGGAAAGCGGACAGATTCACATTACTGGAATCAGTCCGTTAAGCAAAATAGCTGTTGGAGATATGGTGCTCATCGAAAAAAACGAAGATTTAGTTTTGAAACATGAGCCATCATTTGGAGTTACTCCGATTGCTTTTAATACAGCACAAGGTATTTTTACAGATGCCCGGGTCAGAGAGGCTTTTGTTAAATCAGTAAACAGGGATGAGATTAACAAAGTATTAAATCCCTGCAGTACCATATTGACGACTCCGGTGGCCCCTGCTTCTCCATTTTATGTGGAGGGCTTAAAGAGCAACCACAAATATGATCCTGCTGGTGCACAAGAACTGCTGGCAGAGGCTGGTTGGACCAAGGGCACTGATGGAATGCTGCAGAAGAATGGCAAGCCTCTTGAGGTAAGTTTGATTTATATTGCATCAAATCCAGAAATGGAACAGATTGCTAGTATATTGGAGGAACAGTTGAAAGGTGTCGGTATAAATCTTAAGGTAACTCAGGTTGAGGGCGGTGCACTCTTTGCATCCCTGGCTAAAAAGGATTACGAATTGATTTCCAGCCCGGGAATTGGTGCTTCCTCTTTAGACTTCAAAACTGATTATCACACTAAGGGTCGGTACAGTGTGGGGAATGACAAAGAGCTGGACCAGATGATCGATCAGTATAATAACGCTGCCAATACTGATGAGCAAAAGAAGATGAGTAAGAAGATCCAGGAGAAGATTCTGAATGATCATTTAGTTCTGCTCTATTTTAACAAGAACAAGAGCTATGCCTATACAGCCAAACTGCAGAACCTTGAACCATCATTAGAAGAAGAGTGTAACTTTTTGCGACACATCTGGAAAGCAAAATTAAGTAAATAACCACCGGGGGGAAATATTTTGGGCTCATATATGCTGCGGCGGCTCTCAGCAGCCGCCGTATCCCTGGTAGGGATCAGTTTCATTACTTTTATGTTGGTGTTTTTAGTGCCAGGGGACCCCGCAGAGATGGTAGCTCAGGCCAAATTTGGTCATGGAGTAGGAACCCGTGAAGTTGAGATGGTACGCAGCATAGAGGGGCTGGATCAGCCGTTGGCAGTTCAGTACTGGAGGTGGCTGCGGCATATTTTCAATCTGGATTTTGGGTACTCCTTGATCAATCGGCAACCGGTGCTTTCTCTGATTTGGTCTCGGTTTCCTGCGACAATTCTTCTGGCCTGCACCAGCTTGCTGTTCTCTTTGCTTATTGCTGTTCCCGCAGGGGTCATTTCTGCTTTGTATAAGGATACCTGGCTGGATCTGGGTTTGCGTTTCTTTGCCATCTTGGGAGTGTCCATACCCGGTTTTTGGCTGAGCTATCTGATGATCATTTTTTTCGCACTACAGCTGAAATTACTGCCGGTCAGCGGATATGGCAGCTTCTCTAATTTGATTATGCCATCAATAGCTCTGGGGTTGGGTATGGCCGGCTTAACCACCAGGATGCTCAGAGCCAGCCTGCTTGAGGTTTTACAGCAGGATTACCTTAATACAGCCAGGGCAAACGGCATCAGGGAGAACAAGGTTTTGTTTAAATACGCCTTAAAAAATGCCATGATTCCGGTGCTAACTGTTGTTGCACTGCAGATGGGTTTTCTGCTCAGCGGCACAGTGATTATTGAAAGTATTTTTGGCTGGCCTGGCCTGGGGAAACTCATTTTAGAAGCAATTTACACAAGAGATTTTCCGGTAATCCAGGGGTGTGTCCTCTTTATAGCAGTATGTTTCATTTTGATCAATACCGGGGTTGATCTGGTTTATTCCTGGTTAGACCCTCGTATCAGCTGGGCGGAGGAGAGATAACGATGTCTAATCTCTTGGAAATACATAATCTTTCTGTAACATATGGTTTAAACGGTTGGAGGGTACTTGCTGTCCGTGACCTGGGGTTAACTCTTGGTGAGGGAGAAAAGCTGGCTATTATCGGGGAATCCGGTGCGGGAAAGAGTACGATTGCCAATACGATCATGGGTCTGCTGGGCACTAATGCAAAGGTTCATGGTGCAATTTATTTTAAAGGCAGCCAGGTGAAACCGGAAACAGTGAATGAGCTGCGAGGCAAGGAAATTGTGCTGATTCCGCAAAATGTGTTCAATTCCATCAACCCTGTCTTTACTATCGGAGAACAAATGGAAGACCTGCAGAGCGAAGCAGATGTCGCCCCGGAACAGCGCAAGGGGAGGATATTGGAACTGCTCAGAAGAGTGCGCCTGCCTAGACCGGAGTCGATACCGGGCAGTTTTTCTCACCAGTTAAGTGGGGGAATGAAACAAAGGGTTCTGCTGGCAATGGGTCTCTCCCAATCACCCTCATTAATCATTGCCGATGAACCTACTAAGGGGCTGGACCCTATTCGCCGCATGGGCATTCTTAATTTGCTGCAGCAACTGGTGGAACAAAACCGGCAAAGTTTGATGTTGATCACCCATGACATCAAGGCCGCGGCTTTTTTATGTGAGACCATTACTCTCATCTATAAGGGTGAAATGATGGAGAAACTGCCGGCTGCTCATTTATATGAAAACAGCATGCACCCGTATTCGAAGGCTTTGCTGGCTGCTGCGCCTGAAAAAGGGCTGCAGGTGCCCAGTCAAATTAATGGGGAACTTTCACGTTTTCCTGTTACAGGGTGTTCGTATGCCGCCTATTGTCAACTCTTCCGCAACAGCTGTCTGGAGCGCAGACCTGGTCTGCATCAAGTTGCTCCTGACCATTGGGTGAGGTGTGATGCTGTTGCTTGAATTCTATGAGGTGACTAAGGTATTCCGGCAAGGATTGTTGAGAAAGGGAAAATTGGAGGCGGTCAAAAGAGTTTCCTTGGAGATTCGAAGTAAAGAAATATTCGGGTTGATGGGGGAAAGCGGCTCCGGCAAATCTACCCTGGGCAAGATTGCTTTGGGACTGCTGCCTCCTTCCTCAGGGGAGGTACTCTGGGAGGGGAAGCAGTGGACAGATTTATCCCCAAAAGAGCGTTTGGCTGTACAGGGGATCAGCCAAAATCCATATGGTGTTTTTAATCCCAGGCATAAAATAGGCTATTCCCTTTCAGAACCGCTTGATTATCATCGATTACTCAAGGATAAAGAGGAGATGAGCCTCCGGATCAAAGAGATTCTTGAACTGGTCAATGTGGATGAAGATAGCTTAAGTAAATATCCCGGCCAGTTCAGCGGGGGTCAGCTACAGAGGCTTGCTATAGCCAGGGTTTTATTGCTCAATCCCAATATAATTGTGGCTGATGAACCCACCACAATGCTGGATCTCACCATACAAGCGCAGATCATGCATTTGTTCAAAAGAATCCATGAACAAAAAGGGGTTGCAATACTTTTCATCAGCCATGATTTGCCTGTTGTTGCTGCCCTGGCTCAAAGAATCGGCATTATGTACAGCGGCAGGTTGGTGGAGATAGGGAGTACTGAGGAGATAACCAACAATGCACTTCATCCCTATACCCGCCTTTTTTTGGCTGCAGCCAGGGAAGAGACTTTTCTTGAACCACAAAGCCATGACAGCGGTGCAGATAGGGGCTGTATATACTGCAGCATCTGTGATCAGGTTGTTGAAATATGCCGCCAAAAAGAACCTGAGTTAATTCGGGTGGGACCTGAACATGATGTTGCCTGTCATTTGGTCAATTCTGGAGGAAATGGTGATCGCTCTTGAAAAAATATAATTTGATTATTCCAGCAGTGCTGCTGGTTATTTTAGTACTAACCGCATTTTTTGCGCCTTATCTAACACTACATGACCCTTTTGCACAGGATTTAGATAACCGGTTTATGAGCCCATCCAAGACCTATTTGATGGGAACAGATGATCTTGGCCGCTGTATTTTTTCCAGATTGATTCTGGGAACGCGGGTATCCTTATTGATCGGGGTTGCAGTAGTTTCTATTAATACCCTAATCGGCACTCTGGTAGGATTGATCAGCGGTTTTGGCCATAAGATTATTGATTCGATTATTATGGGCATCATCGACATTCTGCTGGCTTTCCCCGGCGCTATTCTAACCCTGGCGGTGGCAGGTATCCTTGGCCCAGGTTTGCTCAACATGATCATTGCCTTGACGATCCTGGGCTGGGTAAGCTATGCCCGCTTTGTGCGAGGCATGGTGCTCTCTTTGAAAGAAAGGGAGTTTATTGAAAGCGCTCGGTGTTTGCGCTTTGGGAATATTCATATCCTGTTTAAACACATCCTGCCCAACTGCCTCGGTCAAATTGTTGTTTTATCCAGTATGGATATGGCTGGTGTTATTTTGATGGCTGCAGGCTTGAGTTTTTTGGGTTTGGGGGTGCAGGGTTCCTTCCCGGAATGGGGTCTGATGCTCAATCAGGGGAAGGATTATTTGAGGGTTACCCCTCATCTTGCTACTTTTCCTGGATTAGCCATCATGGCTGCAGCATTAGCTTTTAACCTATTGGGGGACGGACTGCGTGATCTGTTGCAGGGTGAGGAAGTACATTTCAATTAAGAACTGGAGGAATGAGTTTAATGGATAAAATCAAAGTGGTGATGGCATCTGTAGCCCCGCTTGATTTGCTGATGGCTGATCTGGTAGCGGAACTGGAGCAGAAATACAGGCTGCATGTTGATATTGAGCTTTATTCACTGCATGAGAGTGGAGAACTGGCGGTTGACCGCAGAGATTTAAGCAAGGATTTGAAGTCAGCTGACTTTGTTTTGCTGGATCTGATGGGCGCTCAAGAGGGGTTAACTGATTTCATCTGCTCTGTTCTGGCAGAAACTGATAATGCGGTGATCCCCACAGGCTATATGCCTCCTGTGATTATGCAAACAGCAAGGATGGGATCTTTTTCTCTCGATGATTCGATTGCTTCTGTAAAAAAAATGATGATGAAACAGTCACAGGGGGAGCCTGATCAAAAGTCCCAGATGATGTCCCAGATGATGGATATCTCAAAGATGTTGGGCATGCTGGTCGCTTTTCTGCCACCGGATAAACAAAGGGATGCCCAAAACTGGGTTCTGGCGTTCAATTACTGGAACAACGGCGGGCGTGAGAACTTAAAGAATCTCTTTTTGCTGCTGGCAGGAAACTGTAAGGGCTTAAGTGTTCCTGAGCCGGATCCCCCTCAGGAGCTGCCGGATGTGGGGATTTATCATCCTGAAGATGAAAAAGTTTTTGATTCTTTAAAAGATTATTTGGCTGCATATCCCCTTGATGAAAAAAAGCCAACGGTAGGAATTATTATGTACATGGGCAGGTATGGTGAAGCTTCTCAAGCGGGTGCCAGGGCTCTCTTTAATAGATTGGCAGCTGAATGCAATGTGATTCAAACTTTCTTTTATACGGCTTCCAACCAGAGATTCGACAAGCTGAAGGGTTTTTTCTACTATAAAGATAAGCCTTTGGTAGATGCGCTGGTCAATATGTCATCTTTCAGATTGAATGTGGGTCCCCGTGGGGGGGATCCGGGCGGCACCATCGCTGATTTGAAAAAACTCAATGTTCCCGTTTTTCACCCGGTGCCCATGAATAGAAAAAAAATCAGTGATTGGAGGGAAGAGGAATCACTGATGCCCAATGAGGTAATTATTAATGTAATCTTGCCGGAACTGGATGGGTGTATTGAACCTATTCCCATCAGCGGTCTGCAGAGTCATGGATATGACGAGGTACGTGGTGTGGATATGCAGGGTGCCGCTCCTATAGAGGAGAGGGTGGATAAGATTGCCAGGAGGGTATTAAGCTGGCTGCGCTTGAGGAATAAGCCCAATGCGGAGAAAAAGGTGGCCTTTATTCTTTACAATTATCCACCAGGTGAGGACGATATCGGGGGAGCGGCTTACCTTGATGTGTTTGCCAGCATGAAAAAGCTGCTGCGGGAATTGAGAGAGGCGGGCTATAACACCGGTGATTTACCGGAGGGAAAGCTGCATCAGCTTTTTCTGGATCAGGGTATTGTAAACTCCGGAAAGTGGCTCCCCGGGAAGCTGACAGCCAGCAGCGCGGTCACTTTGGACAAAGACGTCTATGACCCCTGGTTCCGCGACCTGCCTCACCGCAAGGAGATGCTCGAGGAATGGGGTGAGCCGCCGGGTGAGGTGATGACTAGTAAAGATGATATCATACTGCCCGGTGTTGTTTTCGGTAATGTTTTTATTGGTCTGCAGCCATCACGAGGTCTCCATGAAAAACCGGAGAAGGCCTATCACGACAAATCCATATCCCCTCACTACCAGTACCTTGCCTATTATAAGTGGTTGGAAGAGGTGTGGATGGCTGATGTTTGTGTTCATGTGGGAACACACGGCACCCTGGAGTTTACCAAAGGTAAAGAGGTAGGGATGTCAGGTGATTGTTATCCTGATCAATTGATCGGCAGCATGCCGCATCTCTACATTTACCATGTGGCCAACCCCTCTGAAGCGGTGATTGCCAAAAGAAGAAGCCAGGCTGTGCTGGTCAATTATAACTCTCCCCCTGTGACAACTTCTGAACTGTATGAGGATTTGGCTGAGTTGGAGATGTTGATCGGTGAATACCATGAAGCTCAGATCCAGGATCCATTGCGCAGTGAAAGGGTGAAAAATGCCATCCTCGAAAAGGCTGCTGCGGCTAAATTTACCGGCACTGATATCGATGAAATTCACAATCAGGTTTTCCGCATCAAAAGGTCGATTATTCCCAAGGGCCTGCATATCCTGGATGAAGACTACAGTATCGATGAGGTGATCGATTTTGTTGCCTTTATTTTGCGGTATGACCGCGGAGAAGTACAGTCACTCAACCGTCTGCTCTGCCAGGTGGAAGGGATCGATTACGATGAGGCTGTCCGTAATCCTGCCATGGTAGTTAACGGCAGGTCATATGCCGGACTGTTGGAAGAGATCGATGCCAGAGCAAGGGAATTGGTGAGCCGGTCATTTGGTTCATCAATCGAGGAGGCTGTGTCTGGTTGGCAGGATGCCGGAGATATCTGTCCTGAGATTAAATCAACTCTGGAATACGGGCATCAGGTTGCTCAGGAGTTGCAGCGGAATGAGGAGATATCAACCCTCCTGGAGGGGTTAAATGGCGAATATATCAAACCCAATATCGGAGGGGACCCCATCCGTACTCCGGATGTGCTGCCTACCGGGCGCAATACCTACCAGTTCGATCCCCGCATGGTTCCTACTGAGGCGGCTTATACACGGGGCGCGGAAATAGCTGAGAACACCATCTCCCACTACTATAAAAAACACTGTTGTTACCCGAAGAGTACGGCCATTATCCTGTGGGGGTTCGAAACATCCAAGACTCAGGGTGAAACAATCGGCCAGATCCTGCGCTATCTTGGGTTCAGAGTGGTGCGGAAAAAAAGTGTCTGGAATCTCCAACTAGAGGTTATCCCCCTGGAGGAATTGGGGCGGCCGCGCATCGATGTGGTTGTCAATATGTGCGGGTTTTTCCGCGACCTTTTTCCCAATGTGATGGAACTGCTCGATGATGCCTTTCACCTCGTAGCTGAGCTGGATGAGCCGGTGGAAATGAACTATGTTAAAGAAAATTCACTCGCCCTCTTTAAAGACTTAAAGGATAAAATGGCTGATGTTGAGGCTGCCTGGAATATTGCCAGTGCGCGGATTTTTGGCCCTCCTGCGGGTGAGTATGGAACAAAAGTACAGGGGCTTGTGGAAACCCAGAACTGGACAGAAGAAGCGCAGTTAGCAGATGCCTATTTTGATAGCATGGATTACCTATATACCAGGGGTGTGCGGGCGAGAAGGATGGATAAGCTCTTTCGCAAGCAGCTTGCCGGGGTAGAGGTGATCTCCCAGGTGCGCAGTTCCCATGACTATGAGATTATTGATCTTGATCACTATTATGAATACTTCGGCGGGTTGGCCAAATCAGTTGAGGTTGCCGGCGGAAAGAAGCCGGAAATGCTGTTCAGTGATACCACCCAGGAGGTGGTCATCACTGAAGATGTGGAAGCAGCTATTCGCAGGGGAGCAAGAACACGCCTCCTCAACCCGAAATGGATAGGCGGTTTGCTGAATCATGACTACCACGGAGCGCAGCATATAGCTGACCGCGTGGAAAACATGGTGGGGTTAGCGGCTACTACCAACCAGGTGGATAACTGGATCTGGAGCGATATTGCTGAGCGCTATATCTTTGATGAAAAGATGAGAAAGCGCTTGGAAGAAAATAACCGCTGGGCTACTGCCGAAATTATCAGCAGGCTGTTCGAAGCTTACAAGCGGGGTTATTGGGAGGCCACTGAAGAAGAATTGGAAAAACTGCGTGAAGCCTACCTGGAACTGGAGGGGACTATAGAGGAGCAGCTTTGAGAAATATCAGCAGGACGCATTTTACGCCCTGCTCTTAGGCTTTGAAATGGCCGAAGGGGTATCGTCAAAAATCCGCTGGTTTGTTTAAATATAAGTTGTTTCTACTTTGAATCAACCATTTTTGCCGAATAATGAAGCGTTGGCTGTATATTAAAAATTAATTAGAAAGGGAAGGATGTATTTAATTGGAGAAAAATGCTGTTCTTGTTGTAAGCTTCGGAACCAGTCACCTTGATA
>Ga0208564_1000541_pt1 | contig 34770 bp, 41 predicted proteins | sample AD_UKC073_MetaG_FD_184439 | JGI IMG/M metagenome (GOLD analysis project Ga0208564, IMG submission 184439) | Active sludge microbial communities of municipal wastewater-treating anaerobic digesters from USA - AD_UKC073_MetaG (SPAdes) (version 2) | ecosystem: Engineered > Bioreactor > Anaerobic >... | reverse complement strand
GGGGTGGGATGTGTGCCCGTCGATGCTGCCGCCGGCGATGCTGCCGCCGGCGATGCTGCGGCCGAGGGTGCCGCGGCGGAGGGCGCCGCGAGCGGTGGCAGCGGCGGCGCACGCACGGCACCCTCCTGCACGACGAGCTGCTGCACACTGACGGGCTTGGCCGGCCCCTGCAGCGCCCCGCCCCGCCAGACCGTGCCGCGATCGAGCGTGTCGATGAACGTGAGCAACGCGAACAGCGCGGCCCCCGAGGCCCCGGCGCCGACCGGGCCGAGCGGGCTGCTCATCAGCGCGAGCGCGTACTGCGAGGCGAACTCCCACCAGGCGCGGGCCCGGGCACCGAGGTCCGGCCCATCGTCGAGGGTCGCGACATCCACGCCCAGCGCGGTCGCGCGCTGCTCGAGCAGGGCACGCGAGTGCGCATCGCCCTGCAGGCGGGCAAGCGTCCAGCGCGCGGCGAGCTCGGTGCGCTCGTACTCCTCGGCGGTGCGGGCGAGTCGTTCGCCGAGCCACCCGAGCCCCGAGGCCGTGCGCTCGGCGTGTTCGGCAGCGCGGCGCGCGGCCTCGTGCACGTCCAACCCGACGCCGCCGTGCAGTTGCCACAGCGCGTGCCGAACGGCCTCGACCTCGGCCACGACGTCGCGCACGCGGCGGCCCTGGTGCGCCATCGCAGCCGCAGCCGCCCACAGCTGCGCGGTGTCGACCTCGACCACGCTGCCGTGCGTCACTCGAAGCTCATCCGCCATCGCTCACCCCGCCGCGCCCGCCTGGGCCAGCAGACGCTGGCGCGCCCGGCGCATGCCCTCGTCGAGCTCCTCGAGCGCGCGGATGAGCCCATCGATGTTCGACAGCTGGATCTCGGCGCGGCGGTGAAAGTGCTCGGCGGCCGGGGATCGCCAGCGCATCTCACTCGCCGTCGAGGCCAGCGCCCCGCGCAGCAGCTCCAGCGTCACGACCGCCTGGCGCACCCGCCAGTGCTGCGCGCCGAGCGCCTCACTCGTGCGCCCGGCGTCGCCGGATCCTGTGTGCGTCTCGCCCTCGCGGTGCATCCCGCAAGCATGCGCCGGCCGGCACGGCCAAGGGGCGCACCCTGCGGACGCGCCGGCGCGGCGACGGCATCCACGGTGGCGTGGCGCATGGGGAGGAACAGTCGCGGAGCACCGCCGTGCCGCAGCCCAGCAGGCATCGCCGCACTTGCCCCCCGCCGGCAGCCCCCGCACCGCGTCCCAGGCACCGCCCCCGGCACTGCACCGGCACCGCCGCGCCGTAGCCCAGCACGCACCGCCACCCCCGTCACCCCTCGACACCGTTTCGCGCACGGGCCGCAGCCGTGCGGGCACTTTTGCACGGCACCTCGGATGTGCACAATAGGTGGATGACCACCCCCACTCGAAGCGGCACTGTCGCGCCGTTTCGGGTGGTGTTTGTCTGTGCGGGAAACATCTGCCGCTCGCCGATGGCGGATGTGGTCTTTCGCACCCTGGTCACGCGCGCGGGGCTCGCGGGCCACGTCGCCTCATCGAGCGCCGGCACCGAGGACTGGCACGTCGGCGAGCGCGCCGACCCACGCACCCTGCTCGCGCTGGAGCACCAAGGGCTCGACGGCTCGAGGCATCGCGCGCGGCAGTTCACCGCGGCATCCTTCGATCAGAACGATCTCGTGGTGGCGCTCGATCGCATCAGCGACCAGGAGCTGCGCGCGTGCGCCCGCCACGACGGTGACGCAGTCAAGATCGTGCTGCTGTCGAGCTTCGATGCCGCAAGCCGCGGCGAACCCGACATCCCCGACCCCTACTACGGCGACGAGCCGATGTTCGACGCCGTGCTCGGTATGATTGAACGCGCGTGCCGGGCGCTTTTCCGGCAACTGGAACCGGCCGTCCGCCACTCCGCGTGATCGCGGTGCCGGGGCGGCCCACCTCCCGCCGACCTGACGGTCGCCCGACGCAGAGGACTGCCGTGTCTACTCTTCCCAGCCAACCGCTCAGTCCCCTCGATGGCCGCTACCACTCGGTCGTCGCGCCCATCGGAGAGCACCTCTCTGAGGCCGGTCTGAACCGCGCCCGCGTCGAAGTGGAGGTCGAGTGGCTGATCGTGCTCACCGACAACTCGCTGTTCGGCAGCTCGCCGCTCGATGACGCCCAGAAGCACGCGCTGCGCGCCCTCTACACCGAGTTCGGTCAGGCCGAGATCGACTGGCTCGCCGCGCGCGAGGCCATCACCCGCCACGATGTGAAGGCCGTCGAGTACCTCGTGCGCGATCGCCTCACGACGCTCGGCCTCGACTCGATCGCCGAGCTCACCCACTTCGCGTGCACCAGCGAAGACATCAACTCGGTCTCGTACGCGCTCACGGTGCAGCGCGCGGTCACCGAGGTGTGGCTGCCCAAGTTCCGCGCGGTGCTCGACCGCCTGCGCGCCATGGCCCTCGAGATGCGCGACGTGCCGATGCTCTCGCGCACGCACGGTCAGCCGGCCACGCCGACCACGATGGGCCGCGAGTTCGGCGTGTTCGCGTACCGCCTCGAGCGCATCGCGCGCCAGATTGATGCCTCCGAGTACCTCGGCAAGTTCTCGGGCGCCACCGGCACGTTCGCCGCGCACGTCAGCGCCGAGCCGAACGTCGACTGGCCGGCCCTCTCGCGCGCCTTCGTCGAGTCGCTCGGGCTGGAGTGGAACCCCCTGACGACGCAGATCGAGTCGCACGACTGGCAGGCCGAGCTCTACAACCGCGTCTCGCACGCGGGCCGCGTGCTGCACAACCTCGCCACCGATGTGTGGACCTACATCTCGCTCGGCTACTTCGCGCAGATCCCCGTCGCCGGCGCGACCGGCTCGTCGACCATGCCGCACAAGATCAACCCGATCCGCTTCGAGAACGCCGAGGCGAACTTCGAGCTGGCCAGCGCCGTGTTCGACTCGCTCGCCGCCACGCTCGTCACCTCGCGCATGCAGCGCGACCTCACCGACTCGACGACGCAGCGCAACATCGGCGTCGCCTTCGGCCACTCGCTGCTCGCCCTCGACAACATCCTGCGCGGACTCGGTGAGATCTCGCTCTCGGCCGAGGTGCTGGCCGCCGACCTCGAGGCGAACTGGGAGGTGCTCGCCGAGCCGATCCAGACCGTGATCCGCGCCGAGATCACCGCGGGCCGCTCGAAGATCAGCGACCCGTACGCCGTGCTCAAGGACCTCACGCGCGGCCGCCGCGTCGGCCAGGCAGAGCTCGCGGAGTTCATCGGCGGGCTCGACATCGGTGAGGACGCCCGCGCGCGCCTGCTCGCCCTCACCCCGGCGACGTACCTGGGGATCGCGAGCGCGCAGCTCGAGTACCTGAATTAGGCGGCTCCCGGCACGCGGCGGCGACGCCGCGGCGGTGCACCCCCTGACATACGAAACGTCGAGGACCGAAAGGCCCTCGACGTTTCGTGTCAGCTGCCGTTTTCGTGTCAGCTGCCGTTCGTGTCAGCTGCGCTGCTAGCCCCGCTTCGGCCCGCCCGCGCCGGCGCCGGGGCCGGTGGTGCCGATCTCGCCGTCCTCCCCGGGCGGGAGGAGCACGCCGCGGGCGACCTTCTGGTCGAACTCGGCGGGGTCGATCGCGAGCAGCAGCAGCGCGATGATCAGCAGGATGCCGATGAACGTCGCCCCGAACACGACGAGCGTGATCGGGAACTTGTCGACGCCCTCGGCGATGTAGAACAGGTCGCGCGTGGTCATCAGGGTGATCACGGCGGCGAACAGCGCGGAGCCGAAGGCTACGAGCAGGATGTGCAGGGGCCGCAGCAGAGCACGGCGGGTGGGCTTGTCAGTCACGCGTTGTCCCTCGTTGGGTTCGGAGTGGAGGCGGCGCCTGCCGCCCGAGCGATGTCGTCGGTGGATGCCTCGGCTGCGGCATCCACGTCACCGGAATGCACGGCGAAACGGCGCGGCGAGAACCCGGCGATGGCGAGGAACACCGCGACGACCGCGACGTACCCACCGAACAGTCCCACCGCGACGATGGTGCGGGTCAGCACGAACTCGTGCCCCTCGACGTTGTAGGGCTGGGGGGCGAAGAAGATGACGGCGATCAGCACGAGCCCGAGCAGCATCGTGAGCACCCCGATGGTGATGCCGTCGCGGGCCTCGGCGCTGCGGGGGCGGCGGGCGCGGAACCCCGTGATCGCCTCGATGAAGCCGGTGATCAGCGCCCAGGAGATGAGCACCGAGAAGAGCATCTCGGGGGTGCGAAGCCCGCCGAGCCCCGCGACCATGCCGGCGATGCCCGTGAAGATCGCCTGCGTGACGATCGGGGCGCGCACGCCGGACGGGTAGCTCAGCCAGGCGGCGAGGAGCAGCACGAGGGCGGTCGCGATCGCGAAGCCGCTGAAGACCGAGAGGCCCAGCTGCGCGGAATGGTCGGCGCTGAACGTCACCATGGCCGCGGCGAGCGCCGCGAAACCGGCGCGCAACAGCTGCACGTGCCGCACTTCGAGGCGGGGTGTGAATGGTGTGGTGGTGGTCACGGCGCAGGCGTCTTTCACGGCTGGATGAGGATCACCCTCCAGTGTACGTGTCCGCTCCTGTGCGGGACGTCCGAGCGCGGGATGCCCCGAGGCACCAGGTGCAGGTGCACGGCGCACTCACCCCGAGACGGCCACTGCCCGGCCGCGGCACCAGCACTGCCCGCCCTCTCGCACCAGCACTGCCGGGCCCCCGCGCCAGCCTCGCCCGCCCCATCACTCCGTGGGCTCACCGTGCTCCCGCGCCGCCGACCCGCGCGTGCGCCGCGGCTCCGGCGGCGGGGGCACCTGCTTTGCGGCGATGACGGTGCCGCGCGCGATGTGCTCGATGCCGCGCTTGCCGTCGACGCTCAGCCCGTCCGCGTCGGCGTGCAGCAGGATCCCGAGCGCGTCGGTGGCCTGACCGCTCGGCAGCAGGTAGCGCACGACCACGCGGCTGCCGACCGGGGGCAGACCACCCCCGCCCGCGCTCACCACGCCCCGGGCGCGTAGTCCTTGAGGAACACGCCGAACAGGTCTTCGCCCGCCTCGCCGCGCACGATCGGGTCGTACACGCGGGCCGCGCCGTCGACCAGGTCGAGGGGCGCGTGGAAGCCCTCCTCGGCCAGGCGAATCTTCGTCGGGTGGGGGCGCTCGTCGGTGATCCAACCGGTATCGACGCTCGTCATCAGGATCCGGTCGCTCTCAAACATCTCGCGCGCGCTCGTGCGCGTGAGCATGTTCACCGCCGCCTTGGCCATGTTGGTGTGTGGATGCCCCGGGCCCTTGTATCCGCGACCGAAGACGCCCTCCATCGCGCTCACGTTGACGATGTATTTGCGCCGCGCGGAGCTCGCGGCCATCGAGGCGCGCAGCTTCGAGATCAGAATGAACGGCGCGGTCGTGTTGGCCAGCTGCACCTCGAGCATCTCGAGCGGGTCGACCTCGTGCACGAACTGCGACCACGAGTTGCTCTCGTGCAGATCCGGCACGAGCCCGCCGGCGTCGATGGCGGTGCCGGAGGCGTGCCGTTCGAGCGAGCTCGAGCCCGGGGCCATCGCCAACTCGGTGAGCTCCTCGGCGCGCGCGACGGCCGCGGCGAGCACCGGATGCGACGAGACCGAGCGGGCGAGGGCCTCGGGGTGCGGGTCGCTCGTGTGACCGAAGGTGACCAGCTCGGGCATCGGTCCCTCATCCTGCAGCGGCACGAGCTCCGCGTCGACGAGCGGCTGGAACGCGCCCGGTGAGCGGCGCACGGTCTGCGCGGCGTTGTTGATCAGGATCTCGAGCGGCCCCGCGGCGGCGACGTCCTCGGCGAGGCCGATGACCTGGGCCGGGTCGCGCAGGTCGATGCCGACGATCTTCAGGCGGTCGATCCACTCGGCCGAGTCGGGCAGCGCCTTGAACCGGCGCACGGCGTCGCGCGGAAAGCGGGTGGTGATCGTCGTGTGCGCGCCGTCGCGCAGCAGGCGCAGCGCGATGTACATGCCGATCTTGGCCCGGCCGCCGGTGAGCAGCGCGCGCATGCCGCTCAGATCGGTGCGCGCGTCGCGCTTGGCGTGGCTGAGCGCGGCGCACTCGGGGCACAGCTGGTGGTAGAACGCGTCGACCAGGGTGTACGGCTGCTTGCAGATGTAGCATCCGCGCGCCTTGATCAGCGTGCCCGCGGTCGGCGAGGTGAGCCGCGTGCTGATCGGGATGCCTCGGGTCTCGTCGTCGATCCGGTCGGGGGCGCCCGTCGCGGTCGCGGCCACGACCGCCCGGTCGGCGTCGGCGACGGCCTCGCGCAGCTCACGGCGGCGCTCCTTCTTCACGGCCTTGAACATCGCGGCCGTGGCGCGGCGCAGCGTGACGAAGTCGGGATGGGTCTGGTCGACGTTCGACATGCGGGCGAGCACGTCGAGGGTCGTCGCCAGCTCCTCGGCCGAGATGCCGCTGGGGGCATGGACGTTCGCGGAGGGATCAGGGGTCAAAGAGGGCACACACGATTCTACGCCTGGGCGCGGGCCCCGGCGCGGTCGCCCGATCGCCGCGTGCGTGCACGATCTCGCCGCCGGCCCGGGCCACCTGAACCGATACCGGGATCGATTCGATCGGCCTATGGTGGGAGCGGAGGATGCCATGTCAGCAATCACCTCGGGTTCACCATCGTCGGAAGAGCGCCGCTGGTGGTCGGACGAACCCGACGTCTGCGTCGCACACCTCGAGTCGGACGCGACCCGGGGGCTGACCTCCTCGGAGGCAGCGGACCGACTCGGCCGGATCGGGCCCAACCAGATCACGGCAGAAGCGCCGCCGTCGTGGTGGTCGATCGTGCTCGTGCAACTCGCCGACCCGATGAACCTCATGCTCATCGCGGTGGTCGTCGTCAGCCTGATCATCCGCCAGACGCCCGTCGCGGTCGTGGTCGCATTTCTCGTGCTCCTGAATGTCGTGCTCGGTTCGCAGCAGGAGCTCAAAGCCCGAGCGAGCGTCGATGCCCTGGCGAAGATGCAGGTCCCGCGGGCGCGCGTGATTCGCGATGACGCGCTCGTCCAGATCAGCGCCACCGAGCTGGTTCCCGGCGACATCGTGCAGCTCGAGGCGGGCGACGTCGTCCCCGCCGATGGGCGCCTGCTCCGTTCGGCGACGCTCGAGACGCAGGAGGCATCGCTCACCGGCGAAAGCACGCCGGTGTCGAAGGCCGCCGCCACCATCCCCGACGACGAGGTCACGCTGGGTGACCGCAGCAACATGCTGTTCCAGAACACGTCCGTGACACGGGGGACCGGGGTGATCGTCATCACCGACACGGGCATGGCCACGCAGATGGGACGCATTGCATCGATGCTCTCGAGCGTCAAGACGACGAAGTCGCCGTTGCAGCGCGAGCTGGGCGGCCTCACCCGCGTGCTCGGCATCGTCGCGTGGTCGGCGGTTGCGATCATCGTGGTGATCGGGCTGCTGCGCGGCCAGTCATTCGCGGCCGTGATGCTGCTCGGCATCTCGATGGCTGTCTCCGCGATCCCGACGGGCCTGCCCACCTTCGTGCAGAGCATGTTGTCGTACGGGGCCAGGCAGCTCGCCGAGCACAAGGCGGTGGTGAAGAACCTGACGGATGTCGAAACGCTCGGGGCGACATCCGCAATCAACTCCGATAAGACCGGCACGCTGACGATGAACGAAATGACGGTGCGGAGCCTGTACTACCGCGGCGAATGGTTCACCGTTGAAGGCGAGGGCTACGGCAAGGCCGGCGCGATCCTCCAGGCTGCCGGATCCGGTGTCCCCGACTTCACGAGCCTCGCCTACGGCCTCTGCCTCGACAGCGACGCCACCGTGTCGGACCGCGGCGAGGTGGTCGGCGACCCGACCGAGGCAGCACTGGTCGTCCTCGCGGCAAAGATGGGGGTGGATGCCGCGGCAACCCGTCGCCGGTACCCCCGGATCGCCGAGGTGCCGTTCGACTCCGAGCACAAGTTCATGGCGACGTTTCACGAACTCGCGGTCGAGCGCGGCGGCGAACCACGCCTGGTCGCGCTCGTCAAGGGTGGCCAGGACGTCGTGCTCGCGCGCTGCACGAGCGCGCTCACGCCACACGGACGGGTGCCGATCGCGGATGTGTCGGCCGCACTGAACGAGCAGAGCGAGCGCCTGTCTGCGCGGGGCCTGCGCGTGCTGGCCTTTGCCATGCGCGAGCTCGACGGGCAGCACGACGCCGTGACCGCTGACCCGATGCGCCAGGTGCAGGAGCTCACCTTCGTGGGCATGGTCGGCATCATCGATCCCCTCCGACCCTCGTCCATGGATGCGGTCGCCACCGCACGACGGGCAGGCATCGAGGTGCGGATGATCACCGGTGACCACGCCATCACTGCGGCGGCGATCGGTGCACAGCTGGGGCTCGGGCAGGGCGCGATCAGCGGCGCCGAACTGCGCGCACTCGATGACGCGCAGCTGGCCGCGGCACTGCCCGAACTGCACGTGTTCGGCCGGGTCACACCGCAAGACAAACTCCGACTGGCGCGCGTGATGCAGGAGCAGGGCGACATCGTCGCGATGACGGGCGACGCCGTCAACGACGCCGCGGCGTTGAAGCAGGCCGACATCGGCGTCGCGATGGGATCAGGCAGCGAGGTCACCAAGCAGGCTGGCCGCATGATCCTGACCGACGACAACTTCGGCACGCTCGTCACGGCGATCCGGCTCGGGCGCAGCATCTACGACAAGATCACCGCCTACGTCCGCTACCAGATGTCGCAGCTCATCTCTCTGGTGCTGCTGTTTCTCATCGCGAGCATCTTCGGCATCAACGACGGCACGCCGCTGACGCCCCTGATGGTGCTGTTCCTGAACTTCTTCATCGTGGTGTTCCCCGTCGTCGTCATCATCCTCGACCCGCCCGGTGACGACCTCATGACCAAGCCGCCCCGTGACCCGAGGGTGACCATCTCCAACCCGCGCGCGATCGCCGTGTGGGTGCTCTACGGAGCAGCCGGGTGTCTGGTCACCCTTGCCGCGCTCCTGCTGGCGCCCGGCGAGATGAGCAGCACCAGCGCGAACGTGCCGATCACGATGGCGTTCGTCGTGATGGCCCTCGGGTCGGTGCTCGGCGGCATGGCGATGCGCCGCGATCCCCGCTCCGGGTTCACGGCCCCCATCATCGATGCCCTCAAATGGCTGGCCATCCCGGTCGCCCTCACCATCGCGTGCGTCGAGCTCGGCTTCCTGCAGCGGCTGCTCATGACGACGTCGCTCAGCGGCGGTCAATGGCTTGCGTGCATCGGGCTCTCGCTGATCGTCCCGCTCGTCGTCGAAGTCGACAAGGCGATTCGCCGCCGCGCGACGCGTCGTGCAGCCCTCGTTGCCGTCGCTGCGGACGTGCCGCAGCGTGGCCGGAGTGGAGTCAGCCCTTCTTGACGACGCTCGACTTCTGCTGAGTGGCGCCGAAGCCGTCAATGTCGCAGCGGCTCAGCCGATCCTGCGGCGATACACGCGCATCGCGACGGCGAACGCGACGAGCAGGATCCCGACGCACCACGCGAGCGCGATCCACAGCTCGGTGCCCACGGCCTGCCCGGCGAAGAGCGCGCGGATCGAGTCGACGATCGAGGTGACGGGCTGGTTCTCGGCGAACCATCGCACCGGCCCCGGCATCGTCTCGGTCGGCACGAACGTCGAGCTGATGAACGGCAGGAAGATCAGCGGGTAGGAGAAGGCGCTGGCGCCGTCGACGGTCTTCGCGGTGAGGCCGGCGATGACGGCGAGCCACGTGAGCGCGAGGGTGAACAGCACCAGGATGCCGGTGACGCCGAGCCACCCGAGCACCCCGGCCCCGGATCGGAACCCCATGGCGAGGGCGACCCCCACCACGATCACGAGCGACAGCAGGTTGGCCACCAGCGAGGTGAGCACGTGGGCCCACAGGGTCGAGGCCCGGGCGATCGGCATGGATTGGAAGCGCTCGAAGATGCCGCCCTGCAGATCGGTGAAGAGCCGGAACGCCGTGTAGGCGATGCCGGAGGCGATCGTGATGAGCAGGATGCCGGGGAGCATGTAGTCGATGTAGCTCTGCGAGCCGGTGCTGATCGCGCCGCCCAGCACGTAGACGAACAGGAGCATGAGCGCGACGGGCGTGACGACGGTCGTGATGATCGTGTCGGGGCTGCGCAGGATGTGTCTCATCGACCGCCCCGTCAGGACGGCGGTGTCTGCGAAGAAGTGTGCGGCCATGATGGGCCTGGCTTTCTTGTCTCTCGTGGTCGTGTGGCTAGCGATCGCGCGGCCCGCGCGCGGTGCCGGGAGTGGTCGCATCGGCGCCGGGGGCGCCTGCGCTGGGGACGCCGGCGCGAGGGCCGACTGTGCTCGGCGCGCCGGCGCCGGAGGGCTCGCCCTCGCCGCCCACGAGCGCGAGGAAGACGTCCTCGAGCGAGGGCTGCTTCTCGACGTACTCGACCTTCGCCGGCGGCAGGAGCGCCCGCAGCTCGGTGAGGGTCCCCGTGACGAGGATCCTGCCCTCGTGCAGGATCGCGATCCGGTCGGCGAGATGCTCCGCCTCGTCGAGGTACTGGGTCGTCAGCAGCACGGTCGTGCCGTGGCCGGCCAGCTCCTGCACGGTGCGCCACACCTCGAGGCGCGCCTCCGGGTCGAGGCCCGTGGTCGGCTCGTCGAGGAAGATCACCGGGGGCGTGCCGACCAGGCTCATGGCGATGTCGAGGCGGCGGCGCATGCCGCCGGAGTACGTCGCGACACGGCGGGCCGCGGCATCCACCAGCGCGAAGCGAGCCAGCAGCTCGTCGGCCCTCGCGCCCGGGTCGGCAAGGTGGCGCAGCCTGGCGACGAGCACGAGGTTCTCGCGACCGGTGAGCACCTCGTCGACGGCCGCGAACTGGCCGGTCAGGCTGATCGACTCACGAACCCGTGCGCCCTGCGTGCCGAAGTCGAAGCCGTCGATGGTGGCGGTGCCGGCGTCGGGGCGGAGCAGGGTCGAGAGGATGCGGATCATCGTGGTCTTGCCCGCCCCGTTCGAGCCGAGCAGCGCGAACACGCTGCCGCGCTCGATGTCGAGGTCGACGCCCCGCAGCACGGGGGTGCCGGCGAACGACTTCTGGAGGCCGCGCACCTGGATGGCGGCGGGGGCGGCGGACGGCACGGGCGCGACGGGCGCCGCAACGGCGGCGGTCATGGCCGTTCCAGCCGCTCGGCGTCGGCGATCGCCCCGAGCAGGCGGGTGCGCTCGCGGTCGATCCACTGCGTGCCGGCGTAGGCCTGCACGAACGTCTCGGCGAAGTCGACCGGGTCGTCGCCGACGATCGCCCGCACGGGCGTGCCGTCTGCGGCCGCCCGCTCCCAGAGGTCGGCGAAGTCGCCGACCATGGTCACGAGCGTGGCGCCGTCGGTGATGCCGCCGGCGTAGGTGAAGTAGCGCATGAGCGCTGTCGCGGCCGCGGCGTACGGCGCGGGGAGCCCCTCGATGCGGGCTCGCGCCTGCTTGTACTGCTTCTTCTGCTCGATCGAGCCGGTGAACAGCTCGATCCACTTGTTGGCCATCACGTGTTCCTTTCTTCACGGAGATGCTCCAGACGTGCGGCGAGGAAGCCCCACGTCCGCCAGAACTCGGCCAGGTACTGCTCGCCGGCGGGGTTCACCGAGTACACCTTGCGCGGCGGGCCCTTCTCGGAGGGCACCTTCTCGACGTCGACGAGGCCACGCTGCTCGACCCGCACGAGCAGCGCATACACCGTGCCCTCGGCGATGTCTGTGAACCCCTGCTCGCGAAGCCACGCGATGATCTCGTACCCGTGCGCGGGTCGCGCAGACAGGATGGCCAGCACGATCCCCTCAAGGACGCCCTTGAGCATCTCGGTCGCCTGTCTGCCCACGCGCATGATCCTCACTACTTAGCAGTATTGACTACTGGTACATAGTACTGCTGAGTAGTGGATCGCGGAAGGGGTTTCTTGCGAGCGACCGGCTCAGAGGTCGAGCACCTCGAGTCGCACCCAGGGGACGCTCGCCTCCGTGATGCCCTCGGCGTCGCGGACCGCCTTCTTCAGCGGCAGCACGTAGCCCCCGCGCTGCGCGCTCGGAAACATCGAGGTCGTCCACTCCGAGCCGCCGATCCGCGCGCGCACCCGCACGGCGCCGAAGCCGCGCGGCGGGCGCGGCAGCTCGCGAATGCCTTCGCTGAGCTCGGCCGGCACCGCCGCGAAGTACCACGACGACTCGACGCGGGCATCCCAGCGGAACACCTCGGCGTCGAACTCGATGATCATGGGCACGAGCGTAGCGGGGCACCGCGGCCACACGGGCGTGAAGGCGGCGCCGACCTCATCCTGCCCGCTCGTGCGCGCACCGGCACTCGTGCGCGCACAGCGTCACTCGCGCACGCGCACCGACGTCCGTGCCGCGACGCCCACGCCCCGGAGCCAACGCCCCGGCCCACCCCCGGCGTGCCGAGGTCCCGTTCCTTGCCGCCGCACCACACCGCCTTGCGTCAGGCCGCCTCGCGCCGCGCCGGCTCACGTCCCGCCGCGTCAGACCTTCTTCACGACGCTCGACTTGAGCTGCATGGCCCCGAAGCCATCGATCTTGCAGTCGATGTCGTGCCCATTGACGGGCTCGATGAGCCGGATGTTCCGCACCTTCGTGCCGGCCTTGATCGAGAGCGATCCCTTGACCTTCAGCGAGGTGACCACGGTGACCGTGTCGCCATCGGCGAGCACGTTGCCGACGCTGTCACGGACCACCGTCGCGCCGTCGCCGCCCGCCTCACCGCTGCCGCTGCCGCCTGCCGAGGGTGCGGCATCCACCGCCTCGCTCGCCGCCCACTCGTGCCCGCACATCGGGCACACGAGCAGCGGCGGCATCTCGTAGACGTGCTCGCTGGCGCATTCGGGGCAGAGGGGCAGAGTATCGCTCATGCGCCCAGGGTAGGTCGGAACGCGGGATGAGGCCATTCGCGTGCTGCCACGGGCGGGTGGATGCCTCGTCCGCCGGGGCCGCGACCCCACTTGCTCACAGCCCCCGCGAAGCTCCGAGCGCTACAGTTGCCGGCAATGAACCTCGACCGCTCCCTCACGACCATCGATGATCCCGGGCTCGGCCTCACCCTCAGCGGTGGCGGCGCGTTCGGCGCGGCGCACGTGGGCGTGCTGCAGGTGCTCGAGGAGCGGGGCATCCGCCCCGGCATCGTCACCGGCACGAGCTCGGGCGCCCTGGTCGGGTCGGCCTATGCGGCCGGGCTCGACGGCGCGGCGATCGAGGCAGGCGCTCGCGGGTTCCGGTGGAACCGCATCGCGAACTGGTCGTTCCGCCCCCGCCTGGGCCTGCTCGACACCCGGGTGCTGGCGTCCGGGATCGAGGGGCTGCTCGGCGGCGACCCGCAGATCGAGCACCTGCCGCGTCGCTTCGGCGCCGTCGCGACCGACCTCGGCGCCCGCCGTACGGTCACGCTCGACCGCGGATCGCTCAGCACGGCGCTGCGCGCGACGATCGCCGTGCCGGGCCTGATCTCGCCCATCCGCGTCGACGGTCGCCTCCTCGCCGACGGCGGCATGATCGACAACGTCCCGCACGCGGCAGCCCGCGCGCTCGGTGCCGATCGGGTCATCGTCGTGCACCTGCACGCGAAGTGGGAGAACGTGCGCATGATGCGCACCATCACACAGACCGCGGATCTCGCGCGCGACCCCTCGGTCGTCCTCGTGCAGCCCGAGATGGAGCGGATGGCGCAGTGGACGATGCGCGACGTGCCGCGCCTGATCGCCGAGGGTCGGCGCGCCGCGACCGCCGCGCTCGACTTGGCCGAGGTTCTGGCCTAGCCTCGGCCGCTCGGGCTCCCAGCCCGCTCAGCGGGCGGCTGTTCCGGCCCGCCGGCGGGCGGCTGGGTCAGGTCGCCCGGCGAGCGTCTGGCCAAGCGAGTGCTTGTCCAGCCCGCTCAGCGGGCGGCTGGGTCAGGTCGCCCAGCGGGCGCCTGTGTCAGCCCCGGCGGACGTCTGTTCAGCGCGGGTCGTTCCATGACCAGATGTCATCGCCGCGCAGCGTGGCATCCGCGCCGCCGTCGCAATAGATCGTCTGGCCGGCCATGTGCGTGTTCTCGGGGCTCGTCAGCCAGACGAGCAGCTGCGCGATCGACTCGGCGGGCTGGTGCGAGTTCAGCGGCATCGGCACGGCGGCATCCACCATCGCCGCACCCTCGGGGGTGCGCAGCAGCTCGGCCGTCATCGGCGTGATCACCGTGCCGGGGGCGACCGCGTTGAGCGGGATGCCGGAGCCCGCCCACGCCTCGCTGATCGATGCGCGGCGCACCCAGCGCGAGAGGGCGCGCTTCGAGCCGGAGTAGTTGGCGTACCCGGCCTCGGGGCCCTTGGCGGCGAGCGCGTCGCCGATCGCGAGGGTCGCCGCCTCGTCGCCGCCGAGCGCGGCCTCGACGAGCTCGGGGACGGAGGGCTGCAGCGAGGCCATCGACGAGACGACTGCGGCCCGCGGAGCGTCCGAGGCGCGCAGAGCGGGCAGGAGCGCCGTGAGCAGCTCGGTCACGCCGAAGTAGTTGATGGCCATGGTCTTCGAGATCGGGGCCGAGATGCCGGCGCACGCGATCACGCCGTCGATGACACCGCCGGCGAGCTCACTCGCCTTGACGGCGGCCGCTGCGCGCTCGGACGGGCGTGAGAGGTCGGCGTCGATCTCGGCGCCCTTCAGGTCGATGCCGATCACCTTGTCGCCGCGCGATCGCAGGAGCTCGGCGGTCGCCGCTCCGATGCCCGATGCCGATCCGGTGATGACGTACGTGCGTGCCATGATGTGCCTCACTTCACTTGGGGGATGCGGCGGTCGCTCGTGGCGCCGCACGCGGGTGCGCCGGCGGGTGCCGGCGCGAAGGTCTGCGGTGGTGCGTGCGTGTGGGCGGGCCGTGTCGCGCCCAGTGCTTCGCTGGGAACATCCGCCTGCGTCATGCCGCTGGCCTCGTCCATGAGGCCGTCGACGAACCTCGAGAGCAGGCTGGAGAGCGCCTCGATGTCGGTGTCTGACCAGCCGCCGAGGGCGCGTCGGACCATGTCGTGTCCGGCATCCACCAGCTGCGTGAAGACGCTGGCGCCGAGCCCGGTCAGCTCGACCTGCGTGGCCCGGCCGTCGGCCGGGTCGGCGCGCTTGTCGAGCAGGCCGTCGGCGCGTAGCCGCGCGAGCAGCTTCGAGGTCGTCGGGCGGGTCATGCGCAACTCGGCGGCGAGCTCGCTCGGCCGCGCCGCGCCGCCGCGCAGCCCGAGCACGTAGATGGCGCGCACCTTCGCGTCGTCGAGCGCGGGCGCGCGGCGCGCCGCCCCGGGCTGCGCCGCGTCGGAGCGTGCCGGGTCGGGACGGGCCGCGCCGGGGTGGGCGGCGCCCGGGCGGGCCGCACCGTGCTCCGCCGCGCCGTGCTGCACCGCGAACCGCGCCTGCAGATCGGCCGAGGTCCAGCGCGACATCAGCTCGGTGAGAGCGCCGAGCAGCGCCTCCTCACGCGGGCGCGCACTCGCCCCAGCGCCGATGCCCGTGTTCGCGCTCATGTCTTCCAGGGTAGACCGAATAGTTTCCTGCGGCAACTATCGTCGACTGCGCCCCGGAACCGTGCGCCCGACACCGTGCGCCCCGGCACCGGCGCCAGTCCTGCGCACGAGCACCGCTGGGTATCGTGGCCACGTGAGCTCCGACCGCCGCTATCCCATGACCCTCGCGGCGCCCGTCGACCACGAGCTCGTGATCAAGAAGTCGCGGTTCATCGCGCACATCGCGCCGGTGGCATCCATCGAGGAGGCCGAGGCGGTGATCGCCGAGGTGCGCAAGCGCGCGTGGGACGCCCGGCACAACTGCACCGCGATGGTCACCGGCCTGCTGGGCGACCAGGCCCGCTCGTCCGACGACGGCGAGCCGTCTGGCACGGCCGGCGTGCCCATGCTGGAGGTGCTGCGCCGGCGCGAGCTCACCGACGTGGTCGCCGTCGTGACCCGCTACTTCGGCGGCGTGAAGCTGGGGGCCGGAGGCCTGATCCGCGCGTACTCGACGGCGGTGTCGGAGGCACTCGATGCCGGCTCGCTGCTGCGGCGGGCATCGCTCACCCAGGTGACCCTCGACGTGCCGCACGCCGACGCCGGCCGTTTCGACAACCTCCTGCGCGATTGGGCCGGACGCAACGACGCCGTCGTCGGCGAGCCGAGCTACGGCGCCGTCGCGACGCTCGAGCTGTGGGTGCCCCCGGCCGCGCTCGACGCACTGCGCGACGAGGTCTCGGCGGCGTCGGCGGGGTCGGTCGACGCGGTGATCGGCTCGGAGCGGATCATCGAGGTGCCCGCGGCTGCGCCGACGGCCTGATTGCTGCGGCCCGACCGCGGCGCCGCAAGCACGGCCCCGGCAACAATGTCGCCGTTCGGGCCGCCCCATCCGCGGGTCGCGTAGTTTGGATGCCACAGCCACCGGCATTCAACGACGAACCCGAGATCGGGTGTCGGCGCCCCAGCGCGCCGCGAGAGAGAGGCATCCATGAGCAACGCACTGCCCCCCACCCAGCTTCAGCTGCATTCGCTGGTCACCGCGGAGGGCGAGCTGCAGCTCTCGCTCGCCCAGGCGGCACTGGCAGCCCCCGGCGCTGACGAGGTCGTGATTCGCGTCGAGGCGAGCCCGATCAACCCGTCTGACCTCGGCGGCCTGTTCGCGGGTGCGAACTGGGCCGAGTTCGAGTCGGTGGGAACCCCCGCGTCGCCCGCGCTGCTCGGCCGCGTGCCCTCCGCGTCGATGCCCGCCCTGCGCCCGCGGGTCGGCGAGCGCCTGGTCGTCGGCAACGAGAGCGCCGGCGTCGTGGTCGCCGCGGGCGACAGCCCGGAGGCGCAGGCACTCCTCGGCAGGACCGTCGCGCTCAACGGCGGCGAGATGTACCAGCAGTTCCGCACCCTCAAGGCGAAGCACTGCCTCGTGCTGCGCGACGGCGACCGGCCGGCTGACGGCGCGTCGAGCTTCGTGAACCCGCTCACCTCGCAGTCGATGGTCGAGGTCATGCGGATGGAGGGCCACAAGGCCCTCGTGCACACGGCTGCGGCATCCAATCTGGGGCAGATGCTCAACCGCATCTGCATCGCCGACGGCGTCGACCTGGTCAACGTGGTGCGCCGCCCAGAGCAGGTCGCGATGCTTCGCGCGCAGGGTGCGAAGTGGGTCGTCGACACGAGCTCGCCCGACTTCGAGGCCGAGCTGCTTGCGGCGATCACGGCGACGGGTGCAACGCTCGCGTTCGACGCGATCGGCGGCGGCGAGCTGGCCAGCCAGCTGCTCACCGCGATGGAGCGCGCAGCCAGCGCGAGCGCGACCGAATACAGCCGCTACGGCTCGGCGACGCACAAGCAGGTCTACATCTACGGCGGCCTCGACCGCAGCCCGACCGTGCTCAATCGCGCCTATGGCATGTCGTGGGGCGTGAGCGGATGGCTGCTCACGCCGTTCCTGCAGCGCGCGGGGGCCGAGGTCGCCGATCGCCTGCGTGCGCGGGTCGCCGCCGAGCTCACGACCACCTTCGCGAGCCACTACACCGACGAGATCACCCTCGCCGAGATGCTCGACCCGGCCAACATCGTGCAGTACGCGAAGTACTCGACCGGGCGCAAGTTCCTGGTGAACCCGGCGCTCGTGCGCTGAGTCACGCGCTACTGCATCCGGTTCGGGATGCCGCTGCCCGCGCGCTGCGCCGGGTAGCGGCATCCCGAGTCTGCGGGTGCCGCTGATGCGGCGACCCGCAACAAATCCCTGCGCCCGGCCGCGCGAGCGGCAGGATGGGAGCACACACGTTTGGAGCGCTCATGTCTGTTGTCACCGCCGACCTTTTCGATGAACTTGGCGAATCGATCCAGTCCGTCCCGATTCAGTTCCGCAGCTTCGGCCTGCGCGCGGCCTTCGACGGCCCGATTCGCACGGTGCGCTGCTTCGAAGACAACGCGCTGCTGAAGGCGACGCTCTCGACCCCCGGCAACGGCGCGGTGCTCGTGATCGACGGCGGTGGCTCGCTCCAGTCGGCGCTCATGGGCGACATGATCGCCGCGCTCGCGGTCGAGCACGGCTGGGCCGGCGCCGTGATCCTCGGCGCGATTCGCGACCAGAACGAGATCAACAAGCTCGACCTGGGCGTGAAGGCGCTCGGCACCAACCCGCGCAAGAGCGCCAAGACCGGTGCCGGCGAGCTCGACGTGACCCTCGAGTTCGGCGGCGTCACGTTCCGCGTCGGCGCGCACCTCTACAGCGACGAAGACGGCATCCTCGTCGAGCGCTGATCCATCTCGTGCGCGGGTGCTGGCTCCCGCACACACGGGGACTGACTCTCGTGCGCGGGTGCTAGCTCCCGCACACGGGGACTGACTCTCGCATTGCAGGTGCTGGGGCGATGAATGCCTCCCCCAGCACCCGCGTGGCGCGCGCACCGCGGCCGCCCTCGTCTAGAACGGTGCGGGATCTTCGACGTCGATATTGGAGTTCGCGCCCATCCCGATTTGCATGCCGACATCGGAATGCACTTGTGCGCCGCAGCCGGACCCCGCACCCGCACCCGCGAAGTAGTCGTTCCAGTCGTCTTCGGGTCTGAACATCACCGTCGACGTAGGGACGTCCGGATACACCCGCCCGGTGGGGCTGGTCCATTCGAGGATGCCGCCGGGTTTCTGGATCACCCGCCAGGTGGTCTGGTGTTTCAGGGTGTGGTGCCCGCGGCAGAGGTGGGCGAGGTTGTTCTCGCGGGTCTTGCCGCCGTGGGCGAAGTCGATGGTGTGGTCGATATCGGAGCGGTGAACCGGTTGCCGGCACCCGGGGAATCGGCAGTGCTGGTCGCGCACCTGCAGGGTGCGCTTCAGCTGGAGCCCGGGGGTGTATCGGTCGACGGCGAGGACCGCGCCGCTGATCGGGTCGGTGAGGATGCGGTCCCAGCCAGAGCTTGCGCCGGCGATGCGCCGGGCCGTGTCGGCATCGATCGGGCCGACCCCGGCGAGCGTCGCCGGGGTCTCGGTGGCACCGATGAGCGAGAGCACGGGCACCGTGACCTGCACGTGCGCGGTGATCGCGCCAAGGCCCGCGAGCAGGCCATCACCAGCGCGTCCAGCGCCGGCGTGCCCCGCGGGATCGCCGGTGAGCAGCAGGTCGGCGAAGATGTCGGCTCGCACCTCATCGATCGAACGCTCATCGCGCTCGAGAAGCGCGGCCCCGGAGACTTCGCGCGAACGGTCGTCTGGCGCCTGCCCGGGAACAGTCAGCAACCGCCCAGGACGGTCGGCGCCAGCACTAGCACCGCCATCGGCACCAACACCGGACGAACCCGAAGCACCGGACGAACCGCAAACACCGGAAGCTCCAGAACCACCCGAACCCCGACCGGCCCGCCGAGCATCTGTCACCTGCCGGGCCATCTGCTTCACCCGGTCGAGGACCCCGTGCGCGACGACGCTCGGGAGCGTCGCGATCAGCTCCGACATGCCGTCGGGCAGATCGTTGACCCGCAGCCCGCGGCAGGCGGCCGCGGTCTGGTGACGTTCGGTGAACGTGCGCGGGTGCACCCACTCGGCTGCGGTCCGCGCGAATGCGCGTACCCGGCCGGGCGCCTCGTGCTCCGCGTACGGCACCACGAGCTGCTCGAACTCACCCCGCGCCTCCGCGGTTGGGAGGTGCGCGCCGGCGTCGATGATGCCCGGCACGTGGCCGCGATGGATGCGCCCTTCGGCGAGCGCGGCGAGCGTGCCCGGAAACTCCGCCACGAGCGTGTCGCCGGAGCCGAGCATGCGCTGCACCGTGCGGTCACTCATGCGCAGCGCGGCCGCGAAATCGGCCGCGACCGCCCGATACGGCAGCTCTGACACACGACTCGAAGCCTCCCCGCGAGCCGATGCCGCACCCGCGATCTGCGAGACCCGATGCATGATCACCGCCTCACGAGCCTGCCGCGCACTGTCTTGCGCCTGCAGCGTCACCATCTCATCGCGCAGCGCATCGAGCTCACCCACCTCATCCGGTGTGTAGTCGCTGCTCCCCGTGCGCTTCATGCCTCCATTCTCCCAAGAAGTCGCACATAATAACAGGGAAGGGTCGATTATGTGGAAAGAATCTTAGAAGAAAGATTCTAAGGAGAAGTGGTGAAACCGCCTACCGCCGCGGCGTCCACCCATCGGGCAACGCCCCATCGATCGCCGCGCGCTCAGCGTCGACCCTGGCCGACCAGCCCTGGGCCGCGGCATCCCCGTCGAACCCACCGCGCGCAAGCCGAAATCCGACGTCGTCGTGCGTCATGCGAGGACCGCCGCCGCGGCGCGTCGAGGCGCGCGCGCTCCACGCGTCGTCGGCGAATCCGCCCCCGCGAAACACGCGGTAGTCGGCGTAGCGCGCGGGATCGAGCAGATCCCAGCACCATTCCCACACGTTGCCCAGCATGTCGAATGTGCCGTTGAGGTTCGGCAGCTTGCCGCCCACGGGCTGCGGCGAGGTGACGCCGTCGGCCGCCGTCCACGCCACCTCGGCGAGCGGGCCGTAGTGCGCGCCCTTCGAGCCGGCCCGGCACGCGAACTCCCACTCGGCCTCGGTCGGCAGGCGATACCCGTCGGAGTCGACGTGCCAGGTGACCTCCTCGCCGTCGAACGTGTAGGCCGAATCGAGCCCCTCCCACTCGGAGGCCGCGTTGCAGAAGCGGATCGCGCGCAGCCAGCTCACCTCGCGCGCCGGGCGCCGCGAGCGCTGCGACCCCTCGCCCAGCAGCTCGCCGAACTGCTCCTCGGTCACGGCGAACGTGCCGATCTCGAACGGCTCGAGCTCGACGTTCCAGCGCCGCTTGCGCCTGGCGTCGTGCAGCGTCACCGTGCCCCCGGCGATTCGGGCCATCTCGAAGTCGGCGCTCATCGCGCGCCCCCGCACACCGAGCCGACCGCGGGCGCGGCCCGCCTGCGAGTGCCACTCGCGCAAAGAGCCGTGGATGCCGCAGCCCCACGCACGCGCGAGACTCGGGGCACGCCGTGCTGCGGCATCCCGAGCGCCGCCTCGTCTCGTCGCGCCGTCATGCCGCAAGTCTCGCACGAGGTGCGAGGCGGGGCGCGGCCGACGGCACGCCGCTGACCCCGCCCCACCATCCACACCACCCGCCGACCGCGCGACCGCTGCCCCACCCGCACGCCGCCATCGCCGCTGCGTCACCCCAACACCCGCCGCTCCGCCACGGGCACACCCACAGAATTCGCTCTTTTCACACCCGAATCGCGACCACTACAGTGCACTCATGACCGCACCCCGCGCCGACGTCGCACTGATCACCGGCACCTCCTCCGGCATGGGCATGCATGCCGCCGTGCACCTCGCGCAGCGCGGGCTGCACGTGATCGCGACGATGCGCGACCCGCTGCGCGCAGACCGCCTGCACGCAGCCGCGGCCGAGGCGGGCGTCACGCTCGATGTGCGCGCCCTCGACGTCGTCGATCACGGGGCGGCGGCCGAGCTGGTGGCGGCGATCGAGGCCGAGCACGGCGGCGTCGACGTGCTGGTCAACAACGCCGGCCGCGGCAACGTCGCCACCGCCGAGCAGCTGACCATGGAGCAGGTGCGCGACCAGCTCGAGGTCAACTACCTCGCGCCCGTGCATCTCACCAAACTCGTGCTGCCCGGGATGCGTCAGCGCCGCCGGGGCACCATCCTCACGGTGACCAGCGTGGGTGGCGCGGTGGGCCAGCCCTTCGCCGAGGCCTACTGCGGCGCGAAGTTCGCGGTCGAGGGGTTCATGCAGTCGCTCGCCGTCGTCGCCGAGCGATTCGGGGTGCGCGTGGGCGTCATGGAGCCGGCGGCGGTCGCGAGCGACTTCGTCGCCAACGTCGATCGAACCGAGCGCGGCGGCCCGTACGAGCCGCTGCTCGCCGCCTATCTCGCGCGCAGCTCGAACAATTTCGCGAGCGCGCAGAGCGCCGCCGACGCGGGCGCCGCGATCGCCGACGCTGTGCTGGCCGAGACGTTCCGCTTCCGCTGGCAGACCTCCGAGCGCGCGACGAGCTTCGTCAGCCTTTCACTGCACGACACCGACGGCGAGGGCGTGCTGAGCGCCACCCGCCAGTGGATCGCCGACGGCGTCGTGTAGCCCGCTCGGCGGTGTCATCCGCCGGCGCCCTCACCGAGGCGCGTAGCGATTGAGCACGACGCCCTGGGGCAGCGCCTCCGAGCCGACAAAGCGAAGCTCGGGGCGAAACCCGTCGGCAAAATACGGGATGCCGCGGCCCAACACCACCGGCTGCACGAACAGGCGGAACTCATCGATGAGCCCCGCGGCGCCGATCGATCCGGCCAGGCTCGCACCGCTCACCTCGATCTCGCCATCCGTCTCGCTCTTGAGTCGCCGCACGGCCGCGACGGCATCCGAGGCGATCAGCGTGACCCCGTCTGGGGCGGCGGCGAGCGACGCCGAGCACACCACCTTCGGCGTGCGCGCCCACTCGCGCGCGAACTCATCGGCCACCTCGTCGCGATCCGGATCTGGCTCGCCCCAGTACCGCATCACGTCCCACATCCGCCGGCCATAGATCGCGAGGCTCGACTCGCGCTGCCGCTCGTTGAAGTAGCGATGCAGCTCGGCCCCCGGCACGGGCAGGGTGATGCGCCCATCCGGATCGGCGATGAACCCGTCGACCGAGACGAGCATCCCGTACGTCACGTGCCCCATGGCATCCTCCTCAGCCACTGTGCGCGGCGCTGTGGGGCGATGGTATGCCGATCGCGCGATGGATGCGAGGGCTCGAGCTGCGGTGTGAGTCGAGCCTTGGCGTGGGTCACGTGGGGGGAGCGTGCACCGCGCCACACTGTTGCACCCCGCGAGATGCCTGCTAGTCTCGCCCCTCAACTGCCAGCATCACCGCATTGCCGCCATCGCGATCGGGGACTTCATGCCAGAAACCATTCGAGAGCTGCTCGATGCCGCGCGCCTCTCAGCGCCAGCCACCGTCAGCGCGCTCACCGCGCTGTACGAAGATCCTGCCAGCGCCGCACCGGTCGCGATCGATGCCCTGGGCACGCTCTCCCCCGAAGCAGAGGCTGAACGCGTCATCCCGGTGCTCGATCTCGCTTCGCGGGTGGCGGCTCCACTCGAGCCCTTCCTCGCGTGGCTTGCGCACCACGACGGCACCGTGCGGCTGCTCGCCGCCGTCGCATGCGCTGAGCGCGGCGAGGCGACGGGGCTCGCTGCCCTCGTCGAACTGCTGGACGACGACGGCCCAGATCTGGCGAGCAAGACGAGAGTGCCGATATGGGTCACGGCGACGCTCGCGCTCGCGCGCCTCACCGGTGAGTTGGTGGGGCCGCCGCTCGACGCCGACCACCACACTCGCGAACACGCACAAGCTCGATGGCGCGCACTGCTGGCGGCTCGACGGCTGTCGTGGTCGAGCGAGGAAGGGGAGTGGTCGTGATGGTGGCCATTGGCGACCTTATGCCTCCGGCAACGCACATGACGTGGGACGTCAACCATGCCGCTCGAACCATCACCGTCACCGTTCGGCTCGCGCTGTGGAAGGCGAACGGCGGTATGCCGACAGACGCCGAACGGAAGTATGTCGAGGCGTATGCCGGCGGCTTCTGGGGTCCGCCCCTGAAGTTCGCCTGCTACGACGTGCTGGTCGTCGTGGACTGTCGCAGCATCAGCAAGAAGTCAGACGCGCGCGCCGACGAGGTCGATGTACAAGTCGACTGGCCGGGGCCGTGTGAAGTCAAGGTCTTTGAGCCGGCGGGCGGCAGCGTACTCGGGGACAGCCCGAACGATCGCCTCCACCCCAAGGGCGCCCGCTTCAACCCCACTGAGCCGCTCGCGTGGTCTCACGAGCTGGGCCACATTCTCGGCCTCGATGATGGCTACGTCCCCGGTCAGAAGGAGCCATATCCCGGTCATCCGAAAGACCTCATGTGGGAGTTCGACCTGCCGGTGTCGGCCGAGACGGTCGCGCGGATGATTCGCCGCAATGGCATGGTCGACGAATCCAAGATGCAATGCGCGCTCTCCTTCGACGCGACACCGGCCAGCCTGTGGCTGTTCATCGCCGAGGTGAAAGACCTCAGCATCCATGCGTGGACGTGCAGATGGGAGGCGGTCTCCTCCAATCCGGAAGCCGCCGCAGCGCCGCTCAGCTTCGAGGGGGTTCTGAGCCTCGAGGCGGGCTACCTGAACGGCGATCACAACGCCCCCGCACGAGCCCTCCTCGAAGCTGCTCTCGGGCTCAATACTGCCCCCCTCTCCGACCTCTACGGCATCGGATATCCGGTCACATTCACCGTTGGACGAGCGCTGGAGGGCACGCTCTCCATCCGCGCGGGCTCGGGCCTCGTCCTCGAGGGCGAATACCAATGGAATGCGCAGACTGGGTTTCCGACGATGAAGGGACCACTTCGAGTCAACGGCATCAGCACCGCCAGCTTCATTCCCGGTCCCGCCATGCAGGGGGTCTTCACCGAAGGTGCAACGGAGTGCACGCGATGACCTGGGCACCGAAATTTCCTTCCCTGCGCGGCATGGCCGCCGTGCGGAGGCTTGCTGAGCCATCCACGCCGCAACCCCTTGAGGGATCGGTCGAGGTCGCTCCCGGGCAATGGTGGACGTCGCGGTCTGCCGAAGCGGTGATCGCCGAATACACGGCGACATCGGCGCCGCTTCCCGCAGAATCGACGGTGCTCCACGAACCCGAATGGATGCTGCGCGTGACTTCGCCGATGCGGGAGTCGGCGATCATGATCTCGGAGCGTGGCAGCGGCTCCCTCTACACGATCGTTGGGGCGCCCACACTCCAGCTGCGCTCCAACGGCCTCGTGCCGGACGTCGACGCGTTCGTGCGGGTAGCCGGTGCGCCCCTCGACGCGACTGGCCTGGGCTTCGTCGCGCAGATCGAGCTCGACGGCGCACCCTGGGTCGTGACGGTCATGTACCGCGAGGGCACCGGCACGACCGCGCCGGAGGCCGAGGCCGCAGCCGCACAGAATTCGACGCCCCAGAACGGCGTCGATGCGCAGGGCTCCCTGCAGCTGGTCCTTGCCCCTGGAGCACTGCAGCCGACGCTCGACTTCGCTGTGCCTGCGGGTGCCCTGCACGCGCCCTGCAGCGCAATCGTCGACGACGGCCAGATCACCGCGAGCGCCACCATCGCGGGCCGAAGCATCACCGTGCGTGCGCGACTGACCAACTCGCTGTCAGAAATCCTCCCAGAGGCACCCGCAACGCTCACGGTCTCGAAGAAGTGGGGGCGTCACGGCAGTCGCCCGTGGCTGACCGGCGGCGACTTCGGCCGTGGCGAGCAGGTCACCCTCTCTCTGGGCGGTCGTGAGATGGCGACCGTGACGGCTGATGAGAGCGGGCAATTCACCAAGATGCTCCAGGTTCCCCGCGATGTTGCCCTCGGCCACACCGAGTTCACGGCGCAGGGCGCGCAGAGCGAGAAGCGCGCGGCCGTGCCCTACGAGGTGCGGCCCCCGAAAGCGGGCTGACGAAGGGCCTCGATCCGGCCGGGGTCTGCGGCGGGTGAGCTGTCGAGTGAGCAAGTGTCGCGCCGCCCGAATGCCGTGCCCTGCGTGCTTCAGCACCCATGTGATTTCCAAGCGATCCGGGCGGGAGCGGCCGATGCCAGCGTTCTCATGCTGGCGCAGCTGTAGGAACCGGTGCGACTTGTCCACCGCGCGCACGTCACAGCGGGCTTTCGACTCGAGAAATGTCCACGAGCTGCAGCGTCATCGTTGCGCGAAGATGTCCACTTCCCCCTAGGGCGAGCGCCCGCAAGCGGATCCGCTTGCGGGTGCAGAGATTCCCATTGATGCTGAAGACGACGACACACAGCATCTGGGATCAACGACAGGCAGGCAGCCGATGACCAGCACGGAACCTCTACTGGCCACCGCTGAACCGCGATCGACGAGAACGGTGGCGGCGGTAACCGTGCTTTACGTCATCGTCACCATGACATCACTGGTGGTGGCCTCCCTGACTTCGTTCACCGATATCCGTCTCCTCGGGACGGTGCTCGCACTTCTCGGTCAGCTTGTCTTCCTCGTTCCATACCTGCGCCGACACCTCCAGGCTGTCGCCGTCTGGATCACGTCCGGTCTGTGCATGGCCGCGAGCGGACTGTTCTTCGCCTACCTCGGTTCGTACTTCCTTGCGGGGCTCGTCTCGCAGCAGATCACGAGCGACACAGAGAACCTGTGGGCGATCGCGGCGTTCATCGCGACATGCTCCGCCCTCCTCGCGCTGAGCGTGGGAACGATCGTGGTCGGCCTGGCGGCGTCCACCTCCGCGCGCTGGACGACTTTGGCTGTCATGGGCATCGTGGTGACCGCTATCGTGGCCGTTTCCGAACCCGTCGCGTACTTGCTCGCGCCCTAAGCCGAAATTCCGCACGCGCCCAGGGGGACGACCGTAGAAGGATGGGTCCACAGAATTGTCGACGATGGTCTCGCTGAGGGCACCTCAGTAGCGGATCTCCGCACGATGTCGGGCGCCCACTGATCAGAGCGTCCTACCTGAGATGACGCGGGCTTGGAGATTTACAAGGGTCCGCTCGCCACGGCCAGCCGATCTCGCTCGAGCGGGATCGTGGGGGTCCCCGCGACAACTATGCATGCCCGTTCCCACGGCCTCTGCTCCGATAAGAACAGCAGTTCCTCATCCATCCATTCGTGCCAGAAAGCGACGGTCTCTTCGGCGCTTCCATTCACGCCCTGAGCAATGTCTCGGGCAATACCTCGTGTTTCCGCTGCAGCGAAGTCGGACTGTACCCAGACGGTGGCATCAACGAGGTCGCTCAATTCGCGCTGGCTGGCCCCAACGCCCTCGATGATCACGAGATCCAAACCAGCGCGAACCTCGATGGCCCCGTCCCTCCCATGCTTAGCCCAGGCGGGCGGTGAGAACATCACGCTCTCACCGCGGCGCAACGGACTCAGGATGTGATCGCCGAGGAGATGGCCCCACGTGAAGAAGGGTTCATTCCAAGCGATGTCATCGGTATGGACGATGGCTGAGCGATCCACCTGTCGAGCCAACCGTTCGGCGAGAGTTGTCTTCCCGGATGCACCGCGACCGTCTACCGCCACGATTAAGGGCTTGCGGGGCGAAACGCTGCCCGCATTGAACAGCACCCGGACGAGGTCCTCTTCTCGAATCGCCCGCCAAGGGCCGGCAGCCGGCTCGCCGGGCGGCAAGGTCATCGGAGCAACGAGGCCGGGCATTCCGCGATCGTACTTTGTCGGGGTCGCCGCCATTCCGTTGCCCCTCCAAGACCGCCGCGTCGAAATTGACAGGAGCATTGACCCATGACCGTGGTTGCTTTGACTGATCAGAGTTTCGTAAGCGTGGTTGCGACGACCGAACTCGTCGTCGTCGACTTCTGGGCGAGCTGGTGCTCTCCCTGCCGTGCCTTCGGTGCGATCTACGAGAGGTCATCCGTCGAACAGTCACACGTCCTGCACGCACGCGTCGACATCACCAGCGAGCTCCAGGCTGCGCACGTCGCACGCGTGGCCGCCGTCCCGGCCCTACTGGGGTACCGAGACGGCGCACGAGTCTTCAGCCATACCGGCACGCTTTCTGAACCAGCGCTTGCTCGCATCGTCCAGGCACTCAACGAGAGTCGTCGCTCGGGTGCCGGCGTCGAGGCCGTGTCGGACGCCACCGAGATGGAAGTCGATCCTCTGGAGCAAGAGCACACTCATCCGGTGATACCCCCCCGGTGGTGAATGACCGTCACAACGATCGGGTCCGACAGCAGCACGTAGTCAGCCGTACGCGGGTGGCGACGTTGACGACGCCGGGAACCTTCGCGGCGCCCGAAAGCCGACCGCTACCGAGGCTCGCCTCGCGAGCCCGACAAGCCTGATCTTGGACGGAAAATCCGGCGATCGCGTGTAGCGACGTGTCGACTCGCATCTCCGCCCCGCTGCTGACGGTTATCGCTACGCCGCCAACAGGTAGCCGCGACCTTGCGCAGTCCGCGCGATCGAGGACTATGTAACAGGACCACGAAGTCCAATAAGGTTGTTCACGAGAGGACCAGAGATGGCGACGATAGAGGTAACAGACGAGAACTTTCAGGAGGTCACGGGCCGCGATGGGATCGTGATCCTCGACTTCTGGGCGACCTGGTGTGGTGCGTGCCGAGCGTTTGCCCCGGTGTATGAGGCCGCCTCCGAAGAGCACCCGGACATTGTGTTCGGCAAGGTCGATACAGAGGCTGCGGCTCAGCTGTCGTCGGAGATCGGCATCCGTGCATTGCCTACCGTGGCGGTCTACCGCGACTCGATCAGGGTGTTCATCCAGGCTGGCGCACTGCCGAAGCCGGCGTTGGAGGACCTCATCGCTCAGGTGCGAGGGCTGGACATGGAGCAGGTCCGTGCCGAGCTCGACAACCACCAGCACGAGCCGGGTCACGTTCACGCCTAGCCGCCGCGGCGCGAAGCGAATTGGTGACGGGCGGTCCTCCTCGCCCGTCGCCGAGGGGCAGTGGCACACGAAGGCGCAACTATCTCGACGGGAGCCTCAACGATGGACGTAGATGGGCACGCAAGCCTGTGCGGCATGCCCCCGATCAGTTGGCGCGATGTCTGACATACGTTCGCCAGTCCGTATTGGCGACGACGCGGCCGTTCTGGATCTCGTCCCGCTGGCCTCCGATATGCCCACGGTCGAGGACCTGCGGATGGTGCTGGCCGCATATCGGATCAGAGGAATGCTCGGTTTCCGCTCAAGGAGAGCAGAAGTGGCGCGCATACGCCGGGAGGTCACTGGCGCGGTGCACGCTGTGCAGCCGCGGACGGTGGTGATGGTGTTCGAGGGTGCTGACGGCGCCTCACGGCGACGTGTGGACCGCATCGCACGGCACGTCACCCGCGACATCAGAGTGGCAGCGACCAACGCGGTCGGGTCCGACACCACGGTGATCGGGCTCGTTGTCATGACGGGACAAGAGCGAGATCTCGCCGCGACTTGCGTGCGGCATGTCGCCGTGGAACCGCCCGAGCGCGGCGACGGTCTCGTCTTTCACGCCGCCGACCTCCGGCGCGCGAACATCTACGAGCTCATCGAGGAGGCCGTTGTTTGATGGAGACCGCGTCTAGCACGAAGACGAGGGCCGAGGCTCCGTACGCTGGGAGAAGCCGATCATGAAGCATGGCGACGTCGTCCTCGCCGAAGACATTGCTTACGCGGTGACAAGAGGACCTCTCCGATACGCAGACGGGGCGACACAGACGTTCGACCCCGCCGGCGGCACTGTGTATGTCGAGTATGGGCGGTCCACTCGCGGCGAATGGTACCTCGACGCGACGGGGCGTTTCTGCTCCTTCTGGCCTCCGAGCTACCGGGCCTGCTATGACGTTCGATGGATCGTTGAAGACCATCTTGTTGCTGGGCTCAGCTTCCGGAATGGGTCCTACACCGCCGAAGGGCGATACGAGACGCCCATGCTCGACGAGCTTGTGATGAACGAGCTGCAGGTCTGGGCCGACGACGGCGGAGCTCACTAACTGCTTCCCTATCGACCGGGAGGGTGTGTTCACCCTGGTGAGCACACCCTCCTCCTTTGATCAGATCGCCGCATGCGCCGCGCGAGGCGGAAGCACCCAACCTGCACGAGGGAAGTGACACGTGTAGCCGTTCGGATACCGCTCCAGGTAGTCCTGGTGCTCAGGCTCTGCCTCCCAGAACGGGCCTGCCGGCTCGATTGTGGTCGCGACGCTGCCCGGCCACAGGCCGGAGGCGTCCACGTCTGCGATGGTGTCGCGGGCGATCTTCTCCTGCTCCGGGGTGACGGGGAAGATCGCTGAGCGGTAGCTGGAGCCGATGTCGTTGCCCTGGCGGTTGACGGTGGTCGGGTCGTGGATCTGGAAGAAGAATGCCAGGAGATCACGGTAGGTGGTCTTGGCGGGGTCGAAGACTACCTCCAGCGCCTCTGCGTGACCGGGATGACGATGGTAGGTGGCGTGGCTGTTGCGACCGCCGGTGTAGCCGACTCGTGTCTGCAGCACGCCTGGCTGGCGGCGGACCAGGTCCTCCATGCCCCAGAAGCAGCCGCCGGCGAGAACCGCCGTCTCGGTGCCGGGTGTGCGGGTGATCTGGCCGGCGTCGTGGATGCCACTGGTCATGATGCGTTCTCCTCTGTGGTGTCGGTGGTGTCGAACAGGGAGCGGTACTCGCCGTATCCCTGTGCCTCGAGCTCCGCTGCGGGGATGAAACGGAGTGCGGCCGAGTTCATGCAGTAGCGCAATCCCCCGGCATCGGCAGGTCCGTCGTCGAAGACGTGCCCGAGATGGCTGTCGGCTCCTGTGGATCGGACCTCTGTGCGCTCCATCCAGAGCTTCCGGTCGGTCTTGGTGTGGACGGCGTCCGACTGGATCGGTCGGGTGAAGCTCGGCCATCCGGTGCCGCTCTCGTACTTGTCGGTGGATGAGAACAGGGGCTGGCCCGAGACCACGTCGACGTAGATGCCGGGCTCGTGGTTGCTCCAGTACTCGTTGCAGAACGACGGCTCGGTGCCGTCCTCCTGGGTCACGCGGTACTGGATCGGGGTGAGACGGCTGAGCGCCTCGGACGTCTTGGGGTAGTTACTGCTGGGCACGATTCCTCCGTTTCTGCCGCCGCTGGCTTGCGGCGTCACTGGAGATAACGTCAGAAGTGGACCTTTTGGTCCCGCTTTCCTGAGAGAATGCTGTCCTTTTCGCGGCGTTGCGGGGCGTCCGTTCTCGACTCTAGGAGAGCTTCCCTTCAGCATCTCGCGCTCGCACGGGGTGCTCGCTGAGGATGGAGATCCTGTTGAAGATGTTGATGGTAGTGGCCACCCATTCGGCGCTGACGAAAGCTTCCTGACCGAGGGCGCTTCGGGCGGCGAGGAGGTCGGCCTTGCTGTCTTCGCTCAGCGGGAGCGTGGTCGCTGTCTCGGCGACTGCGAGCAGCGCTGCCTCCCGGTCACTGAAGAGCGTGGACTCTCGCCATGCTGGGAGCAGGTCGAGCTTCTGCTGCGGCACACCCAGCTTCCGGGCTTGCCGGGAGTGGAGGTCTAGGCAGAAGACACATCCATTGAGCTGCGAGACGCGGATCTTGATGATCTCGCCTTCGGCGAGTGACAGCCCGTGCTGAGCGGCTTCTCTAGAAATCGCGCTAGCGAAGGTTGTCGCTGCTTTCCATGCATCGGGGAGGGCTTTGTCCATGTACGGGAGCGAGTGTTCTTCGAGGTGGGTCATGGCTGCCTCTCTTGCGGCTCAGTGCCGTCGTCCGTGCCTGCGTGAGTGCGCGTTGCCAGGGAAGGTGGGGTCGACGACATCCGCGTACTCGGGATGGGAGTGGACGAATGCGGTGGCGAATGGGCACGTCAGGGTCACGGTCCGGCCCTCGGTGCGAAGCTTGTCGAGGACGCCGCCGAGGAGCTTGCCGGCAAGCCCTTTTCCGCGGAACTCAGGAAACACGGATGTCGCGAGCAGAGTCACCCGGTTGCCGGTCTCGGCGTACACAAGTCCCGCAACGGTGCGGTCCTCGACGCGGAGTTCATAGACCGATGCGCTCTCGTCGTTCGTGATGTTCGTGACTTCGGCGAGCGAGTCGGCGGTCCGGGACGAGTCCAGTTCTCCGAGCACCTGATCGGTACCTCTCAGCGTGACCATGCCGTCCTGGCTGCTGTCCATGTGTGTCCTGTTTCCGGCGCGATCGTCCGAGGTTCGCTGAGATCCGCCGTCGCTATGCCGGCGCGTCCGCCTCGGTTCGGCTCGGCAGCACCCAATCGGGGCGTTCGAAGTGACATGTGTAGCCGTTGGGGTATGTAATCAGGTAATCCTGATGCTCGGGCTCGGCTTCCCAGAAAGAGCCCGCGGGCTCGATGGTGGTGACAGGCTTCCCCGGCCACAGACCGGATGCGTCGACGTCGGCGATCGTCTCGCGGGCGATCTGCTCCTGTTGCATGGAGGTGGGGAAGATCGCGGAGCGGTAGCTCGTGCCGTAGTCGTTGCCCTGGCTGTTGAGGGTCGTGGGGTCGTGGACCTGGAAGAAATAGGCGAGGATGTCGCGGTACGTCGTCTGGGTCGGGTCAAAGACGATCTCGATCGCCTCGGCATGCCCGGGGTGGTTACGGTAAGTCGGGTGATCGTTCTCGCCTCCCGTGTAGCCGACACGGGTGTCAACCACGCCCGGCTGGCGACGGAACAGATCCTCCATGCCCCAAAAGCAGCCGCCCGCGAGGACGGCGGTCTCGGTGTCGGGGTTGCGGGTGATCTTTCCGGTGTCATCGATGCCGGCGGTCATGCGACGACTCCTGTCGAGCCGGCATCCGCGTCGAACAGCGAGCGGTACTGCCCGTATCCCTCTTCCTCGAGGGATGAGGCCGGGACGAAGCGAAGGGCGGCGGAGTTCATGCAATACCGGAGCCCCCCAGCATCCTGCGGTCCGTCGGGGAAGACGTGGCCGAGGTGGCTGTCCGCACCGGTCGAACGCACCTCGATGCGAGGCGTGACCAGCTGATGATCGGTCCTGGTGTCCAGGGCGTCGTCATCGATCGGCCTGGTAAAGCTCGGCCAACCGGTGCCGCTGTCGTACTTGTCGGTCGAGGAGAACAGCGGCTGCCCGGAGACGATGTCGACGTAGATGCCGGGCTCGTCGTTCGCCCAATACTCGTTGTCATAAGCAGGTTCGGTGCCCTCTTCCTGCGTGACGTAACGCTGGTCCTCGGTGAGGCTGCGTAGCGCCTCCTCGGTCTTCACGTAATCCTTCGCGCTCATGGTCTCCTCCTGGGTGAGATGGTCCGCTCTTCAAGATTACTGATATTGGACCCTAGAGTCCATACATCGCTAAGCTCGAGTCAGGGCTTCAGACCAACTCATCGCGTTCCAACTCGGGAGATTCACATGACCGGTTTTCACTTCCCGCCTCAGCTCTCACCTGACGAGTCGGACCCCGCAGGACACGGTGGATTTCACATTTCCCTCGACCAGCGCGCTCTCGTGGACGAGATGCGGACGCCGGCGTCGACAGATGAGGCTTCGTTCTCGATCGCGCGGGACGAGTCGCGCGACGTGTTCGTCGCGACGAAGGATGGCGTCGAGTTCGGCGGGGTGTTGTTTGATGAGAAGAACGACCGTGTGCTGCTCCTCGCCACATCGATCCTTCCTGAGTACCGTGGAATGGGGCTGGCCGCCGCCCTCACGCGCAGGGTGCTCGACAGCCTCCATGCTGAGGGCAAGCGCGTGACCGTGAGATGCCCCGTCTTCCGCTCGTTCGTGCAGCAACACCCGGAGTACGCAGCCCGGCTTGGCGCACAGGTGCAGGCGGGACGGAGATGCTGATGTCTCGGCGTGACATGAATAGTTTCGGCCCGGTTCTCGAGAACGTGAGCTTCCGCAACACCCGGTTCGACCCCAACCAGACCCGCTTCGGGCGCCTGGCGGGCAAGATGGCGGCCGCATTCGGATACTCGGCTGACCTTCCGGGTGATCGACGACTGTTACAACTGCTCCGACTGCGAGTCGCGCAGTTGAACCCCTGCTCATACTGCCTGATCTTGCACACCGAGGTTGCGATCAAGGTCGGGATTCCCCCGGTGGTCATCGCCCACCTGCCGTCCTGGCGGGAGAGCACGATGTTCTCCGCTCAGGAGCGCGCCGCGCTTGCGTACTGTGAAGCCCTCACCGTTTTCAGTCAGGAGCGGTTTGCGAAGGCACACGATGAACTGCGGATCCACTTCAGCGAACGTGATGTCGCGGAGATGGCGGCGGTCATCATCAACATGAACCTGTGGACCCGTCTCAAACTCGCCCAGGGAGCTGTGCCGATCGCCTCAGCTTCTCCTCCAGCGGATGAGCCGACGGCGCCTGACGCAGGTGGCCCCGCATAGCAGCGGGGACCCGACGCGCGACCCCGAGTGGGCGGATCTTGCGCTTTCACCGAACCAGGTTGGCCCCCGCAGGTGACAGCCGACGCTGACGATCTCATCCGGCAAGTAGGGAGAACTCCTGCATCCAGGTGTCGGCGACGGTGAACCCCTGCGGGTACGGGTCGGTGGGATGCAACCCCATCTGGGAAAAGCCGGTTATCCAGGCCTGACCTGCCACGGCGGGGACGACCGCGTCGTACGGACCGACCGTTGTGAGGGCGTCGATCGACGACGTGAACCGGCTGCCGGTTATCGATTCGTGGACGAACAGCTCGCCCGGCCGGATCAGTCCTTGCGCGTGCAGCAGCGCCAGCCGCGCCGATGTGCCGGTACCGCAAGGCGAGCGGTCGCAGCGGCCAGGCGACACCACAGCGGTGTTGCGCGCGGTGAGCACCCCGGCGTCATGGCGCAACGGACCCATCATCTCGAAGTTGGTGATGCCGGGGATACGCGCGTCAACGGGATGCTCGACCTCCAGTTGCTCGCTCGCGGCTTTTTTTACTTGCTCGCCGACCTCGCAGATTTCTCGTGCCTCTGACGGCGCAATCTCGAACCCGAGCTCCTCGGCATGCACCATTGCGAACGTCATCCCGCCATATGCGACGTCGAGTCGGACGGCGCCAAGCCCCTCGACCTCGACGTGTGCGTCGCGGTGGTAGACGAACGCCGGCTGATTGACGAGACGCACGCTGAGCACCTTGCCATCGGAGCAATCGCATCGCACACGGATGAGCCCGGCTGGTGCTTCGAGAACGAGCTCCGTCACGGGCATGGTCATCGGCACGATGCCGGTCTCGAGGAGAACCGTCGCTACGCACATCGCGTTCGAGCCTGACATGGCCGGGTACTCGGTGGTCTCAAGGATCACGAACCCCATGTCGGCGTCCGGGTGGTGGGACGGCAGG
>Ga0208564_1000540_pt1 | contig 34797 bp, 30 predicted proteins | sample AD_UKC073_MetaG_FD_184439 | JGI IMG/M metagenome (GOLD analysis project Ga0208564, IMG submission 184439) | Active sludge microbial communities of municipal wastewater-treating anaerobic digesters from USA - AD_UKC073_MetaG (SPAdes) (version 2) | ecosystem: Engineered > Bioreactor > Anaerobic >... | reverse complement strand
TACAGCGTGGTCTTGCGGTCGGCGCCGTGGCCCAGCAGGGTGTCGAAGATGGCGTTCAGCGATTCCCAGCCCTTGTGCTGCTCGCCGTCGGGCAGCGCGATCTGCCGCACCTGGCGATGGCGGCCGGCCAGCGCGTGCGCCAGGCGCTCGGCGTACAGCGGCCCGACGGTGGCGTTGGTGACGATGAGAGCGTCGCCGCCGGCCGGCACGGCCTGGAACGCGCCAGGGTCGTCCAGCAGGCCGGCGCCGATCAGGATGGGGTAGCTGCGCTCACCCAGGTCGATGCGGACCTGGCGCGCGGTGGATGAAGCTTGCATGGCGCGCAAGTGTAGTGCGCCACTCAGCCGCTGGGCGGGGCGCTGGCCGGCGGCGCCGCCGGCACCCCGGCGCCCGGCATCAGCTCCAGCTGCATCACGATGCGCCCGACCAGCATGGACAGCGACGTGCCGTGCGCGTCGAGTACGAAATGCGCGCATTCGCGGTACAGCGGGTCGCGCTCGGCATGCAGCGCGCGCAGGCGCGCCAGCGGGTCGTCGACCTGCAGCAGCGGGCGCTTGGTGTCGTGGCGCAGGCGGCGGTGCAGCTGCTCGGGCGAGGCGCGCAGGTAGATCACCGTGCCGCGCTCGCGCAGGTGCCGCCGGTTGGCCGGCCGCAGCACCGCCCCGCCGCCGGTGGCCAGCACGCCGGGCGGGCTCTGCGTCAGCTCGTCGATCACGGCCTGCTCGACGTCGCGAAAGGCCGCCTCGCCCTGATGGTCGAAGTAGTCGCGGATCGTGCAGCCCAGGCGCTGCTCGATCACCGCGTCCGAATCCGCGAACGGCACTTGCAGCCGCCGCGCGAGCGAACGGCCGACGGTGGTTTTGCCGCTGCCGGGCAGACCGACGAGAACGATCAGTGGCATGAAAAAATCCCCGGACATGCCGGGGAGGATAGCGCGATAGCGTGTGATTCGCCGCAACCGGAGCCCACCGCGTTGGCGCGGCGGCCCCGGCGGATGGGCCACGGACAGGCTGCCCGTCAGGGCGCCTCGACGGTGAACGCCAGGTTCTGCGTCACCGACGTACCCGCGCTGTCGGTGACCCGCACCGCGATCGAATAGGCGCCGACGGCCGTCGGCGTGCCGGTGATCACGCCGGCGCCGCTGAAGGTCAGGCCGGCCGGCATCGGACCCAGGGCCGTCCAGGTGTAGGGCGGCACACCGCCCGACGCCGTCAGGGCGTAGGAGAACGGCAGGTTCTGCTCGGCCGTGATCGCCGAGGCGGTGAACACCAGCGGCGGCGCCAAGGGGCCGGTGATCTTCAGCGTCACCGTCGCGTCGGCCACGCTGTCCAGGGCGTCGGTGACGCGCACGCGCACCACATAGGTGCCCGGCGGCACGCGCGGCGTGCCCTGCAGCACACCGGCACTGCTGAGCGACAGGCCGGTGGGCAGCGCATCGAGCGCGGTCCACGAATAGGGTGCCCGCCCGCCCGTGGCGCTCAGCACCACGCCGAACGGCGTGGCATTGGGCACGTCGAACGAGGCCGAGGCCAGGCTGAGCGGCGTGGACGCCACGCCGTCGACCGCCCACACCACGAGCAGGTGGCGTACCTCGTCCTGGATGCCGTTGCTGACGTCATTGTCGCGCCGGTCGGTCTTCAGTTCGAGCAGGATCGGCCCGCGATTGGGCCCGCTGGACAGCGAGAACAAGCCCACGCCGCCGGTGGTGGACACCTGCACCGTGCTGCCCTGCTGCGCGCCGGCCAGCAGGCGCGCGCCCAGGGCGGGCGCGCCGGCCGCGCGACTGCCCACGATGGTCACCTGCACGTTGGGCTTGCCGTTGGCCGGGATGGGCTGGTTGGCGTCGTCCCAGACATAGGCGCTGATCGCCGCGCTGGTGCGCAGGTTGCTCGCATTGCCCTGCGTGCCCAGGGTGTCGTGCTGCGCCACGCCGCGGATGCTGGCCGCCATGCCGGTGCCGGCGCCACCGCCGACGGTGACCTCGACGCTGGCGCTGACTTCGCGGTTCGCGCGCGGGTCGTGGACGGAGCAGGTGATGGTCGCCACGCCCGCCTGGTTGCCGGCGTGGAAATGGAAGGAGTTGCCCCCGGCGTTGGCGCCGAGCGTGATGTTGCGATAGGCGTTCGGCACCTTGACCTTGCCGCCCTGACCGTCGTCCACCTCGGTCTCATGCTCGGACTTGCCGTCCAGGTAGTAGAGCGGGCCGGAGTCGAGGCCATAGGCCGTGTTGCAGGCGAACACGTCCTCGCCGCCCGGGATCGGCGCATCGCCTTTCTTGGCACTCACGTAGAGCGTGGTGGTGAAGGGCGCATCGACGCCGATGCCGGCCGGATAGCGCGCCACGTTCAGCGGCAGGCTGGTCTTGGCCGCGCGCAGGGTGATGGTGTAGGACTCCGGGGTATCGCCCGGGCTGCCACCGCCGCCGCCACACGCCACCAGCAGCGTGGCCGCGGCCAGTCCCACCATGGATCCGATCAACTTTCGCATAAATTCAACCTGGTTAAAAAATCGTCTGGGAAGGCTGTGGCGCTCAACGCACCGCGCCGCGATCCGAAATCATCTTGGGGGTGATGAACACCAGCATTTCCTGCTTTTCGGCCTGGCGCGTGCGCTGCTTGAACAGATTGCCCAGCACCGGTACGTCGCCCAGCACCGGCACCTTGTTCTCGCTTTCGCGCTCGGTCAGCTCGAAGATGCCGCCGATCACCACCGTGCCGCCATTTTCCACCAGCACCTGGGTCTTGACGCGCTTGGTGTTGATCGACATGCCACCACGCACCTCGGTGCCGGGGCTGTCCTTGTTGACGTCCAGGTCAAGGATGATGTTGCCCTCGGGCGTGATCTGCGGCGTGACCTCGAGCTTGAGCACCGCCTTGCGGAAGGCGATGGAGGTGGCGCCGCTGGCCGTGGCCTGCTCGTAGGGGAACTCGGTGCCCTGCTCGATCAGCGCCTTGGTCTGGTCGGCCGTGACCACGCGCGGGCTGGACACCACGCGGCCCTTGCCGTCGGCCTCCAGGGCCGAGATCTCGAGGTTCAGGAAGCGGTTGGCCGCCGAGCTGAACAGCGAAATGGCAAAACTCGCCGGCGTGGCGCCCGCCAGGCCCGAGGCCGGCAGGTTGACGAACTGCGAGGTGAGCGAGGTCAGGCCGGCGGCATCGGTCTGGCCGGTGGTCGAGGTGATGGCGTTGTAGTTGCCGCCCAGCGCCACCCGGTTGCCATTGCCCAGCCCGTAGCCAGCGTCGCCGCCGCGAATGCCGCGCAGGTCGGCGCCGCCCAGCTTGACGCCCAGCGACTTGCCGAAGGTGTCGGAGGCTTCGACGATGCGCGCCTCGATCAGCACCTGGCGCACGGGCACGTCGAGCTTGGCGATCATGTCCTGGATCTGCTCCAGCCGCGACGGGATGTCGGAGACGAACAGCTGGTTGGTGCGCGGCTCGGCGATCACGCTGCCGCGCGAGCTGAGCAGCCGCCCCTCGCTGCCGCCGCTGGTGCCGCCGCCTCCGCCCCCGGTCGTCGAGGTGAGCTGCTGCTTGATGTCCTCGGCCTTGGTGTAGTTGAGCTGGAACGACTGCGTGCGCAGGGGTTCGAGGTCGCGAATCGCCTTCTGCGCCTCGAGCTCGGCCTTTTCCTTGGCCGCCAGCTCGTCCTTGGGCGCGATCTGCAGCACGTTGCCATGGCGCTTCATGCCCAGGCTCTTGGACTGCAGGATGATGTCGAGTGCCTGGTCCCAGGGCACGTCCTTCAGGCGCAGGGTCAGGTTGCCCTGCACGGTGTCGGAGGTGACGATGTTGAAGTTGGTGAAGTCGGCGATCACCTGCAGCAACGAGCGCACGTCGATGTTCTGGAAGTTCAGCGACAGCTTCTCGCCGCGGTAGCCCGGGCCCTGCGTCAGCTTGTCGGCGCTGACCTTCTGCTGCCGCACCTCGACCACCAGCTGGTTGTCGCTCTGGTAGGCGCTGTGCTCCCATTGGCCCCGTGGCTCGATGACCATGCGCACCCGGTCACCCGTCTGCACGGTGGTGATGGTTTGCACCGGGGTGCCGAAGTCGGACACGTCGAGCTTGCGGCGCAGGCCCTCGGGCAGACTGGTCTTGAGGAACTCGACCACCAGGTTCTGGCCCTGCTGGCGGATGTCCACGCCCACCTGGCTGCTGGCCAGGTCGACCACCACGCGGCCGGTGCTGTCGGCGCCACGGCGGAAGTCGATGTCGCGCAGCGGCAGGGCCTCGACGTTGCCGCTTTCCGAGAACGCACGCACCGGCACGGCGGCCGCCGCCTGCGCATTGGCCGCCGGATCCAGCGACACCAGCACCGAATTGCCCTGCAGTTCGGCACGGTAGGTGGTGGGCTGCCCCAAACTCAAGACCACGCGCGTGCGGTCAGGCGCCTGGACGACCTGGGCAGCGAGCAGGTTACCATGCTTCAGCTCGATCGCGCTGCGCGGCAATTCGCTGCCCACGCCCGGGAAGTCGAGCGCAATGCGGGCCGGCGACTGGACCACGAAACCCGCCGGAACAGCCGGCAGGGGTTCACTGAGGTCAATCTTCACCACCTCGGTGCCGCCCTGAATGGAGCTGGTGATGGCCTGAATACGCGATTCAGCCTGACTCAGCGCGGCAGCGCCCAGCAGCACGACGCCGAGGCCTGCGGCACCAACCCGACGCAGCACAGATTTCACCCACTTCCTCATTTCGTGTTCTCCTGAAGCTGCAGCATGCTGCTGCGCTCAATCCATTCACCCGCCGCATCCTGAACGATCTCCCTCAGGGTGATTTCGCGTTCGGTGATCTGCGTCACGCGACCATAGTTCTGACCCAGGTAATTACCCTGCCGGACCTGATACAGCAGCTTGTCAACCCGCAGCAATGCCACCTTTTGCCCCGCCTTGTCCAGACTGCCGACCATCGACATGACGTCCAGCGGATAGGCCTCCAGAGCCTCCTTGCGGCGGTTCAATTCGGGCGTCAGCAAAGCCATGCCGGTACCCTGCGGACCGGTCTCGCGCCTCAGAACCTGAGTCAAACGCTCACTACTGAAAGCGTCCGCCACGCCACCGCCCGCGTAAGCGAGTGGCGTGTAACGCGTAGGCTCCGAGACGGGCGTCACCTTTGGGGTGGCGGCGCGGCGCCGCTCATCCATCCACTGCCGCAAGTCGTCATCGCTAGAGGCACAACCCGTCAAAACCCCGATCAACACGGCCGCGGGTGCCAAGATATGTAAAGCGCGGCTCATTTCTTGGCTTTCTGCTGTGCCGCCGCACGCTGCGCGGCAACTTCTTCGGGATCAAGATAGCGATAGGTCTTGGCGGTGGCTTCCAACGCCAACGCACCGGCCTTGTCCTTGTCAGCACTCGGCGCGATCGACAGGTTGTCCAACGTCACGATGCGCGACAGGTTGGCAATGTCGGCCGTGAATGCGCCGATGTCGTGATACTGGCCGGTCACCTTGATCGCGATAGGTAGTTCCGCGTAGTAGTCCTTCACCACCAGCTGTCCCGGACGGAACAGATCGAATTGCAAGCTGCGTCCCAGGCCCGCCTGATTGATGTCGGACAGCAACGCGTCCATCTCTGCCTTGCTAGGGAGCTGCTTTTCCAGCAAGGTCACGTACTGCATCACCTGTACGCGCTGCTGCTTCAGCTCTTCCAGACTGACCGCCTTCTGCAGCTTGGCTTCGTAGTCGGTTCGCAGGCTGGCTTCGCGCGTGCGCTCGGCTTCCAGCTCCTGCTCGACGTCCGTCAGCCAGACAAACCACAGCAGACCCACCACAAGGGCAGAAATGAGCATGTACAGTGAATACCGCGGCACCACCGGCCAAGACGATGGGTCGCGACGATCCAGCCCGCTGAACTGTGCGCCGGCGCGGCGCAGCAGCTGCGACACGTCGATGTTTCGGATAGAAGTGCTTGCCATCGCCGCCACCGATCAAGAAGACTTGGCGCGCTGGGCCGCCGAAGCCGCCTGCTGCGCCTCGCTGGCGCGCTGCAGCTGCACCCGCATCGTGAAGTTGTAGACGCGACGCTGCTCGCGCGCGGACAACGCCAGGTTGGAGGCCACGATTTCGATCAGCTCCGGCTTGGACACCCAGTCGCTGTGGCGCGACAGATTGCGCAGCAGCTCGGACACGCGCTCGTTGGACTGCGCCACGCCGGTCATCAGCACGTTCTGGTTTTCCTGCTTGATGCTCTTCAGATAGATGCCGTCCGGCAGCTGCAGCACGGACTCGTTGAGCAGGTGCACCGGCAGGTTGCGGTTGGCCTGCAAGTCCTCGACGGCCTGCTGGCGCGCCTTCAGGGCGGCGATCTCCTCCTGCAGGGTGGCCACTTCCTTGATCTCCTCGTCCAGTTTCTTGATTTCGCTGGTGAGAAAGCCGTTGCGCTCCTGTTGCCGGGAAATCTCGTTCTGGAACCAGAGATAGACACCGCCCGCCACCAGAGCGCCCAGCACGGCCGCTCCCGCCAGCGAGGTGTTGAACACCTGGCGCGCCTTCTTGCGCGCCAACTCCCGGTGTGGGAGCAGGTTGATCAGAATCACCGCAGAAACCTCCGCATCGCCAGGCCGCAGGCCGTCAGGTACGACGGCGCCTCGCGCAGCATTCTCTTTTCGCGCACCATGCGACCCACGTCCATGCCGTCGAACGGATTGACCACCTGGCAGGGAAACGAGGTGAGTCGCGTCACCACCTCGGTCAGGCCGGGCAATCCGGCGGTGCCCCCCGCCAGCAGGATGTAGTCCACCCGGTGATGCGGCGTGCTGGTGAAGAAAAACTTGAGGGCGCGCTCGATTTCCTGGGCCAGCGACTCGACAAAGGGTTGCAGCACCACCGGGCCGTAGTCGTCAGGCAACTCGCCGGCGCGCTTCTTGGTCTCCGCCTCGTCGAGCGTGAAGCCGTATTGACGCACCAGCATCTGGGTCAGCTGCGCGCCACCGAACACCTGGTCGCGCTCGTAGACCAGGTCATCGTTGCGCATGACCTGCAGCGTCGACGTCAGGGCGCCGACCTCGAACAGCGCAATGACCGCATCCACCCCGCCACCCGGCAGGCGCGCGATGACCCGGCTGGCCGCCAGGCGCGAGGCGTAGGTCTCCACGTCCATCACCACCGGCGTCAGGCCCACCGCTTCGGCCAGGCCCTGGCGGTCCTCGACCTTTTCCTTGCGCGAGGCCGCGATCACCACCTCGACGTCACCGGCGGACGTCGAACTGGGCCCGACCACGCAGAAGTCCAGCGCCACCTCGTCGAGCGAGAAAGGGATGTACTGGTTGGCCTCGGACTCGACCTGGACCTCCATTTCACGCTCGCTCAGGCCGCCCGGTAAAATGATTTTCTTGCTGATCACCACCGACGCAGGCAAGGCCATGGCGACATGCTTGGTCTTGGAGCCGCTCCTGTTCACCAGCCGGCGCGTCGCCTCGACCACCTCATCGAATTTCTCGATGTTGCCGTCGCTGACCCAACCCGACTCCAGCAGCTCGATGCCGCAGCGCTCCAGCGTCAGGTTGCCGGAGCGATCCTGCCCCAGCTCGACCAGCTTGACGCTGGACGTGCTGACGTCGAGCCCGATCAAGGGCGCCGGTTGACGGCTGAACAAGGACCCAGTGCTCAAGACAATATCCCGTTACTTTCTATGACAAAAGTCGAACACACTTAAGAATTCACTTGAATGCTAGCAGTAAGCCTTTTGTCCGGCAAAGAAAAAGTCCGTGCACACCGGTCACGGTCGTTGTCAAAAACTAACGGATGTGGACAGTTCCTTACCTTGCCGACGATCCGCACACACATCCAGGACGCTGGAACTGCCGAGCCGGCGCGCCCGCGCTGACAATGTCGGACCTCGTGCCGCTCCCCGAAGACGCTGGAAAACCACTCTCTCGAAGGCGCCGACTGTCTCACGAAAGTACCCACTAACTCCGCTGATCGCACCATGCCCACTGAAAATTCGCGCGACGCCGTGAACAAGCGCACAGCCACACCGGCCACGCCCTGGCAACGCTGGCTGCTGCGCGCCCTGGCCTGGGCCGGGGGCGCCGCGCTCGCGCTGGCACTGTCGGTGTTCCTGGCGGGCCTGATGGCCCTGGCCATCGCCTACCCGAACCTGCCGGACGTGTCGGAGCTGTCCAACTACCGTCCCAAGCTGCCGCTGCGCGTTTTCACTTCCGAGGGCACGCTGATCCGCGAATTCGGCGAGGAACGCCGCAACCTGACGCCGATTGGCGAGATTCCGCAGGTCATGAAGCACGCCGTGCTGGCCATCGAGGACGCGCGCTTCTACGAGCACAACGGTGTCGACTACGTCGGCGTGGCGCGCGCCGCCCTGGCCAACCTGGGGCGCGAGAAGGCGCAGGGCGCCTCCACCATCACCATGCAGGTGGCGCGCAACGTCTACCTGTCGTCCGAGAAGACCTACACCCGCAAGATCTACGAAGTACTGCTGACCTTCAAGCTGGAACACTCGCTGAGCAAGGACCAGATTCTGGAGATCTACATGAACCAGATCTTCCTGGGCAACCGCGCCTACGGCTTCGCCGCCGCGGCCGAGACCTACTTCGGCAAGCCCCTGAAGGACGTGAGCATCGCCGAGGCGGCCATGCTGGCCGGCATCCCGAAGTTCCCGTCCACCGCCAACCCGATCGCCAACTTCGCCCGCGCCCGCGATCGACAGCTGCACATCATCGACCGCATGCAGGACAACGGCTTCATCACGGCCGAGCAGGCACAGGCGGCCAAGAAGCAGGAGCTGCGCATCCGCCCCGCGGGCGACGGCGGTCGCGTGCACGCCGAATACGTGGCCGAAATGGTGCGCCAGATGATGTTCGCGCAGTACGGCGAGGAGACCTACAGCCGCGGCCTGAACGTCTACACCTCGATCAGCGCCACCGACCAGAACACCGCCTACGCCGCGCTGCGCGGCGGCATCCTGGACTACGACCGGCGCCAGGCCTACCGTGGGCCGGAGAAATTCATCGACCTGCCCGCCAACCCGAAGGAGCGCGAGGAGGCGGTGGACGATGCCCTGGCCAGCCACCCCGACGCCGGCGAGCTGGTGGCCGCCGTGGTCACGCAGCTGGATGCCCAGGGGCGCCGTGCCACCGTCATGCGGCGCGGCGGTCAGACCGTGGACATCGCGGCCGATGGCCTGCGACCGGTGGCTTCGGGCCTGTCGGCCAAGGCGGGGCCCAACATCCGCATCCGGCCCGGCGCCGTGGTGCGCATCGTGCGCAACAGCCGCAGCCAGTGGGAGATGACCCAGATCCCGGAGGTCGAGGGCGCCCTGGTGGCGCTGGATCCGCGCAACGGCGCCGTCAAGGCGCTGGTGGGCGGATTTGACTTCGACAAGAACAAGTTCAACCACGTCACCCAGGCCTGGCGCCAGCCGGGCTCCAGCTTCAAGCCGTTCATCTATTCGGCGGCGCTGGAAAAGGGCTTTTCGCCCACCACCATGATCAACGACACGCCGCTGTTCTTCGACAGCAGCGTCACCGGCGGCCAGCCCTGGGAGCCCAAGAACTATGAAGGCGGCTTCGAAGGCCCGATGACCATGAAGCGCGCCCTGGCGCGCTCGCGCAACATCGTGTCCATCCGCATCCTGCAGACCATCACGCCGCGCTACGGCCAGGAGTGGGTGAGCCGCTTCGGCTTCGACGCCGACAAGCACCCGCCCTATCTGACCATGGCGCTGGGGGCCGGCTCGGTGACGCCGATGCAGCTGGCCTCGGGCTTCGCCGTGTTCGCCAACGGCGGCTATCGGGTCAGCCCCTTCCTGATCACCCGCGTCACCGACCACACCGGCAAGGTGCTGGTGGAAAGCCAGGCCGCGCCACCCACCGAGGCCAGCCGCGCCATCGACGCGCGCAACGCCTTCGTCATGAACACCATGCTGCAGGAAGTGGCGCGCAGCGGCACCGCCGCCAAGGCACAGGCGACGCTCAAGCGCCCAGACATCGGCGGCAAGACCGGCACCACCAACGACTCCATGGACGCCTGGTTCACCGGCTACCAGCCGACCCTGGTGACCACGGTGTGGATCGGCTACGACACACCGCGCAACCTGGGCAGCCGCGAAACCGGCGGCGGCCTGTCGCTGCCGATCTGGATCAATTTCATGCAGACCGCGCTCAAGGGCGTGCCGGTGACCGAGCTGAAACCGCCCGAGGGCGTGGTGCAGGTCGGCGGCGACTGGTATTACGAGGAATACGCGCGCGGCGGCGGCATCAGCAACCTGGGCGGGGCCGGCCTGAGCGTGGCCGACCCGAACAGCTCGCCAGAAGGCGGCGGCGCGGCCGCGGCGCCGTCCGAAGAGCGCAGCCGCATCCTCGACCTGTTCAAGAACTGACCGTGCGCGGCGCTGGCGCCGTCAGCACGGCGCGAAGCGCAGCGCCATGCCGGCGTGGGCGCTGGCGCTGTGCGACAGCCGCTGGAAGAACTCCTCGCCCGACCGGGTGTCGCGCCAGGCCCCGCCCACGAAGCGAAAGTGGTGACCCGCGCCGCGCGCGGCCAGCCACACTTCGTGCAGCGGCTTCTGCAGGTTGATGACGATCTGGCTGCGGTCGGCGAACGCCAGGGTCAGCATGGCGCCGGCGCGCTGGCTGTCGATGTCGACATCGGTGCGGTCGCCGAGGCGGTCGCACTGCGCCTCGATCTGGCGCAGCAGCGCCTCGGCGCGGTCCAGGAATTCGGAGTCGGTCATTACAATGGCACCCATGTCGTTTGCGCAGCCGCGTCGGTTCATTCTAGTCAGCGGTGTCGCGCTGGCCGTGTCGGCCATGGCCTGCGGCTGCGGCCAGAAAGGCGCGCTGTACCTGCCCGACAGCCCGGCGGCGGCGCAGCGCGCCAGCCTGCCGCAGACCGTGTTCGGTGGTGCAAAATCCACCCCCGCGCCGGCCCGTGCCGCGTCCGCGCCGGCCTCTCCCCCGTCCCCGGTTCTGCCGGATTTACCCGACATCCAATGACTTCCACTGCCCCCACCGCGCCGGCACTGCTGCCCGGCGGCGCTATGCTGTCCTATCAAAACGGCCAGCTGATGCTTGAACAGGTGGCCCTGTCCGCGCTGGCGCGCGAGCACGGCACGCCGCTGTTCGTGTATTCCAAGGCCGCCATCCTGTCGGCGCTGGCCGCCTACCAGCGCGGCTTCGCCGGCCGCCAGGCGCGGATCTGCTACGCCATGAAGGCCAATGCCTCGCTGGCCATCCTGCGCCTGCTGGCCGACGCCGGCTGCGGCTTCGACATCGTCTCCGGTGGCGAACTGGAGCGCGCGCTGGCCGCGGGCGCCACGCCCTCGAAGATCGTGTTTTCCGGCATCGGCAAGACGCGCCAGGAAATGCGCCGCGCGCTGGAGGTTGGCATCGGCTGCTTCAACGTCGAGAGCCTGCCCGAGCTCGACGTGCTGAGCGAGGTGGCCCAGTCCTGCGGGCAGCGCGCGCCGGTCAGCATCCGCGTCAACCCCAACGTCGATGCGCGCACCCACCCCTACATCTCCACCGGACTGAAGGGCAACAAATTCGGCATCGCCCACGAGCAGGCGCTGGCCGCCTACCGCCACGCCGCCAGCCTGCCCGGCCTGCGCGTGGCCGGCATCGACTGCCACATCGGCTCGCAGATCACCGAGGTGGACCCCTATCTGGAAGCCATGGACCGCGTGCTCGACCTGGTGACCACCATCGAGGCCGCGGGCATCGCCATCGGCCACATCGACTTCGGCGGCGGCCTGGGCATCGACTACCGGGGCGAGACGCCGCCGGCGGCCGACGCGCTGTGGGCGCGTCTGCTGGCCCGCATGGACGCGCGCGGCTTCGGCCAGCGCCCAATCCTGATCGAGCCCGGCCGCTCCCTGGTGGGCAATGCCGGCGTGTGCCTGACCGAGGTGCTGTACCTCAAGCCGGGCGAGCAGAAGAACTTCTGCATCGTCGACGCCGCCATGAACGACCTGCCGCGACCGGCGCTGTACGAGGCGTTCCACCGCATCGTGCCGCTGGCGCAGGCGGCCCAGGGCGCGCCCACCACCACCTACGACGTGGTCGGCCCGGTGTGCGAAAGCGGCGACTGGCTGGGGCGCGACCGCGACCTGGCGGTGCAGCCGGGCGAGCACCTGGCGGTGCTGTCGGCCGGCGCCTATTGCATGAGCATGGCCAGCAATTACAACGCCCGCCCGCGCGCGGCCGAGGTGCTGGTCGATGGCGCCAGCGCGCGCCTGGTGCGCCGTCGCGAGCAGGTGCAGGAGCTGTGGCGCGACGAGCTGCCCTGAGCGCTGCCCGCTGCCGCCCACGCTCCTGGATCGCCAACAGCTATCGAAACCGGAGCTGCTGGCGCTTGCCCATCAAGCGCTGAGCCTTGATTTGGGTTCGAAGTAGCGCAGCAGGCGTTCCAGCAGCAGCGCCCCCAGCACCAGCGCGTAGACCGCCACCTCGGCAAAGTCGTTCTTGCCCGCGCGCATCCAGAAGAAGTGCAGCAGCACCAGCGGCGCCACCACGTACACCAGCCGGTGCAGCGCCTGCCACTGGCGCCCGCCCAGGGCGCGCACGGCGCGGTTGGTCGAGGTCAGCGCCAGCGGCAGCAACAGCAGCCACGAGGCGAAACCCACCAGGATGAAGGGGCGCTTGAGGATGTCGCGCCCGATGTCGGCCATGTCCAGCCCCATGTCCAGCCAGCCGTAGGCCAGCAGGTGCAGGCAGGCATAGAAGAAGGTGAACAGGCCCAGCAGGCGCCGATAGCGCGCCAGTTGCGGCGTGCGCGTGCGCAGGCGCAGCGGCGTGACGGCCAGCGCCAGGCACAGCATGCGCAGCGCCCAGTCGCCCAGGCCACGAATCAGCGCCTCGGCCGGGTTGGCGCCCAGCTGGTCGGTGGCGGCGCCTGTGACCAGCCAGGCCAGCGGCAGCAGGCACAGCACGAAGACCAGTGGCTTGGCCAGCGGATGCAGCAACAGGGAACGCATGTATTCGATCAATCAAAAATGGGCTTAGCGCTTATCCAGATTGCGCAAGCAGCTACACAATCAATAGCGATTTGAAGATGCTGGCGCCGACCACGCCGGCGCGCTTGGCAAGGCGGCGGGCACGGCCGATACGCACCGGCCGGATCAATAGTTCTTGCGCAGGTCCATGCCCGCGTACAACTGCCCCACCTGCGCCTCGTAGCCGTTGAACAGCAGGGTCTTGCGCTTCTTGGCGAACAGGCCGTCCTCGCCGATGCGCCGCTCGGTGGCCTGGCTCCAGCGCGGGTGGTCGACCTCGGGATTGACGTTGGAATAAAAGCCGTATTCGTTGGCGGCGGCCTTGTTCCAGGCGGTGCGCGGCTCGTGCTCGACAAAGCGGATGGCGACGATGGACTTGGCCGACTTGAAGCCGTACTTCCAGGGCACCACCAGCCGCACCGGCGCGCCGTTCTGCGGCGGCAGCACCTCGCCGTACAGGCCGAAGGCCAGCAGCGTCAGCGGGTGACGCGCCTCGTCCAGCCGCAGGCCCTCGGTGTAGGGCCAGTCCAGCACGCTGCCGCGCAGGCCGGGCATGACCGCCTTGTCGGCCAGGGTGACGAACTCGACATACTTCGCGCTGCCCTGGGGCTGCACGCGCTCGATCAGCCGGCTGAGCGAATAGCCCACCCAGGGAATCACCATCGACCAGCCCTCGACGCAGCGCAGGCGGTAGAGGCGCTCTTCCATGGGGCTGAGCTTGAGCAGGTCCTCCAGCGCCAGCCGGCCGGGCTTGTGCACCAGGCCTTCGACCTGCACCGACCAGGGGTCGGTCTTCAGCCGCTGGGCGTGGCGCACCGGGTCGTCCTTGTCGGTGCCGAACTCGTAGAAGTTGTTGTAGCCGCGCACATCGTCGTAGGCGGTCGGCTTTTCCATCGTCACCGCGCCGGGCACCGTCGATCGCGTGCCGGGCAAGGGCGCCAGCCGCCCAGGCCCGGGCGCCTGCGCCAGGGCGTCGCGCCCCGCCCACGCCGCCAGCACGCTGCCGCCCGCGCCAGCGGCCATGGCCCGCAGCAGGGCGCGCCGGCCCTGATACACCGCGCGCGGCGTGATGTCGCTGGACAGCGGGTGCTGCAAGCCGTCGCGGCCAGATCGGATCAGCATGGCGATCGCTCCTGAAACAATAGCTGCTCGCGCTGTCTGCACGCGCCCCGAAGGCTTAAAGCGATCCGTAGCTGTGCAGGCCCGACAGGAACATGTTGACGCCGATGAAGGCAAACGTCGTCACCGCCAGCCCGGCCAGCGCCCACCAGGAGGCCACGGTGCCGCGCAGGCCCTTCATCAGCCGCATGTGCAGCCAGGCGGCGTAGTTCAGCCAGACGATCAGGGCCCAGGTTTCCTTCGGGTCCCAGCTCCAGTAGCCGCCCCAGGCCTCGGCCGCCCACAGCGCGCCCAGCACGGTGGCGATGGTGAAGAAGGCAAAGCCGACGGCAATCGACTTGTACATCACGTCGTCCAGCACCTCGAAACTGGGCAGGCGCGCGGCGATGCGTCGGCGCCCCAGCAGGATGGTGCCGACGATCAGCGCCGCCACCAGCGCATAACCCAGCCAGTAGCTGCCGCCGGCCTCGCCCACGCCGCGCTGCCGAAACGCGATCGGCACGAAGCACAGCGCGATGCCGAACACCCAGATCGGCGCCAGCTTGTACCAGCGCGTCTCCTCGGCCTGCTGCTTGACCAGGTAGGCAAAGCCCAGCATGGCGGCCAGCGCGAAGGTGCCGTAGCCGATGAAGTTGGCCGGCACGTGCAGCTTCATCCACCAGCTTTGCAGCGCCGGGATCAGCGGCTGGATCTCGTGCGCCTCGCGCACCAGCGTGTACCACAGCAGAAAACCCACCGCCGCGCTGACCACCAGCATGACGAAGGCGCCCATGGCGCGGGTGCGGTACTGCGCCTCGTAGTAGAGGTAGAACAGCGCCGTCATCCAGCAGAACATGACGAACACTTCGTACAGGTTGCTGACCGGGATGTGGCCGATGTCCGGCCCCATCTGGTGGCCTTCGTACCAGCGCACCAGGGTGCCCACCAGCGCCAGCGTCACCGCCACCCAGACCAGCTTGCTGCCGATGCCTTCCAGCGCGTCGGCCTGGCCGCGAGAGAACATGCCGAGCCAGTAGAACACCGTGCTCATGAAGAAGATCATGCTCATCCACAGGATGGCCGACTGGCTGGACAGGAAGTACTTGAGCCAGAACACCGAATCGGCGCGCCGCAAGTCACCGCCGTAGGAGACGACGGCCAGCAGCGACAGCGCCGCCACCACCAGCATCAGCGTGCGCAGTGGGCGCCAGAACCAGCCCAGCCCGATCAGCACCGGGGCGGTGCCGGCCAGGATCCACTTCTCGTAGATGTCCATCGACGCGTGGTAGCGCTGGAAGGCGAACACCGCGCCGGCCACCACCAGCAGGGCGAACAGCCAGTCACCCCAGGTGCGGCGCGCGAAATAACCGCCGCCCAGCGTGACGGTGGAGGGGTTGACGGTAGCAACGGAAGTGGTCATGGGTTGGACTCCCTGTGCAGCAGCCTGCGCTGCCACTGATCAAATTCGCGGTCGATGTCCAGCAGCTTGCGGTTGGACGACAACGCCATCGTCGCGTGCGCGCCGGTGTCGCTGGGCGCCAGCCACACCCACAGGCGCCGCTCGCGCACGTACAGCATGGCGAAAACCCCCAGGATCAGCAACAGGCAGCCCAGATAGACCACATTCTGGCCCGGGGCTCGCGCCACCTGGAACACGCTGGCCTGCACCTGCTCGAAGCCGGTCAGCTCGAACGCCACCGGCGCCGGGTACAGCGGCGCGTCGGACAGCGCCAGCACCGCCTGCGTCATGAAGCGGCGCGTGGCCTCGTCCTCGGGCAGCGGCGGCTTGCCCTGCTGCTCGCGCGCCAGCACGTTCAGCTCCAGCAGGCTGCCGTTGAGGATGCGCAACAGCACCTCGGCGGCGCGCTCGCGCTCGCCCTCGGGCACCGCCGTGTCGATGAAGTCCGACACCGCCTGCAGGCCGCCGGTCGTGCTGCCCTTGACCGCCTCGGCCCCCGCGAACAGGCCCAGCGCGCGCGCCGCCGAGGTGGCCAGCTGCTCGACCAGCTCGGGCCGCTGCGGATCGACCGCCTTGCGCACGTAGCGGCGCACCGCCTGCTCGCGCTGGGCGGCGTCCTGCAGCGCGCCGCGCAGGCGCACGAAGCCGTCGATGGCGCCGTCCTCGTCGGCCGGCACGCGCAGGTAGCGGAAGCCCTCGGCCTGGCTGGCGCGCACGCCCAGCAGGAACACCGGCCCGCCGTCGCCCATGTCGACCGGCAGCATGTAGTTGTGGAACTCGTTGGCCTGGCCCGCCGCGTCGCGCAGCTTGTAGGTGATGCTGGGGCCGACGTTGCGCAACTCGCGCTGCGTCACCGTCTTGTCGGCCGCGCCCAGGCGCTGCGTCAGCGCCTGGCCGAGGTCGACCTTGCGCACGTCGGCGCCCGAGCCGCGGCCCGCCTCACTCAAGTTCTCGACGTTGATCACGCGCAGCGCCGTGTATTCGAGCGTCAGCTGGTCGTTGCCGTTGGTGATCTGGGAGCTGCCGCCGATGGTGCCCTCGACCTCGAACGTCTTGGCCGCGCCGTTCATGGGCACGGCGCGCAGCTTGATGCGCGAGCCGCCGTCGTCGAAGCTGCTCTGGTAGATCTGCACGCCCTTGTAGCTGGCCGGATGATTGACCTCCACCCGGGCGTCCCGGGTCTCGCCGGTGGCCTTGTCGTGGATCACGATCTCGCTGGCGAACAGCTTGGGCATGCCGGTGGAGTAGTACTCGACGATGAACTTCTTCAGCTCGACCGCGAACGGCAGCTCCTGCAGCAGCACGCCGTCGGACTGGCTGAGGATGGCGGTGCTGGACTGCGTGCCCTCGGACACCACCAGGTTGCCGCGGAACGCCGGGTTGGACGCGGGCAGGCGGTGCTCGGGCTGCACCTCGGACACCAGGCCGCCGCCGCTGTAGACGCTCTTGCCGCCCAGCCAGGTCATGCCGCGCACGAACAGGTCGCCGTCGAACAGCCCGCCCAGGCAGATCAGCACGATGGCGCTGTGGGCGGCGATGTAGCCGATCTTGTTGGCGGCGCCGGCCTTGGCCGCCACCATCCAGCCCGGGCCCTCGGGCGTCTCGCGCGCCTGCAGGCGCACCTTCCAGCCGCCGCCGGCCAGCTGCTGGCCGATGCGCCGGGCGGCGGCCTCGGGCGCCTCCGCCAGTTCGCCCTCGGCCTTGTGGTGAAAGGCCTTCAGGCTCTGGTGGCGGATGTTTTCCTTGTAGCTGCGGATGTCGGCCAGGAACTTGGGCGTGTTGCGCAGCACGCACAGGCTGGTGCTGACGACCAGAAAGGCCAGGATCAGCAGGAACCACCAGGCGCTGTAGACGGCGTTGAGCTGGAGCTTGAGAAACAGCTCGGCCCAGAACGGCCCGAACTGGTTGACGTAGTTGGGCGCCGGCTCGTGCTGCTTGATGACGGTGCCGATCACCGAGGCGATGCAGATGACGGTGAGCAGCGCGATGGCGAAGCGCATCGACGACAACAGCTCGACGCTGGCGCGCCAGGCATCGGAGCCGCGGCGGGGTTGGTAACCGTGGGTGCTGGTGGTGGCGGTCATGCGGAAAACGCCGGCTGCGGCCGTGCCGGCCGGCGTCTGGCGATCATGGGTGGACTCGATCCGGAGTGCCGGGTTCAACCGAAACAGTGATTATCTTGACCTGCGTCACGTGCCGGGGCCTGAAAAACAAAAGCCGCGCCCGGGGCAGGGACGCGGCTTGGCGCGCTGACGCGACGGTGCGGCGCTCAGCGCAGGCCGGCGATGTAGTCGGACACGGCCTTGATCTCGCGGTCGTTCATCTTGGCGGCCACGCCCTGCATGACGGCGTTGTTGCCGCGCGTGCCGTCGCGGAAGGCCACCATCTGCTTGACCGTGTAATCGGTGTGCTGGCCCGACAGGCGCGGGTACTGCGACGGGATGCCGGCACCGTTGGGGCTGTGACAGCCGGCGCAGGCCGGGATGTGGCGATCGGGGATGCCGCCGCGGAAGATGCGCTCGCCGGCCAGCACCAGGTCCTTGTCGGTGGCGGCGCCGGGCTTGGCCTTCTGCGACGCCAGCCACCAGGAGATGTTGCGCGCGTCGTCCTCGCTCAGCATGGCGGCAAAGCCCTGCATGATCGGATCCTTGCGGGTGCCGCTCTTGAACTCGACCAGCTGCTTGAGCGTGTACTCCGGGTGCTGCTGCGCCAGGCTGGGTTGCAGCGGCACGGTGGAGTTGCCGTCGGCCGCATGGCAGGCCACGCACACCGTGGCGTAGCTGGCCGCGCCCTTGGCCAGGTCGACCTTGGGCGCCGCGGGCGCGTCGGCCGCCGAGGCGGTGGCAGCCAGCAGGGAGGCGGTAAGCAGGGCGGCAAGCGATTTCATGGGGCGCATCGTCTTGTTGGTAAGGGTTGTGGGCAGGGCGCGAATCCGCTCGATTCTACAATGCCCCACCCGCCAATCCTTGATCCAACCCGCACTGGCGCGCACATGGCGCGGCCCCACGCCATGACCGACCGCCCCACCGCCGCCCGCCCCGACCGCAACGCCCCCACGGAGGCCGCGCGCGAGGCGCTCGGCTGGCTGCACACGGCGCGCTTTCTGACCACCGCCGCCCAGCTGAACCAGCTGCCGGCGCTGGAGGTGCCCGAAATCGCCTTCGTCGGCCGCTCCAACGCCGGCAAGTCCACCGCCATCAACACCCTGACGCAGCAAAACCAGCTGGCCTTTGCCTCGCGCAGGCCGGGGCGCACGCAGCACATCAACCTGTTCGCCCTCGGCCGCCAGGGCACGACCGACGCCGTGCTGACCGACCTGCCGGGCTATGGCTACGCCGCCGTGCCGCTGGCCGACAAGCAGCGCTGGCAGCGCGTGATGGCCAACTACCTGGTGACGCGCGAGAACCTGGCGGCCGTGGTCATGCTGTGCGACCCGCGCCACGGCCTGCGCGAGCTGGACGAAATCCTGCTGGAAGTCATCCGCCCGCGCGTCGAGCAGGGCCTGCCGTTCCTGATCCTGCTGACCAAGGCCGACAAGCTGAACCGCAGCGAACAGGCCAAGGCCCTGCAAATCACCCGCCTGCAGGCCGGCGGCGGCGCGGTGATGCTGTTTTCCGCCCCCAAGCGCCAAGGCGTGGAAGACGCCGCGACATGGCTGCGCGCGGTGGTGGACGCCGCCGCCAGCCCGTCCGACGCCGCCTGAGGCGACGGCTGCGCCGTCACCGGTGGGACGGCCGGCCCTCGCGCCACCGGCGCCGCGCGCTCTACCATGGCGCCGACATCAAGAGAAAATCGGCCCCAGCGCATGATGGACGTGCGCCAACAGCTATCAAACAAGGAGCATTCGAGATGATCGACACCTGGCTCGCCGAGTTGCCCCACGGCATCACCCTGAGCTGCCGCGGCGCCGGCGCGCGCGGGCGCCCGCTGATGCTGTTCCTGCACGGCTTTCCCGAGGCCGCCTTCGTCTGGGACGCGCTGATGGCGCATTTCGCGCAGCCCGAACACGGCGGCTTTCGCTGCGTCGCGCCCAACCTGCGCGGCTTCGAGCGGTCCAGCGCGCCGACGGAGGTGGCCGCCTACAAGCCGGCGCTGATGGTGCAGGACGTGCTGGCGCTGGCCGCCGCCGAGGGGGTGGACGGCCGCATTCACACCCTGGTGGCGCACGACTGGGGCGGCGCCTTTGCCTGGGCGGCGGCGAATGCGCACCCGGCCCGGATCGACCACCTGGTGATCCTCAACTCGCCCCACCCCGCCACCTTCGCGCGCGAGCTGCAGGGCAGCGCGGAGCAGCAGCAGGCCAGCGCCTACATGAACTTCCTGGCCCGGCCCGACGCCGAGGCGCTGCTGGCCGAGGACGACTACCGCCGCCTGTGGCCGTTCTTCACCTCGATGGGCGCGGGCCCGGATCGCTTCGGCTGGCTGACCGAGGCGGTGCGCCAACAGTACCGCGACGTCTGGCGCCATGGCCTGACCGGCGCCTGCAACCTGTACCGCGTCACGCCGCTCAAGCCCCCGGCGCCGGGGCAGCGCGGCGTCACCGACATCCCGCAGCCGCCGCCCGAGCGCGTGCGCGTCGAGGTGCCGACCCTGGTGCTGTGGGCGCTGGACGACACGGCGCTGCGCCCCGGCCTGCTGGACGGCCTGGACGCCCACGTGCCGCACCTGACCGTGCAGCGCCTGCCCGGCGCCACGCACTGGGTGGTGCACGAGCAGCCGCAGCAGGTGGCCGCCCATATCAGCGCCTTCGTCACTGCAAAATAGATAGCTGCTCGCGCAGACTGGAAACGCGCAAAAGGCGTGTTTGGCATAAAATTTTCCGGTCATGATCGAGCGGCCGCGGAGCAGGCCAAGCCAGCGAACGCCGTGGCCGGACCTGTGCCGGCCACTGGCCTTGTCCCGCTCCGGGGCATCGCACAGGCTGGACGAACGCAATAGGCCAACTCAGCGTGGAACTCGCCGATCGCCATCCAATGGCCGCGGAGCAGGCCAAGCCAGCGAACGCCGTGGCCGGACCTGTGCCGGCCACTGGCCTTGTCCCGCTCCGGGGCATGGCACAGGCTGGACGAACGCAATAGGCCAACTCAGCGTGGAACTCGCCGATCGCCATCCAATGGCCGCGGAGCAGGCCAAGCCAGCGAACGCCGTGGCCGGACCTGTGCCGGCCACTGGCGTTGTCCCCCTCCGGGGGAAGGCGCCGAAGGCGACTCAGGGGGCGCGTCAATACACCGACGGCTCGCCCGCCGGCCGCGTCTTGAAGCGCTTGTGCACCCAGTAGTACTGCTCGGGCATGGCGCGGATCCAGTCTTCCAGCCGGCGGTTCATCAGCGCCGTGTCGGCCGCCACGTCCTCGCTCGGGTAGTCGGTCCAGGCCGGTTGCACCTGCACCTCGTAGCCCTGCGGCGTCATGCGCGTGACGGTGGGCACCACGCGCGCGCGCCCCAGCCGCGCCAGCCGCGGCAGCGAGGGCACGGTGGCGGCCGGCACGCCGAAGAAGGGCACGAAGAGGGATTCCTCCGGCCCCAGGTCCATGTCGGGCAGCAGGTACAGGTAGCGGCCCTCGCGCAGCGACTTGATCACCGGCTTGACACCGTCGCGCCGGTTGATCAGCACCACGTCGCCAAAGCGCTCGCGCCCGGCGCGCACCCAGGCGTCGGTGGCGGCGCCCGACTGCGGGCTGTAGATGCTGCCGCCCCGGGCCACGGCCTGCTGCATGATGGCCGCGCCGCCGGCGTCCATGCCGTAGAAGTGCGGCGCGAACAGCACCGCCGCCTCCGGGCGGCGCAGCTCGTGCACCGCGCCCGTCAGGCGAATGCGCTGGCGCACCACGGCGTCGGGCGCGTGCCAGACCCATGCGCGGTCGATGAAGGACTGGGCAAAGGCGATGAAGCTGCGGCGCGCCACGGCAATGCGCTCGGCCTCGCTCCACTCGGGAAAGGCCAGCCGCAGGTTGACCAGCGCGATGTGGCGGCGCCGCCGCGCCAGCACGAACAGCAGCCGCCCCAGCACGCCGCCCAGCGCCCGCAGCCAGGGCAGCGGCAGGCGCGCCAGCGCGCGCATCAGCCCGATCCCGGGGTGGCTCACGCCGCCTGCTCCCGCGGGGTCTTGTAGCGGCCGTAGCCCCACAGGTACTGGCCGGGCGCTTCGCGGATCAGGCGCTCCATCTCGCGGTTGATCTGCGCCACGGCCGGCGCCAGCTCGCCGGCCAGCGGCTCGGCCAGGGCGCGAAAGTGCAGCACGTAACCCTGCCCGCGCGGCAGCCGCTGGCCCCACACCAGCAGCGGCGTGGCACCGGTCTGCTGGATCAGCCGCGCCGCCAGCGTCATGGTGTAGGCCGGCCGGCCGAAGAACGGCGCCCACAGGCCCTGGCCCTCGGGCGGCACCTGGTCGGGCAGCAGGCCGACGGCGCGGCCGGCGCGCAGTGCCTTGATCATCTGGCGCACGCCGGACAGGGTGGTGGGCGCGGTCTCCAGGCCCTCGCGCCGACGCGCCGTCTCCACCACCGGCGCCAGGGCCGCCTGGCGCGCCGGCCGGTACAGCACGGTGATGGGGCCGTAGCGGGCGTGGTAGCGCTCGGCCAGGCCCTGGGCGGTGATCTCGAAGCAGCCCAGGTGCGGTGTCAGGAACACCACGCCGCGGCCGGCGGCGTAGGCGGCGTCGACCACCTCGGTGCCGTCCCAGCGCACGGGCACGGGCGGGCCGAACCACAGGCGCGGCGTCTCCAGCGCCATGCGCCCGGCGTGCGCCACCGCCGGGCGCACCTGGGCGAAGCGGTAGCCCGCCAGCGCCGCATGCGCGGCCAGGCGGCGCCGGTAGGTGGGCGAGGCCAGCCAGGTCAGCCAGCCCAGCAGCGCGCCCAGCGCGTGCAGCAGCGGCAGCGGCCAGCGCGAAGCCAGGCGGTACAGGGCGAGCATGGGTTTCCAGTAAAATCGCGCGGTCGCCGAGTTATGGAACTACTTGCAGGGCGACGTTAAACAAGTGCTGCTAAAGCGTTCGCCAGGGCTCCCCCCGGTTTGGCAACGCAAGGTTCAAACCCGTGGAGTTTATTCAAATGGAACTGGCGAACAGCTTTCTCTTCACCTCCGAATCGGTTTCCGAGGGCCACCCCGACAAGGTCGCCGACCAGATTTCCGACGCCATCCTCGACGCCATCCTGGCGCAGGATGCGCGCTCGCGCGTGGCCGCCGAGACCCTGACCAACACCGGCCTGGTGGTGCTGGCCGGCGAAATCACCACCAACGCGCACGTCGACTACATCCAGGTGGCGCGCGACACCATCGCCCGCATCGGCTACGACAACACCGAATACGGCATCGACTACAAGGGCTGCGCGGTGCTGGTGGCCTACGACAAGCAAAGCAACGACATCGCCCAGGGCGTGGACCATGCGTCCGACGACCACCTGAACACCGGCGCCGGCGACCAGGGCCTGATGTTCGGCTACGCCTGCGACGAGACCGACACCCTGATGCCGGCGCCCATCTACTACGCGCACCGCCTGGTCGAGCGCCAGGCGCAGCTGCGCAAGAGCGGCAAGCTGCCCTTCCTGCGCCCCGACGCCAAGAGCCAGGTGACCATGCGCTACGTCGATGGCCGGCCGCACAGCATCGAGACCGTGGTGCTGTCCACCCAGCACAGCCCCGACCAGAGCGAGACCGCCACCAGGATGAAGGCCAGCTTCATCGAAGCCGTGGTCGAGGAAATCATCAAGCCCGTGCTGCCCGCCGAGTGGCTCAAGGACACGCGCTACCTGGTCAACCCCACCGGCCGCTTCGTGGTCGGCGGCCCGCAGGGCGACTGCGGCCTGACCGGGCGCAAGATCATCGTCGACACCTACGGCGGCGCCTGCCCGCACGGCGGCGGCGCCTTCAGCGGCAAGGACCCGACCAAGGTCGACCGCAGCGCCGCCTACGCCGCGCGCTACGTGGCCAAGAACATCGTCGCCGCCGGCCTGGCGCGCCAGTGCCAGATCCAGCTGGCCTACGCCATCGGCGTGGCCGAGCCGATGAACATCACCATCTACACCGAAGGCACGGGCGCCATCCCCGACGAGCAGATCGCCAGGCTGGTGCGCGAGCATTTCGACCTGCGCCCCAAGGGCATCATTCAGATGCTGGACCTGCTGCGCCCGATCTACCAGAAGACCGCCGCCTACGGCCACTTCGGCCGCGACGAGCCCGAATTCACCTGGGAACGCACGGACAAGGCCGCCGCGCTGCGGGCAGCGGCCAGGCTGTAAGCGCCCGGCGCCCCTCACCCAAGCCGACGAGCCTCCGCCCGTCGGCTCTTTTCATGCCGCGAACACCCGCCGCGCCCCCAGGTAGCGGGTGGCGAAATAGCGGCTGGACAGGCTGTCCTTGCGCACCGTGCCGCCGCTGGACGGCGCGTGGACGAACTGCTCGCCGCCCACGTACAGTCCCATGTGCGAGAACGGCGCGCCGGTGGTGTTGAAGAACACCAGATCGCCGCGCTGCATCAGCGCGTCGTCCACCGGCACCGTGGCGGCCGCCCATTGCGCGGTGCTGCGCGGCAGGCGCGGCACGGCGCCGCCGACCTGCCGGAACACGTAGTGGATCAGCCCACTGCAGTCGAAGCCGCCCTGCGGCGTGTTGCCGCCGTAGGTGTAGGGCGTGTTGATCAGCAGCAGGGCCTGGGCGACGGCGCCTTCGCGCTCGGCGGGGTCGAGGGCCAGCGGCGTCTGCGTGGCGGGCACGGGATCGGCGGGCGCGCGCCGCGCCACGGCGCCACCACCCGCCGTGGCGCGTGGCGCCGGCCGGCTGGCGCAGCCCGCCAACAGGCCGGCCGACAGCAGGGCCAGTGCCGCGCGGCGCGAGCTGCGGGCCAGCGGGACCATGGGCATTTCAGGGCTCCAGCGCTTGTCCAGAAAGCGCGAGCAGCTATTTTATATATAGCAAACCAGAGCTGTCCAGCGATTTCCGCGGCGCCGGTGTCAGTCGCCGCCCGTGCTGGCGCGCAGGCGGACGCCGTCCAGGCTCGGCGCCGTCAGCGGCGCGGCCAGGCTGCCGGGGCGCACGGGGGCAAAACGGCCGGCGTGCCAGTCGGTCAGTGCGGCCTCGATCTCGGTCTGGCTGCGCGCCACCAGGTTCCACCAGACGATCAGCGCCTCGTCGAACGGCTCGCCGCCCAGCAGCAACAGTTGCGCGGCGGCGTCGCCGTGCACCTCCATCGCGGTGCGGCCGGGCGCGAAGTACAGCCACGCGCCCGGCGCCAGCGGCTCGCCCGCCACCGTGGCCGCGCCGCGCAGCACCATCACGGCGTATTCGAAGTCGGCACGCAAGTGCAGGCGCGTGCGGGCGGGACCGGCGCTGCTCAGGTCGATGCCGACCAGCGGGGTGTAGACGGTGGCGGGCGAGCCATGGCCCAGTGCGCTGCCGGCCAGCACGGTGGCGCGAAAGCCGCCGGTGTCGATCGCCGGCAATTCAGGGTAGTTCTGGAACGCCGGCGCACGGCGGCACTCGGCCTCGGGCAGGGCGATTCACCGTTGCGCGGCGTGCAGGCGCTGGCCGTCGCGCAGCGAGTCCTCGGTGTGGGCGATGCCGCGGCCGGCCGTCATCAGGTTGACCTGGCCGGGGCGGATCACCTGCTCGTTGCCGAGCGAGTCGCGGTGCACGATTTCGCCCTCGATCGCCAGTGTGGTGCGCCGCGCGCGATGCGGCAGGGCACGCGCGATGGGCGTGTCCTCGCCGACGATGGCGCTGCGCGAGGCGAGGCGCTGGGGCGGGTCGATGGGGGCCAAGGCTTACTCCAGGGTGGCGCCGTGCGCCAGCGACAGCGCCTGGTATTCGGCGTGGCGGTCGATGTAGGCGTGGATGAACGAGCAGTCGGGCCGCACCTTCAGCCCGTGCTGCCGCGCGTAGTCCAGCACATGGCGCGCCAGCGCGCTGCCAATGCCGCGCCCGCCAAGCGCCTGGGGCACGATGGTGTGCGTGTAGGCGATGGCGCCGGGCAGGCGCTCGAACTCGACGTAGGCGGTGTGGCCGTCCACCACCTGCTCGAAGCGGTGGGTGGATTCGTTGAGGGTGATAGTGGGCGGGGTGGCGGTCATGGAGCCAACGTTCACTGGGTGGGAGGTAAGACTGGAACAGCCGAACGCAGAGGACGCCAAGGATACGCAGAGAACGCAAAAGAAGAATTCGAAATTTTTTCTGCGCCTGCCGCGAAGTTCCTGCGCCCTCTGCGTTCGGCTGTTCCGTATCGGGCACCCGATTTCAGCCCGCCCCAGCGCCCAAACGCCCAAAGCGTCCGCGGTTGAAGTCCTCGATGGCTTCGATGATCTGCTGCTGGCTGTTCATCACGAACGGCCCGTAGCCGACCACCGGCTCGTCGATCGGCTCGCCCGCCAGCACCAGCAGCTCGGCGTCGTTGTTGGCCTCCAGCGTCAGGCCGGTGCCGGCGGTGGACAGGGTGGCCATCTCGGTGGCGCGCAGGATGGCCTCGCCATTCACCTGCACGGCGGCGCGGCGCGCCACCACCAGCGTGCTCCAGCCCTCGGGCTGGGGCAGCGCCAGCGTCTGCCCGGCGGCCAGTCGCACATCCAGCACGTTCATCGGGCTGAAGCTGCGGGCCGGTCCCCGGGTGCCCGCGTACTCGCCCGCGATCACGCGCACGCGGCCGGCGCCAGCGGGCAGCGTCACGGACGGGATCTGCGCGTCGGTGATGGCCTGGTAGCGCGCCGGCGTCATCTTGTCGCGCGCCGGCAGGTTGACCCACAGTTGCACCATCTCGAACGGCCCGCCGCGCGCGGCGTAGTCGCTGGAATGAAACTCCTCGTGGATGATGCCGCCGCCGGCGGTCATCCACTGCACGTCGCCGGTGCGGATCACGCCGCCGCCGCCGCTGGAGTCGCGGTGCTCGACCTCGCCGTCGAAGGCGATGGTCACGGTCTCGAAGCCGCGGTGCGGGTGGCTGCCGACGCCGCGCCGCTGCGTGGTGGGCGAGAACTCGGTCGGCGCCGCGTAGTCGAGCAGCAGGAAGGGACTGCGCTCGGCCACGCCTTCGCCGCTGTAGCCGAACAAGCCATGCACCGGAAAGCCGTCGCCCACCCAGTGGCGGGCGGGCGCGGTGCGGGTGGCGAGCACGCGCTTGGCGCTCGGGGTGTCGAGGGTGGCTGGCATGGTCAGGCTCCGAAATGGGCAGTGACGCCCGCGGCGCCAGCCGGAATGCCGGCGCCCATGCATCCATGGTAGGCGCCGCGGCGCCGGCGACCAAGAGGCACGGCAGGCATTCACCGTTCCAGATCCAGAACAATCGGCCGGGCGGCTGTGGCACCGCACCGATACGCTATCTATTCAATAGCTTTTGGCGCCCATCCCGATTGCCCTGGCAGCCCATTTCAGCCTGACCGCGGGCGTGCGGTCAGTGCCGGATTTTTTGCACCCCGACACCGATGCGGCCCTGCGCGGCACGGAAAAACTGATGTAGGCTTGCGCACTGGGTCACCATAACAACCCCCCGGAGACAGCATGACCAAGACGCTCACCCCCGCGGAAGCCGCCCTGCGCGACGCCGCCCGCGAATACCACCGCAGCCCCAAGCCGGGCAAGATCTCGGTCACCCCCATCAAGCCGCTGTCCAACCAGCTCGACCTGTCGCTGGCCTATTCGCCCGGGGTGGCCTACCCCTGCCTGGACATCCAGGCCGACCCGTCCAAGGCGTCCGAATTCACCAGCCGCGGCAACCTGGTGGGCGTGATCACCAACGGCACGGCGGTGCTCGGCCTGGGCGACATCGGCCCGCTGGCCAGCAAGCCGGTGATGGAAGGCAAGGGCTGCCTGTTCAAGAAGTTCGCCGGCATCGACGTGTTCGACATCGAGCTGGCCGAGCGCGACCCCGACAAGCTGGTCGAGATCATCGCCAGCCTGGAGCCGACGCTGGGCGGCATCAACCTGGAAGACATCAAGGCGCCCGAGTGCTTCTACATCGAGCGCAAGCTGCGCGAGCGCATGAACATCCCGGTATTCCACGACGACCAGCACGGCACGGCCATCATCTCGGCCGCGGCGCTGCTCAACGGGCTGGAGCTGGTGGGCAAGCAGATCGGCGACGTGCGGGTGGCCGTCAGCGGCGCCGGCGCGGCGGCCATCGCCTGCCTGGACGTGATGGTGGCGCTGGGCGTCAAGCCCGCCCATGTGTTCGCCTGCGACTCCAAGGGACTGATCTACAGCGGCCGCCCGGGCGGCTTTGACGAATCCAAGGCGCGCTTTGCCCAGCCCGACACCGGACTGCGCACGCTGGCCGACGTGGTGCGTGGCGCCGATGTGTTCCTGGGTTGCTCGGCGCCGGGCGTGCTGAGCGGCGACATGGTCAAGACCATGGCCGACAAGCCGGTGATCCTGGCGCTGGCCAACCCCGAGCCCGAGATCCGTCCTGAAGAGGCCAAGGCCGCGCGGCCCGACTGCATCATCGCCACCGGCCGCTCGGACTACCCCAACCAGGTCAACAACGTCCTGTGCTTCCCCTACATCTTCCGCGGCGCGCTGGACTGCGGCGCCAGCAAGATCACCGAGGAGATGAAGCTGGCCTGCGTGCGCGAGATCGCCGCCCTGGCCAAGGCCGAGACCAGCGCCGAGGTGGCCGCCGCCTATGCCGGCAAGGACCTGCAGTTCGGTCCCGACTACATCATCCCGACGCCGTTCGACCCGCGCCTGATCATGCGCATCGCCCCGGCGGTGGCGCGAGCGGCAGCCGAATCGGGCGTGGCCAGCCGGCCGATCACCGACATGGCGGCCTACCGCGCCAGCCTGGAGCGCTTCGTCTACCAGACCGGCATGGTGATGCGCCCGGTCTACGCCGCCGCCAAGGCGGTGGCGCCCGAGGGCAAGCGCGTGGCCTATGCCGAGGGCGAGGACGAGCGCGTGCTGCGCGCGGCACAGATCGTGCTGGACGACGGCATCGCCACGCCGATCCTGATCGGCCGCCCGGCGGTGATCGAGCAGCGCATCGCCAAGGCCGGCCTGCGCATGCGCCTGGGCCAGGACGTGGAATGCGTCAACCCCGAGGACGACCGGCGCTTTCGCCAATATTGGGAGACCTATCACGGCCTGATGGCGCGCGGCGGCGTCACGGTGGACGCGGCCAAGGCCGCCGTGCGCCGCTCCACCACCATCATCGCCGCGCTGATGGTGCACCTGGGCGACGCCGACGCCATGCTGTGCGGCACGCTGGGGCGCTTCGACCAGCACCTGGAGCATGTGCGCGACATCATCGGCGTCGAACCCGGCGCGCCCGGCTACGCCACGCTGAACGCACTGATGCTGCCCGACCGCACGCTGTTCGTCACCGACACCTACGTCAACGAAGACCCCAGCGCCGAGCTGCTGGCGGCCATTGCCAAGATGGCCGCCGACGAAGTCAGCAACTTCGGCGTGCCGCCCCGGCTGGCCTTCGTGTCCCACTCCAACTTCGGCTCCTCGCGCCGCCCCTCGGCGCTCAAGGTGCGGCGCGCGCGCGACCTGTTCCGTGCCCAGTACCCGGCCATCATGTGCGACGGCGAAATGCACGGCGACAGCGCCCTGTCGGCCGCGCTGCGCGAGCGCGCCGTCGCCGACAGCACGCTGGAGGGCGACGCCAACCTGCTGGTCTGCCCCAGTCTGGATGCCGCCAACATCCTGTTCAACGTGCTCAAGATCACCATCGGCAGCGGCGTCACCATCGGCCCCATCCTGCTGGGCACGGCCGCGCCGGCGCATGTGCTGACCACCTCCTCCACTGTGCGGCGGGTGGTCAACATGACGGCACTGGCAGTGGCGGAGGCGCAGGCGCGCAAGGCGAGCCGTTGAGACGAAAGACAAGGTTCAGCGTTGAGCGTTGAGCGTTGAGCGTTGAGCGTTGAGCGTTGAGCGTTGAGCGTTGAGCGTTGAGCGTTGAGCGTTGAGCGTTGAGCGTTGAGCGTTGAGCGTTGAGCGTTGACGGAGGGGTGCGGTGGCGAAAGTTCCCGGTATTCACGCTGAACGCTCAACGCCGAACGCTGAACGCTGAACCTCTTCTTCACGCTGAACGCTCAACGCCGAACGCTGAACCTCTTCTTCACGCTGAACGCTCAACGCCGAAGCTCTCAACTCATGGCTGCTTGAAGGCCTCGATGGTGGCGCCGATGCGCACGGTTTTGGGCATGCCGATCTCGACCAGGTAGTTCATGCCCCACTGGGTGCGGTCGATCACCGCCTCGAAGTCGCCGCCGCAAGCCTCGGTCTTGGCGCGGCGGTTGGGGTAGCAGCTGAACTGCAGCGCCTTCAGCGTGATCGGGTGGGTCTGGCCCAGCAGGGTCAGCTGGCCCGGCACCTCGACGAGCCGCTCGCCCTCGAACACCAGGCGCTCGGAGACGAAGCGCATGGTGGGAAAGCGCGCCGCGTCGAACAGGTCGGGCGAGCGCAGGTGTTCGTCAAAACCCTTGGAGCCGCTGTAGACACTGGCGACCTGCACGGTCAGGTCGATCTGGCCGCTGCGCGCGGCCTTGTCGAAGCGCACCGTGCCCGACACCTCGCTAAAGCGCCCGCGGTTGACCGAGGCGCCATTGTGGTCGATGGCGAAGCTGGCATAGGTGTGGTCGGCGTCGAGCGCGTAGCTGGCCGGCGCGGCATGGGCCGCGCCCAGCGCCAGGGCCAGGGTGGCCGCGGCGGCCAGGCGAGACAGGGGTGCGTTCATGAAATAACTCCTTTGTCGGGCGATTTCTTGATGATGGGCACAAAGCCCCATCGGCACCAGGGGGTAGGATCAAGAATGTTGCACCTGCCAGCCAGGCTGGCCATTGGCAGCCTTCCGAACGCACGACCCGGGCCGTGGCGGTGCCGCGCGCAAGCGCCGGCACGCGCGGTCGCTTCCTGTTTTTTTGCACGACATGAGCATTCGCAACCTCGATTCCCTGTTCGACCCCAGATCCGTGGCCGTCATCGGCGCCTCCGAGCGGCCGTTTTCCGTCGGCGGCACGCTGTGGCGCAACATGCATGACGGCGGCTTCGCCGGCCCGGTCTACCCGGTCAACCCCAAGCACCGGCAGCTGTCGGGCCAGACCTGCTACGCCAGCGTGGCCGACCTGCCCGAGACGCCCGAGCTGGCGGTGATCTGCACCCCCGCGCACACCGTGGTGCCGCTGATCCGCGATCTGGCCGCGCGCGGCACGCAGGCGGCGGTGGTCATCAGCGCCGGTCTGACGGCCGAGCAGAAGCAGGCCATGCTGGACGCCGCGCGCCCCACCCTGCTGCGCGTGCTGGGCCCCAACTGCGTCGGCCTGCTGGCGCCGCACGCGCGGCTGAACGCCAGCTTCGCCCACATCCCGGCGCGGCCGGGCGAGCTGGCCTTCGTCTCGCAGTCGGGCGCGCTGGTTACCGCCATGCTGGACTGGGCCGAGGCTCGCCAGATCGGCTTTTCGCACTTCGTCTCGCTGGGCGAGCACGCCGACGTCGACTTCGGCGACCTGCTGGACTACCTGGCCAGCGACGCCCGCACGCGCGCCATCTTGCTGTACATCGAGTCGATCGACCAGGCGCGCAAGTTCATGTCGGCCGCCCGCGCGGCGGCGCGCAACAAGCCGGTGATCGTCATCAAGGCCGGGCGCAGCGCGCAGGGCCAGAAGGCGGCGGCCTCCCACACCGGCGCGCTGGCCGGCGCCGACGACGTGGTGGACGCCGCCATCGCCCGCGCCGGCATGCTGCGCGTGGACAGCCTGGAAGAGCTGTTCCTGGCGGCCGAGATCCTGACGCGCCACACGGCCCCGATCGGCGAGCGCATGACCATCCTGACCAACGGCGGCGGCGTTGGCGTGCTGGCGGCCGACGCCGCCGCCGCCCACCAGGTGCCGCTGGCCGAGCCGGGCCAGGCCCTGATCAGCGCGCTGGACGCCGTGCTGCCCGCCAACTGGTCGCGCGGCAACCCGGTGGACATCATCGGCGACGCGCCGGCGCAGCGCTACGTCGACGCGCTGGCCGCGCTGGCGCGCCACCCGCGGGACAGCGGCACCATCCTGTTCATCCAGGCGCCCACCGCCATCGTGCCCTCGACCGACATCGCGCGCGCCCTGCTGCCGGCCATCCGGCCCGAGGGTGGCACGCCGCTGCCGCTGGTCAGCTGCTGGGTCGGCGGACCGGCGGTGGCCGAGGCGCGCCAGTTGTTCATCGAAGCGGGCATCGCCAGCTACGACATGCCCGAGCAGGCCGTGGCCGCCATCGCCATGCTGCAAGCCTACGCCCGCAACCAGGCCGAGCTGGCCGAGGCCCCGCCGGCCGAGCAGCTGCACAACGGCAGCACGCCCGACGTGGCACGCGTGCGCGCCCTGGTGCAGGCGGTGCTGGCCAGCGGCCGCGACATGCTGACCGAACCCGAGGCCAAGGCGGTGTGCGAGGCCTACCACATCCCGGTGGTGACCACCCGCACCACGCCGGCCGAGCCCGAGGCCGCCGCCGCCGAGGCGGCCAGCATCGGCTTTCCGGTGGTCATCAAGATCCTGTCCGAGGACATCTCGCACAAGTCCGACGTCGGCGGCGTGGTGCTCAACCTGCAGGATGCCGACGACGTGCGCGCCGCCGCCAGCGCCATGCTGGCGCGCATCGGCAAGAGCCACCCGCGCGCGCGGCTGGACGGCTTCAGCGTGCAGGCCATGGTGCGGCGCAAGCAGGCGCAGGAGCTGATCATCGGCGCCAGCATCGACCCCACTTTTGGCCCGGTGATCCTGTTCGGCCAGGGCGGCACGGCGGTCGAGGTGATGAAGGACAGCGCCATGGCGCTGCCGCCGCTCAACGACCCGCTGGCGCGCGCGCTGATCCAGCGCACCCGCGTGGCCCGCCTGCTGGCCGGCTACCGCGACGTGCCGGCGGCCGACCTGGACGCCGTGGTGGCCACGCTGATGGCGGTGTCGCAACTGCTGGCCGACGTGCCCGAGGTGGCCGAGCTGGACATCAACCCGCTGATCGTCAACCACGAAGGCGCCATCGCGCTGGACGCGCGCGTGCGCGTCAGCCGCGAGCTGCCGGCCGGCGCCGCGCGCTTTGCCATCGCGCCCTACCCGGCGCAGCTGCTCGAGACCGTCGAGTGGAAGGGTCAGACCATCACCCTGCGCCCGATCCGCCCCGAGGACGAGGAGCAGCACCGCGCCTTCCTGGAAAGCCTGGACACCGAGGACATCCGCATGCGCCTGTTCTACAGCCGCCGCACCATGGAGCGCAGCGAACTGGCCCGGCTGGTGCAGATCGACTACACGCGCGAGATGGCCTTCGTCGCCACGGCGTCCACGCCGGAGGGCGCCGAAAAAACGCTGGGCGTGGCGCGCGCGCTGGCCGATCCGGACAACGTGGGCGCCGAGTTCGGCATCATCCTGCGTCCCGAACTGAAGGGCTCGGGCCTGGGCCGCGTGCTGATGGACAAGCTGGTTCGCTACCAGCGCGCCGCCGGCACCCAACGGCTGATCGCCCGCGCCCTGGCCGAGAACTGGCGCATGCGCGAACTGGCGCGCGGGCTGGGTTTTTCCGAGGCGCCGGTGGCGGGCGAAGTCGACACGCTGCACCTGACGCTGGCATTGCAGTCGCCCCAGACGGGCGCTTGATCCCACGGATTGCAAGACCATTGAGCTGCTGGCGCCCGTCTGTCGAGCGTCAGCAGCTATCTTTTTTGAAGCATTGACGCCAATCGATCATCGTGATCGATACACCCGCGTGTGCGCAGCACGGCCGAGCCGGGTTCACTGGTGGTGATACTCGCGAAACCACCGCACAAAACGCCGCACCCCGTCGCGGAACTCGGTTTGCGGGCGGTAGCCGGTCAGCCGCTGCAGCAGGCTGGCGTCGGCCCAGGTGGCGGGCACGTCGCCGGGCTGGATGGGCATGTAGTTGCGGATGGCCTTTTGGCCCAGGCACTGCTCGATGGCCTCGATGAAGTCGAGCAGGCGCACCTTGTCGCTGTTGCCGATGTTGACCACGCGCCAGGGGGCGACGGGGGAGAGGCTGTCGCCTTCGATGGCTTGGGTGGGCTGGCGGCCTTCGGTCGGCGGCGGCACGGCATCCACCAGCAGGGCGATGGCGCGCACCAGGTCCTCCACATAAGTGAAGTCGCGCCACATGTCGCCGTGGTTGTAGATGTCGATGGGCTGGCCGGCCAGGATGGCCTTGGTGAACTTGAACAGCGCCATGTCGGGCCGGCCCCAGGGGCCGTAGACGGTGAAGAAGCGAAACAGGGTGATGGGCACGCCGTGGATGTGGGCCCAGCTGTGGGCCATGGCTTCGCCCGCCTTCTTGGTGGCGGCGTAGAACGACATTTGGGTGTCGCACTTCTGGTTTTCGTCAAAGGGCATGTCGGTGTTGGCGCCGTAGACCGACGAGGTGGAGGCCATCAGCAGGTGCTTGATCTGCTGGCGGCGCGCGGCCTCCATGACGTTGAAGCTGCCGATGATGTTGGCGTCGATGTAGCTGCGCGGGTGGTCGATGCTGTAGCGCACGCCGGCCTGCGCGGCCAGGTGGACGATGGCGCTGGGCCGGACGGCGGCGACGGCGGCTTGCAGGGTGGCGTCGTCTTCCAGCAGGGCTTCGGTGGCGGTGAACTGGGGGTATTGGCGCAGCAGGGCGTGGCGGGCTTGCTTGAGGCGGACGTCGTAATAGTCGGTCATGCCGTCGTATCCGTGGACGGTGTGGCCCTGGTCGAGCAGCAGTTTGGCCAGGTGAAAGCCGATGAAGCCGGCGGTGCCGGTGATGAAATAGCTCATGGGTGGGGGGGTCAGGGTGCTTGTTTGCTATATTAAAGGTAGCTTCTCACGCATACTGAGCAAGCTTTGGTGGGCAATTTTACTTTTTTAGGTTGACTGGCGGCGTGCCCAGATGGCGGCTGGGCGTGGTGCGGTTGCGCAGGCGACGGGTCGATGGAGGCGCCCCACTGGATCGCCACGGCCTGCAGCCTCGCGATGACGTCGTGATGGGGTGGCGGTGCGTCGCGTTGCGGTGTCCCTGCAACACGGCACCACTGGCCTACCCCGTCATTGCGAGGCGGCGCAGCCGCCGTAGCAATCCACGACGGCGGTTGAAGGGGTAGCCGCCGCGTGTTTGCTGCAAATGGCCGGGAGGCCGGTGGATGCGCCCCACTGGATCGCCACGGCCTACGGCCTCGCGATGACGGGGGGTGCGGGACGGCCGCTTCAAATGAAGTCCGTCATTGCGAGGCCGCAGGCCGCGGCAATCCAGGGCGGCGGTGCCAGGGCGGTTAACGTGAAAGACACCAGCGTCCAGACGAGCCGCATCCCGGCCTGACGCTGGCCTTTGCGAGAGACGGACGCTGTTGTGGGCGCTGAGCCTGAAGG
>Ga0208564_1000534_pt1 | contig 34857 bp, 33 predicted proteins | sample AD_UKC073_MetaG_FD_184439 | JGI IMG/M metagenome (GOLD analysis project Ga0208564, IMG submission 184439) | Active sludge microbial communities of municipal wastewater-treating anaerobic digesters from USA - AD_UKC073_MetaG (SPAdes) (version 2) | ecosystem: Engineered > Bioreactor > Anaerobic >... | reverse complement strand
CGAAGTCGGCCTGCAGCTTGTGACGTGCGGCGTCACCGGGGTCGACGGCGAGGATGGACGCCGGGGGGCGGCCGGCGCGCACCAGGCCGCCGATCAGGGCACTGGCCATGTTGCCGCCGCCGATGAAGGCGATGGTGGAAGCGGTTGTGTCAGGCATGCGGGGCAGTGTAGCCAGCGCCTGCTGGGCCGCCGCCGCAGCCACCGTCAGGCGCTGGCCATCTTCTGCAGCGGCGCCTGGGCCAGATCGGCGGCAGTGGGCTGGCGCCCGGGATCGTCCAGGTAGGCCTGGATGGCCTGCGCTGCGGCGGCGGCACCGTCGATGCCGGCATGCAGGCCCTGCACCCGGCGCGCCTGCTGCCGGAAGCCGGGCTCGCGCAGCAGGCGGTGGACGGCGGCCGTCAGGCGGGCGCCGCCGGCATGCCGCGGCGCCACGGCCAGGCCCATGCCCTGGCGCACCGCCAGGTCGACGTTCAGCTCCTGCTCGGGGTGCAGCGGAATGCCGACCAGCGGCGTGCCGCTGGCCATCGCCGTCTGCACCGTGCCCTGGCCGCCCATGCAGACCACGGCATCCACCGCCGGCATCACCCGGTGGTTGGGCAGCAGGCCGGCGACGACGATGTCGCCATCGCCGTCACGGCTGGGCAAGGGGCCGATGGCATGGATGGTGGCACCGACGATCACCCGCGCACCCGTGGCCCGCACGCGCTGCGTGACCTCGCGCAGCAGCTGCGGCGTGCACGATGACAGCACCACCAGCACCGTGGGGCCGGGGGCGGCCAGCGCGTCGGCCACGGCCGGCGGCAGCGGCAGGTCCAGCGTGGCGTAGAGCGGGCCGGCATAGCGCAGCTGCGTGCCCGGCCGGTAGGCCTGCGGCCGGCGCGGCTGCCAGGCCGCCAGCTCGGCCGGCGTGATGCCCAGCACCGCGGGCGCGTCGGTCACCAGGGTCAGGTCGCCCAGCATCAGGGCGGCCAGCGTGGGCACCGGCTCGACGCCGAGCTCGGCCGCCACGGTGTTGAGGAAGGCCACCGGCCCGGCCATGCGCTCGGTCTGGTGGTTGGCCAGCCAGCGCTTCAGCGGTGCCGGCAGCCAGTTGGTGCCGGGAATCGGCATCTGCGTGGGCACGGGGGCCAGGCCGCGCTCGAAGACCGGCGGCACATCGCTGCCACCATGCGAGGCGATGACCGGAATGCCCACCACCCGGCTGGACAGGTAGACCGTCAGGCTGAAGCCGATGACCACCGCCCGCACGGCGTGGCGGCGGAAGAAGGCGGCCTCGGCCTCGACGCTGGCGCGCACCTCGTCGGCCGGCTGCAGGCGCAGGCCGGGGCGGCCGATCTGGCAGAGGTCGCGGATGTAGCCGGCGCAGCGCGCACCATCCATCAGCGGCGGCAGCAGGGTCAGCGTGAAGCCGGCGTCCTCGATCAGGTGCTGGTAGGGGCCGCCATGGCTGGCGAACACGACCTGCTCGCCCCGGGCCTGCAGCGCCCGGCCGATGGCCAGCATGCGCGAGGTCTCGGACAGGAAACCGCAGTGGGGAACGAGTGCAATCATGGTCCGCCTCGCGCTGGTCGGAGGGTGGCCGGGGCCGCCAGCCAGCCGCCCCCGGATGAAAGGTAATATATTGAATATGTCGTCGGACCGTCCATGGCTGGAGCAGGGGCTGGCCGCCCTGCCGGCGCCGCTGGCCGCGCGGGTGCGGCTGTTCCGCCTGGCGGTGGCCAGCGGCGCGGCCCTGCGCAACCGGCTGGACCGCAGCATGGCCGCCACCGGCGTCACCACCCAGCAGGCGGCGCTGCTGCAGTTCATCGAGGCCTGCGGCGAGGCGCCCTCGCTGGGCGCGGTGGCCCAGGGCCTGGCGATGACGCACCAGAACGTGCGCCAGATCGCCGCCGCGCTGGAACGCAAGGGCTTCCTGCAGGTCGAGGTCGACGCCCAGGACCGCCGCATGCGCCGGCTGCGCCTGACCGACCAGCACCGGCGCTTCTGGTCGCAGCGCAACCCCGACGACTTCGCCCGCGTGCAGGACTGGACGGCCGGGCTCAGCGACGCCGAGGTGGCGCAGGCCTGCACCCTGCTGGCCAGGCTGTTCGCCTCGGTGCGGGCGGCGGACGACGCGCCCTGAATCGCCGTGAACCCGCCGGTGCCGGCCATGACGCCGGCATGCGGCCTCATGCAATCGGCGCATAACCCCGCCGCCCGCTGGCCGACACGCCTACATTGCGCCCCTAACCCCCGGGGCGCGTGCGGTCACGAGCCGCCGCCCGTCAACGGGGGCCCCCACCACCGACCGAGGACGACAAGACCATGAGCCTTTCCTACGTGCACCCGACCGCCGACAGCCCCTGGGGCACCTACCTGTCGCAGATCGACCGCGTGCTGCCCTACCTGGGCCACCTGGCGCGCTGGGCCGAGACACTCAAGCGCCCCAAGCGGGCGCTGATCGTCGACATCCCGATCGAACTGGACAACGGCACGGTCGCGCACTTCGAGGGTTACCGCGTGCAGCACAGCCTGACGCGCGGCCCCGGCAAGGGCGGCGTGCGCTACCACCCCGACGTGACGCTGGAGGAGGTGATGGCGCTGTCGGCCTGGATGAGCATCAAGAACGCCGCCGTGAACCTGCCCTACGGCGGCGCCAAGGGCGGCATCCGCGTCGACCCCAAGCAGCTCAGCCAGAAGGAGCTGGAGAAGATGACGCGCCGCTACACCAGCGAGATCGGCATCATCATCGGCCCGCAGCAGGACATCCCGGCGCCGGACGTGAACACCAACGGCCAGATCATGGCCTGGATGATGGACACCTACTCGATGAACACCGGCGCCACCGCCACCGGCGTGGTCACCGGCAAGCCGCTGCACCTGGGCGGCAGCCTGGGGCGGGTGAAGGCCACCGGCCGCGGCGTGTTCGTCACCGGGCGCGAGGCGGCGCGCCGCATCGGCCTGGCGCTGGACGGCGCGCGGGTGGCGGTGCAGGGCTTCGGCAACGTGGGCTCGTCGGCGGCCGAGCTGTTCGCCGCGGCGGGCACCCAGGTGGTGGCGGTGCAGGACCACAGCGGCGCCGTCTTCCACGGCGGCGGGCTGGACGTGGCGGCGCTGCAGGCCCATGTGAAGGCCACCGGCGGCGTGGTCGGCTTTGCCGGCGCCGAGGCCATCGACCCCGAGCACTTCTGGGATGTGGACTGCGAGATCCTGGTGCCGGCGGCACTGGAGAACCAGATCACCGCCGCCCGTGCCAACCGGCTGAAGGCGAAGCTGGTGCTCGAAGGCGCCAACGGCCCGACCGGCGCGGCGGCCGACGACGTGCTGGCCGAGCGCGGCGTGCTGGTGGTGCCCGACGTGATCTGCAACGCCGGCGGCGTGACGGTGAGCTACTTCGAGTGGGTGCAGGACTTCTCGTCGTTCTTCTGGACCGAGGACGAGATCAACGCCCGGCTCGACAAGATCATGGTCGGCGCGCTGGCCAACATCTGGGACACGGCCGACCGCCACAAGATCAGCCTGCGCACCGCCACCTTCGCGGTGGCCTGCGAGCGCATCCTGTCGGCACGGCAGGAGCGCGGGCTCTATCCTTGAATGTGAGCGGCCGGCGCCAGGCTCAAGCGGCGACGCGCCCGGCTTTTGACGCCAGCAGCCAGCGTTCCAGCGCATCGGACGCCAGTGGCGGCGACCACAGGTAGCCCTGGCCGCGGCCGCAGTCCAGGCGGCGCAGCAGGGCAGCCTGGCTGGGCGTCTCGATGCCCTCGGCCACCGTGTCCATGCCCAGGGTGCGGGCGACGCGGATGGTGGCCTCGATCAGCACGCGGTGGTAGTCGCTGGCCTCGGCATGGCTGACGAAGCTGCGGTCGATCTTCACCGTGTCCAACGGCAGCTGGTGCAGGCAGGCCAGCGAGGAATAACCGGTGCCGAAGTCGTCCAGCGCGATGCGCACGCCCAGGGCCTTGATCTCGCGCAGCCGCTCGCGGGCGGTCTCGTCCTGCGCGGCCAGGCTTTCGGTCACCTCCAGCTGCAGGGCGGCGGGCGCCAGGCCGCTGTCGGCCAGGATGGCCTGCACGTCGGCTGCCAGCCCGGGCAGGCGCAGTTGCACCGCCGACAGGTTGACCGCCACGCTGGCCGGCGCCAGCCCGCCCAGGCGCCGGCGCCACTCGGCCAGCTGGCCGCAGGCGCTGCGCAGCACGAAGGCGCCCAGCGCGGCGATGAGGCCCGATTCCTCGGCCACCGGGATGAAGTCCAGCGGGCTGACCAGGCCGCGCACCGGGTGGCGCCAGCGCACCAGGGCCTCCACGCCGCAGGGCCCGCTGCCTTGCAGGTCGACCACCGGCTGGTAGACCACGAACAGCTCGTCGCGCTGCAGGGCCAGGCGCAGGTCGGCCTCGGTGGCCACGCTGCGCGCCAGCTTCTCGTGCATCGACGGGTGGAACACCACGTAGCGCGCCCGTCCGGCACGCTTGGCCTCGTACATCGCGGTGTCGGCGTCGCGCATCACCGTGTGCGCGTCGTTGGCCGCTTCTTCGCTGGTGACGATGCCGATGCTGGCGGTGGAATGCACGATGCTGCTGCCGATGGTGTAGGGCGCGGCCAGCACCGCCAGCAGCCGCCGCGCCACCGCGCAGGCGGCCTCGCGGTCGGGAATGCCTTCGAGCAGCACCACGAACTCGTCGCCGCCGATGCGCCCGGCCGTGTGCTGCACGCCGTCCGCATCGGCCTGCTCGTCGTCGAAGGCGAAGTTGCCGCGCGACACGCCGTCGCCATGGCGCAGCGCGCTGCGCAGGCGCTGGGCGATCTGGCACAGCAGCTCGTCGCCGGCGGCATGGCCCAGGGTGTCGTTGGTCTGCTTGAAGCGGTCGAAGTCCATGAACAGCACCGCGTAGCCGAAGCCGGGCTGGCGCGCGGCGCGCTCCACCGCCTGCTGCACCTGGTCGAACACCGCGGCGCGGTTGGGCAGCTGGGTCAGGCCGTCGGTGCGGGCGGCATGGCGCAACATGGCCTGCATCTGCACCTGCTCGGTCATGTCGATGTGGATGCCGGCCATGCGCAGCGGCTGGCCGTCGGGCGTGCGCTCGATCAGCACGCCGCAGGACACCACGTCGGCCCAGGTGCCGTCGGGCCGGCGCACGCGCAGCTCCACCCGGCAGGGCTGGCGCGGGTCCTGCAGGTGGATGTGCAGGGCGCGGCCCCAGGCGCGGCGGCTGTCGGGATGCACCAGGGCGCGCCATTCGCGCTGGGTCAGGCCCACCTCGCCGCGGCGGTAGCCCAGGGCATGCAGCAGGCGGTCGTTGCAGACCATGGCGCCGGCACGCATGTCCCATTCCCAGGTGCCCAGGCCGGCGGCGTCGATGGTGTGTTCCAGCAGCGCCAGCTGGCGGTGCTGGGTGGTCACGTCGGCCAGGCAGGCCAGCGAGCCGGTGACATCACCGACGGCATTGCGCAGCAGCGCCACGCTGGCCGCCAGCCAGCGGGTGCGGCCATCGGGCAGGCCCACGCCCATCAGCGCATCGGCCAGGTCCTGGCCCAGGGCCAGCGCCCGCTCCGAGGGCCGCTCGGCCGGCGCCATCGGCCGGCCGTCGGCATGCATGATCTGCCAGCCCGGGTCGGGCGGCGCCTGCTCCATCAGCTGTGCCGGTGCCAGCTGCAGCAGGGCGCTGGCGGCCGGGTTGCCGTGCACCATGCGACCGCGGGCGTCGCGAAGCACCACGCCGTGCGGCAGGGCATCGAGCAGGACGGCTGGCGACGGCCCGGCCGGCACGCACGGCGGCCGCCCACGGCGCAGCCGGCGGCGCGGCGGCGGCACGGGCTGGACGGGTCGGCGGGCAGGGCGCAAGCAGGGCTCCGGCAGGCGGGGCGCTGCACCATGCAACCGCCCTCTGCCCGATCGGTATCGGGTGCAGCCCGGCAAACTTGAGCAGCCACAGGCCGCGTGGCGTCAGTGGCTGCTCACAAAGGGTGGCCCCGGCGCGCCGCGTGGCGGTCAGTCCGGGTCGGCTGCCGGGCTGCGGTAGTGGTAGGCGTAGGCGTCGGCAAAGCCCAGGCGGCGGTAGATGTGCCGCGCCGGATGGTTGTCCGCGTCCACCTGCAGGTAGGCCGTGCGGGCGCCGGCCGCATGGGCCTGGGCCAGCAGGCGGCTGCACAGGATGCGCGCCAGCCCCTGGCCACGCGCCTGCGGGTCGGTGAAGACGTCGTACAGGCCGACCAGGTCGGCCTCGGCGGCACTCTGGCCGCAGGCCAGCACCCGGCCGTCGGCGGCGCGGCGCAGCACCCAGCCCTGGTAGGGCACGGGCGACAGCGCCAGGCGCTGGGCATGGGCCTCGCGCTGCGCCGCGGGTGAGCCGCGCAGCGCGCCCACGACCTCGGCATAGGCTGCGCCGTCCAGCGGCTGCCACAGCAGGCCGGCGGGCACCGGCTCGGCCTGCGCCGGGCACTGCGGGGCCACCATCACCCGGGTGTCGTCGAAGCGGGCCCAGCCCAGCGCGGCCAGGGCCTCGTCCAACCCCGCCGGCAGGCTGAAGGGCGTGATGCGCACCACCAGCGGCAGGCCGGCCCCGGCCATCACCGCCTGGCACAGCGCCAGGCGCTGATCCAGCGGCAGGCGGCCGGCCGCCACCGCCTGCACGCAGCGGGCGCGCTTGGCCTTGCCGGGCGAATAGCGCAGCAGCCAGCCATCGACCCAGCGCTGCTGCGGCGGGGCGCTGGCGTTGATGCCGGCATCCTCGATGCGCGACAGCAGCGCGTCGGGCAACTGGGTCTCGATGCGTGTGCCCGTCATGCTTGCACCTCTCCGCCCGCGACTCAGACGCCGCGCTTCATCGTCTTGATGCGCTGCAGCAATTCTTCGGCGAAGGCCAGGTAGGCCTGGGCACCCTTGGCCGCCGCGTCGAACACCACGCCGGGCTGGCCGTAGCTGGGCGCCTCGGCCAGGCGCACGTTGCGCGGAATCACCGCGTTGAACACCTTCTCGCCGAAATGCGCCTTCAGCTGCTCGCTGACCTGCTGCTGCAGGGTGATGCGCGGGTCGAACATCACCCGCAGCAGGCCGATGACCTGCAGGTCGCGGTTGAGGTTGGCGTGCACCTGCTTGATGGTGTTGACCAGGTCGGACAGGCCCTCCAGCGCGAAGTACTCGCACTGCATCGGCACCAGCACGCCATGGGCGCTGCACAGGCCGTTGAGCGTCAGCAGGCTCAAGCTGGGCGGGCAATCGATCAGCACAAAGTCGTAGCCACCCGCGGCGTCTTGCGCTGCCGCCTCCAGCGCGCGGCGCAGGCGCAGGTTGCGGTGGTCCAGGCCCACCAGCTCCACCTCGGCGCCGGCCAGTTCGCGGTTGGCGCCCAGCACGTCGTAGCCACCGGCTTCACTGCGCCGGGCGGCCTGGACCACGCTGGCCGATTCGAGCAGCACGTCGTAGACCGACAGGTCCATCTCGCGCTTGTCGATGCCCGAGCCCATGGTCGCGTTGCCCTGCGGGTCCAGGTCGACCACCAGCACGCGCTGGCCCAGGCGGGCCAGGCCGGCGGCCAGGTTCACGGTGGTGGTCGTCTTGCCGACGCCACCCTTCTGGTTTGCGATGCAGAAAACTTGGGCCATGCCGGGAGTATCGCCGCTGGGTCAGGCCGGGTTTGTCGCCGTCCGCCGCAGTTTCGAGGCGATCAGGGAATCACCCCCTGATCACGCCTCTGCCTGGCGCGGCCGCATCCAGACCAGGCAACGCTGGGCATCCAGCCCCGGCACCTGCAGTTGTTCCACGTGAAACACGTCAATGTCGGCGGGCAAGGCAGCCAGCTCGTCCGAGGGCAGCTTGCCCTTCATGGCCATCCAGACACCGCCCGGCGCCAGCAGCGGGCGGGTCAGATTCGTGAAGTCGACCAGCGAGGCAAAGGCCCGGGCCGTGATCAACGGGTAGCCGCCCGGCGGCACCGGCAGTGATTCCACCCGCGCATGCAGCCCCCGCAGCCCGGTCAACCGCAGCTCGGCGGCCACCTGGCGGATGAAGCTCGCCTTCTTGGCCACCGTGTCCACGCAATCGATCTGCCAGCCCTGCTGCAGCGCCGCCAGCACCACGCCGGGCAGGCCACCGCCGCTGCCCACGTCCAGCACCCGGGCTGGCGGGTTGGTGCCCTCGGTGTGCCCGGCCCACCAGCGACGCAGCGGTGGCAGCACCGCCAGGCAGTCGATCAGATGGTGGCTCAGCATCTCGGCCGGGTCACGCAGGGCGGTCAGGTTGTAGACGCGGTTCCAGCGCTGCAGCAGGTCGACATAGGCCAGCAGCAGGTCGATCTGGGCGGCATCGAGCGGCAGGTCGAGTTGGCCGGCGGCTTGCTGCAGAGCCTGGCGTCGGCTGGCACTGCTGGTGGAATCGTTTGCCATCTCAGGCCGCGTCCTTGTCGGCAAAGCCCTGGAATCGGCCCTTCTTCAGGTGCACCAGCAGCAGTGAAATCGCTGCCGGCGTCACACCCGAGATGCGCGAGGCCTGGCCCAGCGTCTCGGGCCGGTGGCGCGACAGCTTCTGCCGCACCTCGAAACTCAACGCCTTCACTTGGTCATAGTCCAGATCGGCGGGCAGCTTCAGGTGCTCGAAGTGCGCCGTCCGGGCCACTTCGTCGGCCTGCTTGCCGATGTAGCCGGCGTACTTGGCGGCAATTTCCACCTGCTCGACCACCGTTGCAGCCTCGGTGACGCCGAGTTCCGCAGCCAATGTTTCACGTGAAACAGTGGCCGAAACACCAGCCGCGCCAGCCACCGCCAGCACGCCGTCGAAGTCCACGCCCGGCCGCCGCAGCAGGTCGGCCAGGTTGTATTCATGCTCGATGGCCTTGCCCAGCAGGCGCTCGGCATCGGCTGCCGCCAGCACCGACGGATTGACCCAGCAGCGCTTCAGCGCCTCGGCCGTGCGGGCCACCGCGTCGCGCTTGCGGTTGAAGGCGTCCCAGCGCCGGTCGTCGACCAGGCCCAGGCCGCGGCCGATGGCGGTCAGCCGGGCATCGGCGTTGTCCTCGCGCAGCTGCAGGCGGAACTCGGCGCGGCTGGTGAACATGCGGTAGGGCTCGCTCACCCCCTTGGTGATCAGGTCGTCGACCAGCACGCCGAGATACGCCTGATCGCGTCCCAGGGTCAGCGCATCCTTGCCCTGGGCCTGCAGCGCGGCATTCGCCCCGGCGAACAGGCCCTGCGCCGCCGCTTCCTCGTAGCCGGTGGTGCCGTTGATCTGGCCGGCGAAGAACAGGCCGCCGATGGCCTTGGTCTCGAACGTGCTCTTCAGCGCCCGAGGGTCGAAGAAGTCGTATTCGATGGCGTAGCCGGGCCGCAGGATGTGGGCGTGTTCCAGCCCGGGCATGGACTGCAGCGCCGCCAGCTGGATGTCGAAGGGCAGGGAGGTCGAGATGCCGTTGGGGTAGAACTCGTGCGTCGTCAGGCCCTCGGGCTCCAGGAAGATCTGGTGGCTGTCCTTGTCGGCGAAGCGGTTGACCTTGTCCTCGATGCTGGGGCAGTAGCGCGGGCCCACGCCCTCGATCACGCCGGTGAACATGGGGCTGCGGTCGAAGCCCGAGCGGATGATGTCGTGCGTGCGGCTGTTGGTGTGGGTGATCCAGCACGGCACCTGGCGCGGGTGTTGATCGGCATGGCCCAGGAAGCTGAACACCGGCACCGGGTCCAGGTCGCCGGGCTGCTCTGTGCACTTCGAGAAATCGATGCTGCGCCCGTCGATGCGTGGCGGCGTGCCGGTCTTCAGCCGCCCCTGCGGCAGCTGCAGGTCCTTCAGCCGCGCCGACAGCGTCACCGCCGGCGGGTCGCCCGCGCGGCCGGCGGCATGGTTCTGCAGGCCGATGTGGATGCGCCCGTCGAGGAAGGTGCCCGCCGTCAGCACCACGGTGCGGCCCCGGAAGCGGATGCCGGCCTGCGTCACCGCGCCGGTGACCCGCGTGCCCTGGCCATCGGACTCCACCGTCAGGTCGTCCACCGCCTGCTGGAACAGCCACAGGTTGGGCTGGTTCTCCAGCCGGTGCCGGATCGCCGCCTTGTACAGGATGCGGTCGGCCTGCGCCCGGGTGGCGCGCACCGCCGGCCCCTTGCTGCCGTTGAGGATGCGGAACTGGATGCCGGCCTCGTCGGTGGCCGCGGCCATCGCGCCGCCCAGGGCGTCGACCTCCTTGACCAGGTGGCCCTTGCCGATGCCGCCGATGCTGGGGTTGCAGCTCATCTGCCCCAGGGTCTCGATGTTGTGGCTCAGCAGCAGCGTGGTGCAGCCCATGCGGGCAGCGGCCAGCGCCGCCTCGGTGCCGGCATGGCCGCCGCCGACGACGATGACATCGAATGTTTGAGGGTGCAGCACGGTGTGGGGGCGGGCGCCAGGCGTGGCGCGTCGCAGGCAGGGTGGGGTGCGCATTGTAAAAACCCAGGCCCGGCGCGGGGGGCCGCCATGCGTGATGGCCTTGCCTGCGGCGATGATCGCGGCTGACCGCCTGCCACCCGATGTCCACCGCCCGAACCGACGCCACTCCGGCCGCCCAACCCGCCTGCCGCCCCGGCTGCGCCGCCTGCTGCACCGCGCCGTCGATCAGCTCGCCGATTCCCGGCATGCCGCTGGGCAAGCCGGCCGGCGTGGCCTGCGTGCAGCTGGACGGCGCCGGCCGCTGCCGCATCTTCGGCCGGCCCGAACGGCCCGACGTCTGCCGCTCGCTGCAGCCCTCGGCCGAGATGTGCGGCGACAGCCGCGCCCACGCCATGCACTGGCTGGTGTGCCTGGAGGCGGCGACCGCCCCGGCGGCTCAGCCGCTGGCCGCCGGAGCCAGCGCCGCCCCGGGCCCGGCCGAACCGGCCTGACGCCGCGCCCACCAGCGGTCGAAGAAGTAGTGCGCCACCGTGTTGCACACCGGCTCGACCAGGGTGATCGCACCGGCCACCGCCACACTGCCGCTGAGCGCATAGCTGACGCCGAAGGCGATGACCACATGCATCACACCGAAACTTGCCGACTTGGCCATGCCAGGACTCCCGAAATCCACGATGGCGCAAGTTTGTCCAAAACTATCACCAACAGCCAATTGATTGCTTCAGTTGCAACCATAGCCCGCCACCCATGAAACCATCCCCCCAAGCCCTGGCCGACCGCCTGCTGCCGCTGTACCCGGTGCTGGGCGACCTGCCGGGCAATCTGCTGCGCCAGGTCCTGGCCGAGCATGCCCGCCATGTGCAGGTGCCGGCCCAGCAGCCGCTGTTCACCGAAGGCACGCCCTGCCAGGGCTTTCCGATGGTGCTGGGCGGCGAGGTGCGGGTGGCCCGTGGCGACCCGCAGGGCCGCTCGCTGGAGCTGTACCGCGTCGGCCCCGGCGAGCTGTGCGTGGCCTCCACCTCCTGCCTGTTCGGCCACGCCCTGCTGGTGGCGCATGGCCACACGGTGCAGCCCACCGAGCTGGTGCTGCTGGCGCCCGAAGGCTTCGAGCAGTGGACTGCGGCCGCGCCGTTCCGACGTTATGTGTTCGGCCTCTTCGCCGACCGCCTGGCCGAGCTGATGGCGCTGGCCGAGGCCGTGGCCTTCCAGCGCCTGGACCAGCGCCTGGCCGCCGCCCTTCTGGGCCACGGCACCGTGGTGGCTGGCACGCACCAGGCGCTGGCCGACGAGCTGGGCACGGTGCGCGAGATCGTCACCCGGCTGCTGCGCCGCTTCGAGCGGGCGGGCTGGCTGCGCACCGGCCGCGAGCGCATCGAGATCCTCGACGCCGCCGCGCTGCGAGCCCTGGCGGCCGGCACGCGCTGAGCCTGGCCCACGCCGGTGACCGCGGTCACAGACCAGACGCCGGCGGCCGGGCACAGTGGGCTGCGTCGGCATCGGCCGACGCAACCTGGAGGACAGCATGAAACACAACGTCGGCGGCATCGACCGCCTGCTGCGCATCGGCGCCGGCCTGGCCCTGATCGCCCTGGCCGCCACCGGCACCATCGGCGCCTGGGGTTGGCTGGGCGTGGTGCCCCTGCTCACCGGCGCGGTCGGCTTCTGCCCGGCCTATCCGCTGATCGGCCTGAACACCTGCCCGCTCAAGCGCCCCTGAGCGGCAGGCATCGGCGGCCTCGGTGCCGCCCCAAGCACAACGGCCCGGTTCAACCGGGCCGTTGTGCTTGGATCAGCCGCGCTGGTCGCGGCCTGGCGCCTGGCGGCGCCGCGAACTCACCAGCCGCTCTTCGGCAGGCAGGGCGACCAGCCACTCTTCGGCAGCAGGGTGGTGATCCAACCGCTTTTCGGCAGCAGGCAGGTGGAAATGCGGCGGGTGGTGCGTTGCATGGTCGATTCCTGGCGTCGTGTTGGTGGCTGGCTATGAGGCTGGCGCCTGTCCCGGCGCTCAGACAAATTGAAACAGCACCCACGATGTGGAGAAACTGTCAACTCTTACAGGACGGAGGAATGCACCGAAATGGCCGCAATCCACCCGCGCGAATGCGGGGGTATGGGCCTGGCGACGCCCAGGCGCGGTGGCCGCAGCCACTGGCAGCGCCGGCGGGTGCCGGTCAGCTGATCAGCCCGAGGCGCAGGGCCTTGAGCACCGCCTGGTGCTTGCTGGCGCAGCCCAGCTTGTGCATCGCGTTGTTCACGTGCAGCACGGCCGTGCGCTCGCTGATGCCGAGGATGGCGCCGACCTCCCAGGCCGTCTTGCCTTCCATCGTCCAGCGCAGCGCCTCCAGTTCACGCGGGGTGAGCAGCGGTGGCCGCTCGAGGGGCGCGGGCAGCGCGGGCGAGAGCAGGCGCATCGCCGCGTCCTGCGCATGCACCGCGAACAGCTGCAGGTCGGCCACCATGCGCTGCAGCGCATCGCGGTCCTCGGGCAGGGGCTGGTCGCGCTCGACGCCAAAGGCGAAGTGCCGGCCCTCGGGCAGGTGCAGCGCCATCGCGATGCCGGTGCGGTAGCCGAAGCGCGCCTGCTCCTCCCACAGGTCGCCCATGCCCTGGCGGGTGTAGGTGTCCTGGTTCCAGATGATGGGCACCGACTGGTGGCGGCAATGCTGCATCACCGGGTCGCGGCGCATGCCCATGGTGTTCTGCATCACCGGCGCGAAGCCTTCGGGTGCGTTGTCCACCGACACGAACTCGGACCTGCCGATGGCCAGGTCGACCACGGCCATGGCGGACACCGTGTCGAAGCCCAGGCTGCGCGAGAACTGCACCACCGCGTCGCGGAAGGCCATGCGGCTCTCGACGCCGAGGATGGAGGTGTAGACGGCGGGCAGCATGCCGCTGGCTCAGCGCACCCCGGTCACCGCGGGACAGCCCTGCAAGGGTTTACATGTTTCCATCTGACGATGCTTGCCGAAAACTGCTGCTCATACCCAAAACTGCCACGGTGAACATCATGCAGTCCATGCCCCAGCCATGCCCGCCCTGGACCTTGCGCGCCTGGCCGCCCATATTGTGGCAGGTCGGCAGGCAGGGCCCCGGTGGCCTGCAGCACCTGGGCACGCAGGTCACGCACAGCGTGGACACCACTGCCGGCACCACCGGCCAGACGCTGTGGGGCACACGCGGCAGCAAGGGCGCGATCGGCTTCGCCTGGGACTGGGTGCAGCTGGGCGACGGCGTGCTGGCGATGGCCGACCCGATGGCCGTGGTGACCAACCTGCGCCTGGTCGGCACCGACGGCGACCTGCTCACGCCCTATGCCTCGGCCCGGCACTTCTGCGCGATGGTGCATGCGATGCCCTGGCAGCAGGCGGTGCAGCATGCGGTCGTGCAGGCGCGCGACACGTCCGCCGCCGCCCGGCGCATGGCCACGCCGCTGGCGGCCTGAGCGCTTCTCAGCGCCACGCTGCCCCGCGCAACTGGCGCGCCACGTCGGCCAGGCAGGCCGCCGTCAGCAGCGCCGCCACCACCACCGGCAGCAGCAGGTCGACGGCGCCCAGCGCGCCGCCTTCGAGCACCCGCTGCATCAGCGTCACCTGGGCCAGCACCGGCAACCACAGGTGCCAGGGCTGCTCGCCGCCGCCGTTGAAGCTGGTCAGCATCGGCAGCAGCGACGCGCCCAGCACCACCACCGTGGTGCCGGCCTGGGCCTCCTTGAAGCTGCGGCTGCGGATGGCCACCGCCATCAGCAAGGCCGCCAGCGCCGCCGCCGCCGGCAGCAGCACCGCCAGGAACAGCCCCAGCTCGCGCAGGCCGTACTGGAACATCGCCGCCAGCGCCTCGCTGCGCAGCAGCCACTGCCCGGGCAGGAAGCCGGCGCAGGCCAGAACCGCCACGCCCATGCCCATGGCCGCCACCGCACCCCACTTGCCCAGCACCAGGGCCCAGCGCGGCTGCGGCGTCATCAGCAGCGGCTCCAGCGAGCCGCGCTCGCGCTCGCCGGCGGTGGTGTCCAGCGCCGCATGCAGGGCGCCGTACAGCACCGCCATCAGCACGAAGAAGGGCAGCAGCCGCATGAACTGCGCCGCCCCGGCGCGGCTGCCGCCCAGGTCGCGGCGCTGCACCTTCAGCACCTGCAGCGCCTGCGGGGCCACGCCGCGCAGCGCCAGCCGCAGGCCGGCCTGCTCCTGGTTGAAGCCCTGCAGCAGCGCGGCCACGCTGCCGGCGCTGCCCTCGGCGCGCTGGTTGGCGCTGCTGCTGAGCAGCAGCAGCTCCGGCGCGATGCCGTCCGCCAGGTCGCGCTCGAATTCCGGTGGCACCACCAGCACCGGGTGCTCGAACTGCCGCGCCACCAGCGCCTGCTCGTGGCCCTCGGGCGCCGGGTGCACCGTCCAGGCCTGGCGGGCGATGTAGTTGGCCAGCGTGGGCGCGCCGTCCAGCCCCACCGTGTACAGCGTGCGCGCCTCGGCCCGGGCCTCGAAGTCGGCCACCAGCACCGACAGCGCCACCAGCAGCAGCGGCCCCAGCGCCACCGACGACAGCAGCACCATCAGCAGGGTGCGGCGGTCGCGCAGCGCGTCGCGCAGCTCCTTCAGGAAGACTTGCCAAGCGCCTTGCATCAGGCAGCGCCTCCCACCGCCGTGGGGCCAAACGCCAGTTGCACGAAGCAGGCCTCGAAGTCGTCCTGCCCGGTCTGCGCCAGCAACGCCGGCACGCTGCCATCGGCCACGGTGCGCCCGCCCGCCACCACCACCACGTGGTCACACAGCCGCTCCACCTCCTGCATGATGTGGCTGGAGAAGACGATGCACTTGCCCGCCTCGTCGCGCAGCCGGCGCAGCGCGGCGCGCAGGCTGCGGGTGGCCAGCACGTCCAGGCCGTTGGTCGGCTCGTCGAGCACGATGTGCGAGGGGTCGTGCACCAGCGCCCGGGCCAGCGCGGTCTTCATGCGCTCGCCCTGGCTGAAGCCTTCGGTGCGGCGGTCCAGCAGCGGCGCCATCTCCAGCACGCCGGCCAGCGCCTCGGCGCGGGCCTCGGCGCGGTCGCGGTCCAGACCATGCAGCCGGCCGTAGTAGACGATGTTCTCGCGCGCCGTCAGCCGCGGGGACAGGCCACGCGCATCCGACAGCACGCCCAGCCGCGCCTGTACCGCCTGCGGCTTGAGCGCCACGTCGATGCCGCCCACGGTGATGCGCCCGGCATCGGGCCGCAGCAGGCCGGCGATCATGCGCAGCGTGGTGGTCTTGCCGGCGCCGTTGGGGCCCAGCAGGCCGGTGATGCAGGCATCGCGCGCGGTGAAGTCCACCGCCTGCACGGCCGGCACCACGCGCCGCTGGCGCCCGCTGCCCTGGCTGAACTGCTTGGCCAGGCCCTCGACGGTGATCATGGCCGGGCCCCGCTGGCTGCGCCCGGCGGCACGAAGAACAGCGGCCGCGGCAGCGCGGCGGCGCAGTCGGCCGGCTGCGCCAGCGCCTGCGCGTCGTCGTCGGTGGTGATGAAGCGCGCCACGGCCTCGCGCAGGCAGGCCTGGGTCAGCACGCCGTGGCCGACGTTGGGCACGATGAGGTGACGCGCACGCACGCCTAACGCAGCAGCCACGCGTGCACCATGGCGCGGCGGCGTCACCGGGTCCAGCGTGCCCGACAGCAGCCAGGCCGGTGCCGGCGCGGGCGGCACGGTGTAGAACGCCGCATCGACACGGCCCCGCGGCCAGTCGGCGCAGACGCTGCGGTACAGCGCCGCCTGGCCGTCGAGCACGGCCGATGCGGCAGGTGACGGCGCCGGCGCACCAGACCCAAGGTCTTCCGCACACACCACCGAGAAGTGCTGCCCGGTGGCGATGCCGCCACCACCGCCGCCCAGCAGCTGCGCCAGCGCGGCGAGCGGCGCCCAGCGGCCGTCGGCCGCCTCGGCCAGCGCGGCGGGCAGGCCGGCGGCCAGCGCCGGGCTGTACAGCGGCGCCCGCACCAGGCCCAGCACCGCCTCCCGGTCCAGTGGCACCCGCTCGATGTGGCCGCTCACCGGATGCGGCAGGTCCACCGTGCGCGGCAGGCTTTGCAGCAACGCCGGCAGGCGCGTGGCGAGATCGGGATGGCGGCGGGCGCAGGCGGCATCGTCGGCACAGGCGCGCAGCAGGGCGTCCCAGGCCGCCTGGTTGTCGACCGCAGCCGCGTCGGGCAGGCGCATGTCGGGCGGCACCACGCCATCCAGCACCGCCCGGCGCACCGCCTGCGGAAACTGCCGCTGGTAGCTCAGCACCGCCCGCGTGCCGTAGGACATGCCGATGGCGTTGATGCGCGCCACGCCCAGCGCCTGGCGCACGGCGTCGACGTCGGCCATCGCGACATCGGTGGTGTAGAGGCGCAGGTCGCCATGCGGCAGCGCCTGCAGCGCCGTGCGGCAGGCCTGCAGCCGGGCCAGGCGCTGGATGCTGTCGCCACGCTCGGCCAAGGGCTGCAACACGGCGCGCTCGCCGTCGTCGGGGCAGGTCAGCGGCGCGCTGCGGCCGGTGCCGCGCTGGTCGACGAAGACCAGGTCGCGCCGCTGCTGCAGCCGGGCGTGGGCGGCGGCCAGCGGGCCAGCCAGGTCGATGGCGCTCTGGCCCGGGCCGCCGGCGAAGAAGAACACCGCGTCCGGCGCCTTGTTGCGCGCCAGCGCCGGCACCACGGCCACGTGGATGTCGATCTGCCGGCCCTGCGGCGTCGCCGGGTCCAGCGGGCGCTGCAGCACGCCGCACTGCGCGGCCCGCGGCCAGCCTTTCAGCCAGCAGGGCGACAGCGCCAGCGCCGGTGCGGCCTGCGCGGCACCGATGGCCGCCAACCACGACAGCAACAGCTTGGACAGGACTGGCGCCGCACGCGGCATGCACGCTTCCGTAGGGACTTGGGACGCCAAAGCATACTGTGCGCCCCGTTCCCCAGCCCTCCAGAAAAGGGCTGTTCCATGAAGCTCTACGACAGCACCGATGCCTGTTCGTTGAGCCCGCGCATCGCCCTGCACGAGGCCGGCCTGGCACACGAAGGCGTGCTGGCGCCGACCAAGAGCCAGGTCCTGCCTGACGGCAGCGACTTCCGTGCGATCAACGCCAAGGGCTATGTGCCGCTGCTGGAACTGGACAACGGCGAGCGCCCGAGCGAAGGCGTGGCCGCGTGCAGTCCATCGCCGACCAGGCCCCGGCCAGCGGCCTGGCGCGGGCGTGTCGGCGTTCGGCCCGCGGTGCAGGCGGCACTCAAGGCCGAAGGCTTGGCCTGACCCTCAGCCGGCTGCGGCCGGCTTCTTGAGCAGCGCCCGGGCGATGGCCTCGCAGGTCGCGCGCTGGGCATCGACAGCATCCAGCCTGCCGCACAGCGCGGCCAAGCCGGGCTGGCCATTCTGGCCATCGTGCAGGCGCTGCAGCACGGCAGCCTGCTGGCCGTTCGCGTTCCAGCCGGCCAGCTTGTCGGCCACGCGCTGCAGCGAGCGCGCGCTGCGCTCGTGGAAGGCGGCGGCATCCTTGCCCGCCTCGCTGAACAGCGTGCGCGCCACCTGCTCGATGCGCGGCGCGTCCTGCGGCGCCAAGTCCACCAGGGCGCCCAGGTAGCTGGCGCCCCACTGCAGCCGCGTGGCCGGGCCTTCGCTCTTGTCGAAGGCCAAGCCGTACCAGCGCAGCGCCTCGTCGGCCTCGCCCTGCTTGCGCGCATTGCCGCCCAGCTGGCTCATCAGGTAGTAGGGCGAATGGCTCCTGGCCAGGTTGGCTTTCAGCAGCGCGTCGCTGTCGGCCCACAGGCCCGCCAGGCCCAGGGCATAGGCGCCGCTGGTGATCACCGCCTGGCGCTCGTAGCTGTCGCTGATCTGCTGGTCGTCGCGCGCCACATGGGCCTTCAGTCGCTGCAGCAGGGCGTCGGGCAGGGTGGGGCGCAGCGTCTTCTCGGGCTGGTCGATGCGCGCCAGCGCCACGCGGCTGGTCAGCGCGCCCAGGCGGTCGGCGCGCGACAGGCTGGCATCGGCCTCCAGCGTCTGCAAGGCGCTGTCGAACGCGGCGGCGATGGCCTGGCGGTCCGGCCCCGGCGCGGGCGCCAGCGCCTTGGTGATGTCGGGCGCGGCATTCACCACCACGTCCATCTGCGCCCGCGTGGCCCGGGGGTCGGCCAGCAGCTTGGTCACCTGCGCACGCAGCGCCGCATCGGGCTTGATGCCCTTGCCGTCGTCGCTTTCGGCCAGCGCCTTCAGCAGCAAGCGGGTGGCGGCCTCGCGCTCGGCCGGCGGGCAGGCACGCGACAGCTGGGCCAGCAGCGCAGGCCGCTCGCTGGCGGCCACCAGCTGGGCCTCGTCGATGTCCCAGCCGTAGTACGCCAGCATGCGCCACTCGGGCCCGCTGACCGGCTTGCCGGCGCGGGCGTCGGCCAGCACCGCCTTCACCGGCCGGCCGCCGGCCAGGCCCAGCTGCAGCACGCGCAGCACCTGCGGCGCGTCCACCTCGCCGGGCAGGCGGGTGATCTCGCTGCCGTCGGGCTTGAGCAGGATCATGGTCGGGTAGCCGCGCACCTTGAAGCGCGCGCCCAGCTGCTGCGCGCCGGGCAGGTCGCCGTCGACGTGCACCGCGACGAAGCTCTTCGAGCGGTCGATGAAATCGGCCCGGTTGAACAGCGTGGCCTTCAGCTGGTTGCAGGGCGGGCACCACTTGGCGCCCCAGTACAGCAGCAGCGGCTTCTTCTCGGCCCGGGCCTGGGCGTAGGCGCGCTCGATGTCGGCATCGGCCGCAGCCGTGACCCAGGCCACGCCGCTGCCGGGCGCCGTGGCGGCCCATGCCGGCAGCGGGGCGGCGAGGGCGGCAGCCAGCAGCGCGGCGGCCAGCGGGGCGCGGGAGAAGCGGGCGGTGCAGGTCATCGGCGGCTCCTGGTGATGCGGATGTGCGCCGGCGATTCTGGCGCGCTCAGCCCGGCGACGGTGGCCCAGGGTCAGGCAGATCGGTGCCATCCGCCTCACCCAGGCCCGGCTGGGCGTCGTCGTCCACCGGCTCGGGCGTGGCGCGGGCCAGCGCCATCCACACCATGAACGGCAGGCGCAGCGGACGCTTCGGCGCCGGGCGGGCGACGTCCAGGCCGCCGCCGTCGTCGGCAAACAGCACGCCGTAGACCGGCGGAACCTCGTCGGCGCGGGCGATGCCGGCGCGCAGCACGTACCAGCATTCGCTGCTCAGCCAGCGGTAGGCCTCGCCCTTGGCCGGGCGGCGCAGGTCGGCCAGCAGGTCGGCGCGGCGCACCTTGATCTCGTGCGCCACCGGCTCGACGTAATCCTCCACCGTGGTGTGGCGGATCGAATAGACATCGGGCATCGCCATCGCCCAGGCCGGTTCCACACCTGCGGATTCCGCCGCCTCGCCGATGCGCGCCCGCAGGCTCAGCCCGCGCCACACCACCCGCCCGGCGCGCTGCATGCTGCGGGCAACGCGGCCCACCAGCTGCTCGTGCGCGTCACGCGCGGCGCGGTTCTTCTGCAGCGTCTGGTGCAGCAGCTGCACGCCGGCATCGGTCACCCGCACCGTCTCGCGGCCCATCGCGTCCTGCTGGCGCGCCAGCAGCCCGGCGGCCAGCAGGTCGAGCTCCAGCAGGTCCTGGAACGGCCAGCCGGCCGACTGCCACACCGCACGCAGGCGGCGGTGGTGGGCGGTGGTGAGGGTGGCAGACATGCAGTTGGGTTCAAGGCGGAGGCAGGGAGCACCTCAATGGCACCAACGGCGTCGGCGCCGGCAAACAAACATCATCGCAAGATGTTGATTTGATTGGCTTTATTCGCCTTGTCCGCGTTGTTTTCTCCCACCGCCGATAACAACGACTGCTCGCCGATGCGCGCATGGGCTCGATGCAGCCCTGGCTGGGCTGGGCGTCCCGCCTGCATCCTGGCGCTGTTCTCATCGAGAACAACGCGTTCCGTAAGTGATTGATTTGAAACAACTAATTCCGCGGATCGGCGTCATTCTCCTCCAGCACGGACAACAACGACCCGGTTTCCCCGCCCTGCGCGGGCTTGACGTACGCCATGTTGCGCTTGCCGCGCCCCGGCAGCGGCACCAGCAGACCTTGCTCACGCCAGGCGGCCAGCAACTTCGACGCCTTCAGCGTGTCGATCTTGGCGATGCGCACCACATCGGCGTTGGCGATCGCGCCATGGCGGTCGAGCCAATCGCTCACCTCGTCCCAGGCGCTGGGGCGCATCAGGTTCAGCAGCGTCACCGTCACACTCTCCACCGCGACGTCCGTGTTCTGGCGGTACTGCGGCGGGTACAGCTTGGCCTGTGCCATCTCGGCGAACATCATCCGCACGCCCTCGCCGGCATCGATGTTGGGCGCCACCGGAAATTCACGCAGGTTCTGGGCGATCAACGGGTTGCGCGCCCGCGAGCCAGACCGGGCGATGGTGGCCGGGGTGATCCCGCCCGGGAAGACGCCAGGGCTCTCCACCTCGACCCGGTCGTCGAAGATGCGGATGAAGATGTCGCGGTTGAGCCTGTAGTCGCGGTGCACCACCGCGTTGACGATGGCCTCCTTCACCACCCGCTCGGGGTACACATGCCGGGTCTTGAAGCCGCTGCCCGAGAGCGTGAGCCCCTGCGCCAGTTCGTCCAGCACCAAAGCCACCGCGACGTGGATCTGGTCCACCAGCGGACCACGCACGGTCTTGGGCTGCTTGCGCAGGTTGGGCGTGGCGCCCGGAACCACCGCCTTGCCGTCATACACCATCACGCGGATGTCGGCCCGTGTGTCGTGCGCGGCCAGCAGGCTGCCGGGTTCATCGGCAAACAGCAGCACCGCGGCGCGCTTGGGCTGCACGACACCGCCCACCTCGTCGGCCAGGCCGATGCGCAGCAACTGGTCGGCCATGTCGCCGCTCTTGAGCCCGCGCGTGCTGACGTAGCGGCGCCAGGCATCGGACTGCAGGCGGTCCAGCGACACCGGCACCGGCTCGCTGGCCGCACTGCGCACGCCGCGCCGGTACGACAGCTCGGTCACCTCAGCCGCCGTCATCTGGCGGTTGCCGGCGTCCAGCCGCATGTAGGTGCCGCCGTTGACGATGGAATGCACCGCGCGGCTGCGGCCCACCTGCACAAGCAGCAGGTGCCCTTGCGTGCCATGGGCCGGGCCGTTGTGCAGCGTGCAGGCCAGGCGGCGCAACTGGATGGTCTCGATGGCCGGCTGGAACTCGGTGCCCAGCTTGCGCAGCAGCTCGTCCACAGCCTCGGGGTTCTCGTCCACGCCAAACAGCCGGGCAGGTCCCTTGAAGTCCTTCGGATCGGCCACGCCCAGCACCAGCACACCGCCATCGGTGTTGGCCAGGGCGCACACCGTCTCCAGCGCCTTGCCCACCATCTTGCCGCTGACGCGCTTGAACTCGCGCTGACGGGTTTCGCCCAGGCCGATGAGCATCTTGGTCAGTGCAGCGGCCGTGCTGGTCGGTTCGTCGTGGATCTGCATGGCGTGCTGTGCCTTGATTCCGTCAGGCCGCGACAGCCTGCGCCACCAGCGCCTCGGCCAGCTGCGCGTGCTTGGCGCGGGCGGCGGCGATGCGGGCTTTGAGCTGGTCGCAGAGGGCGAGGAGTTCGGTGACCTTGGCGACGATGCGGCGCTGTTCGGCGAGGCCCGGGTACTTGATCGGTAGGGCCAAGATCTGCGATCTCGTCACGTTCTTCATGGAGCTGCTGGTGCCGCCCGCGACTTCTGCGTAGTAGCGCCTGGCTGCTGTTGACGAGTTGGCGAGTTGGGCGAAGCGCGGTTCACAGGCGTCAGAGAAGCGCAGGCGCACGATCTTGTCGCTCAGCATCAACTTCGGGGGCGTTGTCTCTACGAACACGCTTCGTGCCACTAGATCTGCCGTGTTTGCGCGCGAGATCAGGAAGTCACCGGGGCGAATCTCGAACTCCGGGCGTGCGGTCAAGCTTGCTGGCAGCGCCTTGTTCTCGTCAGGCCTGAAGCTGCCCCACGACACGGCGCTGACCTTGAGTACACCCCATTCGGCGTCGTTGCGCTGGCGGGGCTCGCAAGATGGACTCCAGCCCGATCCGCTCTCCACAACCAAGTCACCGAAACATCCATCACGCCATTCCGTGGACCCGGTCGACGGCTGGAACTGGCCCGAAGTGGCGCAGTCGATAGCCGCTTGGCGAAGGGCCTTCAAGCTGTCTTCGCTGACGAACAGAGTTCCAAAGTGCCCCGCCACCCGCTGCCAGCACGCCTGGAACTCGTCGGCATCGCGGGCCTGGGTGAGGCTGTCCAGCAGCGCCTGCACCAGCCGGGCGTGCGCGGCCTCGGCGTCCTGCTGCCGCGCTTCCAGCCGGTCGCACAGGGCCATCAGTTCATCGACCTTGGCGACGATGCGGTGCTGTTCAGCCAGCGGCGGCAGCAGGACCGGCAAGGCCAGGATCTGTTCGCGCGACACGTTCTTCATCGAACTGCTGGTGCCACCCGCCACACGGGCGTAGTAGCGGCGAGCCTCGGGCGCCGAATTGGCGATCTGGACGAAGCGCGGGGCGCAAGCCTCGGAAAGCCGCAGGCGCACGATCTTGTCGCTCAACATCAGCCTGGGTGGCGTGTCCTCAACCACCACGCTGCGCGCAACTAAGTCTGCCGTGTTTGCGCGCGAGACGAGAAAGTCGCCTGGCTGGACCTCCAACTCTGGCCGAGGCGCCAGGTTTGCGGGCAAAGCCTTGTTCTCGTCCGGCAGGAACTGTCCCCACGAGACCGCACTGACCTTCAGCACGCCCCACTCATCGCCACACCTCGGACGGGCGTCGCAACTCGGGCTCCAGCCTGCGCCACTGCTGGCCACCAACTCCCGCAGTTGGGTGGCACGCCATTCCGCATCGGCGTTACCCAGGCGGCCATTGGCGGCTAGGTCCAAGACCAGCTCGCGCAGCCGACGCACGCCCCCAGGTGCGCCCGCCAGCAGCGGCAAGTTGCCTACCAGCGCTGCAATCATTCAGTCCGCTCCAACGCCCCCGCCAGCGCGGCCTTCAGCTGCGCCTGCAGCCCGGCGATCTCCGCCTGCATTTGCCGGTACTCGGCCAGCAGCACCGCGGGATCGTGGCTGACCTGCTCGCCGACATGCGGGTTCTTGATGTCCAGGTTCCAGCCGCGCTCGCGGATGGCGTCCACGCCCACCTGCCACGCCTGCTCATTGCCAACGCGCGTCGCAAAACCATCGGCCTCGCTGCCCCACCAGGCCTGTTCGGCCGCGAACTCTTCCACCCGCATCGGCCGCGTCTTGCTGTAGTTCTTCACCCCCGCCGGGTAGGGGTGCTCGTAGAACCACACGTCGGTCGTGGGCCGGCCCTTGGTGAAGAACAGCAGGTTGGTCTTGATGCCGGTGTAGGGGTTGAACACGCCGTTGGGCAGGCGCACCACGGTGTGCAGGTCGCACTCGGTCAGCAGCTTTTCCTTGATGCGGCTCTTGATGCCTTCGCCGAACAGGAAGCCGTCGGGCAGCACCACCGCCGCGCGGCCGCCGTCCTTCAGCAGATGCATGATCAGCACCAGGAACAGGTCGGCCGTCTCCCGGGTGCGGAAGGCCGCCGGGAAGTTGGTCTCGATGCCGTCTTCCTCCATGCCGCCGAAGGGCGGGTTGGCGACGATGCAATCCACCCGCTCCTTCGGGCCCCAGCTGATCAATGGCCGCGACAGCGTGTTGTCGTGGCGGATCTGGCTGGGCACGGCGATGCCGTGCAGGATCATGTTGGTGGTGGCCAGCAGGTGGGGCAGCGGCTTCTTCTCCACACCGAAGATGCTGGCCTGCAGCACCTGCTCGTCCTCGGGCGTCTTCACGTGGCGTGCGCGCTTGTGCTCGATGGTGCAGGTGAGAAAGCCGCCGGTGCCACACGCCGGGTCCATCACCTTCTCGTGCAGCTGGGGGTCGACCATGCGCACCATGAACTCGGTGACCGGCCGCGGCGTGTAGAACTCGCCCGCGTTGCCGGCGTTCTGCAGGTCGCGCAGCAGCTGCTCGTACATGTCGCCGAAGGCGTGCCGCTGCTGCGCCTTGTTGAAGTCCACCGCCGCCTGGATCTTGTTGATCACCTGGCGCAGCAGCTGGCCCGACTTCATGTAGTTGTAGGCGTCCTCGAAGACGCTGCGCACCACGTAGGACACCGGCGTCGTGGTGAGACTGTGCTGGCGGGCGAAGTCGGGCTCGGTGAGTTGCTGCAGCCCCGGGAACAGCGTGCCGTCGATGAACGCCTTCAACTCGTCGCCGGTGATGCCCTCGGGGTCGGCCGCCCAATGGCGCCAGCGGTAGGCCTCGGGCAGGGGGCTCTTGTACGGCCGGTCATCTGGCGCGAGCGTCTCCCACTCTTGCTCGCGGTCGTCGAAGATCTTCAGGAACAGCAGCCAGACGAGCTGGCCGATGCGCTGGGCGTCGCCATCGACGCCGACGTCCTTGCGCATGGTGTCCTGGATGGACTTGATGGCGGAGGTGATGGACATGGGTTCTGGTTGTGATGGTCAGGCCTGGCGCGGCGCGTACAGCTGGCGCTCCAGGTCGGCAATGGCGCTGACGTAACCGGCCTTGCCACCGAAGGCCTTCACCAGCTCCAGCGGCGCGCCGATGCGGTCGAACGGCGGCAGCTGCAGGATCTTCAGGTCCTCGATGGGCTCGATGCCGGTGTCGGCATATTTCTCCAGCAGCGCCTCCAGCACCTGCCGTGCGGCGCCCTGGTACTTGCCGAAGTAGTTGCGCTTCTTCACTCCCTCGGCGCGCTCGCGGCGTGACAGCGGGGGCTGGTCGAAGGCGACGTGGCAGATCAGGTCGAAGGCATCGAGCGGCTTGCCCGTCCTGGCCTGCACCTCGTCGGCCAGCGGCTCCCACAGCACGCCCAGGGCGGCCAGTTCGTCGATCACGGCCTTCTTCTGCTCGGCACCGCTCCAGCGCCGCAGGAAGTCGTCCATCGAGCGGAACTGCCTGCGCACGCAGTGGCGGGTGTAGTCGCGCAGGCTTTCGGTGATCAGCTTGCCGTCGGGGCCGTAGTACTGCACCCGCTCGGCGACGATGTGCACGGTGACGTCCTGGCCGATGACGTACTTGACGCGGCCCCCGCCACTCTGATCCCCCTCACCGCCGCCGGGCGCGTCATCGCCCGCGCCACCGCCGGGCTGACCACCGTCACCATCCGCGCCCGCCTCGTCATCCGGCGGCACCGGTGGGTCGTCATCCCCGGGTTCGTAGACCTGCACCGGGTCGCCGTCGAAGGCCGGATCGGCGAACAGCTCGGTGGCCTTCTTGAAGTCCATGATCGTGAACCAGAACTTGCCGTGGTCCTCGTTGATGCGGGTGCCGCGGCCGATGATCTGCTTGAACTCGGTCATCGAGCGGATGTGCTGGTCCAGCACGATCAGCTTGCAGGTCTGCGCGTCCACGCCGGTGGTCATCAGCTTGCTGGTGGTGGCGATGACGGGGTAGCGGCTTTCGGGGTTGATGAAGTTCTCCAGCTCGGCCTTGCCCTCGGCGTCGTCGCCGGTGATGCGCATGACGTACTTGCGGTTGGCCTTCACCTGCGCGGGGTTCAGGTTCACCAGGGCCTGGCGCATGCGCTCGGCATGGTCGATGTCGTCGCAGAAGACGATGGTCTTGGCAAACGGGTCGGTCGCCTTCAGGAACTGCGTGATCCTGGTGGCCACGGCCTGGGTGCGCAGCTCCAGCACCAGCTGGCGGTCCATGTCCTGCTGGTTGTAGATGCGGTCCTCGATGGGCTGGCCGTGCTTGTCCAGCATGCCCCTGGGCGGGCGCCAGCCCTGCAGATCGCGGTCGAAGTCGATGCGCACCACCTTGTAGGGCGCCAGGAAGCCATCTTCGATGCCCTGCCTCAGGCTGTAGGTGTAGACCGGCTCGCCGAAGTAGACGGTGCTGGAGACGTCCCTGGTCTCCTTGGGCGTGGCGGTCAGGCCCACCTGGGTGGCGGTGTGGAAGTACTGCAGGATGTCGCGCCAGGCCGAGTCGTCGGCCGCACTGCCGCGGTGGCATTCGTCCACCACGATCAGGTCGAAGAAGTCGGGCGAGAACTGCCTGTAGACGTTCTTGTCCTCCTCGGCGCCGCTGACGGCCTGGTAGATGGCCAGGTAGATCTCGTAGGCCTTGTCGATGTTGCGGCCGGTGATCTTGGTCATCGCCGCGCCGAAGGGCTTGAAGTCGCGCCGCTTCGGGTCATCGACCAGGATGTTGCGGTCGGCCAGGAACAGGATGCGCCTGGCCTGCCGGCTCTTCCACAGCCGCCAGATGATCTGGAAGGCGGTGTAGGTCTTGCCGGTGCCGGTGGCCATCACCAGCAGCACGCGCCGCTGCCCCTTGGCCACCGCTTCGACGGTGCGGTTGATGGCGTTGACCTGGTAGTAGCGCGGCGCACGGCCCGAGCCGTCGTCGTGGTAGGGCACCTCGGCCTTGGGCGTGCTGGCGGCGTCCAGGCCGCGCCAGGTGCAGTAGCGGGCCCACAGGTCGGCCGGGGCCGGGAACTGGTCCAGCCTCAGGTGGGTTTCGACGGCGGCGCCGGGCGTGGCGCCATCGACGGTGCGGTCATGGAAGACGAAGCCGTCACCGTTGCTGGTGAAGGCGAAGGGCAGGTCCAGCGCCTCGGCATAGTCCAGCGCCTGCTGCATGCCGTCGCCCGGGCCGTGGGTGTTGTCCTTGGCCTCGATGACGGCAATCGGCCGGTTGGGGGCGTGGTACAGCACGAAGTCGGCGCGCCGGGCCTTGCCGCGCGTGTGCAGCCTGCCACGGACGATCACCCGCCCCTGGGTGAAGGTGACTTCCTCGCGCACCTGGCGCTGGATGTCCCAGCCGGCCTGCGCGATGGCGGGGGCGATGAACTTGGTGCAGATGTCGCGTTCGCTCAGTGCCTTCTTGTCCACGTCGGGCCTTCCCTGGCGCTGTTGGTCGTCCGCCCCTGAAGCCGCTGGCAGGGCCTGGCGCATGTTTGGGGCCATTCTGCCGGGGTGCGTGCCCGCACACGTCCGTGCCGCCGTTGCCGGACGACAAGCCCGCGGATTCGAACGTCACGTTCAAATCCGTTGGCAGCCAGGCCGCGCCTGCCGGTGCCACCATGCGGGCCATGGACACGACCCTCGCCCCCACCACCTCCGCCCCGGTCACGAACCTGGTCACGACAGCGCGCCGTGTCGAGCGCCTGGTGGCCGGCCAGCCCACCAGCGACGGCGCCGGCGTCAAGCTCACCCGGGTGCTGACGCAGCCGCTGCAGCGCCGGCTCGACCCCTTCCTGATGCTCGATGCCTTCGGCTCGGACACGCCGGGCGACTACATCGCCGGCTTCCCCGACCACCCGCACCGCGGCTTCGAGACCATCACCTACATGCTGGCCGGGCGCATGCGCCACCGCGATTCGGCCGGCAACGAGGGCCTGCTCGACGACGGCGCGGTGCAGTGGATGACCGCCGGCCGCGGCGTGATCCACAGCGAGCTGCCCGAGCAGACCGAGGGCCGCATGGAAGGCTTCCAGCTGTGGCTGAACCTGGGGGGCGCCGACAAGATGCAGCCCCCGGCCTACCGCGACATCCCGTCGGCGCAGATCCCCGAGGTCACCGCGCCCGGCGTGCGGGTGCGGGTGATCGCCGGCGACAGCCACGGCGTGGCCGGCGCGGTGCAGCGCCCGCGCACCGCGCCGGTCTACCTGGACATCCACCTCGATGCCGGCGCCACGTTCGCCCAGCCACTGCCGGCCGGGCACAACGCCTTCGTCTACGTCTACCGCGGCGCCGTGGCCGTGGGCGACACCGCCGTGCCGGTGCAGCGCATGGCCGTGCTGGCCAACGACGCGGCGGCCGATGGCGTGGTCATCACCGCCGGCGACACCCCGGCGCGGGCGCTGCTGATCGCCGGTGCGCCGCTGGGCGAGCCGATCGCGCAGTACGGGCCGTTCGTGATGAACACCCGCGAGGAGCTGATGCAGGCGGTGGAGGACTTCCAGGCCGGCAGGCTCGCCTGATCAGTCCACCACCTGCACGCCCTTCCAGAAGGCGATGCGGCCCTTGATCTCGGCCGCGGCCTCGCTGGGCTCGGGGTAGTACCAGGCGGCGTCCGGGTTCAGGTCGCCGTTGACCAGCAGGCTGTGGTAGCGCGCCTGGCCCTTCCAGGCGCAGCTGCTGCGGTGGTTGCTGAAGGCGAGGTACTGCGGCTTGACCGCCGCCTCGGGAAAGTAGTGGTTGCCTTCGACCACCACGGTGTCGTCGCTCTCGGCGATCACCGTGCCGTTCCAGATGGCTTTCATGTCGAGTTCTCCCCACGTGTGGATGTGATGGATCTGTCGGCCGCCCGGTTCAGGCGGTTGGTCGAACGGCCGATACACCGGCTCGAAGCAGATCCAGGCCCCTGTTGTACCTGGGTTCCTGCGCGTGTGCCGTGCCCGTCGGCCGGCCGCCATCGCCCCGGGAGTCCCGCATGCCCACGTCCGCCCCGCCCCGTTCCGCCCGCAGCGCCCACGCCGTGCAGGCCGACCGCATCATCCTGGCCACCCTGGCGCTCAGCGCGCTGATCGCCGTGGCCCTGGGCCTGCACTTCGGCCAGGCCATGACCGCCATCGTCGGCGCCGCCGCCCTGCTGGCGCTGGGCGCCAGCGCCGCGCTCACCGCCGGCGGCTCGCTGGCCGCGCGCCTGGTGCTGTCGGGCAGCCTGATGGCGATGACCGCGCTGCACATCCAGCTCGGCCGCGGCACGCTGGAGCTGCACTTCGGCGTCTTCGTCACCCTGGGCGTGCTGCTGGTCTACCAGGACTGACGGCCCATCGTCGCCGCCGCCGGCCTGATCGCCGCGCACCATGTGCTGTTCGACCGCCTGCAGGCCGGCGGTGCCGGTGTCTACTGCCTGGCCGCACCCGACTTCCTGCGCGTGGTGGCCCATGCCGGCTACGTGGTGGTGCAGACCGGCTTCGAGATCTGGATGGCGGTGCTGATGCGCCGCCACGCCCAGGCCGGCGACGAGGTGGCCGCCATCGTCGGCCACATGTCCGCCACGGCCCAGGGCAGCACGCTGGCGCTGGACGTCGACCGCGTGCCCGTGACCACGCCGCTGGGCCAGGCCCTGCGCGACGCGGTGCTGCGGCTGAGTGCGGCCCTGCGCGCCGTCAACCAGAGCGCGGGCAGCATCGCGCTGGCGTCCAACGAGGTGGCCAGCGGCAGCGCCGACCTGAGCCAGCGCACCGACGAGGCCGCCAGCCAGCTGCAGCAGACCGCCAGCGCGATGGTCGAGCTCAATGGCGCCGTGCAGCGCAGCGCCGACTCGGCCGACACCGCCCACCAGCTGGCGCAGGCCGCCGTGCAGGCGGCGCAGCGCGGCGGCGAGGTGGTGCAGCAGGTGGTGGCCAACATGGGCGACATCAGCAGCGCCAGCCGGCGCATCGGCGACATCATCGGCACCATCGACGGCATCGCCTTCCAGACCAACATCCTGGCGCTCAACGCGGCGGTGGAGGCGGCCCGCGCCGGCGAGCAGGGCCGCGGCTTCGCCGTGGTGGCCGGCGAGGTGCGCAGCCTGGCGCAGCGCAGCGCCGGGGCCGCGCGCGAGATCAAGCAGCTGATCGGCAGCAGCGTCGAGCAGGTGGACGCCGGCAGCGCCCTGGTGCAGCAGGCCGGCGGCATGATGGGCGAGATCGTCACCGGCATCCAGCGCGTGTCCGCCGTCATCGGCGAGATCAGCGCCACCACCCACGCCCAGCGCAGCGGCATCGGCCAGGTCAACCAGGCGGTGCAGCAGCTCGACGACATGACGCAGCAGAACGCGGCCCTGGTCGAGCAGAGCGCCGCCGCCGCCGACAGCCTGAAGGACCAGGCCGGCCAGCTGGCCGGCGTCATCGGCGCCTTCCGCCTGGCCGGCTGACGCCGCTCAGGCGCCCGGCTGCGGGCCCAGCGCGGCGCGCAGGCGCGAGGGCGCCGGCGACACCACGTGGCGGCCCACCGCGCCGGGCATCGGCGGCAGCTCGGCCACCAGGCGGATGATGTCGTCGATGCGCTTGACGCCCAGCTTGCCGCGCAGCGCCGCCACCTGGGTGCGCACCGTCGACAGCTTGACGCCGCGCGCCGCGGCCATCTCGTCCACGCGCACGCCGTCCAGCAGGCTGCCCAGCACCTCCACCTCGGCCGGCGTCAGCGCGAACAGGCGGCCGATGTGGCGCACCGCCAGCTCGGGCGCCAGGCCGCGGCGGCCGGTCAGCAGCAGCGCGCGCGGTTGACCGTCGGCAGCGGCCAGCGGCTGCACCGACAGCATCAGCGCGCAGTCGCCCACGCGCAGCGGCAGCAGCTGGTGGCTGCGCAGCACGGCCGCGCCATGCACCGCGCGGCGCAGCGCCAGCAGGCCGTCGGCGCCCGGCACGTCGAGCAGGGCGCCGGGGCCGACCTGCAGCACGCCGCCGTCGGCCAGCTCGCGCCGCGCCGCGCGGTTGCACACCAGCAACCGGCCGTGCGCGTCGCAGACCAGCACGCCGCTGTCCATCGCGTCCAGCGCGGCCATCAGCACATCGACATCGGCACCAGCGGCTGCGTCCGCCGGGTCGGGCAGGCTCAGGGCATGCAGGCTCATCGGATCTCTCCCTCCACGTGTTCTTCGGGGCCGCCCAGGAGCGACCCGCTGCCAGGCCACGATAGGGACGCCGGCCCGGCGCGTCGTCGCCCGCACGAACGACCGGGCCTCCTTCGTCCGAACGAGGGAGGCGTGCGTGCGCAGGCGCTAACCTGCGCGCCGTCCCACCACCGATGGCCCGTCCGCCGGGGGCGGCCACGACACGACGAAAGACCCGATGCGCGCACTGGTGATCGACGACGAGACCCTGGTGCTGGAAGGCCTGGAAGCACTGCTGCTGGCAGCCATGCCCGACCTGTCCCTCGACAAGACCGCCGACGCCGGCACCGCAATGCAGCTGGCCCGCAGCGTGCACTACGAGGTGGTGCTGCTCGACTGGCACCTGGTCGACGAGGCCGGCCGCGCGCTGCAGGGCGCGGCCATGGTGCAGGCCCTGCGCGCCCATGGCTGCAAGGCGCCGGTGCTGGTATCCAGGCCCACCTGGCGGACCGGCCCGAACCGGCCTTGCCGCAGCCGCCCGTGGCCGGCGGCTTCGAGGCCCGCCTGCCGCACGTGGGGCCCTGGCTGGGCGATGTGCAGCCCGCCGCCGGCGGCCTGGGCCTGCGCATCGGCCTGCGCATCGACGAGCCCGGCCGCAGCGCGCCACTGCAGGGCGTGGCCACCCTGCTGTGCGACGCGCAGCGCCGGCCGCTGGGCCCCGTCACCCGCCATGCCTGCGTGCCCGACCGCCACGAGCAGGTGCTGGAGGTGCTGCTGCCCTGGCCGCTGCCGGGCGACACCGGCAGCGACGCCGACACCGATGCGGATGCGCCGGCCCGCGGCCCGCTGCGCCTGCTGGTGGCGGCGGTCCACGGCGCCTGGCCGGACTCGGCGCAGGCCCAGGTGCAGGCGGTGGACGCACGCTGCGCGCACCTGCAGCGCAGCGCCGACGCCCAGCTCACCCCGCTGGCCGCCACCGAGGGCCTGCTGCTGGACCGCGGCTGGCTGCAGCGCATCGCCCGGCCCCGCGCCGACCGGCTGGGCCTGGCCCTGGGCGCCTGCCGCCAGCGCCCGCTGCTGACCGACCGCCCCCTGGCCGATGCCGCCATGGGCGTCCTGCTGGCGGCGCTGGACGGGCCCGCGCCCGCCGCGCATGCCCCGATCGACCTGGTGCTGCTGGCCGGCGACCAGGTCTATGCCGACACCCGGGTCGACAGCGGCCACACCGGTGCCCAGCGCCGCCAGTACTTCGAGGCCCACCACGAGGCCTGGTCGGCGCCCCACCAGCGCGAGGTGCTGCGCCGCCGGCCCGTGGTGATGGCGCTGGACGACCACGAGTTCCGCAACGACTACAACAACCGCATCGCCGCCGGCCGCCCGCAGGAGGTGCATGCCGCCGCCACCGCCTGGCAGCGCTACCAGCTGGCCGCCGGGCCGCGCCAGCCCGAGGTGCACCCGGCGCTGCCGGGCGCAGAGCTCAAGGCCGCCTGGCGTGCATTCCGCCAGTGCGGCTTCGCGGTCTTCGTCTGCGACACCCGGTCCGAGCGCGCCGACACCAGCCGTGTCGACCGCCGCGGCGCGAAGCTCATGTCCGACCTGCAGATGGCCGCCCTGCAGGACTGGCTGCTCACGCTGCAGCACGACCCGGCCTATGGCGACCGGCCCAAGGTGGTGGTCACCGGCGGGCTCTACAGCCCCTACCCGTTCGCCAATGCCACCCGCGGCGAATGGCTGGACGGCGCCGAGGCCCGGGGCCTGCGGGCCGGCGACACCACCTGGGGCTACACCATCACCGCCAGCACGCCGGGCAGCGGCTGGACCCGGCTGACGCTGGGCGCCGACGGCCAGGTGCAGGCCGACTTCGTCGCCGTGCTGCCGCCCGCCACCTGAGCGGCGGCCGCGGCGCCGCGGCGGCTGTCGCGCCGGTGCAGCCGGCGGCCGGGGCCCGCGGCTACAGTGGCTTCACCCCCCGACGCCACCGCGCGCCACCCGCGCCCACCGCCATGAACGCACGCACCGACCTGCCCGCCCTCGACGCCATCCGCGCCCTCGACGACGAGATGCGCGCCACCCGCCACGCCATCCACGCCAACCCGGAGCTGGGCTTCGAGGAGGTGGCCACCAGCGACCTGGTCGCCGAGCGCCTGCAGCGCTGGGGCTACGCCGTGCACCGCGGCCTGGGCAAGACCGGCGTGGTCGGCACCCTGGTCTGCGGCGACGGCAAGAAGCGCATCGGCATCCGCGCCGACATGGACGCCCTGCCCATCGTCGAGGAGCCGCCCGCCGGCAGCCAGCGGCCCTGGGCCAGCCAGGTGCTGGGCAAGATGCACGCCTGCGGCCACGACGGCCACACCGCCATCCTGCTGGGCGCGGCGCGCCACCTGGCCGCCACCCGCGCCTTCAACGGCACGCTGCACGTCGTCTTCCAGCCGGCCGAGGAAGGCATGGGCGGCGCCCGCGTGATGATCGAGGACGGCTTCTTCGAGCGCTTCCCGTGCGACGCGATGTTCGCGCTGCACAACATGCCCGGCCACCCCGAGGGCCAGCTCGGCTTCATCAGCGGCCCGGCCATGGCCAGCAGCGACTCGGCCACCATCGTGGTGCGCGGCAAGGGCGGCCACGGCGCCATGCCGCAGGCCGCGGTCGACCCGGTGGTGGCGGCCAGCAGCATCGTGATGGCGCTGCAGACCATCGTCTCGCGCAACGTGCCGCCGCTGGACATGGGCATCGTCACCGTCGGCGCTTTCCACTCGGGCACCACCTTCAACGTGATCCCCGAGACGGCAGAACTGAAGCTCACCATCCGCGCCCTGCGCCCCCAGGTGCGCGACCAGCTGCAGCGCCGCATCACCGAGGTGGCGCAGGCCCAGGCCGCCGTGTACGGCGCCACCGCCGAGGTGCACTACGAGCGCCGCTACCCGGTGCTGGTCAACGACGCCGAGGCCACCGCCTTCGCCCGCCAGGTGGCGCTGGACTGGGTGGGCGAGCAGGGCGTGATCCCGCACCTGCAGCCGCTGACCGGCAGCGAGGACTTCGCCTTCTTCCTGGAGAAGTGCAAGGGCAGCTACCTGCTGCTGGGCAACGGCACGGGCCAGGGCGCCGGCGAGGGCGGCTGCATGGTGCACAACCCGGGCTACGACTTCAACGACCGGTGTCTCGGCACCGGCGCCAGCTACTGGGTGCGGCTGGTGCAGGCCTTCCTGAATTGACCCACCCCCTGCGCGCTTCGCGCGCCCCCCAAGGGGACAACGCCAGCGGCCCGGCAAAGCCGGTTCCGCGGTGTTCGCCTGGTTCGACCGCACCCATTCGCGTTGACGGGCCATTGGCGGAGGCCTTGCAAGCTGCAGCCGCGACTCCATGTGCGGTGCATGGCCGATCTTCACCACACCCAAGCCGCCGCCAACGCCGCCCCGCTGACCGGGGCTTTCCGCACCGCCGTCACGCTGGCCGAGTTGCTGCAGCGTGTGGAGGCCAGCAGCACCACGGTCAGCCCCGGCCAGTACCGGGCCCTGGTGCAGCACCTGGGCCGGCTGCTCGACCGCCTGCCGCCCGGTGACGGCCTGCAGCAGCTGCTGGCCACCTTCCCGGCCGCGGCCGAGGTCTACGAGAACCTGCACTACGGCCACGCCGGCCTGTGCCGGGCGCCGCTGGACCAGTCGCTCAACAGCGAGCTGGCCGCGCGGCAGCTGATCGAGCGCGCCCAGGCCACCCGGGCGTGAATCGCCCCCCCGAAGCGCCTCCGGCGCCTCCCCCCAGGGGGCGCCGCCAGCGGCCCGGCAAAGCCGGTTCCGCGGCGACCGCTTGGCCTGATCGGATTCGTTCGAAGAGGGTGCCGCTTGGTGCCATGGACAACCGAGAACCTGTGAACGAATCACTCACGCCCGCTCGACGCGCCCTGACGACCCCGCTCGTCGTTGCAAATGCTCGCCATATCTCTGGATATGGCTGTGCTTTGCGCCTCGATCGGGGCCGCCCTGGCGCGCCGCTCGGGCGCGACCGATTCATTCACAGGTTCTGAG
>Ga0208564_1000526_pt1 | contig 35057 bp, 32 predicted proteins | sample AD_UKC073_MetaG_FD_184439 | JGI IMG/M metagenome (GOLD analysis project Ga0208564, IMG submission 184439) | Active sludge microbial communities of municipal wastewater-treating anaerobic digesters from USA - AD_UKC073_MetaG (SPAdes) (version 2) | ecosystem: Engineered > Bioreactor > Anaerobic >... | reverse complement strand
GGTATCGGCGCGCAATCGCTTTGAACGTGCCGCCGACCGCTACGCGCAGACCGGGCGGGGCTGGTGGCCGTTTCGGGCAGAGGCAATTGATGGCCCCTTTGCCTAGTCAGGCCTAGGGCCTTGGTTTTCCGCGCTGCGCCAGGCTGTGATCCAGTTCCAGATCAAAACTCTTCACGGCCATACTGACTTCGCGCCACATCGCAAAACTTGCAGCTAATAGAAACAGTACGCCAAGAACAGCCATGGCCGTGGGCAGTGCACCCAAGCGCGAATCCAGCAGCGCATCTGCCGCCAAGGCCAGACTGGTACCAACAAAACTGGCCAGCGCCCCATACAGCAGGCGGCACGCACGCAGCACCAGATGCGCCCGTTGGCGGTGGCGTTGGATTTGATCCTCGCGCTCTTTGGCATCCGGAACATCTTGTGCCCATGCCACGATCAATACACGCAGACGATCCACCACGCGCGCCAGTCTTGTATTGGCTGAAGCCAGCAGCGCTGCAGTGGCCGTCAGAAAAAAGGCCGGTGCCAGCATTGCGGACAAAATGGCGTGCGGCCCCAAAGCCGTACTGAGCGTCGGGGCGAGTATCGGGGTGAGTGTGGTGGCGACCTGGATCATGCGGCGTCCTGACTTTGATTCAGTATGATGCCAACATCTCACTCATGTGCATGCCGATGGCTACCGATTTGCCGCAAGACCGCCTGATTTGGATCGACCTGGAAATGACCGGGCTGGACCCGCAAACCGATGGCATCCTGGAAATTGCCACCGTGGTGACCGATGGCCAACTCAACATCCTGGCGGAAGGCCCGGAACTGGCCATCGCGCATCCTTTGGCCACCCTGGAAGCCATGGACGAGTGGAACCGCACCCATCACACCGGCTCAGGACTGTGGCGGCGAGTAGTGCAAGAGGGTGTACCACTGGCCGAGGCCGAGACACGCACGATTGCCTTCCTACAGCAGTGGCTACCAGCAAGGACCTCGCCAATGTGCGGCAATTCAATTTGCCAGGATCGCCGCTTCATGGCGCGCCTGATGCCGCAGCTGGAAGCTTATTTTCATTATCGCAATCTGGATGTCAGCACCGTCAAGGAACTGGCCCGGCGCTGGTCGCCCAAGTTGTTGGCAGGGTTCAGCAAGGTGTCGGCACATACCGCTTTGAGCGATGTGCGCGACTCCATCGACGAATTGCGGCATTATCGGCAATACATGGGGGCGCTGGCTGGTTTGGCAGCGGAGTAACGCAAGTACAGGGGGCACATGAAGCGGATGCCGTTGGCGTCTGTGCAAACTTGGATGCGGCGAGTCTCACTCGGCCTGCTGGTGTTGCTATGCCTGTCATCCAGCGTCGTATTGGCACAGGAAAAGCCTATCTCGGCGTTCTATCGCGAGATTTGGACCACCCGCGAAGGCTTGCCGCACAACCAGGTCAACAGCATTGCGCAAACCCCGGATGGTTATCTGTGGCTGGGCACGTGGGAAGGCTTGGTGCGCTACAACGGGCTGGAGTTCCAGCTGTTTGATCGCAGTAATACCCCAGCCCTGCAAGACAACGCGATTCGCTCATTGTCGGTAGCCGCCGACGGTGCGGTGATCATGGGTACTTCACGCGGTGGAGTGACGGTAAAACGCGGCGATCAGTGGACTACTTACAGCGAAAAAGATGGCCTGGCGCAAGATGAAATTCTTGACGCCATCCAGGACCGTTCGCGGCGCTTGTGGGTGGCCACTGAAAACGAAGGCTTGAGCGTGCTCGATCATGGCAAAGTCAAGCAATACAACATCCATAATGGCCTGCCCAGCAATGTAGTCTTTGACCTGCGCGAAACCCACGACGGCGACATTTGGATTGCTACTGCCGGCGGACTGGCGGTGTGCAGCCACGACGGTAAGCTGCGGGTGATGCCCAGTACCTCGGGATTGCCCGATGCACCGGTGTTCAATCTATTTGAAACCCGCGCCGGGCAATTACTGGTCGGCACCGAACGCGGGGTGTATCGCCGCGTAGGCAATACCGACCAGTTTGAAATGCTCTCGCCATTGCTGCCGCAAGACGGGGCGCCCAGCCTCGCGGAAGACCGCAGTGGCAACTTGTGGATCGGCACCGTCAACAATGGCTTATTGCGCCTATCTGCGCGGGGTGTGGATCGCTTCACCAGTTTGCGTGGGCTGCCCAACAATCGCGTTCCATCGTTACTGGTAGATCGCGAGGGCAGTATCTGGGCTGGCACCAATGCCGGCTTGCTCCGCTTGAGCGATGCGCCGTTTAGTACCTGGAACAGGGATCAGGGGCTCAGTGACGACTATGTGCGCACGGTGTACGAAGATCACCAGGGGGGAATCTGGATCGGCACTGGTCGTGGCTTGAACCTGTGGCGCAACAATCAGGTAGTCGCCAGCTACACCGCCGAAAATGGGCTACCAAGCGATTCTATTTTGAGCCTGTTGGAAGCCCGAAATGGCGATTTGCTGGTCGGTACCTATACCGATGGTGTGCTGCGGATGCGTGATGGCAAAGTGTTGGCACGTTACGATGCCGCACACGGACTACCGGCCAGCAACCAAGTGCGATCGCTTGCCGAAACCAGCGATGGCAGTTTATGGATTGGCACCAACCGTGGGCTGGTTCGGCTCAAAAATGGCAAGTTCAAACGCTTCGGGATAAGCGAAGGCTTGCCGCGGGAATTCATCATCTCGATGCACCAGGCGCGTGATGGCAGCCTGTGGGTAGGGACCTCCAACGGCGCGGCACACATCATCGGGGAACAGGTGCAAGCCTTGGACATGCGCCCAACCAATGGTGCGCAGGATGTCTTCGGTTTCAATGAAGATGCCGATGGTACGTTGTGGATGGCTACCGATCGCGGCCTGCTGCGCTATCGCAATGGCCATCTGGCGGGGCTTGGCATACATAATGGCCTGCCCGTGGATACCTTGTTTGCCATTGTCGATGACCAATTGGGTTCCTATTGGCTTACATCCAATCGCGGCGTATTGCGGATTGCCAAAGCCGAGGCCAATGCCGTTCTGGATGGCCGTCATCAGCGCCTTGAGTACGATCATTTTGGTGAAGCGGACGGGCTGGTCAGTGCACAGTGCAACGGCGGCTCCGGGCCTGCCGCCATTCGTGACCAGCATGGCAATATCTGGGTAGCCACCGCGCGCGGCGCTGCCTTCGCGTCCCCTGCATCCTTGCACGCATTTCGGCGTCCGTTGCCCAGCGTCGTGCTGGAGCAGGTTTTGGCTGATGGCAGGCCGCAGTCGATTGGCCGAGTGCTCAGCTTGCCAGCCGGCACCACCAAGCTGGAATTCCGTTATGCCGCGATCAGCTTTTTGATGCCGCGCTTTTTGCGCTATCGCCAGCAACTGCAGGGCATGGACCATAATTGGGTAGATCGCGGCAACCAGCGCAGCGTGCAATACACCAATTTGAAAGCAGGCCGTTATCGCTTCCAAGTCAACGTGGCTGCACCGGGACTAGGGCAAAATTGGAGCCCGCAGATCACCACGATCCAAATCGAAATTCAGCCGCAGCTATGGGAACGGCCATGGGTGTTGGTATTGGCAGCCTTGGCCAGTTTGTTACTGCTGTGGGCCTTGGTGCGCTGGCGCCTTTTCAACCTGCATCAGCGAGCGACCCAGCTGGAACAACTCGTGGGCCGGCGCACCTCTGATCTGCAAGAACACGCCGACCGCCTGCGCGCCTCCGATCAAGAAAAATCCGCGTTGCTGGAGCGCCTGCGCGAGCAATCCGAAGCGTTTGAACGCATGGCATTGGAAGATGCATTGACCGGGATTGGCAACCGCCGAAGCTTGGATTCGCAACTGGATGCTGCGTTTGAGCGTGCGGTACGTGGCGATCGTGCGCTGTGTTTCGCACTGTTCGACATCGATGAATTCAAGCTCATCAACGACCACTATTCGCATGCCGCTGGCGATCAGGCACTGGTGGCCGTGGCCCACGCGCTGCGCGATGCGCTTGGCGGGGCCGGGGTGTTGGCGCGTTGGGGCGGGGAAGAATTTGCGGTGCTGTTCGAGCGCGTGCCGCTTGCCAGAGCACAGGAAATTTGCAACGCCATGCGGCTGGCCGTGGAGGCCCTGGATTGCAGTGCGTATGCGCCGGGCTGGCAGCTGACAATCAGTGGTGGGGTCGCCGCGCGTGAAGATGCCGCGCGCCCGGAAGACTTGGTGGCGCGCGCCGATGCACTGCTGTATCAAGCCAAGCAGGGCGGGCGCAATCGGGTGTGCAGCTGACCCTGCGGCAGTGTTCCGCAGGGTCAGCTCAATCCAATCAGTGCTTGGACTTCGCCAACGCCAGCCAAGTATCGACCACGGTGTCCGGGTTCAGCGAGACCGACTCGATGCCCTGTTCCATCAACCACTGCGCCAGGTCCGGGTGGTCGGACGGGCCTTGGCCGCAGATGCCGATGTACTTGCCCTTGGCACGTGCGGACTGGATGGCCATCGACAGCATCTTCTTGACGGCTGGATTGCGCTCATCGAACAGCCCGGCCACGATCGCGGAGTCGCGATCAAGCCCCAGCGTGAGCTGGGTCATGTCGTTGGAACCAATCGAGAAGCCATCGAAAATATCGAGGAACTCATCGGCCAGCAGCGCGTTGGAGGGCACCTCGCACATCATGATGACTTTCAGGTCGTTCTCACCCTGCACCAGACCGTTTTCACGCAGGACTTCGATGACGGCTTTGCCTTCATCCAGCGTGCGCACAAACGGAATCATCACCCAGACGTTGGCAAAGCCCATCGCCTCGCGCACGCGCTTGACCGCCACGCATTCCAGCGCGAATGCGTCCTTGAAGCTGGGATCGATGTAGCGCGAGGCGCCACGGAACCCGATCATCGGGTTCTCTTCATGCGGCTCGTACTTGCCGCCACCCAACAGGTTGGCGTATTCGTTGGATTTGAAATCCGACAGCCGTACGATCACCGGCTTCGGATACACCGAGGCGGCGATGGTGGCGATGCCTTCTTTCAGGCGTTCGATGTAGAACTCGACAGGCGAGGCATAGCCGGCGATACGCTCGTTGATCCTGGCTTTGATCGCCGCGTCCTGCTTGTCGAATTCCAGCAGCGCCTTCGGATGGATGCCGATATGGCTGGCGATGATCATTTCCAGGCGGGCCAGACCAATGCCGGCGTTCGGCAACTGCCCGAAGTCGAAGGCGCGCTCCGGGTTGGCCACGTTCATCATGATCTTCAGCGGTGCCGGCGGCATATTGCCAAGATCAGTGGTGGTACGTTCGAAGGGCAGGGCACTGGCATAGATGAAACCGGTATCGCCTTCCGCGCAGCTCACCGTCACCAGATCGCCATCGTTGATGCGATCCAGTGCGTCCCCCGTGCCCACCACCGCCGGCACGCCCAACTCGCGGGCGATGATCGCGGCGTGGCAAGTGCGGCCACCACGATTGGTCACGATGGCGGCGCTGCGCTTCATCACCGGCTCCCAATCCGGGTCGGTCATGTCGGCGATCAACACATCGCCGGGCTGTACGCGGCTCATGTCATCGAGTGAGCGCACCACACGTGCAGTACCGCTGCCGATCTTGTGGCCAATGGCGCGGCCTTCGGACAGCACGTCACCGCGCTGCAGCAGGGCGTAGCGTTCAATCTGGGTGGCGCTGGCGCGCGACCTCACGGTTTCCGGGCGCGCTTGCAGGATGTAGAGCTTGCCGGTGTGGCCGTCTTTGCCCCACTCGATATCCATCGGCCGGCCGTAGTGCGCCTCGATTACCAGCGCCTGCCTGGACAGTGCCTCCACATCGGCATCGGTGATCGAAAACTGCCCGCGCAACTCTGCCGGCGTGGCTTCGGTGCGCACGCGTTCGCCGGGCACATCGGAATACACCATGCGCAATTGTTTGCTGCCCAACGCGCGGCGCAGGATTGCAGGCTTGCCTTCGCGCAAGGTCGGCTTGAACACGTAGAACTCATCCGGGTTGACCGCGCCTTGCACCACCATTTCGCCCAAGCCGAAGCTGGCGGTGACAAACACCACATCGCGGAAGCCCGATTCGGTGTCCAGCGTGAACAACACGCCTGAGCTGCCCACATCCGAGCGCACCATCAGCTGGATACCCGCCGACAGGAACACGTCCTCGTGGGCAAAACCATGGTGCACGCGGTAGGCAATCGCACGGTCGTTGTACAGCGAGGCAAACACTTCCTTGACCTTGCGCACTACGTCATCGGCACCGGTGACGTTGAGGAAGGTTTCTTGCTGGCCGGCAAAGCTGGCATCGGGCAAATCTTCCGCCGTGGCCGAAGATCGCACCGCCACTGCGATGTCTTGTGCGCCGCTATCGGCGCACAACTTGGCGTAGGCGCTGCGGATATCAGCATCCAGCTCCGGCTGCAATGGCGCATCAATCACCCAACCACGGATTTCCGCGCCGGCAGCGGTCAGTTGCGGCACGTTTTCCACGTCAACCGTTGCCAGTTTGTCGTAGATGCGGGCGTGCAGATTGTTGTGCGCGATAAATGCCTTGAACGCATCGGCGGTGGTGGCAAAACCGCCGGGGACCGATACGCCGAGGCTGGACAACTGCCCGATCATTTCGCCCAACGAGGAATTCTTGCCGCCCACTTGGGCGAGGTCGGTCAGGCGCAGGTCGTTCAACCAAAGGACATTACTAGACAAGGCGGGCTCCGTGGGGGCAGGGCGGCGCAGTGGCGCGGGAAGTCCGTTATTTTAACCTGCCCGCCACTCAAGGATTGCCGATGGATGCTGTTCGCCCCGTGTTTTATGTGTCCGATGGCACCGGCATTACCGCCGAAACCATCGGCCACAGCCTGTTGACCCAGTTTGCGGGCCTGCGGTTTGCCACCGATCGGCTGCCATTCGTGGATTCGCCGGACAAGGCACGCGAAGCCGCAATCCGCGTGCGCGCCGCGGGTGAGGCCGCCGGTGTGCGCCCCATCGTGGTCAACTCCTGCGTGGACGCGGAGCTGAACACGCTTTTGGCCGATAGCGGCGCACTGATGCTGGACATATTTGCGCCATTCATCGCGCCACTGGAACAAGAGCTGGGCCGTAGCCGCGAAGCCCATATCGGCCACGCCCACGGCATCGTGGATTTTGATACCTACCATCGCCGCATCAATGCGATGAATTACGCGCTGACTCACGACGATGGCATGAAACTCGACTTCAGCGATGCCGACGTGATCCTGGTTGCCGTCTCCCGCGCCGGCAAGACGCCCACCTGCGTGTACCTGGCCCTGCAGCATGGGGTGAAAGCCGCCAACTATCCGCTGACGCCGGAAGATCTGGAGGCCGAACGCCTCCCGGCCAAGCTGCGTCAGTACCGCAGCAAGCTGTTCGGGCTCACCATCGACCCGCATCGGTTGCACCAGATTCGCCAAGAACGGCGGCCGGATTCGCGCTATGCCCAGCTGGACACCTGCCGGCGCGAGGTTGCGCAGGCCGAGACGATGCTGCGCCGCGAAGGCATCGAGCTGCTCAGCACCACGCACGCTTCGATCGAAGAAATTTCCAGCCGCGTGATGAAGTATTTGGGCATCAACCGCGAGATGTTCTGAACCACGGCCAGCCACCTCTTCCAAGCTAGGCCTGCGCCGGGTATTCGTCAATCCTGCCGCAGTGTGATTTGCGCGTGTAGGATCAAACCATGAGCCTTGCCTTTGCCCGCCACAACACACTGCCCACACTCAGCCGTTTTGGTTGGTTGATGGGGCTGTATTCCGAAAACCACACGCGCCTGCAACGCCTGTTTGAAGCCGGTGAACTGGCCTGCGGCAATTATGTTTCATCGATTGGCGATGGCTTGGATGTGCACATCGATGTCATCGAGCAGCACGCCTACACCACCGAGCTGCGCATGAGCTACGGGCTGGTGGATCCACACACCGGCATGGTCGATCCTTCCGCCAATCTGCGCCTGTACCACGATGCCAAACAAGTTGAAGCCACCCATTGCTACGCAGGAAGGCGCTGGCAAGACGTCATTGGCATGTATCCACCGCCACAGCGCATCCTCAATCACCGCCTGCGGATGAATACGTTCCTGGGTAAATGGCTGCAATATTTGGCCGAACAGGGGCATGGCGTGACCACCTTGCGTGGATTGGATGATGCGCTGCAGAAAAAATATTGAAAAACGCTTGACGCCTCTGGGTTTACCCCGCAGAATGCGCGTCTTTCCAGCCCCGTGGGGCCATAGCTCAGCTGGGAGAGCGCCTGCATGGCATGCAGGAGGTCAGCGGTTCGATCCCGCTTGGCTCCACCACCTTTACAACTTGTTTCCGGTTTTGTCCCCATCGTCTAGAGGCCTAGGACATTACCCTTTCACGGTAGCGACCGGGGTTCGAATCCCCGTGGGGACGCCACTTCAGAATCGGAACATGCAAGCAACGCGTAAACGGTCACCGCAAGGTGGCCGTTTTGCTATGGGCAGAGCGATGGAGTGAGTCAGCCAGTCGTCGTGATCACACGCTCAACTGGCCCGCCCAGCGGGGCACAGGTTACGCGTCCTTGTTATGCCGCCGCAGCAGGCGCTGCTTCTCGCGGTTCCAGTCGCGCTCCTTGCTGGCTTCGCGCTTGTCGTGGCTTTGCTTGCCACGTGCCAGTGCCAACTCGGCCTTGACCTTATTGCCCTTCCAATACAGCGCAGTGGGTACCAGTGTGTAGCCATCCCGCTGAACCCGGCCGATCAACATGTCGATTTCGCGCCGGTGCAGCAACAGTTTGCGGGTACGGCGGTCATTGGCTACCACATGAGAGGAGGCTTGGATGAGTGGTGTGATTTGCGCGCCAATCAGAAACAACTCACCTTGCAGCACCACCGCATACGCATCCACGATATTGGCGCGACCAGCGCGGATGGATTTCAACTCCCAGCCTTGCAGGGCGAGGCCAGCTTCGAATTTTTCTTCTAAGCTGTACTCATGACGGGCACGCTTGTTCAGGGCGATGGTGCCGCCGCCGTTTGGCTTATCCTTGGCATTCTTCTTGTTCATTCCGTTATTCTCGCTGATTCGTCCACGCTGCGGGGCAGTCGGCTTGTCTGGATCTTTCGATGCCTGTTATTCAACGTAGTGCCCTTGTTGAACATTCCGCCGCGCACATGTTCGCGTTGGTCAATGATGTTGACGCGTATCCGAGCCGGTTCGAGTGGTGCCATCAAGCCCAGGTAATGGAATCCAGCGAGCTGCGCGTGTTGGCACGACTGGAGCTGGGCATCGCTGGCTTCCATACATGGTTTACCACCGAGAACCAGCTTAGCCCGCCGCACCATATCGACATGGCGCTGCGCGATGGCCCGTTTCGGCAGCTGCTGGGGCGTTGGGAATTTCATGCGCTGGATGAGTGTGCGTGCAAAGTCATGTTGCGCCTGGATTTTGAACCGCAAAGTCGGCTGTTGGGGCCAGCTTTGGCCATTGGAATGCAAAGCTTGGCCGATCGCATGGTGGATGACTTCGTGCGCGAAGCGGACAAAGGTTCACGCTGATGCAAGTGCAGTTGTTGCGGGCTTGGCCCAAGCGTGCCGACAGCATGCTGGTTGAGGTAAACGAAAATGCGTGCGTAGCCGATGCTCTGGCGGCAGCCAACTGGCAGCTGGATACAGAGTTTGTTGCGATTGCCGTGTTTGGGGTGGCCGCGCAAGCCGACACCCGCCTGCATCCGGGTGATCGCATCGAACTGCTGCGGGCACTCCTCATCGACCCCAAGCAGGCGCGCCGATTGCGCGCTGAACGCGCAAAGCGGCGTTAGCGGCGTTTTTTCTTGTCTTTATCCTTGGCCAGATTCGGGCCGAAGTAGCGCACCGAATTTTTAGCCAACTCGGAATCTTGCTCAGGGAAGTAGTCGCCTTCCCAGCGGGTCAGATTGCCGTTTTCAAACCACAGGGTCATGGTTTTGACCTGCGGCGCGCCGTGCCGGCCGATGCGCTGGCTGGCCACGTAATCCCAACGATTGTGGTGGAACGGGTCTTGTACCGACGGGCTGCCCAACAGTGTCATCACTTGATGCTGATCCAGCCCAGCCTGCAGTTGGTCAACTGCCGATTTTTCCAGCAAATTACCCTGGAAGATCGGCTGGCGATACAGCATGCCGCAGCCGCTGACCAGCAAGGTTGCAAGAAGGAGGGGGATCAGCTTGCGCATCGGCAGGGTGTGGGCAGTGGCGGAAGTGCCGATGATACACTCCCGCATCGCCACCACGCTGCCTTTGCCTGGATCTGCGGCAAGCCGTTGCCGCAAGTCCATTCACCCGGCGTTGCATGTCGCATGACATCTGAGGAAGGAAACCATGTCGCAGGATCTTCGCAAAGCGGGCTTGAAGGTGACCCACCCACGACTGCGCATTCTTGAGTTGTTGGAGCATGCCAAGCCCCGGCATATGACCGCCGAGGATATCTACAAGCAGCTGTTGGCCGAAAGCGAAGACATTGGCTTGGCCACCATCTACCGCGTGCTGACCCAGTTCGAGTCGGCCGGTTTGGTGCTCAAGCACAATTTTGAAGGCGGCACCGCTGTGTATGAGCTGGACCGTGGCGAGCACCACGACCACATGGTGGATCTGGAAACCGGCAAGGTAGTGGAGTTTCATAGCGACGAAATCGAGGTTTTGCAGCAGAAAATTGCCGCTGAACATGGCTTCGAAATTGTCGATCACGCCTTGGTGTTGTACGTGCGCAAAAAGCGCTGACCCAACGCCGGTCAGCGCGTTGCACTAGGCCGCTCATGCAAGCGACGCTCACAGATCCAGGCCGCTGCGGCCAGTACCAGCCAAGCCGCCAGCCATGGCCAGGCGCGGCCACGTTGTGGCATTGCTTGCCCCCTCCGCGTCGGCGCATGCGTTGATTGCAGCGCCAACTGCCGGGTGGCTTGTTGACGCAAACTCAAGCGCCATGCAAGTGCAGTGCGTTGCGGCAGGGCGAAGTAGTGCAGTGGCTGCGCGATCTGCTGCAAGCGCTGCCAGCCGGCACGCTGCGGCCACTCGGCAATGCAGCGACCGGGGGCCGCCGTTGGGCCAGGGTGTTGTGGCGCAAGCGTCGCCGCAGCGGTTATTGCGGGCAGCGCGCAGACAATGACCCGTTCGCCCACCCATGCAGGCGCCGACGGCGGTAACAGTGGAGCGCTCTCTTGACTGCGTGCGAGCGTTGCAGTGATTTCACTCCATAACTGGGCATGCCGCTCACCCATACCTTGCAACACCAGTGGATACGTTTCAGAAATGGGGAGCAGCCCAACCCGACCACGCCCCAAGGCGCGCCATAGCCCCAGTGGTTGGCCGTCTGTGTCGCTTAGCAAACGCGCGCTGGTAGTGGTCGAATCTGTCACTCGGTAGCTGGGAAGTGCTGGTAGACCGGCAGCCAGCGAAACGGTTTGCGTGGCATCGCCAGTGGCCAGCGCAAACCCCCACTCGCGCAGGCGTGCGCGTAGCGCAGGTGCAGGTGCCGCATCCAGTTGCAACAACACGCCAAGCCCCTTGTGCATGGCTAACGTCAGCGCTCGCACTTCACTCGCAGGCAACGCTTGCAGGCTGCGGGTATCCAACAGCACCAGATCAAACGCGCGCAGGCTGTCATCAGTCAACGCGATCGGCGCATCGCCCAAGGCGCTGCCGCCACCGACCGCGATTCGCGTGTGCATGGCGATTCCAGCATCTTTCGCCCAGCGCCGCAGGTATTTAAGTTCCGGATTGGGCGCGCCAGCCAACACCAGCAGGCGCAAGGGCGTTGCGGTGACAACCTCCATCGGCAGCGGCACGCTGTCTTGCAGCGTGCCGGCCACATCCAGTACGCGCAGGGTGTAAGTCGTCAGGCCGGCCTCGCGAACGGCCATTTGCATCTCAAACCATCCATCGTGCGCCAGCGGGCTGCGTTGCACGCGCTGGTTGCCGGGATCCAGCAGTTCCACCGTGCCAGCATCAACACCTTGCACCCGGCCGCGCACACGCAGCGCATTGCCCACCGCCACGCGAGAAGGCACATGCAATGCCACCAGGCCTGCCGGTAGTGGCGCCGGGATGAAGTCAATCTGATAGCCATGGGCGGCATCGCGATCACGGGCTTCCAACCCGTGGCCGAGGATATGCAGCAAGGTGATCTGCGGATGCCGACGCAGTGCTGTGGCAAGGTCTGGCGTGCGTTCAGCAGACGCCGCGGGTTCGGCTTCCGGCAATGCAATGCGTTGACCTGACAGATTAGCGGCAGCAGCGCTGCGCCAACCTGCGGTCAATACGACCAGACTACTACCAGTCTGGGCCATGTGCAGTGGCGGAAATAGCCCGAAATACAAGGCTGTGGCCAGTGCCGGCTGCAATGCCAACAAGGTGACAAGCGCAAGTCGAGAGCGTTGCGCACGCTGCCGCCACACGCGCGCAAGCGCAAATACACAGGCCAATGCCAGCACACCGGCCGTTAGTACGGGCAGGGTCGGCAGGTTCATTGGACTGCCTCTGCCTGTAATGCATCCAGGTAGCGCTGACCTTGCGGCGTCGCCGGTTCGCGGCGCATGGGTTGCGCGGGGGGTAGCGGCAAGAGTGGCCACAACTGGCGTTGCAGTTCGCTGCGGCAACCGCTGCAAGCAGGATCACGACGCACTGCATCCAATGCCACTTGCAGTGACAAAAGATCGTCTTGCTGTGGTGGATGGCTGTGCAGCCACGTATCAAAAGCTTGCAGGGGTAACGCAGGCGAAGAAGACGGTGAGGGTGACGGTGCGGCCAGGGCTTGCCAGAGTGCACTGATTGCAGAGGCCTCGGTGGTGGCTGTTTGCAGTGCATCGGCCCGTGACGCAATGCCATCACGCTTGCCGCCCATGCGCCGGCTTTCATCTATCGGCGGCAACTGTGGGCCCACCCGCGCAAGAAAAATGCGGTCCGCCTGCTGGACTTGCTTGATATAGCCCAATGCCTTGTAAGCAAACGGTAATGCGCGATCGGGCTGGCCTTGCCGTAACTGCAATTCCGATTGCCACATTTGATCCAATGCTTGCTTGAGAATGGCGCGTGTTTCCGGGTCCAACAAGGTCGCGGCTTCGGCGATGTCATGGGTGTGCCCGAAATTTTCCAGGAGGTGATCAATCTGCCCGAACACAGGCGCAGGTGGGTTCGGTGTTTCATGGCCGTGATCGTCATCGACAGGTGCGTGTTGGTCTTGTGCGGCATCGGCAGTGGGCGACAGCTCCGGTCCGCCTTCGGCTTCCTCACCTAGGAACTGGCCATAGCGCAGGCGCAAAATGCGTTGATCTACGCCAATCGCATCGGATTGCTTCAAGAACAGCTCCGATGCCAGCATGCGTCTTTTTTTCTGTAGTGCTTCAGCATCCAAAATGATTTGCCGTTGACTGCGAAAATAAGCCGGTAGCACGCGTCGCACCACGCCTTCGATGCCGGCGCTTTCCATTTCAGGTTTGCGACTCATGCGCAAAATCACACTGGGGCTGCGCGTCAGTTGGGGTTGCGGGCGGCGGTTGTCGGACACCTCCAGTTGCACGATCAAGTCATCGCCTTCCGCCATGCCCAACGCAGCCAGATCCAGTCGGTGCGCAAAGCGGCGGTGCTGTGCGCCGCCTTGGCCTGTCAATACGAGGCGCTGCTCATGAAATGCAATCGACTCACCGCTGCCTTGCGCCAACGTGATGCGCAAGCTGGCTTGTGCCAGAACCCCATAATCATCGCGCGCATCGAAACTCACATCCCAGTCGGGTTGCCCAACCGTGGCCAGACTAGGGCTGTGCGCGGGCTGTAGCACGTTGACTTGCGGCGCCAGGTCCGCGACCACATCAATACGATGCAGCTTGCCGGCATCCGGGAATTTGCCGTCAACTTGCAAGCGATACAGGGTGGGGGCTGGCAAGGTCAGACGCGCTACCCATGCTGCGCCATTGGGTTGCAGTGGGATTTCCCGTCCATCCAGCAACACCAGCGCAACTTTCGTGGGGGCATGGGAGAAGTGCAACGACCATTGCACGATTGACCCAACCGGAACTTTCAACGTGAGAGTTTGCACACTGCGGATCGGCAAGCCCGTGTACCCGGGTGGCGTGATCTGCAGGTTGATATCCTGTAAAAGTGGTCCCTCAGTGGAATGTTGCACGGCTGGTTGAGCAGTGGCTTTATCGTTTGGCAAATCTGCAGGCCACTTCGCAACGGTAATAATGAAAACCAATGCAATTGCTGCAGACCCCAGCAGTGATGCCATCGGCCACGGCTTGCGCAAATCCACGGGGTGGTCTTGTAGTCGTTGCACAAGACGTTGTTGCTGCAAGCGTTGCAGTGGGTTGAGCGCATCGTTGGACAACAGTAAATCGGCGCTGTCCTCCATGTCGCTGCGATGTGAATTCAAATTGCGTATCAGCCAATGGATGTCGTGCTTGTGCCACAGCCACCATCCGATGACCGCACTTGCCAGTAGCGCAAAACCACCAAGGAATAGTGCAAGGCGCGGGCCCAACAGATGCCACGCTATCGTGCAGGCAGCAGTGCACCACGGGACCAGATATCCCAGCCAGATGCCGATGTTCTGCAGCCTTGCCGCACGCCACGCGTTGGCGGGAAGCAAACTGCGACTCATGCTTGCTCCCCACGCCTACCGGTAGCCAGCCAACGCTCACTCAAGAACACTAGCGCCAGCACCAACGCCAGCCACGGCTGCAGTGAATAAGGGGCTTGTGGATAGGCGTTTGCACCAGTCTGGGGCCGATAAGTTCTTGCATCTGCAGGGATGGGTGCAACACCGGGTGCTTGCAGTGCATCGTGCAGGTGTTGTGGAAATTCGGCGTTCAACAGCTCCGCCATTTGTGCTGGTTGCAGCGGCCGGGTGAAACGCAACAAACGGCCTTTGCCATATGCGATGGCTTGCAGAAGATCAATGCCGGCAGCATTTTGCCAAAGCGAAACAGGATGACGAGACTGCGGCAGCGCATGGCTGGAGTCGAGTATCACCGTGCCGCCATGTGCGACCCACTCCAACAAGGTCGTGGGCAGTGGGTCGGACACAAACCAGACCAGCACAATTTGCTGATTGTTCGGGAATGCTGCTGAGCTCGCCGTGAATTCTGCAGGTGTTTGCCATGCGCGGCTTGCAGCATGCAGATAACCGGCCTGCGTGCGATGTGCTGAATCAGATCTGATTTGCAAGCGAGGCGCGGCCAGTGCGGTGACCATTGGCGTTGATGGCGGTGCGCCGGCAACGATGCGCCAATCCACACTTCGCGAAAGTATGGGGAGCCGCGCATCAGCGCCATCGAACTGCGTGGTGGCCAGTACGACTAAAGGTGCCTCGGATGGCAGCTCGGCATCCAGTTGTCGCAGCAAACTGGCAATGGGTTGCGCATCCGCTGGTGGGTCGCTGTCCAGGCTAGGGAAGCCAACCGCCAGCCAATGCTTGCGTGCATTTGCGGGCAACGCTTGCATGGCCACCGTTGTGGCGGCAACCCCAGGCATGACCGCTACATAAGTACGTCGATCTGGCGCGCCATGCAGCACTGGTTTTGCCAGCCATAACGCCAACAGTGCGAGCAATAACAAGCGCACAAGCAGTAGCGGAATATCATCTAAACGAAATCGGCTGCGTGGTTTTGGCTTGCTGCCAAGCCAGCGTAACGCGGCAAAATCCAAAGGCTGCTGTTGTTGCCGTCGTGCCAGATGGATCAGTAGTGGAAGCAGCAGGGCAAGCAGCGAAAAAAGCGCGCTGGGCAGTAGCAAACCCGGGTTCATGGCCGCGCGTGCTTGCCAAACAACTGTCGCAATGGGATATCCAGCGGGGCATCCAGCACATGGCGCACATGCACGATACCGGCCGCATCCAATCGCGCATCCAGCATCTGCAATGCCCGGTTGAACTGCTGCAGAAACTCTGCCCGCATTGCTTTGCCATCACCGGAGACGGTCTGGCCTGTTTCAGGATCATGAAACAAATGACCTCCGGTAAATGGAAAGTCACGCTCTTCGGCGGTTAACAGTTGAATGAATATGACCTCGCGGCGCGCAGCGGCAAGACGTTCTGCCAACGCAATGCAGCCATCATCGAAACCATCACTGAGCACGATAACCAGATCATCGGCAACAATGCGCTCCCAGACTGGGTTCAAACGCTCACCCTGCGGGAAGCGCGCCTGTGCTGTCAGCGAATGCAGTGACAACCAGAGACGGTCGCGCTGGCGCGGGCCGCTGCTGGCAGGGAGTAATTGCACGCCATCTTCACGCAATGCAATCAACCCGAAGTGGTCACCTTGCCGCAAAGCCAGTTCAACAACGCAGGCGGCCAGACTTTTGGCGGCCTGCAGACGTGAAAACCCGGGCTTTGCTTGATCGGCTTGCGCCATCGAAGCACTGGCGTCGAGCAGTAACCACACGGTCAATGGGCTTTCACGTTCGGCCTCGCGTACAAAAAAACGATCCGAGCGTGCGTACAGCTTCCAGTCGATCTGGCGCAACTCATCGCCAGGCTCATAGCTGCGATATTGCGAAAACTCGAGCCCGGCGCCACGGTTGTGGCTGGCATGCAATCCAATCCCTTGCGCTGCACGGGTGCGCTGTGCCTGTAATCGCAGTTCGTTCAGACGACTGCGTACATCCGGTGGAATCAAAGCCTCTGGCATGCGTTGCATCAGGTGGCGGGGTAGGGCACTGCACGCAGTAAAACTGCGATCACATCATCCGCCTGTTTCTGTTCGGCTTCCGCCGCAAACGAGAGCAACAAGCGATGGCGCATGACCGGGGAGGCCAGTGCAATCACATCCTCCCGGGTTGCGGCAAAACGACCATGCAGTAGCGCCCGTGCTTTGGCTGCCAGAACTAGGGATTGCCCAGCACGCGGGCCAGCACCCCAGCGCACATACTTGCGCACATCGTCGGTTGCCAACGCATCGCCGGGGCGGCTCGCGCGTACCAGCCGGTTGATCCATGTGAGCAAGTCGCTGCCTACATGCACATCCCGCACATGGGCTTGCAGTGCAAGAACCGCCGCGCCCTCCATCACGTTGGGCACCTGGCCACCATGGTTGCCGGTAGTTTGGCTGAGGATGTCGCGCTCTTCCTGTTCACTTGGGTAGCCCACGCGCACATGCAACAAGAAGCGATCCAGCTGCGCTTCCGGTAGTGGGTAGGTACCTGCCTGCTCCAGTGGATTTTGTGTAGCCAAAACAAAAAATGGGGCTGGCAAGGCATAGGTGGTACCGGCGTAGCTGACAGTGCCCTCTGACATGGCTTCCAGTAGCGCAGCCTGCGTTTTTGGGGGCGTGCGGTTGAGCTCATCTGCTAACAGCAGGTGCGTGAAAATCGGCCCTTTCTGGAATCGAAATGCACGCTTGCCCGTCCCGTGATCTTCTTCCAGCAACTCGGTACCCAGAATGTCACTTGGCATGAGATCCGGGGTGAATTGCACACGCCTGAAGTCCAGGGACAGTGCTTGCCCCAGTGAACGCACCAATAAGGTTTTACCTAACCCCGGCACGCCTTCCAGCAAGCAATGGCCACCGGCCAGCAAGCCAATCAGAAGTTGCTCCACTACGTCATGCTGGCCCACGATGACATGCGCAATGGCGTCGCGCAGCTGACTTAGCTGCGCAAGATGTTGCTGCATCATGGCTTCATTGCGGGTGTTCGCATTCATCCGGATTCCGTGCTCAAGAGGTCAACGCATACATCACGATATTGACCGCAAACTTCGTGTTGTCTTCCGCCAAGAAGCGCTTGTTGCGCCAGTCGTAATCCCATTCGCAACCATAGTCTTTATTGCTATACAGCACGCCCATCCGGCCATTCACTTCAATACTGCGCAAGTAGTCATGTACCAAGTCATCGCCCCAGCCGTTGAGCTCGAAACCGGTGGCTGGCGGGCCGTCCGGGAATTTGAAGAAACTTGAAAATAGCGGGTGCGTGTTGGGCAGTTTTTTGAGTGCCGACTTGCCGAAGATACTGGCCATCTGCGCTTCAAACGATTTGGCAAACAAGCCATCGATGTCGTGGTTGCAATCATCCACCAGTACAAAGCCGCCATTGCGCACATAACGTTCAAAGTTGCGGCGTTCAGCAGGGTTGAATTCCACCAGCTTGTGGCCGGCCAGATAGCAAAACGGAGCTGCCAGCAGCTTCGGGTCTGCCAATGCGACGACATGCTCCCTGGGGTCAACCCGCAAATTGGTGTAGTCAATCAGCGCAGTGATCAGATTGGATGGCATGCGTGCATCCACATCCCAATCACCGGAATCATATCTGAGCCGGGTGAAGTGGAAATCGAACCGGCTGGCAGCACGCACCGACGGCAACAACAGTGCCGCCGATGCGCCCAGCGCCAAACGCAAGAACTCGGCGCGGGTCACGCCACGTCCTTACACCGCATCCGACAGTGATGTGAAGGTGAAATCACGCAACCGCATCGGTGGGATCATCATCACCATGCTGGATTCATCACCCGCCACTCGTACCGGCTTGCCCAGCTCATCGATGTTGTTGAGCATGATGACTGGGGATTCGTTGAAGCGGAAATTCTTGACCGGGTATTTGATCTCGCCATTTTCGATGTAGAAGGTGCCATCGCGAGTCAGCCCGGTCAGCAGCACGGTCTGCGGATCCACCATGCGGATATACCAGGTGCGTGTCAGCAAAATGCCCTTGCTGGTGCCTTTGACCAAATCGGCAATTGACTTGTCGCCACCACGCATCAACAGATTGCCTGGACGCGCATTGGGCTGTTTGCCTTGCTTTTGTGCCCAAAAGCGCGAATACGACAAATTGGCAATTTTTCCATTCTGGATGATCGGCAGTTTGGTGCGTGGCATGCCCTCGCCATCCCACGGCATCACCGGTGCCTCGGGGTGCCAGGGGTCGGCAACGAGATTGACCTGTGGATCAAATACCAACTCCCCCAATTTGTTGCCACCACCTTTCTTCGACAGGAAGCTGCGACCTTCATCCGCACTGCGTGCATCAAAGAAATTCATCATGAAGCTGATCAGGCCTGCGGCGGCGGCGGGCTCCAGGATCACGGTGTATTTGCCAGGCTCCAGCGCTTTGGCCTCCCGTGAGGCGAGTGCCTTGCGCTTGGCGATCTCGATGTCATGGCTGGCCTTGAATGTGGCGGCATCTTCCAGGGCATGACCTACCCAGCCTGAGCCACGTCCATCCTCGGTGCGCACCGTGCAGGTGTAGTTGAAGCCGGTTGCTTGCTGATAACCGAAATTGCCTTTGCTGTTGGCGAATGCCACAAAGCTTTGGCCGTCTTCCAGAAAGCCAGCTGCAATCAGCTTTTCCGCTTTGCAGGGGTTGATGGAGTCTGCCGCAACCTGCGCACGAAACTCCGGGGTAATCGCCGCCGTATTCGCGTTGAAGGTGTTGCTGGGCGTATAGGTTTGCTTGTCGATGATGGGCATGAACTCGGGGTTTTCCGGTGCCAACCGTGCCAGGTCTTCGGCACGACGTACCACGCGCTGCAACGCGGCATCATCGAACTCGTTGATGCTGGCCATGCCACTGCGCTTACCAAATGCAACAGCCACGGACAGACTGGTGTCGGTGACTACACCGCTGGTAGAAATGTTGTTCAGGGCAAAACGGATGTTGCCTTCGATGGAACCTTGCAAGGTGGCGGTGCATTCATCGGCCTTGGATAGCGCGATGACCTTGTCCAAAATGGTCTTGGCTTGCGCTTCGGTGAGGATACTCATGGGTCTTGCTCTCCTTGCGCCGATCAGCCGAGGCTGCGAGCAGTGTTGATGACGTTGATGCCGTTGAAACGTGCGGTGGCCGAGCCATGCGAGACAGCCGACACTTGCCCCGGTTGCCCCTTGCCGTCGAAGAACGAGCCGCCCAGCCGGTAGTCGCTTTGATCGCAGACGGCAGCGCAGGCATTCCAGAATTCCGGTGTACGGATCTGATAAGCCACATCCTCAATTTGCCCGGTGATCTTGCCGTTCTTGATTTCATAGAACAGCTGACCGCCAAATTGCGCGTTATAGCGCTGTTGGTCAATCGAGAACGAGCCATCACCAATGATGTAGATGCCATTCTCCACACCCTTGATCATCTCGGCCGGGCTGAGCTTGTCGCTGCCTGCTTTCAGCGACACATTGGCCATCCGTTGGAACTGCACGCTGCTCCAGGAGTCGGCATAGCAACAGCCATCGGATTCGGTTTTGCCCAGGATGTGCGCTTGATCGCGAATGGTTTGGTAATCCACCAACTTGCCGGCTTTGATCAGATCCCATTGCTTGCACTTCACGCCCTCATCGTCCCAACCCACTGCACCCAACGAGCCAGGCTGGGTCTTGTCGGCAACGATGTTGACCTTGTCGCTGCCGTATTGGAAATGCGCCTCGCGCTTGTCCATGGTGGCAAAACTGGTACCGGCATAATTGGCCTCGTAGCCCAGCACACGGTCCAGTTCCAAGGGGTGGCCCACGGACTCATGGATGGTCAGCCAAGTGTGCGAAGGATCCAGCACCAAATCATATTTGCCGGGCTTGACCGATTTGGCCATCAGTTTTTCTTTGACCTGTTTTGCCGCCGCAATGGCATCGGCCTTCATGTCATAGGCATTGCGATAGACCACCGCACCACCTGGCAACTCAAACCGCTCGGCCGGATCCGGTTCCAGGTATTCATAGCCCATGCCGCGTGGCGAGGACAGGCCGGCACGTGAGCGGAACTTGCCGCTGGCTTTGTCGATGACGGTAACCCCCATCGGTGCCCAGATGCGGTGCACATCCTGGTCGATGTAAGAGCCATCGGTGCTGGCAAAATATTTTTGTTCGTTGATTGCAAACAGGGTGGAGTTGACGAAGCTGGCACCTGCCGCCATCGCCGCCGCATTCACGCCCAACAACAGATCTGCTTTTTCTTTGATCGGTACAGCCATCGCGTTTTTGCGAATGGGGGTTTTCCATGCCACTTCACCATAGCTGGGCGCTTTCGCCAGTTGCACCGGCACGGTTTGGAACTTGGCATTGGCCTTGGCAATCGCGGCGGCCTGTTGCGCGGCGCGCACAACACCAGCTTGGGACAGCTCATTGGTAGCGGCAAAACCCCACGCGCCATTGACGATGACGCGAATGCCCACCCCGGTGGACTCGCCATTCATCACACCTTGCACCTTGTTCTCACGGGTCATCACCGCTTGTCGCAGATAGCGGCCAATACGCACATCGCAGTAGCTGGCGCCTGCAGCCTTGGCGGCGCTCAGTGCGTCATCAGCCAAGCGCTTTTTCAATGCCGGATCGATGGTTTCCAGTAATTGCTCGGCAGCAATGGCGTTGCCAAAGAATGAAGGCAACAATAAGCCGCCAGCGGTAAGCCCAGATAGGGCAAGAAATTCACGACGATGCAAGGCAGTTCTCCACCAGTTGAGCCCCGCAGGGCAGGAGGTCGATCTGGGGTGACGCGTCCGGCAGTCCCCGCCTGATTCTCACCGGTAAAAACGCAAACCTGCATATGCCTTTTGTCATGTGGCTGGTGAATTGCGGGACGATGCGGGTTCAAAACCAGAACCGCAAGCCCGCCACCCAGCCGCTTTCGTTCGCAGTGCCGCCGGCCGCTTCGGCTAGAGATGCGGTGCGCCCATGTTTTTGCGCCCATGCATAGCCAATGTACGGTGCAAACTCGCGCCGGATTTCATAGCGCAGACGCAGCCCGGCCGAGGTTTCCGACAGCCCTGCGCCGATTCCCCGCGTGCGATCATCCCGGCCATGGAAACTGGCTTCGATGCGGGGTTGCAACATCAGTTTGTTGGTCAGCAGCATTTCGTACTCGGCTTCCGCGTGCAGCAGACTGCGACCGCCACTACCCAGATAAGCGGTGGCCTGCACCTCGAATTTGTAGGGCGCAAGTCCCTGCACACCCACGGCCAACCAATCGCGGGCCGGCCCGTGACCGCTGTCATGGCGCACGCCGGCCACTACATCCCACCACGCATTCACGGGCTTGCCCCACAACGCTTCCAGACGGGCGCTGGTTTTGCCGTGGGTGCGCTCGCCTTCGCTGCGCAGCCAAAGCCGGCCACGGTCATGCCCAATCCACGCGTTGCCTGACCAAGCCAAGGCATCGGCTTGTGTCCATTCGAAACGGTTGGCCTGCAGCATCCACAGCAACGGATCGGCGTGGTCGTGATGGCTGTGCAGCAGCGGGAACGCGGCAGCGCGATCGGCATCGGTAAGGGCAGGGGGGCGATAGCCAGATGCGGAAAGTGATGCCGGCTGCGCGCTGGATTGGGTCTCTGTCTCCGCGGGTTGGCGAAGCGCGGCGTGCGCGTCTTGTGCTTGCGCCTGCGCCGGCATGGTGTGATGCGTGTGCTCCTGCGCGAAGGCCGTGCCGATGCACAGCAGCAGAGGCAGCGCGATGACGTTGCGCATACTCATTCCTCCACCCGCATTTCACGCATCATGCCACCTTCCATATGCAGCAGCATGTGGCAGTGGAATGCCCAACGGCCCAGCGCATCGGCAGTCACACGAATGCTGCGTTTGCTGCCCGGCGGGATGCTCACCGTGTGTTTGCGCACCAGAAATTGCCCGTGCGCATCTTCCAAATCGCTCCACAGACCATGCAGGTGGATCGGATGTTCCATCATGGTGTCGTTGATCAGTACAAGGCGCATGCGCTCGCCGTATTTGAGCCGGATGGGGGCGGCATCACCGAAGCGGATGCCATCAAACCCCCACGTGAAGCGTTCCATATTGCCGGTCAGATGCAGCTCGATTGTGCGAGACGGTTCGCGGCCATCGGCAGGCGCATGCAGGCTGCGTAGATCGGCATAGCGCAGCACGCTGCGGCCGTTGTTGCGCAGGCCAATGCCGGGGTCATCCAACTTCGGCACGGGTGCCATCGTTTGCATATCCACATCCGGGTTGCGGGTTTCGCTGGCCGGGTGGGTTTGCATTGCACTGCCATGTGTCATGCCCGCCATGCCTTCCATCGCGGGCATTCCCATTGCGGCGCCGCAGGTCATTTCGCCCGCCTTGTCCATCGCGTGCCCGCCGTGACCCATATCGTCCATCGTCAGCAACGGGCGTTTATCCGGCATCGGAATTGCCGCTTGCATCCCGATCTGCGGGGCCAAGGTGATGCGGGTATAGCCGCTGCGATCCATCGCTTGCGCGAACACGGTGTACGCCACGGCATCCATGGGCTGCACGATCACGTCATAGGTTTCCGCTGGCGCGATGCGAAATTCGTCGATTTCTACCGGCTGGATCGGCTGCCCATCGGCAGCCACCACGGTCAGCTTCAAACCGGGAATGCGGACATCAAAGAAGGTCATCGCCGCGCCGTTGATGAAGCGCAGGCGCACACGTTCACCGGGGGCAAATATTCCCGTCCAGTTCTGCGCGGCAGTGTGGCCATTGGCGAGGTAGGTGTAGGTATGGCCATTGACGTCGGCGAGGTCGCTGGGGCTCATCCGCATCGCGCCCCAGGCTTTGCGGTCGGCCAACGTGGCGCGTAGGCCTCGTGCGCGGGCATCACGCACAAAGTCGCCCAGTGTGCGCTTGTAGGTGTTGTCGTAGTCGCTGCGTTTTTTCATCCGCGCGAACAATCGTGCCGGGTCCAGATCGGTCCAATCCGAGAGCAGCACCACGTAATCATGAGCGCAGGCCCATGGATCCGGCGCAATCGGGTCGATGATGATGGGCCCCAGCAGCCCCGCTTGTTCTTGCAGGCTGGAATGGCTGTGGTACCAGTAGGTGCCGCTTTGCTTGAGCTTGAATTGATACAGATAATCGCCGCCGGGGGCGATACCGTCAAAACTCATGCCCGGCACGCCGTCCATATTGGCCGGTAGCAGCAGGCCGTGCCAATGGATCGAGCTGGTTTCCGCCAGTGCATTGCGCACGCGAATGCGCACCGTCTCGCCTTCACGCCAACGCAGGATCGGGCCGGGCAGGCTGCCATTCACGGTGAACGCGTCGACCGTTTTGCCGGTGATGTTCACCGGCGTGCGCGCGATGCACAGGTCAACATCGGTGCCGGCCAGCACCGTCGGTTGGCCCGGTGATGCCAGCGCCCACAACGGTTGCAGCGCCACTGCCGCGCCACCCAGCGCCATGCCGTGCAGCAGGCGGCGGCGCGTGGGGTCATGCTGGGCGGGCATAGTCAGGCGGTGCCATCAATCAGGCTGGCGGGATAGTCCTCCGCGTTCAGTGCCGTGATGGCAGCTTCTGCGCTGAAATTCCCGCTGGCGAGGACATGCTGCTTCGCCAGATCCACGTGCACAACAGCTGCGGCATCCAGCGCCTGCAACGCACGGGTGACGGCAGCTACGCAATGCTGGCAACTCATGTTTTCAACGTGCAGCAACATGGCAAGACTCCTTGGAATGTGAAGATGGTGCGCAGTGTTCACCTTGCCATGCCGGGAAGGTCAAGCGTGGGATGATGGTTGACCTTCCCATCTTGGGAAGGATCAGAATGGCCCAGGAATTCAGTCTTGCCGGAGCCCCCGATGCCTGCCGAATCAGCCATCCATCTAAATATCAGTGGCATGACCTGCGCGTCGTGTGTGGGCCGGGTGGAAAAGGCGCTACGCAAGGTTGATGGCGTACAGGAAGCCACGGTGAATCTGGCCACGGAAACTGCCGCAGTGCAGGGTAGTGCAACCGTGCAGGCATTGATTGCCGCGGTGGAGCGCGCCGGCTACCACGCCAGCGAGGAAGACGCGACACCCGTCGCCGCGCCGCCGACAGGCATGCCCCGGGAAACCCGCCACCTGCTGCTGGCAGCACTGCTTTCGCTGCCGTTGCTTGCACCGATGCTCTTGATGCCCGTCGGCGTGCATTGGGCGCTTCCCGGTTGGGCGCAGTGGCTGCTGGCCACGCCCGTGCAGTTTTGGCTTGGCGCACGGTTTTATCGCGCCGGTGTTGCCGCATTGCGTGCACGCAGCGGCAATATGGACCAACTGGTGGCACTGGGCACCAGCGCCGCGTATGGCTTGAGCCTGTTCAACTGGCTGGCACCCAGCCAAGCGCAGCACGCTGCACCGCTGTATTTCGAATCTTCGTCGGTGGTCATCACCCTGATCTTGTTGGGCAAGTGGCTGGAAGCACGCGCCAAGCGACAAGCCACCGATGCCATTCGTGCCCTGCAAGCATTGCGCCCGCTGACCGCACGCGTCTTGCGCAGTGGTATTGAAACCAGCGTGCCGATCGCCGAGGTTAGCGTGGATGACGAAGTCATCGTGCTGCCCGGCGAACGTATTCCCGTGGATGGACAAATCCTGGACGGACGCAGCCACAGCGACGAATCGCTGCTCAGCGGCGAATCCCTGCCGGTACCCAAAGCCCCCGGTGATCGTGTGACGGGTGGCGCGGTGAACGGCGAAGGCCGCCTGCGCATCCGCACCGTTGCGATTGGTGCGGAATCCGCGCTGGCGCGCATCGTGCGCTTGGTGGAAGACGCGCAAGCCCAAAAAGCACCAATCCAGCGCATCGTGGACAAGGTCAGCGCGGTGTTTGTGCCAGTGGTGATCGCCATCGCCGGGGTGACGTTATTAGCGTGGGGGCTGGCTGCAGGGAACTGGCCGCAAGCACTGCTGAATGCCGTCGCCGTGCTGGTGATTGCTTGCCCGTGCGCACTCGGGCTGGCCACACCCGCTGCAGTGATGGCCGGTACCGGCGTGGCGGCGCGCGCCGGCATCCTGATCAAGGATGTGGAAGCGTTGGAAACCACCCGCCAGCTGCGCACCGTGGCGTTCGACAAGACCGGCACGCTGACCATCGGCAAACCCACGCTGGTGCGATTGCACGCACTGGATGGCGACGGTACAACACTGCTGGCGCTGGCTGCCGGATTGCAGCAGGGCAGCGAACATCCACTGGCAAAGGCGGTACTGGACGCAGCACACGAGCGCGGTATCGCCGCAGCCGACATCACCGCGATCACCGCGGTGGCCGGGCGCGGCGTGCAGGGCGGGCGGGGAGACGCGCGCTGGGTGCTAGGCCATGCGCGCTGGCTGGGGGAGCTGGGCGTTGACCTGACGTCCGCGCAAATACTGGCGAACGAGGCCTCGAATGCAGGCCAGACGCAGTCTTGGCTGGCGGGACACACCGAGCAGGGCTGGCACTTGCAGGGGCTGTTGGCATTTGGCGATACGCCACGTCCGCAATCCGCGCAAGCGGTGGCCACGTTGCGGGCGATGGGCATCCGCTCGCTGATGCTATCGGGTGACAACCGTGCCGCCGCTCGCGCCGTCGCCGCAGAAATCGGGCTTGCGCAAGACGACGTCCGCGCTGAACTGCTGCCGGACGACAAGCTGCGCGTGATCCGTGAACTGGCAGAGCAGGGCCCGGTGGGCATGGTCGGCGATGGCCTCAACGACGCGCCCGCGCTGGCCGCCGCCACCGTTGGCTTTGCGATGGGCAACGGCACCGACGTGGCGATGCACGCGGCTGGCATCACCCTGATGCGTCCCGACCCGCGGCTGGTCGCCGCTGCCATCGATATTTCACGGCGCACAGTGCGGAAAATCCACCAGAATCTATTTTGGGCCTCCATCTACAACCTCATCGGCATCCCATTGGCGGCACTGGGCATGCTCGACCCGATGCTGGCTGGCGCGGCGATGGCGTTATCCAGTGTCAGCGTCGTCAGCAACGCCTTGCTGCTGCGGCGCTGGGCACCGCAAGCGCAGGATTGATGTGCACCCGAAGGAGACGCACCGATGACCAGTAAACCCACCCGACCAGAGCTTGCCGATGCCTTGCAGCAGGGCTTGCACAATATTGGCCAAGCCGCAGCGTTGACCGGTGTGTCGGCCAAGATGATCCGCCATTATGAGAGCATCGGCCTGACCCGACCCAGCGGCCGCACCTTCGCCAACTATCGTCTTTACAACGATGCCGACGTGCACCGTCTGCGCTTCATCAAACGTGGCCGTTCACTGGGGTTTTCGATCAAGCAAATCGAAAGTCTGCTGGCACTGTGGGACAACCCGCAGCGCGCCAGTGCCGAAGTCAAACAACTGGCGCGCAGCCACGCTGCCGAATTGGCCGAAAAAATCCGCAAGCTGCAAGCCATGCAGCGCACCCTGGAGCGGTTGGCCAAACAGTGCCATGGCGACCATCGGCCCAGCTGCCCAATCCTCGATGATTTGGCGTCATCGCACTAAGCCCGTTGTTTTCCTACGTGAGCACAGGGCAAGCACCGACTGCCATGCTCGATCTGAAATCGCAGGCTGACAGGCAGTCCATTGGATGTGCCCGCCATGCCCAAGATGCCGCTGTGGTTGTTGCTGTTCCTGCTTTGCCTCGTACTTGCAAAACCCGCGGCAGCCAATGAGTTGTACCGATGCTTGGGTGCACACCGAGCGGTGAGCTACCAATCGCAAGCCTGCGCGACGGGGCAACGGTTGGACCGAGTGGTGGCGTATCAACGCGACGCTGCTTCAGCGCGTGCCCAGCGGCCACTTCTGACAACACGAACGCCTAGATACGTCGTACATAACCCGCGATATTTGGCCCCGCGCACCAATCGCCACACTACGGCCCGCAATCAATGCCATGCCAGCAAAGCCAAGCGTGAAGCCGCTCTGCAACGCCTCGGCATGTCCAGAACCTTTGCTCAGCTCAGCCAACTGGATGTACCTGTCCGAGCGGCCTGTCACGGGTTTTAGACGATTCCGGATGCACTAGCCATGTTCGGCCTTGTCCGCATTTGACATAATATGCATTATGCGAAGTTATTGGATGAAAAATTACTAGACTCACGTTCCGTGCATCCGCAGGCAGGTGGGCTTGTTGTTGGACGTGGCCGCGCTGATCACCGTGCTGCCGCGCATCACCACCCCCACCTTGACCGCGCACGATGTGGGCCAGCTGGACTTGGTGGACTTGACCGCCATTGGCACCGAGGTGCTGGGTTTTTTCATGAGCAAGGCCGACAAGGCGAACCTGCCGGCCTCCCCAACCGCGTAGAAGACGCCATGGCGGATATTGCGGTGGTCTTTCACTGGCCACCGCAGGCGATGGACGGCATGGAACTAACGGAGCTGATGGCATGGCGCGAGCGGGCACGGGAACGATGCGAGGCGGAGTGATGGTAGGATTGGGGTATGGAAATCCTGATCATCATCGTTGCGCTATTGCTGGTTGGCGGCGCGTCATCGGCGTTGCACGGCATCATCAAGCCGATGGTGGATTGGGTGTCGCCGCCGGCAAGCACCGGACATCGCGCATGGGTACTGTTGGTGGAGGAAGGGGAGCTCATCGAGCGAGAAATTCTCGCCATGCAGCACAAGCCTACCAAAGCGCCCATCACGCCATCATTCCCGGACGGTGCCCGCGCGGTTATGCGACTGCTGGAAGAACAAGCCAAAACAACGCAGCCCAACAGCTAAGTTTTAGCCACGGCGCAGCGGTGGTGCGTCATGGCTGATTCTCTGCACCTGAAGGTTGTCCTTGAGGCGCTTGATAAAGCCAGCGGCCCGATCAACGACATTCTGCGTAGCAGCAAGGGTCTGCAACGGGCCTACATAGCGAATGCCGATGCATTCAAGAAACTCAAGATCGAGCAGCGCGATATCAGCGCATAGCGCAAGGCCCTCACCCATCGATCTACCGTTTTGCCCAATTGAAATAGTCAAAGAAATCAGCTCATGGCCCGCATCGAAACACAAATACAGCATCGAGGAGGCATTCAGGGAGTGCTTCTCCCCCAACAACACGCGGGAACTGGCGCGATCAGGCAAAAAAAACCCCAACCGAGAACGGTTGGGGTTTTGTTATTGGTGGTGCTCAGTTTACTACCGAACGATTCGCTATTGGGGCCAATGAGCATTGGAGCGTAGTTCCGAGGTGGCGGCTACGAAATCGCTGCCAAGTCCATCAGGATGAACTACCGAGAATTCCTCGGTAGTTGCCTGACGTGGCTGCCAGGTTGATGCACTCTGGCACTTCCAATGTCCGGACGTGTCCGATTTCGGCGATTTCCTTCGAATGCATATCGGCTGGTATTTGATGGATTCTCTTTTTACACCAATGAGTTGGGTGATTTTCATGAGTGCAGGCCGGGATGCAAGCGATGTCCGGATCGTGTCCGGTTCAAGTCCGCTCATGTCCGGTCCGTTCGCTGGTAGATTGTTCCTGCCCCCTTGCCGATCCGTAGCAACAAGCCGGCTTCCTCAAGTTCCACCAGATCGCGGCGTGCCTGCCTATCAGTGACGTCCGCCGCAAACCGCTGGTGGTACTCCCCTGGCCGAATCTGATCTCCTGCCCGTAGTTGCTCCATCAGAAAGCGCTGGCGCGGGTTGGCCACAAAGGCCTCGGCACCTTCACCGCCTCGACCAAAGATCGTCAAGGTCACACCCGTTGTGCGATCCACCCACTTGGGGGCCGGCAGTCCGTGGTCCCGACAGGCATTGATGATCAATTGCCCGCCGCGCCCGATGCGTTCCATCAGGCCGCGTAAGTAGAAGACGTGGGCGATGTCCGGATTAGTCGGCAGCGAGGGATGGTTCTTCCTCAAGTCGGAAGGTTGCAGCCCCTCCGGAAAGTGCCCGGAGTTCCAAATTTCGATCCGGTTCGGGTAGATGCCAACCGCAACGCCTCCGGAAAACCCGGCATAGTCGCGATGGGCGAACGCGTTGACCAGGCCCTCCCGCAAGGCCTCGAACGGATATTCAGGCCTGTCGGTGCGGCGCACATCCCCAGTTTGGAATCTCGCCTCCCAGCGCACATGCTGAGACAGCACTTCAAATGCCTGCTCAAACACCCTGACCAGCGGCCCTTGCAGTTGCCGGTCATCCAGATAGGCATCGCCGCCCTTGTCGGAGGCGAAACGTGTCACCCGCACTCGAGTTTGCGGATGCCGAAGCGCGGGATTCTTCGCAAAGAGCACGTCGGCGGCCTGGGTGAACCCCTTGGCGGAATAAACCGCCAGCGCCTTCAACACTTCAATATCGTCGGTGTCATCATCAAAAGCGAAGCGGCCGGATTCCTTGGCCTGCTTGACGGTACGGCGAACCTCGTCGTGATCCAGATCGCTTCCTTCCATCGCCATCGACGGACGACGCTCCCAGCGTTCGGCGGCAACCGACTTGGACTGAACCATCTCACGCAATTTGGCAGCATCGGCCGCTCTCGTCTGACTGCCCTCGCGCACAAAAACGCTGCCGGCAAAAACATAGGGGCGGTCCTTGCCCTCCGGTACCTCGATGGACAGGATGGCCTTGCCGTCCTCATCATCGACATTGACTGTGAACAGCGCCTTGGGCGTCACGTTCTCCAGCAAGTAGGCGTGAATTTGATGCACCTGATCCTGTGCGACATCCATGCCAACGATCCGGCCCTTGTCATCCACACCGCAAAATACAGTACCGCCCAAGGTATTCAAAAATGCGCACACGGTCTTGGCGATGGACTCCAGGTTGCTGGCATCCACCTTGAATTCGGTGCCGACACCCTCGCCCTGGCGAATCTGTTTTCGAATGAGTTCGGGGATCATGGCTTTTTCTCCTGAGCAACGCGCCGACCGACGACTGCAGGATCATTGAGATGCTCCTCAAGGAAACGCTCGACTTCCTGATAGCGATAGAACTGCGCGGTGGCATACAGCTGGGCATCGTCGGGCGATACGAATTTCTGCACCCAGTTGCCCTTGCGGTCGGCGAACTGGACATCGTGTCTTATCGCCGCTTCATACATATCGATCACGCGCAAATCATCGACGACCGGATTGCGCTTCAGTTTCAAACCGGCACGCTTCTTCGCATCGTCGTACCCGAGGTTGGTCAACAAGGTGCGGGCGAACACCACCTGGTCGTGGGCCAGAATCCAGCGCGGTTTATTGAGGTCGATAGCCCGCAGCAATTCCTGATGGGTGATGGACAGTGCCGCCGCATCTTCCTTGCCTGAACCGTAATAGGTCGTGATCAGGCTGAGAAACAGATCGCACTGCTCGACGGCGTGCAAACAGTTGTCGAACGCACTCTTCGTCGAGATAACCGGCACGGTCCCCTTGTGCGACATCCACACCTCGTAGCCGAACTTGGTCAGGATGGCGTAGATGCGTTCCAGCAATTCCTCGATGCCGTAGACGGTCGAGGAGACCATGACGATCAGTGGTTTCTTCTTAGCCATTTCGATTCGATCTCGTTATCCGGCAACAGTGATCATGGCCACTGCCGCTTTCGCATCACGTATTGCCTGTCCGCCCAGGCGAACTGGAAAAATTCCTTCATATCGGGCACGGTCGCCGCGCCGGAAGTGCCGGGAGGATTGGCCGACCAGGCAGCGCCGCAAAGTGCATCGATCACCTCGCGCAGCGCGGCAATCAAGGTCACCAAGGCAAAGATGGCGTGCTTGGCGGCGGTATCCAGTTCCGATGCTCGCACATGCAGCGGCACCACATCCATCGGCTGCTGGTTGAGGTCACTGATCAGGCTGGCCGCTGCGCCGCCGAATGCGGCGCTTGCCACCAGCCCATTCAACTGGGCACGTTGGCGCTCTTTGGACGTGGCGTGCTCGCGCATGATCCGATTGGCAATCTCGCCCCATTGCGCGATGGGGTCGGCCATCGTCTGATGCTTGTGGCCCGTCAATTTGTTGATGTTGGAATAGCGACCGCCAGGATGCGCGAAATCATCCAGGAAACCCAGGATGGCAATCGGCAACGAATTCGGTTGAAACGCATCCAGCGCAGTCACGCCGCGAGAGGTACAGACCCCTTTTGCGGCATCGAACAGGGAACGGAGTTTGTGGCCGTAATCCTCGACGGTCTTGCTATCCGGGGGAACCAGTTGGTTGCGCGCCATGTGGTCGAGGATCAGGACCAGCTTCAACACCCGCTCGAAACCAATCGACAGTTCGAAAAACGCCGAATAGAACAGCCCCTTCTTGTCACCCAAGTTGGCACGGCGCAGCGCCGTCAGACCATTGCACAGGCAGGCCTGGGCCAGCAGTCCCTCCTGTTCCAACAGAAACCAGGTCGGGCAGAAAGCCATCACGCCCCCCCTCTCTCGTTCAGCAACGCGGCGAGCGGGCTGCCATCAGCGACGTAGGGCGTGACGATCTCGCTGGCGAGTGCCAGTACCAGCCGGTTGCGGTCGAGCGCGGTTTCGCGGGTGGTACGGCGCACCTCGGGCGGGCAAGCGGTAATCACCAGCATCCGGCCGGCTGCCATTGGTTCGCGTTCTTCGGCGGTGGGGCGGTAATCCATCATGCCGCGCGCCAGCACCTTGACCACGCGGCCCCTGCGGCGGAGCACGGAGCGTAGAACCTGCTGTTCCAGCGGCGAGTGGAAGCCGCTGACGATAACCCGGCCGGCTTTGACCCATTCCGGCACGCGGTCGAGGATTTCGAGCAGGACTTGGCCAGGGCATTCGCGGGATGCGAGGAGGCCGAGCAGCGGTTCCGATAGCAGCGCCGTCTCGCCAGCGCCGACTATTCGGGTGGCGAGTTCAGCGCCGACACGCTGGGCGCAGAGGGATGGCAAGGTGACGGGCGCGGGCTTCATTCTTCGTCTTCAGCACCGTCGGACTCGAAATCCGTCTTCACCGTCTGGACGTAAAGCAACTCGATGTCATCCCAAACATGGTCAAATCCGAATGCGCGAGCGAGCAGCGCATCCGACTTGTCGGTGATGGGGCGACATTTGGCGAGGTTGTAATTGCCAACGCGTTTGCCGGCATTAAGTTTGTACTGTACAGCCTCCTCCACCGCAGCCTTCAATTCCGGCACGATGCCCAACAACTGCTTGCGGTCGGTAGCTTGGAGTTGCGCCAACGCAATCGGCAGGTCCGCAAACATCCATTTCGTTACATCGAAATCGTCTCCAATAGCCACCCAAAAACTGAACTCAATCTTGCCGTTGAGCAGCAGAAATGCGATCTCACGCGCCTCGTCGCTTTGGAAATAAATCGCCCCATATTTCGTTTGCGGAACACGCTTCCCGCTAACTACAAAACAGGGCGCCTCTTCATGCGTGAACGACAGCCAGTTGTAGGCCGTTTTCTTGAAGTTCAGCGCGTGCGCGGTTGCGCGCCGTGACAGCGAAGACTCTACGGTCGGCGCGCTGGGTCCCAATCGCTTCTCAAACGCGTCAATAAGGCGCTGCGTATTGAGCTTGGGAATGCGCCCCTTCCAGTTCGCCGGCGTGAACGACGAATAGGACAGTGATGCAAACAGATGGGGACGCGCCACTTCAAACCAGCGATGTAGACGAGAAGTTAATGGCCTGTCGGCATCCCCGCCAACTCGACCAATGTGAATTGTGTTGCGCACTCGAACGTCAGCGGCGAACAAGGCAGCGGGGATGCGTGCAAAGTGGGAGAACCAGTTTCCTTGATAGCGCCGATAGAGCATCTGCCGAAGGTCGTCAAAATCTCCGCTGAATGAGAGGCTCAGCGGTACGATCATCCCGGTGCGCGCTTTCTTGCTCGCGATATCGATGACGCGCTCCAGGCACCAGGCGTAGATGTCGGTGCAGGCCGCCGTCTTGTAGCCACGAACGGAGTACCCCGTGATCTTTCTCGTGGCGACATACGGCGGATTTCCAATCACCACATCAAATCCACCGTCTCGCATCACGCCGTAGAACTCGGCAAACCAGTGGAAGGGCTGGTGACTTTCGCGCCAAGTGTTGAATGCCTTGGCCTTGTCGGGGTCGATGCCGTAGTCACGGGCCAGATAGCGATCTAGTTCCAGACTCAGCGCGGAAAGCTTGTCCCGCAGACTGCGCTTGTCGTCTGCTGTAACCTTGCCGCCATGCACTGTCTGCTGTTCACGGAAGCGGTCGAATAGATCAGCCAGATCGGCAGTGCTGGCCTTGATCTCGTCGCGGTGTGTCTGGTCGCTGGCCAGTGTATTGGTGCCGTCAAACTGCACTTCCGTTGCGTAGCCAACCAAGGTGTTGCCGGCGCGGATGTTGAAGTCGATGTCGGGCAGCGGTTCCAGCTCGCGCCCGCCGTCCACCTGCGACACCAGCTTGAGGAAGAGGCGCAGCTTACAGATTTCCACCGCCTCGGCCATGATGTCCACGCCGAAGAGGTTGTGCAGGATGATGCTCTTGAAGATGTAGTAACGGCGCGAGGGGTGTTTCTCAACTTCCGCCAGCACCTTGGCGAAGTCGGCCTCGCCGGGCTTGCCGAGCTTCTTCGCATCCTCGACAAATCCTTCCATGCGTTCCAGGCAGGCTTCATAGAGCGGTTCCAGCACGCCGAGCGCGGCGAACAAGAATGCACCTGAACCGCAGGTAGGGTCGAGAATGGTGATGCCGTGGCGAAATTTCTCGTTGGCCTTTTCCGGCACGCGGCCAACGATGGCTTGCCACACGGCGCGCAGCAGGTCGGGGGATGTCGCGGTGTCAATGACGTCCTGCATGAACTGGCGGAGATCCAGATTCAGGGTGATCAGATCATCTGCAGTCTTCACCTCACCCTTGGCCAGTTTGGCGCGTACAACCAGGCAGCGACTGCGCCGCTCGACGTATTCTCGCCAGGTTTCGGTGGGCAACGTGCCATCGGGCAAGGTGGATTCGGGGACGACTTTGCCGGCGGTGTCGATGACGCCGGTTTTCATTGCTGGATAGATATAGCGGTCGGGGTCGGTCTGGAGCAGATTCCAGACTGACGCCTCGCCGTCAAACGCTACCTTGCAGCGTTGGCGTGCCTGCTCGATCAGATGCGGGACGACGGTGTTCTTGCTGATGTACTCGGTGATGTCTTCCTTGGTGTAGTACGCCCCCATCTGCTTCTGGTTGATGTACTTCTCGAAGATGTAGCCGAGCACGTCGGGGTTGATTTCCTTGCCACTGGAAAGCGGCCTGTCGTCGAGGTGCCAGTCCCAGGCGTCAAAGAAGGCGAACAGACTTTCGAAGGCTTCGTCGGGCACATCGATGCCCGGGTTGGCTTCTTCCAGTTCGTGCAATGAGAAGAGACCACCATTCAGATAGGGCACCTCGCCGATCAGGCGCGTGAGCTCGGGGTTGCGCTCGGCCTTGGCCAGCCCCAAGCCTTCATGGAACAAGCGGCGCAGGAACTGGCGGTAGAAGCTGTGGAACTTGCCCTTGCCGGCGGCGGCCTGCACCTGGGCCATGCGGTTGGCGAGATAGTTTTCGTCGCCATCGAGAAAGCCCTTCTTCTG
>Ga0208564_1000508_pt1 | contig 35661 bp, 32 predicted proteins | sample AD_UKC073_MetaG_FD_184439 | JGI IMG/M metagenome (GOLD analysis project Ga0208564, IMG submission 184439) | Active sludge microbial communities of municipal wastewater-treating anaerobic digesters from USA - AD_UKC073_MetaG (SPAdes) (version 2) | ecosystem: Engineered > Bioreactor > Anaerobic >... | reverse complement strand
GACATAGGCCTGCTTGATGTTGTCGTGGATCGGCGCCTCGACCGTCGCGCAGAACCGGGTGCCCATGTTGATGCCTTCCGCGCCCAGCGCGAGCGCGGCGGCCAGACCGCGTCCGTCACCGAAGCCGCCGCTGGCCAGGAGCGGGATCTTCACCTTGTCGGCGGCGGCGGGGATCAGGATCAGGCCCGGAATATCGTCCTCGCCGGGATGGCCGGCGCATTCGAAGCCGTCGATCGAGATGATGTCGCAGCCCGCCTTTTCGGCCGAAACGGCATGGCGCACGGCGGTGCACTTGTGGAGCACGGTGATCCCGTGGGGCTTGAGCATTTCCCAGATTTCACGCACCGCCGGGGTGCCGGCCGTTTCCACCGCCTTCACGCCGCTGTCGATGATCGCCTGGGCATAGGCCTTGTAATCGGGCGCGTTGATCGTCGGGAACACGGTCATGTTCACGCCGAACGGCTTGTCGGTCATCGACCGGCAGCGCTCGATCTCGGCGGAGAGCGCGGCCGGGGTGGGCTGGGTCAGCGCGGTGAGGATGCCAAGCCCGCCCGCATTGGAGACCGCGCTGGCAAGGTCGGCGGTGCCGACACCCTGCATGCCGCCCTGGACGATGGGGTGCTCGATGCCGAGCATTTCGGTGATCCGGGTCTTGAAAGCCATGGTTTTCTCCTCTCGCCCCGGCCCCGCCGCAGGCATGCACGAACGGGATTGACTACCCGCCCGCCTGATCCCAAAAGACAGCTTGAGTTATATAACTAGGTGATACAGATCAAGCCTCGATTAAGCGCTTGGTTAAACGGCTGCCCGACCGGGGGCAAGCCATGGGAGCGGCAGGGTGAAAATGACTGCACGCAAGGCAGGCACAGCGGGGCGCTCAGGGCAGCGCCAGGCGGCCGCTCGCGCCCAGTTCCCGGCGCAATTCCGCCTTCTGGATCTTGCCGCTGGGGGTGCGCGGAAACTCCTCGACCACGATCACCAGTTCGGGCGTCTTCTGCCGGGCAACGCCGATCCGGCGGAAAGCCGCGTCGATCGCCGCCACGTCCACTTCGGCCCCGTCCTCCAGCGTGACCACTGCGCAGATCCGTTCGCCGAGTCGCGCGTCCGGCGCGCCGATCGCCGCCGACTCACGCACGCCCGGAACCTGGAGCATCAGCTCTTCCACCTCGCGCGAGGAGATGTTCTCGCCGCCGCGGATGATGATATCCTTCTTGCGGTCGGTGATCGCAAGATAGCCCTCCGCATCGATCCTGCCGATGTCGCCGGTCAGGAACCAGCCGCCCGGCAGGAAGCTGGCCGCGTTGAGATCGGGGTCGGTATAGCCCAGGAACCGCTCGGACCCGCGCGCCGCGACCTCGCCCTCCGCACCGGTCGGCAGGTCCTGCCCGGCATCGTCGACGATCCGCACCTCGACGCCCGGATTGGGCCGGCCGTCGGTGCCAAGCCGCTTGTCGAGCGGATCGTCAGGAACGCACTGGCTGATGGTGGGCATCTCGGTCGAGCCGTAGCAGCGGCAGCAGCGGATCCCCGCCGCCTCGCTAGCGGCGACCAGCGCGGGCGGCACGGTGGTCGCGCCGATCAGGAACTGCTCGAAGCTGCCCAGATCGTGCCCGCCCCGCTCAGCCGCTTCCATCAGGCCGGAGAGGTGGAACGGCGTGCCGGACATCTGCGCCACCTTGAACCGGTCGACCAGTCGCGCGGCCAGCGCCGGATCCCAGGCCTCCAGCAGGATCGTCGGGCGGCCCAGCAGGGCATGGCCCAGCACGCCCAGCGTGCCCGCGATGTGGCCCGAGGGCCAGGGCGAGAGCACCCAGTCGTCGGGCGTGCGGCCCAGGCCCTGCGCGGTCAGCTCGGCCAGCAGGCTGCGCGAGGAATGGCGCACGCCCTTCGGCGCGGCGGTGGTGCCCGAGGTGTAGAGCAGCACGGCGAGCGCGTCGGGATCGTGAGCCACCTGCGGCAGTTCGCCATCGGGCAGGCTGTCCAGTGCCAGCAGACCCTCTGCGGCCTCGCCCCCCAAAACGATCCGGTGTTCCAGCGCCGGGAGGTCAGGCAGGCGGGCGAGCCGCTCCAGATAGTCGATCGCGCGCCAGCGACGCGGCACGATCAGCGCCCTGGCGCCGCTGTCCGCCAGGATATGGGCCAGTTCGTGCGGGCCGTAGATGTGGACGATCTGCAGCAGCGTGCAGCCCAGCGCTGCGGCGGCCTGGGTGATGATCGCGTTCTCGATGCCGGATGGCACCTGCATCGCCAGCACATCGCCGGGGCGCAGCCCCAGGCGGTGCAGCCGTCCCGCCAGCTTCAGTCCTTCGGCGTGAAGCTGGCCAAGGGTTGTCACCCGTTCGCCTTCCTGCCCATGGAACCGCAGTTCGGCATGGGATCGCTCGCTTGCCGCGCGCGCCATGGCCTGGCCCAGCGATTCGTCCGCCCACAGCCCCGCCGCGCGCCAGCCCTGCTGCAGCTCAGCCGGCATTGCCGTGTCATTTCCGCCCATCGTCGTCTCCCCATGCACGTGTACACACACGCTCACGTGCACGAGGGTGCGGTGCCTCCCCTCCCTTCGTCAATCCCGGAGACCTGATCCCGATGGACATCCAGTTTTCACCAGAGGAGCAGCGCTTCCGCGAGGAATGCCGCGACTGGCTCCACACCAACGTGCCCGCCGAACAGCGGCCGATGGACGCCGCCGATGCCGTGGAATTCGACAAGGCCTGGCAGCGCCGCCTGTTCGATGCCGGCTGGGCCGGGATCAACTGGCCCGTGGAGTACGGCGGGCGCGGCCTGTCGATCGTCCAGCAGGTGATCTGGCTGGAGGAATACGCCCGGGCCCATGCCCCCTGGATCGGCGCGAACTTCGTGGGCGTGAACCACGGCGGGCCGACCCTGATCATCAACGCCAGCGAGGCGCAGAAGGAATGCCACCTGCCCCGCATCCTCAAGGGCGAGACGATCTGGTGCCAGGGCTTTTCCGAACCCGGCGCGGGATCGGACCTGGCCGGGATCAAGACCCGCGCCCGGATCGAGGGCGATGAACTGGTCGTCAACGGCTCCAAGATCTGGACCAGCTTCGCCCACGTCGCCGACTGGCAAGAGTTGGTGGTGCGCACCGAGGAAGGATCGCAGCGCCATCGCGGCCTGTCCTGGGTGATCTGCGACATGCACGCCCCGGGGATCGAGATCCGCCCGATCCGCAAGATTTCCGGCCAGGTCGAATTCGCCCAGGTGTTCTATGACGACGTGCGCATTCCGCTGGAAAACGTCGTCGGCGGGCTGGGCAACGGCTGGAAGGTCGCCATGTCGACGCTCAGCTTCGAGCGCGGCACCGGCTTCATCGCCGACCAGGTCAAGCAGAGCCAGGAGATCGCGGAACTGCTCGAACGCGCCCGCGCCACCGGGGCGATCAAGGACGACCGGATCGCGGAACAACTGATGCAGATGCGCGCCGAAGTCGCGGCGCTCAGGGCCATGACCTATCGCAACATCTCCGAAGTGGTGCGCAGCGGGCAGCCGGGGCCGGAAGCGTCGGTGATCCGCCTGTTCACTTCCGAACTGGGCCAGCGGCTGGAACGCATGGCCCTGCTGCTGATGGGCGATGACGTGCTCGATTTCCGCTACGGGGACGACAACCAGATCGCCGATTACTTGCGCGGGTTCGCCGCCACCATCGCCGGCGGCACGGCCCAGATCCAGCGCGACATCATTGCCGAGCGCCTGCTCGGCCTGCCCAAGTCGAGGTAAGCCCCATGGACCTGACCCCCAATTCCGAGCAGCAAGCCCTGCTTTCCGCCACGGCCGACTGGTGCCGCGACAACATGCCGCTGGAACAGGCGCGCAGCCGCCAGCCCGCGCTGTGGAACCAGCTGGCCGAAATGGGCTGGCTGGGCATGACGGCCCCCGGCATGGACCTTGACCATGCGACCGAGGCACTGGTCTTTGCCGAACTGGGCCGCCACCTTGCGCCTGTCGGCATGATCTCCAGCGCGGTCGCCGCGCGCTGGTCCGGCCATCAGGGCAAGACCGCGCTGGCCCTGCTCGACCGCGACCTGACCGGCGGCCTGCTGCGGGTCTACGATGCGCCCGGCGCCACCCATGCGCTGGGGCTGGTCGGCGGCCTCGCGGCGCTCACCGCCCTGCCCGCGGACCTCGGCGGGGAGCCGGGGCTGGACCTGTCCGCCCCGCTGGCCCACATCGACCCCGCCCCGCCGTTCACCGCGCTGGGCGATCCGCGCGCGGCGCTGCACCTGCAATTGGTGAGCGCGGCCTTCGCGGTCGGCGTGGCCGAGGCGGCGCGCGACATGGCGGCGGAATACGCGAAGATGCGCGAGCAGTTCGAGCGGCCGATCGGCTGGTTCCAGGCGCTCAAGCACATTTGCGCCGACATGGCGGTGCGTTCGGCGGTCGCCTCGTCCCAGCTGCTCTACGCCGCCTGCGCGCTCGATGCGGGGGATGACGACGCGGCCTTCCACGTCGCCTCGGCCAAGCATCTGGCCGACCAGGCCGCGATCGACAACGGCCGCGCCAACATCCAGGTCCACGGCGGGATCGGCATGACCGATGAAGCCTATCCGCACCTGTGCCTGAAACGCGCACACCTGCTCACCTTCGTTGCGCCGCCGGTGCGCGACGTCATCCTTGGAGAAGCTGCATGACCGACAAGGTCCTCTACGAAGTCGTCGATGGTGTCGGCGTGATCACGCTCAACCGTCCCGAAGTCCACAATGCGATGGATGACGAGGCGGCGCACCTCTACAAGGTCGTGCTCGACCGCGCGCTTGAGGATGACGCCGTGCGCGCGGTCCTCCTGCAGGGCAAGGGCAAGTCGTTCTGCTCGGGCCGCGACATCACCATGCTGGGCCACCGCGCCAAGGACGAAAGCGATTATCACTTCGTGCTGCGCCACCAGCAGAAGCGCCTGGTGGTGCTCGACAGCCCCAAGCCGTTCATCGCCGCGCTGAAGGGCGCGGTGCTCGGCGGCGGGTGCGAAACGGCGCTGTCCTGCGACATCCGCATCACCGACACCACGCTGAAGATGGCCCTGCCGGAAATCAACTACGGCATCCTGCCCGATACCGGGGGCACCCAGATGATGACCCGCCTGATCGGCCCCAGCCGCACCAAGTACATGGTGATGACCGGCGAACGGATCGACGCCGACATCGCGCTGGAATGGGGCGCGGTGGACTTTGTCGTCGCCCCGGAAGAACTGGACGCGAAGGCGCTGGAGATCGCGAAGAAGATCGCCGCCAAGCCGCCGCTATGCCTCGCCATGGCCAAGACCATGATCGACCAGGCCAGCGCGGGCGACGTCCGCAACGGGATCGCGCAGGAACTGATGGCCCAGTCCTACCTGTTCAAGACCGAAGACTATCACGAGGCCCGCGCCGCGCTCCGCGAAAAGCGCACGCCGACCTACAAGGGGAAGTAAAGAGCATGACCGACGACCTCAGCCAGTACAAGGGCCTGCGCCCGGCGCCTGCGCGCGGCACGCGGATGCTGCCCGAAGGCACCTTTGCCAATGAAGTGGCGGTGATCACCGGCGGCGGATCGGGCCTGGGCAAGGCAATCGCGGCCGAATTCGGGCGGCTGGGCGGCGCGGTCGCCATCGCCAGCCGCGATCCGGACAAGCGCGCGCGCGGCGTGGCGGCGGTCGAAGAAGCGGGCGGGCGCGCCATCGGCGTCCAGCTTGACGTGCGCGATCCCGAAGCGGTCAAGGCCTGCTTCGACGAGGTGGAGGACCAGCTCGGCCCGATTACCCAGCTGGTCAACAATGCCGCCGGGAACCTTGCGGGCGCGTCGGAGGACTTCAGCCTCAACGCCTGGCGCGCGGTGACGGGGATCGTGCTGGATGGCACCTGGATATGCTCGACCGAGTTCGCGCGGCGGCGGATCGCCGATGGGCTGGGCGGATCGATCCTCAACATCGGCGCGACCTATTCGTGGACCGGCGGGCCGGGCACCAGCCCCTCTGCCGCAGCCAAGGCCGCCGTCACCAACCTGACCCAGAGCCTCGCGGTCGAATGGGCGCCCTATGACATCCGCGTCAACTGCCTGGTGCCGGGCCTGTTCCCGCACGAGGACCGCGCCGCGCACCTCAGGTTCGTGGACCGGGACAAGAGCGACCTCGACTCCCGCCAGCCCGCGCTGCGCGTCGGCCAGACCCATGAACTGGGCTGGGCGGCGGCCTATCTGTGTTCGGACTATGCGGCGTTCTGCTCGGGCCACGCCTTCGTGCTCGACGGGGCGAACTGGCTGCGCCGTTCCCTGCGGATGCCGGTGTTCGATCCGGTCCGCAACTGGGTTCCGGCCAAGCGGGAGAAGTAAACGGCGTCCCCTCCCGCAAGGGAGGGGACGCCGCCTCAGCCGATGATCTTGCGCTCGCGGTAATCCGCGATCTCGGCATCGCTGAAGCCCAGTTGCCGCATGATCTCGTCGGTGTGCTGGCCGATCGCCGGGGCGGCCTGCTTGAAGATGATCGGCACGTCGCCGAAGCACCAGAAGGCGCCGAACTGCTCGACCGTGCCGTAAAGCGGCTGCTCCAGCACCGAAATCAGGTTAAGCTCGCGGTGGAGCGGATTGGCGAAGAACTGGTCTTCCGCCGCCTCAAAGGTCACGCGGTCGCACGGCACCCCGGCCGCTTCCAGCGCGGCGAACAGGTCGTCCGAGGATCGCGCGGCAGCGGCTTCGACGAACCCGGCCTCGTCCCCGCCCATGACCTGCCGCATGGCAGCGCGGCGCGCTTCGGTATGGGCGGCGACCGCGATCCAGTTCCCATCCGCGCACTGATAGATGCGGTGGTAGGGGCCAAATCCGGTCTGGTCGCTGGTCAGGTGGTGCGTTTCGGCCAGCGAGCCGTCCGGCAGGATCAGCGTTTCGCCCTGGGTAAAGGCGGAAATGCCGAGCAGCGAGGTCTGCGTGGTGTGGGCCTTGCCATGTGCGCGCAGGGCGTAGAGCGAGGCCATCAGTTCCACCAGCGCGCTCTGCGCCGAGGATACGTCCATCGTGCCGGGGCGGTTGAACACCGGCTTGTTGCCCTCGCCCGCGTTCTCGAATTCCCACCCGGCGATGGCGTTGAAGATCGAATCGTAGCCCGGCCAGTTGCCGCGCGAACCGCGCTGGCCATAGGCGCTGACGTAGTTGAACGCGGCGTTCGGGTTATGCCCCCGGATGCCCTCTTCCGACAGGCCCAGCTTGGCCGCGCCCTTGAAGCGCATGTTGTGGTGCACGGCCTCGGCCCATTTCAGAAGCCGTTCCAGGATCGGCTGCGCACCCGGATTGGTGAGATCCAGCGCGATCGACCGCTTGGAGCGCGAGGCGGCCTGGTAATAGCGGTGCATGAAACGGATCCGGTCACCGGTCAGCGCCTCGACCTTGATCACGTCGGCGCCCATGTCGCCCATCATCGAGGGGCCCATGGGTCCGGCAAGGAACATCCCGAAATCGACCACGCGCACTCCGGCGAGCATCTCTTCCGGCTGGCCGTTGCTGCCGACTTGTGCGGGCGGCGGGGTCCAGTCAGCATCTCCGCCTTCGCCCAGCAGCGGCGCGGGCTTCGGCTTGGTCAGGTCGGCTTCAAGGTGGAACGGCACGTTGGGCTGCACCGTGCGGCCCAGCAGCGGATCGTCGACCTCCACCGCATAGCCGTTGGCGATCACGTCCTCGTGCTGCAGCATCCCGCCCAGCGGATAGGCCGGTTCGACGGCGATATCGTCGGCCCGCAGGTCGGCCAGCCAGCGTTCCAGCGGGCGGCGCTTGAAGGCGTCGATCACGCCTTCCTCGGTGGAAAGGTCGGCGCCTTCGGCCAGCACTTCCCACATGGTGGGCATGTTCGCGTAATCGTACTGGCGCGGCGGGTCCATGATCTGGAGCCAGTCGCCGCCCTCGCACTGATAGAGTTGCAGGCCCATGGCCCGCGCACCCAGCGGGTGCGGCTTGTTGTTCGGCATCGGCCCGGCGGAATTGCGCGCCCAGATCAGCGAGAGCATGACCATGTGGCCCTGGAACAGCGAGGTATGGGCCGCGCCGCCCTTGCCCGATTGCAGCCGCGCCACCAGCCGCGCGAGGATCCCCGCTGCCGCAAGGTGCGCCGCCGACCAGCTGCCCGCGTTGAAGCGCCAGACGATCGGCCCGGGGCGGTGCCCGTCATTCTCATACAGCGCGCCGAACCGCGCGGCGACCAGCAGTTCGTCGTCCGAACGCTCGACGTCGGGGTGGTTGTGGGGGCTGCCGGTTATCCCGCAGGTGACAAGGCGCGGGAAACGCGCGGCGAGCGCCGCATCGTCCAGCCCCAGCGCTGCCGCGCGCTTCGGCGTGAACTGGTGGAGCAGGACATCCGCCCCGGCCAGCCGCTGGTCGAGTTCGCCCAAGCCCTCAGGCGTGGCAAGGTCCAGCTCAAGGCTGCGCTTGCCCCGGTTCCAGTTGGCAAAGCGCGCAAGCCCGCGCGACGGATCGCCGCCGGGACGTTCGACCTTGAGCACGTCAGCGCCCAGCGCGCCGAGCATCAGCCCCGCGACCTGCACCGCCTGACCTTCACCGATCTCGACTATGCGCAGGTCGTTCAGCATTCGGCAGCCTCTCTTGTTGTCCTGATCGTCACCCCGGACTTGATCCGGGGGCTAGCTTGTCTTGCGAGCGCGCCCCCGTTTCAAGCCGGTTCCGGGTCAAGCCCGGACTGACGAAGTGGGGCGGACGGCACGTTCAACACGCCGCCCGCCCTGCATTCACACCTTGCGGAAGTTGGGCAGCACCCAGCCGTCCTGGATGTCGGTCCATTCGACCTGGACCTTCATCCCGATCCGCACGTCCTCGGCATTGCAGCCGGTGACGTTGGCGTTGAGGCGGGTGCCGGGGGCGCCGTCCAGATCGACCACCACGGGGACATAGATGTAATCCTCGCCGTTCGCCGGGTTCTTGTTGCACACCACATAGCTGAACACGGTCCCGGTGCCGGGCAGGGTGGGCCATTCGACCTCGCGGCTGGAACATTCCGGGCAATAGGCCGAGGGCGGCATGCGGAAATGGCCGCAATCGGCACATTTGCACGCGGTCAGCTTGTGTGCCTTCGCCGCTTCCCAGAACGGTTCGGTGTTGGGATTGGTGGTGATGCGGATCTGTTCACCCGGCAGCAGCTTGGCCGGGCCGTACTTGATGGGCTCGCTCATGTCAGGCGCTCCTCAGGATCAGGCTGGAAACGGGAAGCGAAGCGGGACCGCCGGAAACCAGCGCGAACTCGGCGTCCTTGACCTGGTTGATCGCGGTGCCGCGCACCTGCTCCACGCCTTCGACGATGTGGGTCATGCCGATGATGTAGGCTTCGTTGAGATTGCCGCCGTGGGTGTTGACCGGCACGCCGCCGTTGACCCCGCCCTGCGTCGCCGCGTCATAGCGGATCTTGCCGGACAGGACGTAATCGTTGCCCTCGCCCTTTTCGCAGAAGCCGTAGTCTTCCAGCTGCATCAGCACCATCGGGCTGAAGTGGTCATAGATCAGCGCCACGTCCATGTCCTTGGCCGAAAGGCCCGACTGCGCCCAGACGCGGTCGGCGGTGAACTTGTGGCCAGAGCTGGCGAAGTGCGGATCAGGCATGCCCATCCAGGCGAAGGCCCGGCCCCATTCGCGCTGCCCGCCATGGGCGCAGGCATGGACGACCGCCGGTTTGTGGCGGCAGTCCTTGGCGCGGTCCATGGTGGTGGTGATCACCGCCACGGCGCCGTCCGTCTCAAGGCAGAAGTCGAGCCGGCGCAGCGGATCGGCCAGCATCACCGAGGCGTCGTATTCTTCCTTGGTGAGGGGCGCCTTGCGCACCGCCTTGGGGCGGTTGTGGGTGTTGGCGCGGGTGGCCATCACGATCTCGCCAAAGGCATCCTGGGTGGTGCCGTAAAGGTGCATGTGGCGCCGCGCCAGCACGCTCATCAGGTGCCCCGGCCCGACCAGGCCCGAAGGCTGGAGGAAGCTGTTTTCCGGGTTCGGCGCGGCGGAGCCGAACACCACGCCGAGCCGGTGCTGCGGCAGCTGCTGCAGCGCCATCACGGTGACGGCGTACTTGCAGTCCTCGTTCACCAGGCCCGCCGTGGCGAGGCCGATCGCGCCGGGGCAGCCGCCCCCGCCCGAAGTAAGCGTAGCCGAGAACGAGACGTTGGGCATGCCCAGCGTTTCCATCAGGCTGGCCGTATCGAACTTGTCGAGATAGCCCGCACCGGCGGTGGAGTAATACGAGAACCCGTCGATATCCTTGATCGAGATGCCCGCATCCGCGCAGGCTTTCAGGATCGCCTCGCCCGCCATGTCGTTGATCGTGCGCGGCCAGCTCTTGCCGCGCACGTAGTAATCTGTTGCGCCGATCCCGACGATCGCCGTCTTGTCCTGGTTTGCCCAAGCCACAGCAAGTCCTCTCCTCTACGAATCCAAGTTATATAACCAGGTGAGCTATGACAGCTGCGATCGCTTGTCCAGCACTCACGCGAAATGCAGGCGGCGATATTTGCCCCGGAAGTAGAGCAGCGGATCGCGGCGCGGCTCGAACTGCGCGCGCACCACTTCGCCCACCAGCAGGAAGTGGTCCCCGCCTTCGTGCACTTCAAACCGCTTGCACTCGAACGACACCAGCGATCCGTCGAGCAGCGGAACCCCGGTTTCGCCCGGCCCCCAGGCGGTGGCGGCGAACCGGTCCTCGCCCTTGCCGGCAAAGCGGTTGGACGCGGCCTGCTGGCTGGTCTGGAGCACGTTGACGCCGAACCGCTCCGCCTCCCGCAGCACCGGGGCGCTGCCCGCCGAATTGGCGATGCAGACCAGCAGCAGCGGCGGATCGAGACTGACCGAGGTAAAGCTGTTGGCGGTCAGGCCAACGGGCGTGCCGTCCGGCGCATGGGCCGTAACGATGGTGATTCCGGTGGCAAAACAGCCCATCGCATCGCGCAGGGTGCGCGCGTCCGATCCGGCGCGGAACTCGGTGGCGGCGCGCGGCTGCTTGCGCTCCAGGAAGTCGAGCAGGTGGCCCAGGAAGGCCTCGGTCCGGTCGGTCACGACCAGCAGGTCGGCATCCTCCACTTCGACGCACTCGGCATTGGGCAGCAAGGCGGCGAAGGCGTTGTCGGCATCGCGGTCCGCCAGCGGGCTCATGCCGCCCTGCACGAACAGCACCGGCAGGGCGAGCGCCGAGGCGGCAGCGACGACGCGGTCGGGCACCTCCAGCGTCTGCAGCCGGTCAAGCAGGCGCGCATCCCAATCGCGCTCGCCTTCGGCAGCCGACACCCGCCCGCGCAGGCGCTCGCCAAAGGCGGCGAAGGTTTCCGGATCGCTGCGGGTCGGCAGATCGACCAGCACCAGGCCCGCCGCCAGCAGCGCGGCGTCGGTTTCCAGCGCGGCGGCGGCGACCCAGCCTCCCAGGGTCGCGGCGACCACCACCGGGCGCCCGCCCAGCTGCGCCAGCACGGCGCGCAGATCCTCGACAAAGGCCTCGAAATCATAGCGCCCGTCGGCGGGCCATTCGCTGCCCCCGTGCCCGCGCAGGTCCAGGCTGACGACGCGGCGGCCCGACTGGACCAGCGCCTGCGCCACCTCGCCCCACACGCTGCGGGTCTGGCCCGCGCCGTGGACCAGCAGGATCGCCGGATCGTGCTCGTCACCGATGACTTCGGCTTCCAGGCGAACCCCGCCGAAGCCCTTGAACTGCATTGTCGTCACGTTTTCTCCCCGGCGGCCTGCCTGATCCATTCCGATACCGTGTCGGAACGGCGCTTCATCATCAATTGCGCGATGTCCGCGTCGCGGTCCAGCAGGGCGCGGCACAGGTCATGCTGCTGCTTGCGGCAGGTCGCGCGGTGCTGTGGATCGCGGAACAGCGCGATGCCCTGTTCTTCCATGCCGAACGAATAGCCGATCGCCATGACCAGTTCGATCACCGGATTGCCGCTCATTGCCGCGACCAGCCGGGCCAGCTCGCTATCGGCGGCGATCACCGTGGCGGGGGTGTCGTTCTGGTCGATGCGCGCCATGAACTCCTCCAGCCGAGCGCGCAGCCCCGCATCCTGGCAGGCGCTGGCAAGCGCGGCGGCTTCCTCGGAGATCCGGCGGCTGACCGTCATGATGTCGGACAGGGTCGCGCCGCGCAGCCGCAGGAAGCGGGCGAGCGTGCGGATCGCGTCATCGGCATCGGGACGGCTGGCGTAGAAACCCCCGCGAATCCCGCGCCGCACGCTGATCATCCGGTCGTTCTCGGCGATCTTGGCCGCCTGCCGCAGGGTCGGACGGCTGACGCCGAGACGAACGAGCAGGTCGTCTTCCGCCCCCAGGAACTCGCCGTTCTCGCTTTCCAGGCTGATCTGCGACAGCGTCCGGGCGGTGCGCGCGACCAGCGATTCCGCGTGAATGGTGTGCTGCATGGAACCTTCCCTAACAGGTAGCTGTTTTAGCGGCAACCCAGCGTGCTAACCAGCAAGCACCTTGCCTCCACTTGTATAACCAGGTATTCATTTAGCCAACCAGACGAATCGGGAGAAACACCATGAAGCCTTTCGTGTTCAGCGCGGACAGCCACATTTCCGAACCGCCGACGATCTTTCTCGATGGCCTGCCGGCCAGCCTCAAGCGCCATGCGATCCACGCCCGCAAGGAGGGCGAGTTCCTGATCACCGGCACCGAGGACAAGATAATCTACCGCCTGCGCGTGGGCCAGCACCGCGAAAAGGCGCTGGGGGATAACGAGCGCAAGGGCATCCGCGAGATCCCGGGGCGGCTTGAGGACATGGAACTGGAAGGGATCGACGCCGAGATCTGCTTCCCCAGCCTTGGCCTGTGGCTCTATTGCCTTGACGATCCCGAGGCTGAAGCCGCCTCGGCCCGCCTCTACAATGATTGGAACGACAGCTTCCTGGGCGGCAACCCCAATCGCTTCGTGCGCTGCGGGATGCTGCCGGTGCTCGATTTCTCGAACACCATTGCCGAGCTGGAATACCTTGCCTCCAAGGGCTTCACTTCGGCCATGCTGCCCGCCGTCACCCCGCCGGGCCTGCCCAAGTACAACGACGAAAAGTGGGACGCCGTCTTCGCCAAGGGCGCGGCGCTGGGCATCGTCTTCGTGATGCACACCGGCACCGGCCTTGAAACCGTGATCCACGAACGTGGTCCGGGCGCCGGCATCATCAACTACACCAAGCAGATGAACGATGCGCAGAATTCCGCGATGTACCTCGTCGCGGGCGGCGTGCTCGATCGCAATCCGGGCGCCAAGGTGGCCTTCATCGAAAGCGGCGCCAGTTGGCTCGTCGCCCTGGCCGAGCGGATGGACGAGGTCGAGGAGGCCCACGCCAACTTCGTCTTCCCCAAGCTGTCGCGCCGCTGCAGCCAGATCATCGACGACCAGGTCTGGGCAAGCTTCCAGCATGACCGCAGCTGCATCGTTGCGGCCAATGCCGGCCTTGCGGGCGCCAAGAACGTCATGTGGGGTTCGGACTATCCGCACGCCGAAGGCACCTTCCCGATCAGCCGCCGGATCGTCGACGACCTGTTCGAAGGCCTGAACGTCAGCGACGAATGCCGCTTGGGCGTGCTGGGGCTCAACGCCGCGCGGCTGTTCCGGATCGACCCCGTGGTCCAGACCAGCGAGAAGCTCGCGGCCTGATCGTTCGATAACAGGGAACCCTGCCGGTCATGGTCGCGCTCAGCCTCTCAAGCGAACAACAGGCCATGATCGACAGCGTCGGCGGTGCCCTTGCCCAGCGGGGCGAGCGCGCCGCCGACGAAGTCCTGGCGGAACTGGGCGTCGAGGCGCTGCTCGACGCGGGCGGCAACCTGCTCGACGCCGCGCTGGTGGCCGAGGCGGCAGGGCGCGAAGGGGCGATTGCCTTTCCGCAGGAACGCATCCTGGTCGCCGCCGCCTGTGTCGGCATGGCGCGGCGCGCGCTGGATGATGCCGCTGCCTATGCCTGCGAACGCGTGGTGTTCGGCCGCCCCATCGGTGAATACCAGGGCGTCGCCCACACCCTCGCCGATGCCGTGACCCAGGTCGACGGTGCGCGCCTGATGATCTGGCGGGCGATTGCCGAACGCGCCGAGGGCCATGCCGATGCTTCCTTGCGCGATGTCCAGGCCTTCTGGTGGGCGGCCAAGGCCTGCATTCCCGCGATCCGCGCCGCGATGCGCACCTTCGGCGGCTACGGGGTGAGCGAGGATTCGCCGTTGCCCGCGCTGTACCGCACGGCCCGCGCCGCGCTGCTGGCGGGCGGCGATCCCGACCGGCTGCTGGACGGCCCGCGCCCCGCGCTCGGCCCGATCGATCCGGTGCCGGTGACTTTCGCGCAGGACAGTGTGGCCGACGAATGGGAAGCGCGGACCCTGCGCTTCCTGGATGAGACCTTCACCGAAGAACACAAGCGCACCTTCGCCGCCGCGCCCGACAACCATATTCCCGAACTCCACCGCAAGCTGGCGGCGGCGGGACTGCTATTCCCGGACTGGCCGGTGGAATGGGGCGGATCGGCCGCGCCCGCCTTCGCCACGTCTGCCGTCCACCGCGCGCTCAGCCGTGCGGGTTGGCCGATCTCGGTGCTGGTCGTTTCCGATTCGATCGGCAAGCTGCTGATGCTGTTCGGCACGGACGAGGCCAAGGCCGAAATCCTGCCGCGTCTGGCCCGTGGCGAGGCGCTGGCCTGCCTGGGCCTGTCCGAACCCTCGGGCGGGTCCGACGTGTTCGGCGCCAAGACCCGGGTGCGCCATGATGGGACGCGCTGGCTGGCCGACGGGCAGAAGGTCTTCACCACCAGCGCCCACATCGCAGATTACGTGCTGCTGCTGGCCCGCGCGGAACAGGGGCTGACCCTGTTCGTCGCCCCGCTGGGAGGCGGCTTTGACCTGGCCCCGGTCCAGACCTTCGCGGGCGAGCGGACCAACATCACCTTCTATTCCGACTTCGCGATTCCGGACCGCTACCTGCTGGGCGAGGCCGGTAAGGGCACCAAGGTGCTGGCCGCGACCATGGTGCTGGAGCACAACCAGGGCGACTATTACCTCGGCGCGCTGGAACTGGTGCAAGGGGAACTGCACGCCGCCCTGCCCGATCTGCTCGACCTGCCGGGCGTGCGCGCCAACGAAGCGGCCGTGCGCCATTCGCTGGCGCGCCTGGATGCCCATGTCGCCCTGCTCGAATGCCTCTCGATCCGGGCGATCTGGGCGGGCGAGCAAGGCGTGTCGCAGCGCTGGTTCGGGCCGATGTGCAAGCTGTTCGGCACGGAAAGCTGGTCCGCCTGCTGCGCCGAACTGGTCGAACGCCTGGCCCCCCATTCGCTGGACGGCCGAATCGAGGCGCTCGCCGTGACCGAGGGCGAAGCGCGCAGCGGCATCCAGGCCACGATCTACGGCGGCACCAGCGAAGTGCAGCGCAGCCAGATCGCGGAGACCTGCCTGGGCCTGCCGCGCAGCCGGTAGGCTGGGTTGCCTGCAAACGACACATCTCCGACATTCGTCATTGCGAGCGGAGCGGGTCGCCTTCGGCCCGCTCCGCTCGCAATGACGGTTAGAGATAGCGCATTTCATATTTTACTGGAGCTTTTGACCGATTTTTGACCTCCGTCAAATATAACAGATACCTCTTTAGGCATTCTCCTCTTGCAAGGACGCGGCGCGACTCGCCGCAGGCCGGGATTGAGGAGAACGCCATGACTGACGCAATTCGCCCCTTCGTGTTCAGCTGCGATGCCCACGTGGCCGAACCGCCGGACCTGTTCGTCAAGGCCATGCCCGACCACCTCAAGCAGTTCGTGATCCATTCCGAAGCGGACGGCGACGTGCGCATCACCCGGATCGGTGAGCAGGTGATCCTCAAGATCAACACCAATTTTCACGCCCACAAGACCGGCGAAGGCGACGCAGCCTTCAACGCCCAGGCCGGCAGCGGCGCCGACCGCTCCTGCACCGACGCTTCCGACAACTTCGTGTCCGACTGCGCGGTCGACACCAAGCGGCGCGGGGCGCGCGACCTTGAATTGCGCCTGGCCGACATGGACCGCGACGGGGTGGATGCGGAACTGGTGTTCCCCTCGCTTGGCCTGATGCTGCCGCGCATTGCCGACCGCGAAGGTCAGCGCACCGCCTGCCAGATCTGGAACGACTGGGCTTGGGACTATACCGCCCCGGTGCGCGAACGCCTGATCCCGGCGGCGATGATCCCCTGCATCGATTTCGACGACGCCCTGGCCGAATGCCAGCGCACCGCCGCCAAGGGCTTTGCCGCCTTCTGCCTGTCCGAAGGGCTGAACAACTACAACGACGCGCGTTGGGATCCGATCTTCGCCTTCGCCGCCGAACAGGGCATCCCGCTGGTGTTCCACACCGGGGTGGGCAACATCAACATCCGCGCGCTCAAAGGCCCGGGCGGCGCGCTGTTCAACTACACCCGGCAGATGAACGACGCGGTGGACGTGATCACCCAGTTGGTCGCGGGCGGCGTACTGGATCGCAATCCCGGCGCACACATCCTGTTTGCCGAGCACAGCGCGGGCTGGCTGTGGGGCCTCGCCGAGCGGATGGACGAGGTCTACAACGGCCACGGCCCCTCGATTTCGCCCAAGCTGTCGCGCCTGCCCAGCCAGATCGTGCGCGATCAGGTGCACCTGGCGCTGCAGAACGATGGCAACTCCTCGATGGCGATCCGCAAGGGCGTGGGTATCGGCGCGCTGCTGTTCGCCACCGACTATCCGCACGCCGAAGGCACCTTCCCCTTCAGCAAGCAGGTCGTCGACAAACTCGCCGCCGACAACCCGGACGTCACCACCGACGAACTGGTCGCGGTGCTGGGCGGCAATGCGGCCAAGCTGTTCAAGCGCGCCAACCTGCAGGCGCAGGTCGATGCGCGCCGCGCGGAGCTGTTGGCCGCCGCCTGACGCCCCCGCCTTACCCTTTCTCCCCACCTGCCCCGCCGGTATCACTCCCGGCGGGGTTCTTGTGTCAGGCGGCCGCGCCGGTCTTCATGATGAAGAACAGCCAGGTCTTGCGGCCGATGTTCTGCTTGTAACTCTCGCGGAAGGATACCGAGACACGGTGGCCGAACCATTCGGCCAGGACATAGGGCACCACCTGCGGGCGCACGCCGAAGGGGTCCATCTCGCCGGCGGCCAGCGGGCTCTGTTCCTCGCTGTGCTCGATCACAACCACCCCGCCGGGACGGACCTGACCCAGCCAGGCCTCGAGCGCCTGGCGCGGTTGCCATGACTGGTCGAGCGAGTTGGAATAGACGAAATCAAACGCCCCCAGCCACTCGGCCCGCTCGTCATGGAAATCCCAGACGACCGAATTGGGGAACTGCGCCGCGCTGGGCGAGATATCGGTGCCGGTCACCGCGAAGTCCGGGTTGCGGGCATTCAGGTGGTTCTGCTCGAAGCCGTTGCGGGTGCCGTGGCACAGGCCGCGCAGCGGGCCGCTCCCCAACCGGGCGACTAGTTCGTCGGCCAGCAGGTCAAGCGTCTCGGCATCGGCCCAGGCCCGCTTGAGCTTGCGCAGGTTGTGGTAGATCTGGACCCGGCGGTATTCCTCATAGGAGGAATAGCGGTGCAGGTAGAAGTCAACGAAGGCGCGGCTGCGCAGCAGGTCGACCATCACGAAGCGCAGCGCCTCGTTGATCTTCTGCACCGCGCCGCCCCGGATCTGGCGCAAGCGCAGCCCCAGATCCCCGAAAGAGGCTGCGCTGCCCACGGGCTTGTCGATTGGCTTGTGCATCAGTTCCCCCCACACCCGGTCGGCGGCGCAGCGCGCGCGCGGCGCAATTCCTTGCGCGCGGCATCCATGTCCTTGCGGAAAGCGGGCTCGGCATGGAGCCGTGCGACGGTCGCGGCGGCGACCACCTGCCCCGCCTCGACATCGCTCAGCCAATGGACGTTGCAGACCCGGCGGCTGTCGGCGAATTCGCGCCCGCGCGCGGTCACCTGGGTGGCGCGCCCGGGCAGCAGTTCGGCCAGGATCAGCCCCCAGCCAAACCCGATCGCGGCGTGGCCGGACGGATAGGAACCGTCCTTCGCCAGCATCGCGCTCGCCTCGGGCGTGCAGTTCGCCTCGCCATTGACCACAAAGGGCCGGGTGCGCTGGTAACGGGTCTTGGCGGCGTAGGAGGCCAGGCCCAGGTCGGGCAGCGTCTTGCGCAGCAGCGCGTCGAGCCGGGGGGTGGTCTGCGGCCCGATGGCCACGCCCGCCGCGCAGGAAAAGGCGCCGGTCGCGCCCGCACTGAACAGATCGGCGTCGCGCGTGGCAAGCTGCCAGCGCGGGGTGCCGCGCTGTGCAACAGCTGCGCCAGCCGCTTCCCGGTCGCGCGCCTCGGCGGCAGAGCCTGCGGCGGGCGGAGGCGGAAGCAGGGCCAGGCTGTCCGGAAGGGCGGCAGGTTCGAGATAGCCCTTGCCAAGCCGCGACTGTGCGGCGGGAGCATCGGCGGCCAGCCCCGGCGCGGTCAGCGCAAGCGCCAGCGCGGCCAGCAGGCTGGTGCGGATCGACTTGGCCCCCTTCATCGTCAGCGTCCCTTCCAGACCGGCGCCCGCTTCTGCGCAAAGGCCAGCGGTCCCTCGCGCGCGTCCTCGCTGGCGCGCAGCGCGGCGAAGGCGGGGTAGTCAGCCTGGTTGGCGATTGCGGCAGCGAGGCTGGGTTCGTCAAGGCCGCGATAGGCCGCTTCCTTGGTCGCGCGGATCGACATGGGCGAGCATTTCAGCACCGCATCGCAGAACCGCTGCGTTGCCGCACCCAGATCGGCATCGGGCACCACTTCGGTGACAAAGCCCATCCGCAGCCCTTCCGCCGCGTCCACTTGCCGCGCGGAAAGCATCATGCCCATCGCCTGCTTCATGCCGATCTGGCGGGCAAGGCGGTGAACCCCTCCACCCAGCGCCATGGCGCCTACCAGCGGCTCGGGCAGGCCGAACCGGGCACTTTCCGCCGCGATGATCACGTCGCAGGCCAGCGCCACCTCGAACCCGCCGCCCAGCGCCAGGCCATTGACTGCCGCGACGATCGGTTTGGGGCAGTCGAACCGCTCGATCAGGCCGGCATAGCCGTGGGCGGGATAGGGGCGATAGTCCCCCTCGCTCGCGGCCTTGAGATCGGACCCGGCGCAGAAACCCCGGCCCGCGCCGGTCACCACACAGACGAACTGATCCGGATCGGCGGCGAAGGCGTTGAACGCCGCCTCCAGCTCGTCGTGCATATCCGGGTTGATCGCGTTGAGCCGTTCCGGGCGGCTGAGCGTGATGGTGGTCACCCGCCCGGCCCGTTCGACGATGATATGCTGCATCAGTGCTCCTCAAGCGGACGCGCCGTCCGCCCGGCCATGATTGCCGCAATTCCACCCACCAGCAAGCAGCATGAGATCAGGGCAAGCGCGGGCTGCAACGACTTGTCCCCGTAATCGGCGGCGAAGGCCTGGCTGACATAGCCCGCCACGGTGCCGCCCACCCCGGTTCCGGCGAGGCCAATGACCATGCCGATCGTGGCCGACATCGTCGCGCGCATCGCCACCGGCACCTGCGCATAGCACAGCGCGATAATCGGGCCGAGGTGCAGGGTCATCATGAACTTGACCACCACGAAGCAGGCCAGCGCGACATAGGCATCGCTCGACAGCGCGAAACCCACTCCGAAGGGAAACGAGGCCAGCAGCCCCAGCCCCGCGAACCAGCCGTTGAAGCGCGGATCGGCCTTGCCATAGCGGTCACCCACCCAGCCGGCCACCAGGTTGCCGATCACCAGCCCCGCCGCCATGGCGCCGCCCAGCCACAGGCCGGTCTCGGCCTTGCCCATGCCGTGGACCCGCTGGAAGAACGAGGCGCCCCACAGGATGAAGGCAAAGCCGGTCAGCGGCACCATGCACAGCAGCAGCCCGACCCAGCGCAGCGAGACATTGCCGCCGATGATCCGCAGCACTTCGCCCAGCGGCACCTGCTTTGGCGGCTCTGCCACGGCCCCCTTGCCGCGGCGCGGTTCGGCGCTGAACACCAGCACGGCAAGCCCGATCAGGATGCCGGGCAGGCCAAGGATCAGGAACACCTCGCGCCACGAGAAGAAGTTGGACAGCCAACCGCCCAGCGCCAGCCCGCCGGAAATGCCCACCGCATTGGCCGCCAGCATGATCGAGATCACCCCGGTGCGCCGCTCCAGCGGAAAGATTTCGGTCAGCAGCGAGTTTGCGGCCGGGCCGGCCCCGGCCTCACCCGCCGCCAGGCCGACGCGGGCGAGCACCATCTGCCAGAAGCTGGCGGCCAGGCCAGACAGGGCGGTCGCCGCGCTCCAGACCATCACGCAGACCGCGATGATCTTGCGCCGGTCGCCGATATCGGCAAGCCGCGCGATCGGGAACGCGGCCAGGGTGTAGAACAGCGCGAAGGACATGCCGGTCAGCAGGCCCAGCTGGCCGTCGGTCAGGCCAAGCTCCTGCTTGATGTCGTCCTGGAACAGCGTGAAGATCTGCCGGTCAACATAGCTGAGGATCGCAACGACGATCATCAGGCCCAGCGTCAAGTTGCGGCGCGCCCGCGTAACAATGGCCATCGGCCTCTCTCCCCAAACAACCCAAAAACAACAGGGGGAAGAGCGGTTGCCCGCCCTTCCCCCATCAGTTTTTCCGGTCGCCCTTTGCGGGCGTTACCGATTGATCAGAACTTGGCCGTGACGGTCACGCCGTAGGTCGCCGGATCGTTCCAGGTGGCACCGACATAGTTGATGCCGCCCAGATAGAGCACGTAGCCGGTGCGGCGAACGTCGAACACGTTCTTGCCCCAGACCGCGATCTCGTAGTTCTCGTCCGGACCGAACGAGAGCGAGGCGCGGGCGTTGGTGAAGCCGCCGGCCTTGGTGGTGGTGGCATCCATCAGCACTGCGGCCTGGGCGGCAGTGAAGCCCTGCCCGCCCGGAGTCGTCGCCGGAGCGACATAGCGGGCCAGGGTGTTGCCATCCTGGGCCATGTCGTCGAGCCACGAATAGGACACGTTGAACTTGAACGTGCCGACGCCGACGTTCTGTTCGTAGTTCGCGCCCAGCACGAACTGCTTTTCGACGACGCTGACCAGGCGGGTGTCCTTCTTGTCGTTCGGCGTCAGGACGCCGCCGACCACCACGAAGCCGTCGTACTTGGTGTACTTGGGATCGATCAGCGAACCGTTGGCGAACAGGTCGAGACCCGGCGCAACGCGGACGTTCAGGTCAGCCTCGACGCCCCAGGTTTCCATGCTGGCGTTTTCCAGGATGGTCTGGCTGGTGCCGCCCACCGCAAGGATCACCGAACGCTGGGCATCGCTGACCTTGTTGTGGAAGCCGGCGATGTTGAAGCGCACGCGGCGGTCCATGAACTCGGTCTTGAGGCCGATTTCCTGCTCGTTGTTGATTTCCGGCTTGGCCGGGGTGGTGTCGTTCAGGGTCAGCGAGCGCAGCTGCTGGGCGCCCGCGCGGTAGCCCTTGCTGTGCTTGGCATAGACCATCACGTCGGGGGTGATCTGGTAGTCGAGCCCGAACGTGTAGCTCAGGTTGCTCCAGCTGTCCTCGCGGCCACGGGCGCAGTCAGCGGCCAGCAGGGCGGGGTTGGCGGGGGTGCACGAGGTCAGCGGGCCGCGGTTCGGCACGTTGCCGGACTGCTGGGTGATGCCCTTGCGGTCATGCGACCAGCGCAGACCGGCGGTGATGTTCAGCGCATCGGTCACGGCATAGCTGCCCTGGCCGTAGATGCCCCACGAGGTGTTGTCGACCGTGCCGAGGAACTGCGTCCAGGCCGGGCTGCCGAAGGTCGAGGTATGCGAACGGTCCGAACCGGTTTCGCGGAACCAGGTGGCCCCCAGCGCAAACTTGAGCCGGTCGTTCATGGCCTCGCCAGTGAACTGCAGTTCGCTGGAATACTGCTTGAGATCAACCGTGCTGGCAGTCAAGTGCAGCGGGATGCTGAACCCGTCGAGGTCGATCAGGTTGTCGGCCTTCACGCCGCGATAGCCGGTGATCCACTTCAGCTCGCCCGCGCCGGTGTCGTACTTGACCTTGGCCGTGTAGGTCTGGGTCTTGACGTCGTTGAACAGGGCCTGGCCCGTGCCCGGCGTCGCCGAGGCAGGCGCTGCGCCAACCAGATCGGGATTGCCCTTGAACTTCAGCAGTTCGGCGTCAGCCGCAGCCTGCAGCCCGGCCACCTGCGCCATCGCCGGGGCCGAAGTGCCGAACAGGAACGGGTTGAGAAACAGCGCCTGGCCCTGGCGCAGGTCGCCGTCCATCTTGCCGTGCCACCATTCGCCCGAAAGCTGGACGGTCATCTTGTCATAGGGCCGCCAGGTCAGCTTGACGCGGCCGTTGATCGCTTCGCGGCCGTTGTACTTGTAGCCGGTGTTGACGTCGCGCTTGTAGCCGTCGCGCTCGCCATAGCTCAGCGCGCCGCGGATCGCGAGGTTGTCGCCCACCGCCAGGTTGACCACGCCGGTCGCGTTCCATTCGTTGAAGCGGCCATAGGTCAGCTTCAGCGAACCCGAGGTTTCACCCAGCTTGGCATCGTTGGTGGTCAGCAGCAGCGCACCGGCCGAAGTGTTGCGACCGAACAGCGTTCCCTGCGGACCCTTGAGCGCCTGGACATTGGACATGTCCATCATTTCCGCATTGAGACCATAGGCGCGCGCGACGTACATTTCGTCGACATAGGTGCCGACCGACGGCTCAAGCGTAGCGAGCACATCGTTCTGGACCTGGCCGCGCATCGACAGGGCGATCGCGGTCGGGTTGTTGCTGCCCGCGCGGATGTTGAAGCCGGGCGTGAACTTGCCGAGGTCGCTGAACTCCTTGATCCCCTGGTTTTCCAGCGTCTCGCCTGTGAAGACGGTGATCGCGGTCGGGGTGTCCTGGATGTTGGCGGCGGTCTTGGTGACGCCGATGACGGTGATGATGTTGCTGTCCGTTTCATCCGCAGCCTGCGCGAAGGCGGTGCTCGACGAAATGGCGATGGCGGAAACGGCTGCGCCGGCCAGAATCCTCGAAACGAGGCGCGCTTGGGTGGTTTTCATGGTCAGGCTCTCCTCCCTGGAGCGATACATTGCCGCTCCGGACAGGCAGTTGTATAACTAGGTCTACCAAGACACACAAGAGCCGGATGATTTCCCCTACGGCTATGGCATTATGGCAACAGTCGGGCGAGCGCCGGCACGTCGGACAGCGCGCGCAGCACGTCGTTGAGATGCGTGCAGCCCAGCGTCGAGGGCAGCGTTTCCAGCACCGCGCTGCGGAATTCCGCCACGTTCCGGCCGATCATCCGCGTCGCCTTGACCGAGGCTCCGGGGCATTCGCGGAACGGCAGGATCATCGGCAATACCTGAAGCGCGACCAATGTGCCGCTTGCCTCCTCAACTTCGGCGAACAGCCGGTATTCGTGGATCGCCGTACGCCCGCCGTTGGGGTTGGAACCACTGTCCTGGAACGCGGCGTCAACCTTGATCAGGCCGTCCTCGCGCCACAGGTCGATCCGCCGCGCGCGGCGCTTCTGCGGCCCCTGCTGGAACGGCATGGGGTGCCAGCCGATCGCATCGTCCGGATTTTCCAGCGGCCCGACCTCGGCATAGGACTGGTCGACCGTATTGCCGGTCCCGTCCTCGTGCAGCGAGCTCGCCCCTTCGGCAAAGCCGGTGCAGACGTTGAGCATCCTGCCGCCCTTGCCGGCAGTGGAACGGGTACCCGCCTCGCGACTGCGGGCCATCCAGTCATCGCTCCACTGCGACCAGATCCACCCGGCGACCAGGCTGGCCCCGGCATAGTCGTCAAGCAGCTGGAACAGCGGCGTGCCCGCCAGGTCGCCCAGCTTGTCGGCCAGCGCCAGCCGGCTGGCCCCGCCCGCGCGCACCCCGACCATCTCCTGCAGGCGGGGATGATCGGTGGTGGCGTCGATCGACAGAATCTCGCGAATCGGGGAGGCCAGGATCCGGAAGCCCCCAGTGGCAAGCACGCTCGGCTCTCCGCCATCCTCGGGCGTCAGGAGATCACGGGCGCGGCCGATCATCTCCCACGGCTGGCCGAAGCCATCCGGCCAGTCGGAATCGATCGAGGTGGTGCGGCGGATCGAACCCGGCCGCCGCAGCGGCGACGGTCCCGCGCTCTGGCGGGCGAAGGGAAACTGCTGCGGCCGGTTCATGGTTCTGGTCCTTACTTGGGCGGCATGCGGATCGCGCCGTCGAGGCGGATGCACTGGCCGTTGAAATAGGTGTTGCGGGCAAGCTCCATCACCAGGCTGCCGAATTCGGCCGGATTGCCGAGGCGCTTGGGGAACGGCACCGAACCTTCGAGCCCGGCGAAGATCGCGGGGGCCTTGTCCTTCACCGCCAGCATTGGCGGAGTGGCGAAAGTGCCGGGCAGAATCGCGTTGACGCGGATGCCCAGGTCCATCAGGTCGCGCGCCATCGGCAGGACCATGGCGTTGACCGCGCCCTTGCCGCCGCCATAGGCGACCTGGCCGATCTGGCCGTCCTGCGAAGCGGCGGACGAGGTGAAAATGATGCAGCCGCGCTCGCCGTCTTCATTGAGCGGATCGGAATTGGCCATGCCCAGCGCCGCGATCGAGGCGATGCGGTAGGATGCGGTGAAGATCCCGTCGGCCGAACGCGCGATCATCTCGGTCGGGTTGCGCTTGTAGCCGCCGGTGGTCTTGTCATAGGACACGGTCTTGCCGCCGCCGGTGACGACCGCGCAGTGGACCACCACGCGCTCCTGCCCGTGGGCGGCGCGGGCCTTGGCAAAACCGGCCTCGACGCTTTCTTCCGACAGGATGTCGACCTTGCAGAACAGGCCGCCGATTTCAGCCGCGACGGCTTCGCCGGCTTCCTCGTTGACGTCGAAAATGGCGACCTTGGCGCCTGCGGCAGCGAGCGCCTGCGCGCTCGCCTTGCCGAGGCCCGAGGCACCGCCGGTAACCACGGCGGCAATGGTAGTGTCGATCTTCATCAGATGCTCCTCAAGAGTGTCATTGCAGGGTTTCAAGATTGCCGCCATCCACCACCAGCACCTGGCCGGTAATGAACCCGGCAAGGTCCGAACAGAGGAAAGCGGCGGCGTCGGCCATGTCCTGGGGCGTGCCCATGCGGCGGATCGGCCATTCGGCCACCCGTCCGGCAACGTGCTCGTCATAGGTCTCGCCATTGGCCTGGGCAATTTTCGTGAAGACGGTGCGGAACTGCTCGGTCGCGATCGCGCCGGTGCCCAGCGTGTTGACCGTGATGCCGAACGGCCCAAGCTCGGCCGAGAGCGTCTTCGACAGGGCGAGCGCGCCAACCCGGTAGGTGTTCTGCGCCGCGCGCGGCAGCTTGCGGTGGGGCTGCTTCACCGAATTGGTGCCGATGGTGAGGATCCGGCCCCAGCCGCGCTCCTTCATGGGCTGCCAGACCGCTTGTACCAGCCAGCGGAAGGCCATGACATTGTTGGTGTTGGCCGCCGCGAAAGTCTCGTCGTCGACTTCCAGGAAGGCGCCCTTGGGGCCGGAATCGACGTTGAAGATCACGATGTCGGGCGCGCTGCCGAACTTGTCGCGGCAGGCCTGCACGGCTTTCGCGACCCCCTCCTTCGACGTGCAATCGGCGGAAATCCCGGCGCAGTCCCCGCCGATCCCGGCCACCGCCGCGTCGATATTCGCCTGGGTCCGCGCGGCGATCATCACCTTGCAGCCTTCCGCGGCAAAACGCTGCGCGCAGCCGAGGCCGATGCCCTGCGATCCGCCAGTGACCAGCGCCACCTTGCCCGCGATACCAAGATCCATGGCCCTAGTGCTCCACCTGTGCCGTGAGGCGGTCCTGCAGGATATCCCCGCGCCCGCCATGTCCGGGTGCAAGCGAGGAGCCGCCATCCATCACCAGGCTCGCCCCGGTGACGTAACCGGCCTTGGGCGAGGCAAAGAACAGGCAGGCGTGGGCGATGTCGGCAGGCGTGCCCGCGCGGCCGACCGGGACGGTCTGGCCATAGGCGGCAAGACCATCCTCCCCCAGCACGCGCAGCGCATTGTCGCTGGCGACAAGGCCGGGCTGGATCGCGTTGACGGTGATCCCCTCGGCCACAACGTCCACCGCAGCGCCGCGCACGAAGGCGAGCAGCGCGGCCTTGGCCATGCCGTAAGCGGTCATGTTGGGCACCACAGTCGCCGTGCCGTTGACCGAGCCGATGGCGATGAACCGCCCGCCCCCGGGCGCCGCCGCCAGATGAGGCCGCGCGGCATCGAGCAGCCACCAGGCCGCCTTGGCGATGGACGCAAGACCGGATTCCAGCTTCTCGTCCGAGACATGGCCCAGCCCGCCGTGGGGAATGTCGGCGGCGCAGTGGACGATCACGTCCACCCCGCCGAACGCCGCGACCGTCGCCTCGACCAGCGCGCGGCAATCTTCATGACGGGTAACGTCGCAGCGGAAAGCCCGGGCCGCGCCGCCGATCGCAGCGGCAGCTGCCTCGGCGGGTTCGAGCGTGCGCGAACCAAGCATGACCTTGGCGCCAGCCGCCGCGAAAGCCTCGGCCACGCCCTTGCCCAGTCCGCGCCCGGCCCCGGTGACCAGCACCCGCGCTCCGCTGAAATCCTCGCTCATTGGCCTCTCCCTTGTTCTATTCACGCACCAGCAGCATTGCGCCGGCCAGCGGTCCGCCTGCAGTCGAGGTGGCGCAGACGCGGGGATCGCCCTTCACCTGCCGCTCGCCCGCCCGGCCCCACAGCTGGGTGCAGCCTTCCCATACCGCACCATAGGCATGAAGCCGCCCGCCCGAGAGCGCCCCGCCCCCCGTGTTGACCGGCAATTCGCCCTCCAGCGCGATGCGTGTGCCGCCCTCGATGAAGTCCTTCGCGCCGTAGCGTTCGCAGAAGCCGAAATTTTCCAGCCAGTTGAGCGTGTGGAAGCTGAACCCGTCATAGAGTTCGGCGATGTCGACATCCTTCGGCTTCAGATCGGTGCGCGACCACATCATTTCCGCGACCTTTGGCTGGGCCTGGGTATCGACCTCGGCCAGCTGGGTCCAGGAATTGCGGTACCGCATCGAGCTGCCCACCGCCTCGATCCGGATCGGCGGATTGCGGCAATCGCGCGCGGCATCGATGGCTGAAACAATGATCGCCGCCGATCCGTCGATCGGCACGTCGCAGTCATAGATCCGCAAGGGGCCGGCGATGCGCGGGCTGGCCATGTAATCGTCCAGCGTGATCGGATCGCGGTAGATCGCGTGGGGGTTCAGCCCCGCATTGCGGCGCTGGTTGATCGCAATCATCGCCTGCTGCTCGGGCCTGATCCCCGACTTGTGGGCATAGGCGTTGAAATAGAGCGACTGCTGCAAGGCCGCCGCGTGGACGTGATAGGGCGCGTACCAGGCAAAGCCGCCGCGCTGGCGCTCGCCCTCCTTCACCAGCGAATTGGCGAAGGCCAGCTTGCGCGCGCTTGCCTCATACATCGAGCGATAGATCAGCACGTGGCGGGCGAGACCCGCATTGATCGCGCCGATCGCGTTGAACACCGCGCCGTACTGCCCCGGCGATTCCCCGCCGTTGGAATACCAATTGAGCGTCAGCCGCAGCGCATCCTGCAATTGCCCGATCCAGACGGGAGAGAAGCCGCTGGCATTGCCATCACCGCCCGGCCAGGTGGCGATCCCGTCGATGTCGCTGCGCTTGAGGCCCGCATCGGCAATCGCATCGAGCGCGGCATCGACCGTGAGTTCAAGCGAGGACTTGGCCGATCCGCGCGACACTTCGGATATGCCGACGCCGGTGATCGCGCAGTTCTTTTCGCCGTACCGCATGATCAGCGCCCCGCCGGCTCGAACAGCGGCACCCACAGGTCTTCGCATTGCTCGAACAGCACCTTGACCGGCATCCCGAACGTCACCTCATCGGGATCGCAGTTCACCACGTTGCAGGGCAGCAGCACGTCCTCCTGCTCGGCCAGCGCGACCAGCGCGAGCACGTAGCGTTCGGGCAGGCGCGGCACCCATTGCTTGTAGTTGATGGTGAAGGTGTAGACGCTGCCGCGCCCCGAAACCGGCTGCGGCGCAACATCGCGGCTCTCGCATTCCGGGCAGAAACGGACCGGCGGGTGGACGTAATAGCCGCAGTCCCCGCAGCGGCAGATCAGCAGTTCGCCCTTTTCGCCGCCGGTCCAGTAGGCCGCGTTGTCGCGGTCCAACGCCGGGAGCGGCCGGGGCAAGCTGCCGCTCATGCCGCGAACAGCGCCTTGAGGCCGGGGGCCGAAGGCTTCATCGAGGGCGTGCGGGGGAAATCCTCCACCACCTTGAAATGGACCGGCACCTGATAGGCGATCAGCCGCTCCTTGAGGAACGCCTTCAGCTCTTCCACATCGGGCGTTTCCGCCCCATCACGCAGGATCAGCGCGGCGGCGGGCACTTCGCCCAGCCGCGCGTCCGCCACGCCGACCACCGCCGCCTCGCGCACGGCGGGGTGCTGGTGCAGCGCCTTGACCACGTCATCGGGGTGAACCTTGAAGCCGCCGCGGATGATCGCGTTGTCGGCCCGGCCCCGGATGAACAGGAAGCCATCGGCGTCGAGCACCGCACGGTCGGTGGTACGCAGCCACGCGTCCCCGGCCAGCGGATAGTTCGCGCCCAGCTGGTCGCCCTTGATCTCCAGCAGGCCTTCCTCGCCATGGGGGAGGACCGCGCCGCTCTCCGCATCGACCACGCGGGCCGCGACGTTCGACTGGACCCGCCCCACCGCGCCGCGCTTGGCGGTCCAGTTGGCCTTGAAATCATCGAGCGTCCACCCGGCGATGGCCCCGGCAAATTCGGTCGCGCCGTAATTGCCCAGGATCGGGATGCCGTACCTTTCCAGAAAGGCGTCGACCAGGTCGGGCGAGAGCGGTGCCGTGCCGGAAATCAGCGCCGACAGGCTGGACAGGTCCGCCGGATCGACATCGGCCTCCAGCAGCATCCGCACCGCCGATGGCACCGCGCCCGCCACCTTGGGCCGGTTGCGTCGGATCGCCTCGACCCAACCTTCGACGGTGAACTTCTCCAGCAGGCCGATCTTGCGCCCCGCCGCCAGCGCGCCGATGCAGCCATAGATCCCGCCGATGTGGGTCAACGGATTGTTGACCATGGTCACGCCCGAGCGCAGCTGCGGCTTCGCGCCATGTTCGCGGTTGCGCTCGTAACGGGCGAACCCGGCGAAGCTGGCGTCAAAGGCGGCCCGGGTCAGCGGCACGCGCTTGGGGCTGCCGGTCGTGCCGCTGGTCAGCATCTCGATCGCCACGCCGGGCGAGGTGGTGACACTGCCGCGAGGGCTTTCGAACCCGGGCAGCACCCGCACCCCTTCCAGCCGCGCGCCGATCGCCAGCACTGCGGTTCCGGCACTGGCAAAGGCATCCGCGATCCCGGGGCGGGCAATGTCGCTTTCGTCGGCGATGATCGCGGGGAGGCCAAGGCCGGTCACATCGGCAAACAGCTTGTCGTCCGGCAGGATCGGGTTGAGCGAGACCAGGCAGCGGTCGGTCGACAGCACGGCCAGAATCGCGGCGATGTGCCCTGGCCGGTTGCGCAGCATCACGCCGACGCGCGCCTCTGCCGGCAGGCCCATGGCATCGAGCGCCGATTCGATCGCGCGCACCACCCGCGCCAGATCGCCCCAGCTGTAGTCACGCCCTTCGAAGTCGATTTCCGCGCGATCCGGATCGATCGCCATGATCGCGCGCAGGTTTTCGGTTATGACCGCCATCAGATCGCAATGCCCCCCGCAGCTTCAATGACATTGCCGGTTACCCAGCGCGCTTCCTCGCGGCACAGCATCAGGACCGCGCCGGCGATATCGTCGGGCTGACCCATCCGGCCCATCGGCGTGGCCTTGGCCGTGCCTTCGTCAAAGCCCGGCCGTTCGCGCAGCCGGGCGATGAAATCGGTCGCCACGGCACCGGGCGCGATGAGGTTGCAGGTGATGCCGCGCCTGGCCACCTCTGCGGCAGTCGAGAAGGTCAGGCTCTGCAGCGCGCGCTTGCCCATCGCATAGCCCGCCGCGAAAGGCTGGGCGACCTTGCCCGAGATCGAGCCGATGTTCACCACCCGGCCATGATCGCGCAGGCGCGGCAGGGCGGCCTGGGTGACGAGATATGGCCCCCTGGCGTTGACCGCCATCATGCGGTCGAACAGTTCCTCGGAGCCGCTTTTCAGGCTGGCATCCTGCCCATCGCTGCCGATACCGGCGTTGTTGACCAGGATGTCGAGGTTCGGCGCCGCGCCGAACTCCGCATCGACCGCCGCGAACAGCGCTGCAACTCCGGCACTGTCCGAAACGTCGGCCCGAATGGCGATTGCCCGCCCTCCTGCCGAGTGTACCTCTTCGACCAGGGCCTGCGCCTCGGTGTCTGCGCCGCGATAGCAGAACACGACCTCCGCCCCCTCGGCCGCCAGCCGCCGCACGATGGCCGCGCCGATCCCCCGTGCGCCGCCAGTGACCAGCGCCGTCTTTCCTGCCAAGCATCCCATGCCGGCGATTGTGCCGACATATCTTACCTAGTGCAACATGTCTTTGACGGGTCGCGCGCGTTTGTCAGTCGATCAGCGACTGGAAGGCGGCGGCCAGCCAGCGGCGCGTTTCGGCGTCGATGTCACTGGTGAAGGTGCCCAGCGGATAGAGGTCGCGGTAGACTGTCACGCCGGATGCCAGCGCGGAAAAGCACGCCGCCTTGGCCGCGCCGCGCGGGCCGCCGTACCAGCGGGTCAGCGGTTCGATGAACACTTCCATCAGCAGGCGGTGAGTGATCGCCCGCGCGGTCGGATCGGCGCTGGCCAGCAGCATCATCGGCAGCGGGTTGCGCTGCCCCGGCACGGTGGCGGTGAGGATATTGACCACCTGCTCGCCAAAGGTTTCGCGCCGCAGGGTAGTGATGGTGCGCGCCGCCAGCAGATCGGCCAGGGCCGCTTCGTAGAGTTTTTCCTTCGATCCGAAATAGCGGCTGACCAGCGCCGGATTGGCCCCTGCCGCCGCCGTGATCTGACGCAGGCCGGTGTCGAGATAGCCGGTGCGCGAAAAGGCTTCCTGCGCGGCGGCAAGGATCGCGGCGCGGGTGCGCCGGGCGTCGCGCAAGGGTCTCTGGACAGCGGATTCAGCCATTGACAGGATATGTAAACCACCGTTTACTTAAGAGCAATAGCAACCCTGGGAGAGGAGCGCGATTCGATGGCGACAGCTGCGCCCGAACGCCGGCGTGAACCGGTCTACGAATTCGATTACATCAGCGATCCGGCAATCGTCGCCGACGTCCACGAAGCCTATTGGCAATTGAAGCAGAAGGCCCCGCCGGTGTTCTGGACATCGGCGCACGGTGGCCATTGGGTGGTTACCAGCGCCGACGCCGCGATCGAGGTGCTGCGCCATCCCGACCGCTTCTCCAGCCGGTTCCTGTCGATCCCGCCCAATGCGGCCCAGCCGCGCATGATCCCGGAATCGCTCGATCCGCCCGAGCACCGGCCCTATCGCCAGCTGCTGCGCCCCTATTTCGAAAGCAAGGCGATCGAGCCGCTGGAACCGCGCATCCGTGAGTGGGCGGAAAAGCTGATCGATAACGTCGCGGCCAAGGGCGAATGCGAATTCGTCGACGCGCTCGGCTCGCGCTTCCCGGTTTCGGTGTTCATGGAGCTGTTCGGCTTTCCGCTCGACCAGTTCGATTTCTTCCGCGCGACGGTGGTCGAATACTTCAACGCGCAGGTCTCGGTCGAACGCCGCATGGAACTGACCATGCAGATCCTCGGCACGCTGGGCGCGCTGCTGGAGGCGCGCCGGGCCGAGCCGCAGGACGATCTGGTTTCCAAGCTGATCGCCTCGGAATTCGAGGGCCGCCAGCTCGATCATGAAGAGCTGATGTCGATCTGCTTCCTGATGTTCCTGGCGGGCCTCGACACCGTGGTCAACGCGCTGAGCTTTGGCATGCGCCACCTCTCGCACGACGAAGCGCTGCGCAATCGCATGATCGAGGACCCGGCCGCGATCCCGGCCATCGTCGACGAACTGATGCGCCGCTACACTTTCGTGTCGACCCCGCGCTACATCACGCAGGACACCGAGATCGCCGGGACCAAGGTCTACCAGGGCGATTCCGTGCTGGTCCCGCTGCACATGGTGGGCTGGGACGAGAAGCTGACCGAATGCCCGGCAGAGGTCCGGCTCGATCGGCCGCACTGCCGCCACGCCGGGTTCGGATCGGGCATCCACACCTGCCTTGGCATCCATCTCGCGCGGCTGGAAATGACCGTGTTCTATGAAACCTGGGCCAAAAAGATCGGCCATTTCCGCCTGAGCCCGGACCAGCACATCGTCACGCGCGGCGGCTCGGTCCAGGCGATCGAAGCCCTTCACATCGAGTGGAATTCCTGAGGAGACATACCCCATGTCGGATATCCCTGTCGTTCACCTGCACATCGGCCATGAAAAGCGCACCACCGGGTCTGGCGGCACGCGCACCCACATCCACCCGGTAACCGGCGAGGCCCTGGCCGAAGTGCCGCTGGCCGGTCCCGCCGAAGTCGAAGAAGCCGTCGCCCGCGCCGAAGCCGCGCGCGAAGGCTGGCGCCGCACCTCGCCCGAGGCGCGCGGGGCGATCCTCTTCAAGCTGGCCGACCTGCTGATGGAAAACCAGAAGGAATTCGGGCGGATGGCCGCGCTCGATGGCGGCACGCCGCTGATGCAGGGCGAACGCGGGGTCGAAACCGCGGTCAGCTGGATGCGCTATTACGCCGGCTGGTGCGACAAGCTGACCGGCGACCTGATGAGCACGTTCGACACGCGCGGGGAGTTTTCCTATTCCGTGCCCGAACCGATCGGCACCATCGGGATCATCAACACCTGGAACGGCCCGCTGATCGGCATGGGGATGAAGGTTTCCCCGGCGCTGGCAGCCGGCAATTGCGTGATCCTCAAGCCCGCCGAAATCACCCCCTTCGCGCCCGAACTGTTCGCGCGCTGCTGCAAGGAAGCGGGCATCCCCGACGGCGTGATCTCGGTCCTGCCGGGCACGGGCGAGGCAGGCGACGCCATCGTGCGCCATCCGCGCGTGCGCAAGATCAGCTTCACCGGCGGGCCGATCACCGCGCGCAAGATCCTCACCGCCGCGGCGGAACAGATCAAGCCGAGCGTGATGGAACTGGGCGGCAAGAGCGCCAGCCTGGTCTTCCCGGACTGCGACCTGGACGCCGCAGCCGAACGCGCCGTATTCTGGACCATCGGCTGCCTGGCCGGCCAGGGCTGCGCCCTGCCCACCCGCCAGCTGGTCCACGCCGACATCTATGACGAATTCGTCGCAAAGATGGTCGAGATCGCCAAGCTGTTCAAGGTTGGCGATCCGATGGAACCCGGCGTGATGGTCGGCCCGGTGATCAGCGCCGCTGCCGTCGAACGCATCACCGGCATGTTCGACCGCGCCGCGGCGGACAACGCCTGCAAGTTCCTGATCGGAGGCAAGCGCGCAGGGGGCGACCTGGCCAAGGGCAACTTCATCGAACCGACCATCATGGTCGACGTCGACCCGGACCACGAAATCGCCCAGGTCGAAATCTTCGGACCCGCGGTCGCGATCCTCAAGTTCCACACCGAGGATGAAGCCGTCGCCATCGCCAACAACAGCGAATACGGGCTGTCCGCCTATATCCAGTCGAACGACATCCAGCGCGTCCACCGCCTGGCCGAGCGGCTGAACGCGGGCGGCGTCTATGTCAACGGCGGCTTCCAGATCAATTCGCACACCCCCTTCGGCGGGGTCGGCATTTCCGGCTTCGGCAAGGAAGGCGGCAAGGCCGGGATCGACGAATTCCTCCACTACAAGACCGTAACGATCGGGGTCGGCGCGCCGATCTTCCCCAAGTAAGGAGCCGCAGACATGGCTGACTTCACCAACAACGAGTTCCGCCTCGACGGCAAGGTGGCGATCGTCACCGGCGCCGGCGGGCGCGGCAATTCGATCGGACGCGCCTATGCGGTGGCCCTGGCGAACGCCGGCGCCAGCGTGGTCGTCGCCGACCTCAATGGCGACGGCGCGCAGAAGGTCGCGGACGAGATCACGGGCATGGGCCACAAGGCGACTGCCGTGCAGGTCGACATCACCGACACCGCCTCGGTCGAGGCGATGGCGGCTTCCGCCAAGGCGGCGTTCGGCGGGATCGACATCCTGGTCAACAATGCCGCGCTGATGGTCGAGATCGTCGACAAGCCGCTCGTCCAGACCGACCGGGCACGCTTCGACAAGGGCATGGCGGTCAACGTCTGGGGCGCGATCAATTGCGCCCAGGTCATTGCTCCGCACATGGCGGAACGCGGCGGCGGCGCGATCATCAACCAGGTCTCCGCCGGGGCCTTCCCGGCGCAGAGCTTCTACGGCGTGACCAAGATCGCGCTGCTGGGCGCGACGACCACGCTGGCCACCGAGCTTGGCAGCCAGAACATCCGCGTCAACGCCATCGGCCCGGGCATGACCAAGACCGACGCGGGTCTGGCCCTGACTCCGGAAGACAGCCCGCTGGTCCAGGCGATTTCCTCGCGCACCCCGATCCAGCTGCGCGACACGCCGGATGCGCTGTGCGGCGCGCTGCTGCTGCTGGTGTCGGACGCCGGGCGCTGGATGACGGGCCAGGTGCTCAACGTCGATGGCGGCTGGGTGATGCGGAACTGACCGGGATGACCACTCCATGCCCCTGCTGAACCTGGTGCACATCAACCTGCACGTCACCGACCTCGACAGCTCGATCGATTTCTACGAGCGGCTCGGGTTCACGGTGATGCACGACCTTGGCCGGAATGAACCCCGGCCGATGCAGGCGATCGAGGTCAGCCCGCTCAGCCAGCATGGCGGGGGCATGGTGCGCGGCGCGGTCATGTCACTGGGTGACGATCCGCGCTGCAGCACCAAGATCGAACTGATCCAGTACGTCGATCCCGCCCCCACGGCGCGCCCGTTCAAGCCGAACCACGAAGTGGGGGTGCACCGCATCGCGATCCGGGTGAAGGATATTCACAGCACGGTTGCCGATCTGCGCGCGAAGGGCATCGTGATCCCGAGCGGGCCCCACGAAGTCTACACGATGGGCGGAACCCAGCGCTATGTCCTGTTCCCTGATCCTGATGAGACCATGCTGGAACTGATCGAACTTTCCCGGGACTGAGCCAAGGCAACTTGCCGGCAATATCCCGAGAAGCAAAAGGGGCGGACCTGCACCGGCAGGTCCGCCCCTTTCCTTTGTGCTCAGACCTCAATCCTCGTCGAGCATGAAGTCCGCCTTGGCGGCCGCGCATTCCGGGCAGCACCAGTCGTCGGGAACGTCCTCCCACAGGGTGCCCGGCGCGATGCCTTCGTCGGGCCAGCCGAGCGCTTCGTCATAGACGGTGCCGCAATAGAAGCAGATGAAGCGGCGCTTTCCGGGCTCGCTCATTTGACGCTCTTGGGGTCCCAGACCAGTTCGAGCTGCGTCAGCGTCGCGACCGAACGGGCGCTGACGCGCGGGTTGCTCCCCGGCTTTACCTCGAAGTCCGGAATCCGCTTGAGCCATTCCTCAAGGAATATGCGCAGTTCGGTGCGGGCGAGGACCGAGCCGACGCAGCGGTGGACGCCGCCGCCGAAGGTGGAGTTCGCGCCCGGCTTCACGCGGGCGAAATCGACGGTCAGCGGATCGGCGAACTTGGTTTCGTCCAGCCCGTCCATCGGGGTCGGCACCATCACCATGTCGCCGGGCTGCATGGTC
>Ga0208564_1000503_pt1 | contig 35804 bp, 38 predicted proteins | sample AD_UKC073_MetaG_FD_184439 | JGI IMG/M metagenome (GOLD analysis project Ga0208564, IMG submission 184439) | Active sludge microbial communities of municipal wastewater-treating anaerobic digesters from USA - AD_UKC073_MetaG (SPAdes) (version 2) | ecosystem: Engineered > Bioreactor > Anaerobic >... | reverse complement strand
AGAGGCGGATTTTTTTCAGCCAGTGGGGGCTGTGCAGGTTTTTTGGCTGGGGGATGGCCAGGTAGACATTGTCACAAATACGCTTGCGCTCGTTGCCCTGGATAACCAGATCGAGGTTGAAGGCGACTTTTAACTCAACTATCAGGAGTTCTCCATCTTTAATGGCAGCCAGATCACAATCCCGGACTTCACTGCGGACGGAAAAGCCTTGCTTTATTAAATAATCTTTTACCGGCAGGTACAAGTCTGTTTCCCGAAGCATCAGCAACTGCTCCCCTGGCGGTTTGTAACCCGGTATTGCTGCTGGTATACTGTTGTTAATAATGCAAACATAGACACTCCCCCTGAAAAGACTATCCCACATTTATGCGGGAGGTGCAAGCATGGAACGCTGGTCTGGCAAGAGATACCATAGCTGGAGCTGGCATCTGCAGTCAGTCTTTGGCGAAAAGGTGGCGAAAATTTCTCTGGATGCCGGCTTCACCTGCCCCCATCGGAAGGAAAACTCCGGGGGCTGCATCTACTGCAGTCCCAGGGGCAGCGGCGATTTTGCCGGTGAGGCTGGAAAGACAATACCTGCTCAGTTTCAGGAGATGGCCGCAAAGGCCAGGGAAAAATGGCCGGAAGTGAGAAAGTTCATTGCTTATTTCCAGGCATACACCAATACACTGGCTCCGGTTTCCCAGCTGGAAAGCCTATACAATCAGGCCTTGGAGCAGGAGGGTGTGGTGGGCCTGTCCATTTCCACCCGGCCAGACTGCCTGCCCCGGCCGGTTCTGGATTTGCTGGCCCAATTCAATAAAAAGACCTGGCTGTGGGTGGAGCTGGGCCTGCAATCAAGCCACGACAGCACCCTAAGGCGAATTAACCGCAGCCATGATTACGCCAGCTTTGTTGAAGCAGTGGAAAATCTAAAGGAGCGGGGAATACGGACCTGCGCCCACATCATTCTGGGGCTTCCCGGGGAGACAGAGGAGATGATGCTGCAAACAGCCAGAGCTTTGGCGGCGCAGAACCTGGAAGGAATCAAAATCCACCTCCTCAATGTAATCAAAAACACCCCCTTGGCGGAGATGTGGAAGCGTGGTCAGGTGCCCCTTCCCGATATGGCCACCTATGCACGCTGGGTTGCAGATATTCTGGAGCTGTTGCCCCCGGAAATGGTAATTCACAGGCTTACGGGGGATTCCCCCGCCCCCCTGCTGCTGGCCCCTGCCTGGAGTCTGCGCAAATGGGAAGTGCTCATGGCCATCGAAGGGGAGCTGAAAAGGCGCGAAACCTGGCAGGGGAAAAAGTACCTGCCCTGAGCATAATACATATGGCGAAGGAGTGATCTCTTTGAAGATACTCATCAACAGCAAGATTAGCCAGGAACATGTGGAGAAGATTATATCCGGTTTTCCCGCAGTAGAAGTAGTACAAACAGAAAATCCCCAGGAGGCGGAAAAATTTGTCCGGGATGCCGATGTGCTTATCACCTGGTGGAGCAATTTTCAGGTTGCTTTCCTGGACAGCCCCAGGTTGCGCTGGGTCCATGCCCTTAGCGCCGGGGTTGACGGATTTTTGCTGCCCTCGATTCTTGAGGGCAAGGTGTTGCTTACTAATTCCAGGGGAATCCACGGCATCCCCATTTCGGAACATGTCTTTGCCCTCATGCTGGCCTTCAGCCGGGGACTCAACCATTTCGCAAGGCATCAGGAGCAAAGAAAGTGGCAGCGGGTCACCTTAACTGAACTCAGGGGGAAGACCCTAGGAATTGTCGGCATGGGCAGCATTGGCAGCGAAATAGCCCGCCTGGGGGCAGCCTTTGGCATGAGGGTGATGGCTGTCAAACGCTCCCCCGGCCCCGCCCCGGAGGGCGTTAACAGGGTGGTGGGCACAGAGGGCATGGAAATGGTGCTCAAAGAAAGCGACTACCTGGTGCTGGCGGTTCCTTTGACCCCTGAGACCAGGGGCATGATCGGGGCAGCGCAGCTGGAGCAGATGAAGCCCACTGCCGTTCTCATCAATATTGCCCGGGGGGAGGTTGTCCAGGAGGAGCAATTGGTGGCGGCCCTGCAGCAAGGAGTTATTGCCGGTGCTGGTCTGGACGTCTTTGAGACCGAGCCCTTGCCCGCGGATTCACCCCTTTGGCAGCTGGAAAACTGCATCATTACCCCCCATTGCGCCGCACTGTCTCCCCAGTACATGACCAGGGCCATCGATTTGTTCTGCCGCAATTTAGATGCATTTCTGCAAGGGGAGCCAATGCCTACATTAGTGGACCCTGGCCGCGGGTACTGAGGTATGCCATGAAAAAGGGAATTGTCGTTGCCGGGAGCATCAATATCGATATGGTTTTCAGCCTCCCCCGCCTGCCGCTGCAGGGAGAGACTGTCAGCGGCGGTTCCTTTGCGGCCCATCCCGGAGGGAAGGGGGCCAATCAGGCTGTGGCTGCAGCCAGGCTTGGCGCACCCACTGTTTTCCTGGGTTGTGTCGGGGAGGACAGTTGGGGGGATTTCCTCCTGGCGGGCTTGCAGCAGGCAGGAGTTGACTGCTCGTATGTGACCAAAGTCCCTGGCCCCAGCGGCTGTGCCGGCATTTACGTTGCTGCCGGGGGAGAAAATATGATTGCTGTAGCTACCGGCGCAAATAGCCACACTACTCCGGAAAAAGTGATAAGGGCCCGGGAGGTTTTTTCCACAGCCAGGGTGCTCATGACCCAGCTGGAGATCCCCGTGGAGACTGTGGCTGCAGCCTTGGAACTGGCGAAAAGTGCGGGTTTAATTAGCATTCTCGACCCGGCTCCGGTCAAGGCATTGACTCCTGAAATGTTGTCCCTTGTAGATTATATTACTCCCAACGCTCTGGAAGCTTCAGAGCTTACCGGCATTGATGTCCATTGTTGGAACACCGCTGACCAGGCAGCCCGCAAGTTGCGGAGCATGGGGCCAGAGACGGTTATCATTACCATGGGCAAGCAAGGAGCATTCTTCAGCGGTCCCCAGGGGCATGTGCGCATCCTCGCCCCCAGGGTGGTGGCAGTGGATTCCACTGCTGCCGGCGACGCTTTTAACGCCGCCCTGGCTGTGGCATTGGCCCAGGGCACTGAGCCTGATATCGCCGCAGACATAGCGGCTGCGGCGGGTGCTCTGGCCGTATCCAGGGCTGGTGCGCAGCCTTCTTTGCCCACCCTTGAAGAACTGGCCCAGGTGGTGAAACTGCCATGGTAAAAAAAATTATACTTGATACCGACCCCGGCATTGATGACGCCCTTGCCCTCATTGCCGCTGTCCGTTGCAAGGATGTCGATGTCCTGGGTGTAAGCGTGGTGGCTGGCAACCTGCCCCTGGACACAGTAACAAAAAACACCAGCGCAATCCTGGCGGCTTTGAACAGCCCTGCACGGGTCTATCCCGGGGCCAGCGGTCCCCTTTACGGCAAGTTGCAGGATGCTTCCGACATCCACGGCCCTGGCGGACTGGGGGGGTGGAGGCCCCCACCGGATGCAAGCCGCATTGACAGTTGCCACGGCGCCGAATTTATTGCCAGGACTGCTGCCGCTTTTCCCGGCGAGGTAACCCTTGTGACTTTGGGACCATTGACGAATCTGGCCCTGGCTGCAGAACATTTTCCCGGTGATGTAGAGAAATTAGCGGCGGTAGTTGCTATGGGTGGGGCCCTTGGGGTCCCGGGGAACGTAACGGCGGTGGCAGAATTTAATTTTTGGGCAGACGCCGATGCTGCGGCGGTGGTCCTTGACTCCGGTTTTAGTCTGTTCCTGGTGGGCCTCAATGTTACCCGGAACATGGTGCTGGCACAGGAAGACATGCTGGCTTTAACCCGGGGGGATGCTGTTGCCCAAGGGGCTGCCCGCATGATTGAATTTATTGTCGCCAATGAGGGAGAGTATCCTTTCCACGATCCCCTGGCCTTAACTGCAGCCCTGAAGCCAGAGTTTTTTACTTGGGATACAATGCAGGTAAATGTTGAAACCCGGGGAACCCTGTGCCGTGGCCAAATCATCCCCTGCAAAGACGGAGAACGGGGGGCAGCCATCAAAATAGCCACTGGGGCGGATTACCGCCGCTGCAGGGATTTTCTCCTTGACCTGTGGCTGGGGGGAGTATGATTGCCCCTTTGCAGGCATATACTGTACATGGCTTAGGTCCATGTACAGGAGTGATGAGTTGAAAAAGTTCCTGCTTGCCCTGATATTAGTGCTGGTTTTCTCCGGTTGCGGCAGTCCCGAGGTCTGGCGCTGCTACGGGGGGGATGGCAGCCGCAGTCTCTGCGCCCGCAGGCCAGGTCCTGACCGCCCCCGGCTGGCTTGGGTTGCCGACCTGGAGGGAGCCAATCCCGGTGCCCCGGCGGTAGACAGCCACCATATATATGTTCCTCACTCCGGGGGCAGTGTGACAAAACTCAGCCTCAGCGGAGAAGTGGAGTGGCGGTTTGACAGTTGGGTCAGTCAGGGAGGGGACCTACCTCCCCATTTGTCGCTGCTGCCGGAGGGCAGAGTCCTGGTCAGCTGCCAGGGGGCTCAGGAAGAGACGTTTTTGCTGAACCGGGATGGCGCAATTATTATGGGGCCGTCCTGGCTGCCCTGGACTGCAGCGACGAGCCCTGGGACCAACAGCCAGGGGTATTTAGTGGTCTGCCATCAGTATATTCACGATGGTGCTGTGGCCTTATGCATTTACGGTACCAAGGGGGGAGAGGTCCTGTGGCGCTGGGATTTTGCCGAAGAGGAGCATTCTTTTTTTGGCAGCAACCCTGTCGTCCTGGAAGATGGCAGAGCCTATGTATTTATTGAAACCACCAAAGACTACAATCTGCTTCTGGCCCTGGACGCCGCCGGCGGCTGCCTCTGGCAGCAGGAATTCCCCGCCGCGGAGACCAGGGGGGTAGGCAAGGCTATAGGGGCCAGCGAAAAGGGCATTATAGTCTTTGGCACTCCAAGGGTTGAGGACATCAGCCGGGTGTACAGCCCCGGCAGCGTCTATGCCGTAGGTGCTGACGGCGAAATTTTGTGGGAAGCCCAGGCTGGCGGACGGGTGGAACAGTTATTTATAGCTCCTGGTTTGGTTGTGGCCAATGTATTGCGCTCAAAGCTTCTGGCCCTGGATTTTGAAGGCAGGGAGTTGTGGCAGTATTCCCTGGCCGGATGGGAGAGCAATGGCGTTATGGACAGCCGCGGGCGGATTTACCTGGCAGGAGTTTGCGAAGGTACTGTCTGTCTGCGGGCAGTGAGTTCCAAGGGAAGGGATCTCTGGCAATTGGACACTAAGCAGCCGGCTCAGGCTGTCTCTTGTCTTGCCCTGGCCAACGGCAGCATCTACCTGGCCACCGATAATGGAAAGCTCCTGGCTGTCACAGATTAGATTAGGGTATTAATGCCGGCGCAGCCGGCATTTTTTTAGTACGGGCACAGTAACCGGGGTAGACTGGAATTCTCCATTGTGACATAATATACTCGAAAATACTCAGGGAGGTATAACGTAATGACAGGGAAAAAGATGCCCCCGCCCTGGCGCATCAAGATGGTCGAGATGATTAAGATGAACACCAGGGAAGAGCGCGAACTACTCTTGGAGCAGGCAGGGTATAATTTATTTAACTTACCTTCTAAAGAGGTTTACATTGACCTTCTGACCGACAGCGGCACCGCTGCCATGAGTGATCTGCAGTGGGCAGGGCTGATGCGGGGTGATGAGGCCTATGCCGGCAGCCGCAGCTATTTTCATTTGCAAAGCACTGTTGAAGAGCTGATGGGCTTTAAATATGTCGTTCCCACCCATCAAGGCCGCGGAGCAGAAAATATTCTCTTTCACCACCTGATAAAACCCGGTCAATATGTCCTGGGCAACATGCATTTTGACACCACCAAAGCACATATTGAGTTTAACAAGGGGCGTGCAGTTAACTTAGCTGCAGAAATCGCCAATGATACCCAGGCCTACCACCCATTTAAGGGGAATTTTGATTTGCAGGCCTTAGAGCAGTTTATTGAAGAAAAAGGACCCGGGAACATCGCCTTTATTCTCGTTACAATTACCTGCAACAGCGCCGGCGGCCAGCCGGTATCCATGGCCAACATGCGCGGGGTGCGGGAAATAGCCCGCCGCCATGGCCTGCAGGTCTTTTATGACGCCGCTCGTTTCGCGGAAAATGCCTGGTTTATTAAGCAGCGGGAGAAAGAATATGCCAGCGCGCCGATAACAGAGATTGTCCGGGAAATGTTCAGCTATGCCGATGGCTGCACCATGAGCGCCAAGAAGGATGCCATAGTCAACATCGGCGGTTTTGTAGGCCTCAGGGATGAAGCCCAGTACAAAGCGGTCTCCCGTTTAGGGGTCATCTTTGAGGGATTCCCCACCTACGGCGGCTTGGCGGGCCGTGATATGGAAGCAATTGCCCTCGGTCTCAAGGAGGCTGTCCAGGAGGACTATCTTGCATATCGCGTCGGCCAGGTGGAATACCTGGGCTCCCTGCTGCGGGATGCAGGCATCCCCATTGTCGAACCTGTGGGGGGACACGCTGTCTTTGTTGATGCCCGCAAGTTCTTGCCCCATATCCCCAAGGAGCAGTTCCCCGCTCAGGCACTGTGCATTGAACTCTATCGGGAAGGCGGCGTCAGGGCCGTTGAAGTTGGAGGAGTGCTGGCGGGAAGAGATCCGGAAACCGGCGAGAATATCTTCCCGGAACTGGACCTCTTGCGCCTGACAATCCCCCGCAGGGTCTATACCAATGAACATATGGACGCCATTGCCGATGCCCTTATTAAGGTCAAGGAACGGGCGGCATCTGTCCGCGGCGTGGCCTTCGTAGATGAACCTCCGATTTTGCGGCACTTTACCGCCACTTTCAAGATAGTCCAGTAAGGTTGAAAGGAGACAAAACATGGCTAAGGTTATCGTTAGCACAGAAAATGCCCCTGCTGCCATTGGCCCCTATTCTCAGGCTGTGCAGGTGGGGAACTTACTCTTTACTTCGGGGCAGATTCCCTTTGTCCCCAGTACCGGCGAATTGGTATCCAAGGACATCCGGGAACAGACAAAGCAGTGCCTGGAGAACATCAACGGAATCCTGGAGGAAGCGGGAACAGGCCTGGAAAACTGCATTAAGTGCACAATTTTCATTAAGGACATGAATCAGTTCGGGCAAATCAATGAGGTGTACAGCTCTTATTTCCCCGAAAACCCTCCTGCCCGGTCTTGCGTGGAGGTGGCCCGCTTACCCAAGGATGTAGACATCGAAATTGAGGCTATTGCTTTAATTCCCTAAGGGTTAAAATATATTATGCATAAGATGCCGGTCCGTAAGCGGCCGGCATCTTATGCGCAGCATTAAATTCCCTTGTCTAAGCAATACTTTACAGGGGTACAATGTAAATGGGAGGAATTCATCTGTGCAGCAATACTACCTACCTGTAGCAAATTTCGTCCGGGAATATATGGAGACCACCGAAGGTCCTGAAGCGGGGCACAGGCGCACTGCCAGCTTCCGCTGGCGCCATACTCTGCGGGTACTGTCAACTGCCAGGGAAATAGGCCTGGCAGAAGGGGCCAATATGGAGGTCTTGGAGATCGCAGCCCTGCTTCACGACGTAGCAAAATTAGATCCCCGCGCTGATGAAATCCATCATGCCGTCCTCGGCAGCCAGGTAGCAGAAGATTTTTTGCGCAAACTCGGTATCCCCGAACAGCCCTTGCAGATGATAATTGAGGCAATACGATATCACTCTTTGGATACCCATCAGGATGACTTGGGTCTTGAAACCCTGGTCTTGAAAGATGCCGACCGCCTGGATGAGGTGGGGGCTTTAGGCATTCTCTCTGTGGGGATTTATGCCGGCAGGGTGGGCATGGACTATCGGGGTGCCTTCCGCCAGGGCATAAAAGAACTCAGCAATCTGGAGAATCTCACCTTTTACACAAAAACCGGCAAGCAAATCTTTAAGGAGAGGCTTAAGCTCACTCAGGACTTCTGGCGACATGCGGAAATTGAGCTGGCGGGTGAAAATCTCGCCAGCTATGCCGATGTGTAAGAATATTGTACCCCTGGGGGGACATAATACAGGGCAGCGGCAAGCGGAAGCCGAGCACACGGCAGGCTGAAAAAGGCTACTTAAGTCACAGCTGGGAGGAAAGTTCCGCCTGCCGCTGGCCAAAAAGTGGCTGCATAATAGAGCATTTAATCTGGGTACTATAATAATGCGGCAGACAAAGCGCTCTTACTACAGGGCAGGCTGAAAAAGGCTTATTTTTGCCACAGCTGAACGGAAAGCTTTGTCTGCCGCTATTTTTGGTTTAGGGAAAGGGGTTGTGATATAATGAGAATAATTCTTAAGGAGGAGGCAGGTCATGGCAATTTATAGAGTTGTACCTGACATATGGTCAGTTGGTGCTGTTGACTGGGATATTCGTTCTTTCCATGGGCCCTCTTATTCGACGCACAGGGGAACTACATATAATGCATACATTATCAAGGATGACAAGACCGCCCTGGTGGATACCGTCCATCTCCCCTTCGCGGCGGAACTGATTGCCAACCTTAAACAAATTGATGGTTTGACCGCTATAGACTACGTCATTGTCAACCACATTGAACCGGACCACTCCGGGGCCCTTCCGGAAATCATGAATATATATCCCCAGGCAACTGTGGTGTGCACTGCCAAGGCCCGGGAAGGGCTGGTGCGTTACTTTGATACCGACGGGTGGACCTGGAAGATTGTGAAAACCGGTGACAGTCTCGAGTTGGGTCACCATACCCTGCGGTTTATTGAAACACCTATGATGCATTGGCCCGACAACATGATTACCTATATCCCTCAAAAACAACTGCTGCTGTCCAATGATGCCTTTGGCCAGCATTTGGCCTGGTCCCATCCCTTTGATGATCAAAACCCCATGGAAGATATCATGGCGGAAGCCCAAAAGTATTATGCCAATATCCTCACTCCTTTCAGCAAGATTGTGGCCAACAAGCTCAAAGACATCCTGGCCATGAATCTGGACATAAAAATCATTGCCCCCTCCCATGGCATCATCTGGCGCTCCCATCCCGAGAAAATCCTTGAGGCGTATAGTCGCTGGGCAAATGCAGAGGCTGACCCCAAAGCCCTGGTTGTTTACGACACCATGTGGGGAAGCACCGAAAAAATGACCCGCGCTATCTTAGAGGGCATTGCCCGGGCAGGAGTATCTGCTGTCCTGTTTAAGGCCTCTGCCAGTGATTCCAACGATATTATGGCCCAACTCCTGGAGGCCAAGGCTATTGTTGTAGGATCTTCCACCATCAACAATGATATGCTGGTGCCGGTGGCGGCCTTTTTAGAAGAAGTAAAAGGCCTGAAACCTGCCGGCAAGCTGGGGGCAGCCTTCGGTTCTTACGGCTGGCGGGGCGGCGCAGTGGAAAGTATCGAAAAACAGCTGGCCGAAGGCAAAGTTGAGTTAGCCCTGGATTCCCTCAAAGTCCAGTGGGCTCCCGATGAAGAGTTCCTGGGAAAATGCCGGGATTGGGGCTTTGCTCTGGGAACAAAGATTAAAGGTTAATGGCCCTTTCAGGGCCATTTTTGCTATAATGCTGTACAAGGAGGTAGGGAAATGTCAATGTTATTAGCGTGGTCTGCCATTTTGGTCATAGTTGTCTTTGTCCTTATTCTGGGTGTCTTCCTCTTTTTAATTTTCCGGTCCAGCGGCCAGTCGTCAAAAAACCGCAAGCAGCCTGTTTACAGCGACCCCGTGCTGGTGAAGGATAAGCGCACTCATGTATGGGGAGGGGGCAACACCAGCAGCGCCAATACCAGCTACTATATTACTTTTGAATTTGAAAACGGCGAACGTCAGGAATTCATGGTCTCGGGCAAGGTTTACGGGGAAGTTGCCCCGGGGGATACTGGCACCCTTACCTGGCAGGGCACCAGATTCCACGATTTCCAACGGGCGCGTCTATAATCAGGGTGGAGGGAATATAATTTGAACAAGTTGCTGTTTATAGTCACCGGGCCTTCCGGGGCAGGCAAAAACACCGTAATGACCCATATTTACAAGAGATTTCCCCAAATAAAAAAGGTAGTTACGTACACTACCAGGGCACCGCGTCCCCACGAGCGCGAGGGGGTTGATTATCGGTTTGTCGGGGAGGAGGATTTCTTTGCCAAAGTGAAAAGCGGCGAGATTCTTGAGTACGAGCAAGTATACAATGATTATTATTACGGTTCTCCTTCCGATCTCTTCTCTGATGGCAACATCAAGATTATGGAGATGGATTGGAAGGGCCATCGCACATACCGTCGCGTGTACAAGGACATAAGAATCGCCTCATTTTTCCTGGTCCCCCCGTCCCTGGAAGAGATTAAGAAGAGAATTCTCGGCCGCTCGCGGGTGGACAATTTGCCTTCCCGCCTAGCCAATGCCCTGGAGCAGTTAGAACATGCCAATGATTACACCTATATTATTGTCAACGACTGTAAAGACCGTGCCCTAAAGGAGGTCGAAGCCCTGGTCCGGGCAGAACTCATCAGTCACCAGCGCAATGCAAATTTAGCCCACGCCAATAAGATAATCAGTGCGTATAAAAATACTTGCCAACAAAAGGAAAACAGGGACTGAGTGGCGAATACTGGAAGAGGAAGAACTCACATCTCCCTGCAAGGCCGGACAGGCCAAGTATATCAAATGAGGAGGAGCAAGTGTTGAGAAGCCAGAAAATACTTGATATTACTAATCAGTATTCCGCCCCCAATTATTTGCCCTTGCCCATTGTCATTGCCAAGGCGGAGGGAGTATGGGTTACCGACCCTGAAGGCAATAAGTACATGGATATGCTCAGTTCATACTCCGCCCTTAATCAGGGCCACCGCCATCCGAAAATCATTCAGGCAGTCAAAGACCAGCTGGACAGGGTTACCCTTACTTCCCGGGCCTTCCACAATGACCAGTTAGGGCCTTTCTGCAAGAAGGTTGCGGAGCTGACCGGCAAAGAAAAGGTGCTCATCATGAACACCGGCGCCGAAGCAGTTGAAACCGCCATCAAGGGGGCACGCCGCTGGGCCTATGATATCAAAGCCGTTCCCGATGACAAGGCAGAGATCATCGTCTGCGAGGGCAACTTCCATGGCCGCACTACTACAGTTATTTCATTTTCCTCGACTCCGGATTACTACCGGGGATTTGGCCCGCTCACCCCGGGATTCAAAATTATCCCCTATGGGGATATCGAAGCATTAAAGGCCGCCATTACTCCTAATACCGCTGCTTTCCTGGTGGAGCCCATTCAAGGGGAGGCCGGGGTTGTTGTGCCTCCTGAAGGGTACCTCCGTCAAGCTGCAGAAATCTGCAGGGAACACAATGTCCTGCTCATGGCAGACGAAATCCAGACGGGCTTCGGCCGCACCGGCAAACTCTTCTGCTGCATGTGGGAAGATGTAGACCCCGATGTATACATTATGGGCAAGGCTATGGGTGGTGGGGTTATACCCGTTTCCGCAGTGGCTGCCAGCAGTGAATTTATGGACTTATTCAATCCCGGTTCCCACGGTTCTACCTTTGGCGGCAACCCCCTGGGCTGTGCCTGCGCCCTCGCTGCCATGGAAGTAATTCAAGAGGAAAAACTCGTGGAGCGCTCCCTGGAGCTGGGGGCCTATCTCATGGCGGAGCTGAAAAAGATTGACAATCCCCGGATAATAGAGGTCAGGGGAAAAGGATTGTTCATTGGGGTTGTCCTGGACTGCAAAGCGCGTCCATATTGTGAACGCCTTAAGGAGGAAGGCATCCTGTGCAAGGAGACCCATGAGAATGTCATTCGCTTTGCGCCGCCCCTGGTTATCAGCAAAGAAGAAATCGACTGGGCCCTGAAAAGGGTGCGCAGGGTCCTGGGCTAAGGAAAAGGGAAGCCGGATCAAATCCGGCCTCCCTGTTTTTTGGCAAAAGAAAGGAGATTTTTATGGGAAAAGTCTATGTTACCCGGGAATTGCCTGCCGGAGGCCTGGACTGCCTGGCAGAGCATCAGGTGGATGTCAATCCCGAAGATCGCCCCCTGTCCAGAGAAGAATTAATGGCGAAAGTGAAAGAATATGATGCAGTAATATCCCTGCTCAGCGACAAAATCGACGCCGAAATCATTCATGCCGCTGCGGGGAAGGTCAAAATTTTCGCCAACTACGCCGTGGGCTATGATAATATTGACATCACTGCAGCGGCAAAAGTCGGCATTTGGGTTACCAACACTCCAGGAGTGCTTACAGAAGCAACGGCGGATATTGCCTGGGCTTTGCTGCTGGCTGCTTCCCGCCACGTTGTAGCCGCAGATAAATTTACCCGCGCTGGAAAGTTTAAAGGCTGGCATCCCACTCTGTTCTTAGGCGGAGACTTCTGGGGGGCAACCCTGGGCATTGTGGGTGCAGGGCGAATAGGCCAGGCCACTGCCCGCAGGGCTAAGGGGTTTGGTATGAAAGTAATCTACTATAACCGCAGCCCCCGCCCCGAATTTGAGAGCCAGGAAGGGGCGCGCCGGGCAGACCTCAAGTCGCTGCTGGCCACCAGCGATTATGTATCCCTCCACCTGCCCCTAACCCCTGACACCCGTGGACTTTTGGATGCAAAACATCTTGAGTTGCTGAAGCCTACTGCCGTGCTGGTAAATACATCCCGAGGACCCGTTGTCGATGAGGCTTGTTTGGCCAGCATGCTTGCCAGGGGCCGCCTTGCCGCTGCCGGCTTCGATGTATATGCCGAGGAACCAAGGATACACCCAAATTTATTGGCTTTGGACAATGTAGTGTTGTTGCCTCATATTGGCAGTGCCTCCCGCCAGACGAGGCTGAAGATGGCGGAAATGGCTGCTGCCAATGTTCGCGAAGTGCTGGCAGGGAGGGAGCCCTTCAATCCGGTTAAGGGTATTTAATTGACAACCCCGGTGGATGAGCATAACATGGTTAGTAGGTGCAGTCTTTTGCGCAAATTTGATTGGGAGGGGGGGGAGAAAATGCGAGAAGGCAGAACCATGTGGCTTATTGACGCCGCCTATCTTTTTAATGCCCAGGAGTCAGTGGGTGCCGATTACAATTTTGATTATCTCAAATTGCGACTGTGGCTGGAGCAATTCGGGCCAATTGATGACGCTTGGTATCTTAATAGTACTCAAAATCCGCCGTCGGAGGATCAAAGTGGTTTCCATGTATGGCTGCAGACGCCCGTTCCGATTGGTCCAGGTTTAAATGTCAACTTATATAAACTTAAACAAAGAGATTTTGAGTGCCCTCACTGCGCACGGAAATTTACTTTGCAGATGCAAAAAGGGGTCGACGTAGGCTTAGCGACCCTGATTGTGCGGAGGGCCGATCAAGACCAGTATGATAATCTAATTCTATCTTCAGGAGATGGCGACCTGAAGGACGCTCTTTATCATGCGGGCAAAGTGTGCCGCAAGCGCATAGAGCTGTGCGTGTTTCGCTGGGGGATATCCCCCGACCTGTTAAATTTGGCAGATAAGGTATTTTGGATTGACGATTTTGCTTCTCAGGTTGCAAAATAAGATGGGGCTGTCGGAGACAGCCCCATTTTCTTATGTGTTTATAACAATCGCAGCGGCCTTTCGCAGCCGATCCATAATCGTCCGCCCTATACCCTTTTCCGGCAGGCCTTCGATGATGATGACGTCCAGGCCTAAAGCATCCCCCTGGCGCAGTAGATGGTATATGCGGGATGCCGCGACGCTGACATCCCTCCCCATGTCGAGGAAATGTATGTCGGGGCGGCGGGATTCGGTAAAGGCCATGAGGGCGGCTTTCATGCCCTGTGCCTTGCAGGCATCTATCTGTCGGTTGATTTCTGCTTTCGCCCTGTCTCCTGTAACCAGCACAACGCGAGCAACAGGTGAATAGTGTCCGTACTGGGCTCCCGGTGCCGGCGGTGCGCCTTCAAGGGTATCCTTTACAGCCACCAGGGAGGATAATTCCTCGTAGGTAACGCCGCCAGGGCGGAGAATGCGAAAGGGAGAGACAGTGCAATCTAAAACGGTGGATTCAATGCCGCCCCCGGTGGGACCTGCATCAATAATGGCGGCAATCTTGCCGGACATGTCTTCCAGAACGTGTTGAGCACTGGTGGGACTGGGTCTGCCGGAAATATTTGCGCTGGGAGCGGCGATGGGCAGGCCTGCAGCTTGCAATAAACTTATGGCGACGGGATGACTGGGAAAGCGCAGGGCAACGGTATTCAGCCCCCCGGTGACGATGTCCGGGACAGCTGGTTGTTTCGGAAGGACGAGGGTCAGGGGGCCAGGCCAGAAAGTGTCCATTAAGACCTCGGCCTGGGGCGGCCAGCCGGTAACCAAATCCGCCAACTGGAGGCGGCTGTGGCAGTGAATTATCAGGGGGTTGTCCGCTGGCCTCCCTTTAGCGCGAAAAATCTTGGCAACGGCCTTCTCGTCCAGGGCATTTGCTCCCAGCCCGTATACCGTCTCGGTGGGGAATGCCACACATTCCCCCTGCCGGAGGAGGGTGGCAGCAATATCAATCTGTGAAGGATTGAGCACCTGAGTGAGCAATATATCACCGCCTATGATTAGTAACAGGTTTCAGCGTCAACAATAATTGGCTCACCGGGTCCTGTTTCAGGCTTGGGTTCCTCATCCTCAACAGCCTGGGGCCGAGTCTTGAATGTGTAGTACAGGCCTGCGAAGAGCATTCCTCCCCCCACCAGCAACATGAGGACAAAGCCAGCAAAGGGCAAGTCCTCTGGAATACTCAGCAGAGTGCTGGTGGTATTCCAGCCCAGGTGAATGAGAATAGGCGCCCAAATGGAGCGGTAGCGCAGGAACACCATGCCCATCACTATGCCTGCCGGGAAGGTATAGATAAATTGAAACCAGTTTAAGTGGAGTGCGCCAAAAATCAGGCCCTGCAGGATAACGGCTATCCACAGCCTTGAGCTGTTTTGGAGTTCTTTGAAGATAAGCCCCCGGAAGAAAAATTCTTCGTAGAAGGGAACCGCCATGCCCACGGCGACTAATATTTGGAGGAAGTTTGCTTCAATTGCTTCCAGAATTTCTTCGCTAATTGTATCGGGAATAACGGTGTCAACTTTAAGCAAGGTCAGCAGGCTGGTGACAAACAGGGAAAAGCCGATGCCAATCAGCAGGGACACGGCTGCATTCTTGAGACTGAGGCGCTTGAACTCCATATATTTCAGGGGATTAATCCCCCTGGCCACCAGGGTAAGGCCGCCGAAGACAACTGTCAGGACACCGGATAAGATAATAGTTACGGCCATATTCTCTGCAGCGAAAATGACAGCTGAACCTGGATTGGCGCCGAAAAAGAGAAGAAGAGAATAGAGATTAGCAAGAAAGAGTGAAGCCAATAACGGTGAGATAATAAAGATAAAGGCATATAGCGCCAGTCTGCCCAAGGTCTTAAGGAATTTCATATAATCTCCTCCCAGTGTCTAAATTATACCATTTTTTCAGGGAAAAAAAGATAGCCTGTGTTAGCGGCTATGAATCAGGCCTTTGAGTTGCAGGCTTGCCTCATAGAGCATAAGGGTTGTTGCTACGCCTACGTTCAAAGAATCACAATCTCCAAACATGGGGATGCGGATTTTTGTATGGGGCAGGGAATACCATGGCGCTGAAATGCCGTAACGCTCACTGCCGGCCACCAGGGCGCAGCGCCCGGAGAAATTTGCCTGACAGTAGTCCATATTCGCATCTGTATCCGTCAGGTACACCGAAAAATTATTCCTTTGGAGCCAGGCAAAAACTTCTTTTGTTGTTCCTTCTGCCAATGGTACAGAAAAGATTGCCCCCTGGCTGGAACGGATCAGCTTAGGGTGATTGAGCCTTGCCTTGCGGTTGACAACAATGATTCCAGCTGCCCCGGCGCCGTCTGCTGCCCTGATGATTGTCCCGATATTGCCGGGGATTTCCAGACCATCGAGAATGACCACCAGGCCGTTACTTGCCAATGGGATATCGTCCAAACGCCATTCAGGCATTTGCACTACAGCCAGCAGCCCGTCCCCTCGGGGACGCTCGCTGATTTTGGCATAGACCTTGGCAGATACCAGGCAAGATTCAACGGCCCTTTGCTGATAAGTCTTTGCCATCTCCTGAGCCTCAATGCTGTGAATCAATTCCGGGCAAAGGATAAAGGATTCCACAGGCAAATTATACCGGGCGGCCAGGCCGAGGGCCCACAGGCCTTCAATTACTGCCAGCCCCCTGGGATTGGGCTTTGTGTTATTCAGGAGATGTTCCACCTGCTTAATGCGGGGGTGTTTGTTTCCGGCAAGGGTAAATCCCGGGTAATCCCTTTGTTCCACAGTCCTGCCTCCCTTTTTGACAGTAAATACATTATACACCTGAAGTACGTAGCTAACAACGAGGGATAAGGCGTACTAACCCAGATTTTGGATATACTAGTCGTGAAAGGGGTGGTACTCTGGAAACAGCCAGTGAAAGTATAATCCTGGCCGGGAAAAATATTGGCAGCCTGACACTGTATCCAGTGATGCAAATTAAGCTGATCTTGGTATCCAACGGCGGATTCATCCAAGTGCTGCCCCTGGCAGTAGTAGTCGAGGATGGCAGTGGTGTAAAGGTATTCACCATTAGGTCCGGTGGAACAAGCCCCCCAGGGATTATTTAATTAATAGGGAGCGGGTTAGTTTCCCGGGGCATAAATGCAGCAGAATCAAGGGAGAGCACAGCATGGGGCCGGAAATAAAAAGGCTTCCCCGGGGCAATTTATATAAGCATTACTTATAAAGGTACACACTATTTCTAATGAGCAATATCGGGATAAATGTAGTATAATCAATATGGAAAAGACAAATTTTTCACAAGTTCATATTGCGGATGACGGATACGGGAGAGTTCCCTTTGGGGGCGCCGAAGGAGCAATCTTGCAGCCTGCCAGGCTGATCGGGAAACTTTCAGGCAAAAGGACCGTGTCCTGACGATACTCTGGAAAGTCCACTGGACACCGAAGGAGCAAAACCCTCTTGGGTAAATCTCTCAGGTAACAGGACAGAGATAGCGGCGCGCCGTTATCTCTTTATTTTTTTGGGGGTGACATATTGTTCCGGGTGTTGACCAATAACCCCAAAGCCTATAAATGGTGGCTTGACAGGGCACAATCTAATGTACATATTCAATGGCTGGAAGGTAATTTTCATGCTGTGCTCATTGCCGCCAGGGATTTGGTGCATCTCGGCTGGCGTTTGCTGAACCACCCCCTTTCCTCCAGCATCAAGCCCAACCAGACGCCATATAAGACCCTGGTGCTGGCCAGGGGATGTGAACTGGATCACCAGTCCCTTGCAGTAATCGAAGCTGCCCTTGCAACGTCATTAAAGCTTGGGGATTTCCCGGGCTCTGTACCGGCAATCCTGGAGGATCTGCAATTTATAGATTTAGAAATGTGCAAGGAAATACCACTTCAATAGCAAAAGGAAGGAGATTGAAATGGCCAACTCGTATGACTTAATTATCATTGGCGCAGGCCCTGCTGGCCTTGCTGCCGGCATCTATGCCTCCCGCTCCAAGCTCAACACCCTGGTCATCGAAAAGGGTGTAATTGGAGGACAGGCAGCGACCACCGAGGAAATGGAGAACTACCCCGGTTTTTACCAGGGTGTCACCGGCCCTCAACTTACTGAGCATATGCACGAGCATGCCGAGCATTTTGGCTGCAAATTTGTTAAAGATGAGGTCGTCGACCTGGATTTGGCCGGCTATGAGAAAGTAATTGTCACGAAAAATGGCCGCTATACTGCCAAGGCAGTTATAATTGCCACCGGGGCCGAGCCCAGAGTCCTCGGGGTCAAGGGCGAGAAAGAACTGAAGGGCAAGGGCGTATCTTACTGTGCCACCTGCGACGCCGATTTCTACGAGGATTTGGATGTAGTAGTCCTGGGCAACGGCGATGCCGCCATTGAAGAGGCAATCTACCTGACCCGCTTTGCCGCCAAGGTTTCCATTATTGTCATTCATGACGAAGGCATATTGGATGCCACTAAGGTCATTCAGGAGCGGGCCTTCCGAAATGAGAAGATCGAGTTTATCTGGAACTCCACTTTGGAAGAAATCAAGGGCGACGGCATCGTTGAAGCCGTAGCAGTAAAAAATATTAAGACAGGGGAAGTCACCGAGCTTGAGACCAACGGCGTCTTCATCTTCGTCGGCACAGTGCCCAAGACGGAAATGCTCAAGGGCAAAGTCGAGCTGGACCAGCGGGGCTACATCCCCACCAGTGAAATCATGGAGACAAACGTTGACGGGGTTTATGCCGTTGGTGATGTGCGGGTAAAATATCTCCGCCAGGTTGTTACTGCCGCTGCTGACGGCGCAATCGCCGCAGTGGCTGCTGAGAAATATTTGCAGGAAGAAGAGAACTTTAAAAATGAAGTTCTGGAAAAAGAGCTGGCCACTGCTGTCATGTTCTGGAGCCCCTTCCATCAGGGCAGCTTAGACATGGTTCCCATGATTGAAGAATTTGCCAGCCGCCATTCGGAAAAAATGGATCTGGTTAAGATAGATACCTATCGCAACCAGCGGATTGCCCGTCGCTATGATGTTCAGGATATTCCCGCTGTCCTGTTATTCAAGGGCGGGGAAGTAGTGGGAAGAGTTGCCGGAGATATTACTCCCGAGAGACTTGAGAAACTGGCTACATTAGCTTAAGGAGGTGAAGTCTGGTGTTAGAACTGAACAAGGAAAACTTTGAAGCTGAGGTGCTGTCCAGTAAAGGCTTGGTATTGGTGGATTTCTGGAGTCCGAAATGTGTTCCTTGCATGGAACTGCTTCCCCATGTGGAGGAGTTAGAAGGCAAATTTGAGCAGGTAAAATTTTGCAAGCTCAACATCCTGGAAAACCGTCGCCTGGCCATTGGCCAGAAAGTAATGGGGCTGCCGACAATCATCATTTACAGGGATGGAGAAAAAATTGTCGAGCTCAGCAAAGACTTTACTCATGAAGATCTGGAAGCAAAGCTCAATGAAGTAACAGCTTAGTTAAGGGAGGTGAAAGCATGCAATTAAAAATTGGTAACATCAATATCACCGATATTCAGTTTGGCAAGGAAACCAAGGTAGAAAAGGGCGTGCTTTATGTCAACAAAGAGCAGGTGATGGCCGCTGTGGCTGATGAGCGCCTCACCAATATAACCTTGGAACTGGCCAGACCCGGTGAGTCTGTTCGCATCATGCCGGTTAAAGATGTCATCGAGCCCCGGCTCAAAATTGAGGGCAATGGCGGCGTGTTCCCAGGCTTTGTCAACAAGGTCGATATGGTGGGTAGCGGCACAACTCTGGTCCTCCGCGGCGCAGCAGTTGTCACCGCCGGCAGCATAGTTGGCTTCCAGGAAGGCATCATCGACATGTCCGGACCGGGGGCAGACTATACTCCCTTCTCCAAGCTCAACAACCTTGTCGTTGTCTGTGAAGCGGCAGAAGGCCTCAGCCAGCATGAGCACGAAGCAGCAGTGCGCATGGTGGGTTTCAAGGCGGCAGCATGTCTTGCTGAAGCAGCCCGCAATGCCAAGGTCGACAGCTGGGAAGAGTATCAGTATTTAAATCTATACGAAGGGATGAAGCAATATCCCGATCTTCCCCGGGTGGCCTATGTTTACATGCTTCAGACCCAAGGGCTGCTGCATGACACCTATGTCTATGGCGTCGACGCCAAAAGAATCCTGCCCACACTGATGTCTCCCACCGAAATGATGGATGGAGCCATCGTCAGCGGCAACTGCGTCTCGGCCTGCGACAAAAACACTACTTACCATCACTTAAACAACCCCATCATCAAGGACCTCTATGAGCGTCACGGTAAAGATCTGAACTTTGTCGGGGTTATCATCACCAATGAAAACGTCACCCTGGCCGACAAACAGCGTTCCTCCAACTTTACTGCCAAGTTGGCGGCAATGCTGGCCCTGGACGGAGCGATTATCTCCCAGGAAGGCTTTGGCAACCCCGACACCGACCTGATTATGAACTGCACTAAGCTGGAAAAGCTGGGCATTAAGACTGTCATCGTCACTGATGAATACGCCGGCCGCGATGGGGCATCCCAATCCCTGGCCGACGCCGATCCCCTGGCCAACGCCACTGTTACCGGCGGCAACGCCAATGAAGTGATTACATTGCCGGCCATGGACAAAGTTATCGGCAATATCAAGACAGCAGACATTATCGCCGGCGGTTTTGACGGCAGCCTGGCAGAAGACGGCAGCATTACCGTCGAAATTCAGGCGATTACCGGCGCCACCAATGAATTGGGCTTTAACAAGCTCACTGCCCGGGAAATCTAATAACAATAAAAAGGAGGTTTTTACATGCAGGACAAGAAATTTATCATTCTTGGCGACCGCGACGGTGTTCCCGGTCCAGCCATTGAAGAATGCATCAAGTCCTTTGGTGGGGAAGTGCTGTTCTCCACCACCGAATGCTTTGTTTGAACTGCCGCAGGAGCCATGGACCTGGAAAACCAAGCTCGCATTAAAGAATTAGCCGAAAAGCTCGGCCCGGAAAACCTGGTGGTTATCCTGGGCGGCGCAGAGGCAGAAGCCTCTGGTTTGGCTGCTGAAACTGTGAGCAATGGTGACCCGACTTTCGCAGGTCCATTGGCCGGAGTCTCGTTGGGACTCCCTGCATACCACATTTTCGAAGATGCCATCAAGAATCTGGTAGATCCTCAAGTATATGACGATCAGGTCAGCATGATGGAAATGGTCCTGGACGTAGATGAAATAATCAAGGAAGTCTCTACCTACAGGGAGCAATACGCAAAATTCTAGCCAGGGGGTGAATGTTAGTTGAGCAAATTCCGCGTAGTCCATTATATCAATCAGTATTTTGGTCAGATTGGCGGAGAAGAAAAGGCACATGTCCCGCCCTCCTGCAAAGAAGGACCTGTAGGCCCTGGCATGGCTTTCAAGGCCGTCCTGGGCGAAGAGGCGGAGATAGTTGCGACAGTCATTTGCGGCGACAGCTGGTTTGCGGAAAATATGGAGGAAGCTAAAGCCACGGTTGTCAAAATGATTGCGCAGCATAAGCCGGACCTGGTAATCACCGGCCCTGCCTTTAACGCTGGCCGGTATGGAACTGCTTGCGGAGCTGTAGCAGAAGCAGTGTATAAAGAACTGAACGTACCTGTCATTTCCGGCATGTATCCAGAGAACCCTGGTGTTGATATGTATCGCCGCTATGCCCTTATTGTCGAGACCGGGGATAATGCGGCTGCCATGCGCAAGGCCGTTCCCGCCATGGGTAAGTTGGCCTTAAAGGTCCTGCGCGGGGAATCGCTGGGTACCCCCCAGGAGGAAGGTTATATTTCCCGGGGAATCCGCAAGAATTACTTTGCCGAGGAGCGCGGTTCCAAGCGGGCTGTCGACATGCTTGTCGCCAAGCTAAAAGGGGAAGAATTCCATACCGAATATCCCATGCCCCAATTTGACCGTGTAGAACCCAATCCTGCCGTAGCAGATATTACCAAGGCCAGGATTGCCCTGGTGACCTCCGGCGGCATTGTGCCTAAGGGCAACCCGGATCACATTGAATCATCCAGCGCCTCCAAGTATGGCAAGTACGACATCGAGGGCATTGACGATTTAACGGCAGAGACCCATCAGACCGCTCATGGCGGCTATGACCCGGTCTATGCCAATCAAGATGCCGACCGGGTACTGCCCGTTGATGTGCTCAGGGAAATGGAAAAGGAAGGCAAGATTGGCTCCCTCCACCGCTACTACTATGCCACCGTCGGCAATGGTACTGCCGTGGCCAGCGCCAAGCGCTACGCCGAGGAGATTGCTGCCGAACTCAAGCAGGATGGAGTCGACGCCGTTATCCTGACCTCCACGTGAGGCACCTGCACTCGTTGCGGAGCAACGATGGTTAAAGAAATTGAACGTGCAGGCCTGCCAGTAGTGCACATGTGCACCATTGTGCCAATTTCACTCACTGTAGGCGCCAACCGCATTGTGCCCACAGTGGCAATACCGCATCCCCTGGGTAATCCGGAATTGTCCCCGGAAGATGAAAAAGCCCTCCGCCGTCGCCTGGTAAGCAAGGCATTGCATGCCCTTTCCACCGAAGTAGACGGCCAGACAGTATTTGAGGACTAAAGGACAATAGGGCGGCCTCTGGCCGCCCTAATTTTAGCAATGAAGGAGGTAGAAACATGAACTATCCTGTTATCAAAGGTACAGCCTATGCCTTGGTTCACGCACCTAACCTCTTGCTGGTCCAAGGGTCGACGCAAAATATGGAGCGGGCTAAGAATCCCGATTCTGAATACCTGCGCAAACTTCCCCAACATCTGCGCTCCTTTTCTGAAGTTGTAAATTACCCCCCCAACCAGGCTTATATTGGCAATCTGCTGCCCGACGAGCTTAACAACATTGCCAAACCCTGGTACGAAAATCCGGTTCAGGGAGATTCCCAGGGCAAGTACGGAGAAATAATGGATGAGGCCCTGTTCTACGCCCTGTTGAAGATTTCCGATGCCTTTGATTTAGTGATGCTGGAAAAATCCTTTACCGAAGAACTCAAAGAAAGAATAGCCTCTCATCCTCTTTTTGCCCACCAGGCCGATCTTCTCAAAGAAGGGTATGGGCTGGAAGACATTGAAATGCGCATTCAGGATCACAAGGCTGAAGAATTGCACTTCGATGGCAAGCTGGTGGGATGTGTCAAGAGAGCCCACGACTGGGATGTCAACCTCAACGCCCATGTCATGCTGGAAAATCTGGTGGTTAAAGCCTCAGGCGTATTGGCCTTGAAAAACTTAATCGCCAAAAACGATCTTGCTCCGGAAGAAATAGAGTACATCATTGAATGTTCAGAAGAGGCCTGCGGCGATATTAACCAGCGTGGAGGCGGCAACTTTGCCAAGGCCATTGGCGAAGTCTGCGGCTGTGTAAATGCCACCGGCAGCGACCTCAGGGGCTTCTGTGCTGCTCCCGCCCATGCCCTGGTTCAGGCGGCAGCTTTGGTTCAAGCCGGGGTCTACAAGAATGTGGCCGTGGTCGCCGGCGGCGCAACTGCCAAGCTGGGTATGAACGGCAAGGACCATGTGGGCAAAGGCATGCCGGTGCTGGAAGACATGCTGGGGGCCTTCGCCGTCCTCATCAGTGAAAATGACGGCGTCAACCCTGTCATTCGCACCGACATTGTTGGCCGCCACAACATCGGCAGAGGCTCTGCTCCTCAGGCCGTGATGGAAGCCCTTGTCACCGATCCCCTTGACAGGGCGGGCTTAAAAATTACCGATGTGGACAAATACTCCGTTGAGATGCAAAACCCCGAGATCACTGTTCCCGCCGGTGCCGGGGATGTCCCCAACGCCAACTACAAAATGATCGCTGCCCTGGGCGTCAAACGCGGGGATATTGAACGGCAGCAGTTAGGCGATTTTGTTGCCGAGCACGGCATGCCTGGCTTTGCGCCTACTCAGGGCCATATCCCCTCCGGCGCGCCTTTCATTGGCTATGCCAGGGATTTAATGCTGGAAGGCAAAATGAAGCGGATGATGGTAGTGGGTAAAGGCAGTCTTTTCCTCGGTCGCATGACCAACCTCTTTGATGGCGTGTCCTTTGTCATCGAAGCTAATTCCGGCGAGAGCGCCGCTGGGGCCGTCGACACCGACGCCGTCAAGAAGGTAGTGGCTGCCGCCATGAGGGCAGTGGCCGAGCGTCTGATGGAAGAAGAATAGGGGGTGCTGACTTTGACCAACCTGGAAATTAAACGCCAGGCCGGTGAGTTGTTTACCCAACTGGCAGATGCCATTGAGACCGGCAGTTTCGGAACCGGCACCACCGTCGCCCTTACCACCCTGGGCAGCGAATTGGGAGTGGAAGAGCTGGTTAAGGGGGCAGAGCTGGCAGTGCAGCAAAACCCAGGGTTGAATGTAGTATTGATTGGCCCCAAGGCGGAGACTGAGCTCCCGGTAATTGAGAGCGATTGCGAGGCAGACAGCCACGATATCATGGAGGAACTCCTCGCCTCCGGCAAGGCCGATGCCGCTGTTACCCTGCACTACAACTTTCCCCTGGGTGTATCCACCGTCGGCAGGATTATGACCCCCGCCCGGGGCAAGCCTCTGTTCCTGGCAACCACCACTGGCACCACTGCCACCGATCGGGTTGAGGCCATGGTTCTCAATACCATCGGCGGCATTGCCGTGGCTAAGGCCATGGGAATAGAGAACCCTCGGGTAGGCATCCTCAATGTTGACGGTGCCAGGCAGGTAGAGAGGATTTTGCAGACACTCAATAAACAGGGCTATGCAATCAGCTTTACTGAATCTGTGCGCAGCGACGGAGGCAGTGTCCTGCGGGGCAACGACCTGCTGACAGGCAGCGCGGACGTGGTTGTCTGCGACACCCTTACCGGCAACTTGCTCATGAAAGTCTTTTCCGCCTTCACCAGCGGCGGCACCTATGAGACGACGGGCTGGGGCTATGGGCCCGGAGTGGGAGCCAATTTTGCCAAAATCATCAACATTATCTCCAGGGCATCAGGGGCACCCGTCATTGCAAATGCCATCCAGTATGCCGCCAACTGCAGCCAGGGCAAGCTGCCTGAGCTTGCAGCTGCAGAATTCCAGGGGGCATACCAGGCAGGATTGCTGGCGTTGTTAAAGAAAGAGGAAAAGCAGGCACCAAAGGAGGCAGCGCCTCCCGCCAAAAAGCTGGTTACTGAGGACATCGCCGGAATTGACATTCTGGAACTGGACGAAGCAGTGCGGTCTCTGTGGGCTGAAGGAATCTATGCCGAAAGCGGCATGGGCTGCGCCGGCCCCGTCATCATGGTGGCTGCCGAGGATAAGGAAAGGGCCAGGGCAGTTCTTACAGAAAAGAATTATCTCAGTTAGTACAAGGCCCCGGCAGGATCTGCCGGGGCTTCTGTTCAGAAAGGGGCGGGGAATATGATTCGGATTGAAAACATTGCCGACGCCAGGGAGAAGTCATTGTATGCAGAGAGGGTGCTGCGGGAGCTGCCCGCTTGGTTTGGAATCGAGGATGCCCTCCTGGATTACATTGCCGGCGTGGCGACCTTGCCCTTTTGGGCGGCCTTAAAGGGAGAAATGTGCGTTGGGTTCATTGCGGTTAAAATTCATTATGGCCGCACCGGGGATATCTATGTCATGGGGATACTGCCGGAGTATCAGCGACGGGGTATCGGCCAGCAGCTGATTGAGGCGGCAGAACTTTACTTCAGGCAGAAGGGATGCAAATACGCAATAGTCAAGACCCTGAGTGATTTGGCAAGAAATGAGCACTATGAGCGCACCCGCCGGTTCTACCAGAAGGTTGGGTTTGAACCCCTTATCACCCTTACAGAAATGTGGGATGCTCACAACCTCTGCCTGATAATGATCAAGGAAGTATAGTTGACCCACCGCCGGTCTTATTGCCTTGCTTCCCCTCACTCCGGGTATGCTATAATAGCATCAATCCAAAGGGTTCGCCCTGAGGTGTGCTCTGCGACATATTTCCGGGAAGGGGTGAAGGAATGAAAAAAAAGCGGTCTCGGAAAATTCGCCCGGCAACGGTTGTAATCGGCGCCATCATTGGCATCGGCGTGATTTTGTCCTTGACTGCCCCCAGGTTTCCCCTGCTGATTGAGTCGGGTTACTCGAGGGCGATTTACAGGTGGATTAGCAGCTGCCTCAGCCGCCTTACCGGTATATTTCCCTTTTCTGTCGCTGAAGTCACGGTGGTGGGCCTTGTGATCTTCTCTTTGGTCCAAATCATCCGGGGGGTCATTGCTCTTGTAAAAAAGCCCCGGGAATTCCTGGGTGCCTGCCCTCGGGGAATCGGGAAAATCGCCCTGATATTAGTTCTGATTTATGTTGGCTTTTACATGTTGTGGGGCTTAAACTACAGCCGCCTTTCCTTTGCCGAGATTTCAGGGCTGCCGGTAGAGCCTGCAGCGGTGGAGGAGCTCACTGAGCTGGCCCTGGCTCTGACGGAAAAGGCTAATTCTCTGCGGGCTCAGGTTGCTGAGAACGATCGGGGCGTAATGACTTTAAGCTCCGGCATTCGCCAGATGTTTGCCCAGGCAGAAACAGGCTACCAAAGGGCGGCAGAATTTTACCCCGAACTGGGGGGAAAGTATGGCCCTCCCAAAGGGGTTTTTCTGTCCCGCTACTGGTCCTATACCGGTATCAGCGGCATGTATTTTCCCTTCACCGCTGAAGCCAATGTCAACATTGACATCCCCCATTTTATGCTTCCTGCAACTGCGGCCCACGAGATGGCCCATCAGCGGGGCTTTGCCCGGGAGGATGAGGCCAACTTTCTCAGTTATCTTGCATGTTCTTTGCATCCGCATGTGGAATTTCAATATTCCGGGACGATGTTGGCGCTGATGAATACCATGAATGCCCTTTACCGGGCAGACAGAGAGGCCTATAAAAACGTCAGAAAGCAATACTGCGACGGCATTAACAGAGACCTGAAAGACTGGCAAGCCTATTGGGCGCGGTTCGAAGGACCGGTACAGCAACTGTCCACCGACATCAATGATTCTTACCTCAAGGCCAATCGCCAGCAGGATGGTGTCAGAAGCTATGGGCGTATGGTCGACCTGCTGCTGGCCGAGTTCAGGCAAGCTCAGGAGCAGGAAGGATAAATTCCGGTTTACCTTTCTGCTGTAATCTGGTATTATTAAAAAAAATACATCGGTCTGGGGGGCTCCTAAAAGGGGCTGAGATAGGGCTGTGTAGCTCCTGACCCGTAACCTGATCAGGGTAATGCCTGCGTAGGGAACGCTGTGTTGTATACTTGCCAATAGGCGTGCCCAGGGGGCGCGCCTGATTTTTTTCCTGGACCAAAAGGGAGGAAGTATTGTGAAAAACGGGATTGCAGTCCGCACCATTGTAGAGGCTGGAATGATGTTGGCATTGGCCACAGTCCTGGGGCAGTTTATAAGAATCTTTACTCTGCCCTATGGCGGCTCTGTCACCGCCGGCAGCATGATACCCCTGTTGCTCATTGGGATGATGCGGGGACCGTCAGTGGGAATCGCTGTAGGTATTCTCTACGGGATAATTGATTATTCTTTTGGCGGCTGGATGGTATCTGTAGTGCAGTGGCTGTTGGACTATCCTATAGCCTTTGGCGCACTGGGACTGGCGGGGGTTGTCTGGAATCCCGCCAGAAAGGGGCTGGTTAACAGCCGCTGGGGGCAGTCTTTACTGGCTGTTGCTGCTGCCGTTGTTGGCCTTGGGGGCCGGTTTATCAGTCATTTCTATGCGGGGATTTGGTTTTTTGGCGAGTTTGCTCCCGAGGGGGTACCGGTCTGGAAATATTCCCTGGGGTACCAGGCAAGTTATTTGGTGCCGGAGATTATTCTTAGTGCAATAGTCCTCTTTTTCCTGGCACCGCCGCTGATGGATTTTGTAAAAAAGCGAATGTAGGGTTTGGCTTTCTGCTGGTTTGCTAAGCCTGAAAAGCCATGTATTACCGTAATCCTGACTTCTCATTGTCGAAAAAAGTCGAAATTGGTACCACAGTTTTTTTGGCAATAAAAAGGAAAAAAGGTATTTGTGCCGAAGATATCTATATCTAAAGCAATCATATTTTTGCTTGTTAAGGGAGTTGGCACAAATGCGACTAAAAGTTACTCTACAATGCAACCCGGGTACGGTCTTGCCATATAATTATAATCATTGTCTGTATAAAGCCATTGTTCGAACCGTCCACAACCTCAGGACAATAGGTCATAAGCGGGATCTTGGGCTTTTTACCTTTTCCCAGCTTTATTTTGAGCAATACAGCATATCTCCCCATGGAATCTGCAATCTCGGCCATAATGTGCAGTGGTACATTTCTTCTATTAAAGGATACTTCTTGGAAGCGGTGTTAAAGGGATTTACTGAAGCCGGGGCGATTTCCCTGGGCACCATAAAGATGCCTGTCAACAGTGTGGAGGTCCTTGCGACTCCGGAAATCAGCGACTCCATGGAATTTTCCTGTATGTCGCCGATTACAGTATGTTGCAATCCCGAAGCCACTCAGGGGCATATGCGTTATGGCCGCATAGAGGATCATGACTTTACGGAAAAATTGCGTCAGGATCTTATAAATAAGCATTATAGAGTATACGATTCTCTGCCTACCAACGACAACCTGAACTTTGAGTTTAACCAGCGCTATATGGCAAATAAACGCCGGGTAACCCGCCTGATAAACTTCAACGGCATAAAAATCCTGGGCTATATGATTCCCTTTAAAGTATCCGGGAATCCGGAACTCATTCGGGTGGGTTATCTCATGGGCTTTGGCAACAGGAATAATTGCGGCTTTGGCATGGTGAAAGTATGGTACCCGCCGTCGACTCAGGAGGCCATTGATGACGAAGTAGGTTAAAAAGATTTTATGCAGAAGCCTGGGGGCTTCTGTTTTTTGTTATCCAAGAGTGATGCTGATGCAGGACTTCTCTGTGGCGATATAGAAATATCCCTTGCTAAGGAGATGGTATATATGCAAGGATACAGGCCTACCTGGGCAGAAATCAACCTGGCTCATATCGCTCACAACGTCAAGGCATTTCGCCGCCATATTCCCCAGCCCACCAGATTAATGGCAGTTGTAAAAGCAGATGGATATGGCCATGGGGATGCGGAAGTGGCTCGGGCAGCATTGGCGGCGGGGGCTGATTGGCTTGCTGTTGCTTTGGTTGAGGAGGGCGTTCGCTTGCGGCAGGCAGGCCTGGCGGCCCCGATTTTGATACTGGGCTATCTTCCTCCCGAGTCCCTGTCTGCGGTAATTCAGTACCACTTGACTCCGGCGATAACTAATATTGCATCCCTTGTGCTCATGGAGGATGAGGCGAGGCGCCAACGGCGAAAGGTGGGCGTTCACCTCAAGGTTGATACCGGCATGGGCAGACTTGGCCCCAGGGATACAGACAGCCTGGAATTGGCCAGGCGTATTCTACTCTCTTCTCATCTGGAGTTAGAGGGAGTGTTCACTCATTTGGCCACTGCTGATGAGGAAGACAAGGGCTATGCAAGAGCTCAGTTGGATAAATATAAAAGGATAGTGGAAACAATAAAGAAAGAAAAACCACAGGTTATCGCTCATTGTGCCAATAGCGCTGCAGCCATCGAAATTCCCGAGGCTTATTTTGACATGGTGAGAATTGGCATTAGCTTATACGGGCTCTATCCTTCTGACCAGGTTAAGAAACTTGTTCCCCTTAAGCCGGTTATGTCATTGCATACCAGCATCGCCTTTGTAAAGGAAGTGCCTGCAGGGACAGCCATTAGCTATGGGCGTACATTTGTCACTAGCCGCCCCAGCCGTATTGCCACTCTGCCGATTGGCTATGCTGACGGTCTTTTCCGGACCTTGTCCGGGAAGGCTGATTTTCTCATCCAGGGAAGGCGGGTTCCTCAAATTGGCCGGATCTGCATGGATTACACCATGGCCGATATCACTGACCTGCCTGAGGCAGATGTAGGCGAACCAGTGGTGATATTCGGCAGCCAGGGTCAGGAGCATATCTCCGTTGATGAGCTGGCGCAACTGACAGGGACTATCAGCTACGAAATTCTCTGCGCGGTTTCGGCAAGGGTTCCCCGCTACTACAAGTACCAGGCTTGACCTTGGCCGGGGAATAAAATATAATACTGCTATACGTATGTACCAGTGTGATATACCAGCAGTATACAACCAATTCCAGGGGGTGCCAATGTGGCTCAAACTAAGCGTATTATGATTTCCCTCCCCAACTCCCTTTTACAAGAGGTGGACGGTATTGTCAGCAAACAAAAGGTCAACCGCAGTTACCTTATTCGCGAAGCAATGTGCATGTACATTTCGGAAATGAAAAAACGCCAAATTCGGGAAAAGCTTCAGGCGGGTTATATTGAAATGTCCAAAATAAATTTGCTTCTGGCGAATGAGGCGGTACAGGCAGAAAATGAAGCGGTCGAAACCATAGAATCGATGGTTAGCGGAGCGTGAAGAGATGAATTGTAAGCGGGGTGACGTATTTTTTGCTGACCTCAGCCCGGTGGTTGGCTCCGAGCAGGGGGGAGTGCGGCCGGTTTTAATTATTCAAAATGATGTGGGCAACAAGTATAGCCCAACGGTAATTGTCGCCGCCATTACTTCCCAGATCGAAAAGGCTAAACTCCCTACTCATGTTGAAATTACTGCCGAGGAACATGGGCTGGACAGGGATTCTGTAGTGCTTTTGGAGCAGATTCGCACTATCGATAAACAGCGCTTGCGGGATCGGATTACCCACTTGGCCCCTGAACTGATGAAACGTGTCGATGACGCGCTGCAAATTAGCCTCGGCCTAATAGAATTCTAAAACAGGGCAGCTTTACGGCTGTCTGTTTTTTTTGTGCAGGAAAACGCCAGCAGTTATTGAATATATTATTGTCAGGAAAGAGCATATCCCTGTTTGACAGGCCTGGGGAGGAATTGTAATGCCATTGATTGCAGTAACATGCAGGCACAGCCATCAGCAAGGGGTCAGCCATATTCAGGACGCTTATGTTCAGGCTGTGGAGCAGGCAGGGGGGCTTCCAGTTGTCCTGCCTCCGTCACTCTCTCCTGCTGCCAGCGTCGATATCCTGTCCCGCATGGACGGGCTGTTTCTCAGCGGCGGAAGTGATCTTTCGCCCTACTTTTTTGGCAAGCCCCCCCATCCCCGCCTGGGAGAGGTGGAAGCTCTCCGGGATGAGCAGGAAATTGCCCTGGTTAAGGCAGCCCTGGGGCTGGGGCTCCCCATTTTCGGAATTTGTCGGGGGATGCAAGTGATAAACGCCGCTTTGGGGGGAACTATTCTTCAACATATCGATGAGGACAGAGTCGGCGCAATTCAGCACAGGCAGGAGGCCCCCGGCTGGCATCGCCACCACCAGGTGGAAATTGTGCCGGGGACTATGCTGGCAGCTGCCCTGGGTCCAGGCGCAATTGGCGTCAACAGTTTTCATCATCAAGTGGTGGACCAAGTTGCTCCCGGCCTGACAATCAGCGCCGCCTCCCCGGACGGGCTGGTGGAAGCCTTTGAGAGCAGAGAACCTTGGATATTAGGCGTACAATGGCATCCCGAAAGGATGATTGCCCGGTATCCGGAATTCTTAGGGCTTTTCGAACTCTTCTGTTCCCAGTGCAACAATAAAAGTATGCAGCAATGAGAAGGAGGAATGATTTTTGCAGGCTGAAGTCTTAGTTGAAGTGACCCGGGGCCCGCTGGTGGAAAACAGGCATCGGGGACATGTGGCAGTAGTCGACTGGCAGGGAAAACTGCTGTGGAGTGCCGGGGACTCGCACCACATTACCTATTGGCGCAGTTCAGCCAAGCCGGTTCAGGCTTTGCCGGTGGTGGAGCTGGGGGCAGCGGATCATTACGGCATTACCCCGGCAGAACTTGCCCTTTTCTGCGCTTCCCACAATGGCGAGCCCTTCCATACCCGCACGGTGCAAGCTATCTTTGCCAAGATAGGTCAGGACTATCACCTGCTCCAATGTGGAGTACATGCCCCTTACCATAAGGCCACCGCCAAAGCCCTGCTCCTTGCCGGGGAGGAGCCCTCAGTACTGCATTCCAATTGCTCGGGGAAGCATTCCGGCATGCTTACTCTGGTCACGCATTTAAATTATGACCCGGCAACTTATTTGGACCTGGACCACCCCCTGCAGCAAATCATCCTCGATTACATTGCCGAAATGACGGGTTATCCCCGGGAGCAGATAGCCATTGGCACTGACGGCTGCGGCGTCCCTGTCCATGGCCTGCCCATATACAATATGTCCCTGGCTTATGCCCGCCTGGCCCGTCCCCAAGGCCTGGGAAAAGCACGGGAAGAAGCTTGTTCTCGAGTCACCAAGGCGATGATGGCTCATCCCGAGATGGTCAGCGGCACTGATGGATTTTGCACTAAGTTAATGCAGGCGGCTCCCGGGAAACTTGTTGCCAAGGGCGGCGCTGCCGGAGTATACTGCGTCGGCATAATCGATGCCGGCATTGGCATAACTGTGAAATGTGAAGATGGTTCCAGCCGGGGACGCGATCCCGTTGTGGTGGAAATCCTCAAGGAACTGGGTTATTTGTCGCCCCAGGAGGTTAAGTCCCTGGAAGAGTTCCACCATCCCCAAAATATAAACCATCGCCAGGAAAAGTGCGGCGAGGTGCGTCCCGTTGTCAAATTGAAGCGGGAGGGATAATGGGGATCACCCCTGTTGGTGAATGTGTCAGGATCTGCGCCGAGACTGCAATACGCGGGCCTCGGTTGGAGAAAAGGAGGAGAAGTAAATGTCTCAAACTGAAGCGAAGATAATGGAATTCATCGCCGCTGAACTCAAGATACCTCTTAGGCAGGTTATTGAAACCATTAAGCTCCTTGATGACGGCAACACGGTGCCTTTTATCGCCAGGTACCGCAAGGAAGTCACCGGCGGGCTTGACGAAGAGCAGATTTTTGCCCTGCAGCAACAGGTTGCTTATCAGCGGAACCTTCACCAGCGCAAAGAAGAAGTTGTGCGCAGCATTTCCGAACAGGGCAAGCTTACCCCGGAACTGGAAAAGCAAATTCGGGAATGCACAAAGTTGCAGCAGGTTGAGGATATATACAGGCCCTACAAGCCCAAGCGCAATACCAGGGGCAGCAAGGCCAGGGATGCCGGCCTGGAACCCCTGGCAGAAATTCTGTTGACCAGTGAGGCAGATCCTGTACTGGAGGCAGAGAAGTACATTAATGAAAAAGTCCCTGCTGTCGAGGCTGCCCTGCAGGGGGCAATGGACATAATCGCGGAAGACTTTGCCGATGCAGCAGAAAACCGCATTATTTCCCGGCGGCGCACCTGGGATAAAGCCATCCTGGTGGTAACGGCCCGGGACCCCAAGGCGCAAAGTGTCTATGAAATGTACTATGACTATCGTGAGCCCGTTGCCAAACTGCCGCCTCACCGCGTGCTGGCCATCAACCGCGGGGAGAAGGAAGAGTTCCTCAAAGTCTCCCTGGATTTCGACCCCCAGTACTTGCTGCAGGAATTGTGGCGGCGGAATTTCAAGCCCAGAACTCCCGCTGCCGAAGAATATGTAAGAAAGGCAATGGCGGACGGGTATCAGCGTCTGCTGGCCCCGGCTGTGGAACGCGACATCCGCCGGGAACTGACGGACATGGCCCATCAGTCCGCGTATAAGTTGTTTACCGCCAATTTGTCATCTCTGCTCTTGCAGCCCCCTACCCGGGGGAAGACGGTGCTGGGCATAGACCCGGCTTACCGCACCGGCTGCAAGCTGGCGGTGGTGGACCCTACCGGCAAGCTGCTGAAGATCGATGTCATCTATCCCACCCCTCCCCATAACCAGGTGGAAAAGTCAAAACAGCGCCTTCGCGAACTCATAGAGCAGTATAAGGTCGATGTCATCGCCATCGGCAACGGCACCGCCAGCCGGGAGACAACTGAGCTGGTGGCTGAACTGACGGCAGCAATCAAGGGGGTTGCTTACACTGTCGTCGATGAGTCTGGGGCGTCAGTCTATTCTGCCGATCCCCTGGCCAAGGAAGAGTTCCCGGATTTGGACGTTTCCCAGCGCAGTGCTGTTTCCATCGCCCGCAGGCTCCAGGACCCTCTGTCGGAGCTGGTGAAAATCCCTCCCCAGGCAATAGGCGTGGGGCAGTATCAGCACGATGTAGACCAAAAGGAATTGGCGCGTTTGTTGGGCGAGGTGGTGGAAACCAGCGTCAACAGGGTGGGGGCGGACCTCAATACTGCTTCAGCACCTCTCTTGTCCTATATAGCGGGTATAAAACCAGCTGTGGCCAAATCCATTGTTCAGTGGAGGCAAGAGAAGGGTGCCTTTACCCAACGCCAACAGCTGCTACAGGTTCCCCGCCTGGGAGAAGCAACTTTCCAGCAATGCGCAGGCTTTTTGCGGGTCCGGGATGGGGACAATCCCCTAGACAATACCACGGTGCACCCGGAATCCTACCCAGCGGCGGAGAAACTCCTCGGCCTGTGCGGCTACACCCCTGAGGACCTGGCCAGTCGCGGCGGGATTCCCGAGCTGAGCAGCAAGCTGCCCGAACCCGTTAAGGTTCTGGCCCAAAAGTTGGGGATTGGCGAACCCACCCTGCGGGACATCATTAAAGCTTTGGAAAAACCTGCCCTCGACCCCCGGGACGAATTGCCTCCTCCCCTGTTCAGAGAAGGTATTCTTACCCTGGATGACCTCAACGAGGGAATGATCCTCAGGGGAACTGTCCGCAATGTCACCGACTTCGGTGCCTTTGTCGATATTGGCCTCAAGGAAGCTGGCCTGGTCCACGTTTCCGAGCTGGCAGATAAGTATGTCAAGCATCCCCTGGATGTAGTCAAGGTTGGTGAAACCATCAGCGTCAGGGTCATCGGTGTCGACAAGCGGCGCCAGCGCATTGCCCTGTCCTGCAAGTCTGTCAATTAAAGGAGGAGGAAGAACATGAATACCAAAGAGATTATGGAGCTGGCCCTGGAGATGGCCGGGCTCACAGAGATTCCTGAAGACTCGGGAATCATTGTGGAAGGTGAAAACCTCAACAAAGCCGCCTTTGGCGTAGATATGGAAGCCGCTGAACTGCTGATTGCCCGGGAATTAGGTGCCGATCTCGTTATTACCCACCACCCTGCAGGCGGGTTCCCCCGCCTAAACCTGTACAAGGTTATGGACAATCAGGTAGCCCGCATGGTAGCCGCAGGCATTCCCATTAACAAGGCGCAAAAGGTTTTGCAGGAACAAAAAGGGAGAGTGGAGCGCAGTTTGCATGTCTCCAACTATGACCGGGCAGCTTCTGCAGCCAGACTGCTGAACATACCTTTTATGGGCATCCACACCCCTGCAGACCTGCTGACAGAACGCAAAGTCCAGGAACATCTCGACGGCGCCCTCAAGGAAGACTCTACTCTTGGAGATGTCATTGATGCTCTGCTCCAGCTACCGGAGTATAAAAACGCGCTCACCAAACCGGAGATTCGTGTCGGCAGCGAAAAAGACTACGCCGGGAAAGTCTTTGTAACCATGGCCGGCGGCACCAACGGCGGCGTCAATGTGGCAAAGGCTTACTTTGAGGCGGGAATCGGCACCCTGGTCTGCATGCACATGCCGGAGGATGTCATAAAGGCCGTCAAGGAACAAAATATCGGCAACGTTATCGTTGCAGGCCACATGGCCAGCGACTCTATCGGCATCAACATGATTATTGCCGCCCTGGAGGAAAGGGGAATGGAAGTAATCCGCATGAGCGGTGTCATTGACCCCAGGTAAGCTGCCTGACTCCTGAGCGTATTTCCGCCGGCGGGAAAATCCCCGCAAGCTTGTAAACCCGGGAAAAATACCGTAAAATATAGAGGGGCAGCGGGACAATTACTGCCCCCATATTATGCCACTGGTTTTTCAGCCGTGTCCAAAAATATTGAACAAGGGGATGAGAAGATGTTTACTACCTTTGCAGAACTCAAGGATTTCTGTGGGAAGGAAGGCATTCAGTTAATCGACTTTAAAGTGGTCGATATGGCTGGACGTTGGCACCACCTGACCATTCCTGTTGAGCAGTTGACGGAAAAGACCATCTCCAGGGGAATCGGAATGGACGGTTCCAGCTATGGATTCCTCACTGTAGAAAAATCTGACATGGCCTTTAAACCGGATATCTCCACGGCTTTTGTCGATCCCTTCTCCGAGATTCCCATGATTTCCATCATGGCCGACATCTATACCCTGGGCGAGGGGGCAGGACGTTTTGAGGGCGACCCCCGCTATGTAGCTCAAAAAACCGAAGAATACATAGCAAAACTGGGCATT
>Ga0208564_1000496_pt1 | contig 36023 bp, 27 predicted proteins | sample AD_UKC073_MetaG_FD_184439 | JGI IMG/M metagenome (GOLD analysis project Ga0208564, IMG submission 184439) | Active sludge microbial communities of municipal wastewater-treating anaerobic digesters from USA - AD_UKC073_MetaG (SPAdes) (version 2) | ecosystem: Engineered > Bioreactor > Anaerobic >... | reverse complement strand
TCGCCGATTTGCTCAATGAAGCGGTCGTAGTCACCGATCCTGCAGTCAAGAACGATATTCTTTCCAAATACGTTCTGGTTCGCGCCTCGGACTGTTATGAGGTCGTTGTCGCCGTAGCGGAGCTGTTAAGCAGTTTTGGCGGAGATCAAATCATGGTTGCCTACGCCACTGGCGATGGGCAGTTATTGAGTAGCGACGGCATGGCCCGTCTGGTAGTGCCGGGAGATAAATCGGGTGGCCGATATGTATCCAACATTACCACTATCCAGGTGCTCTCCCCATAATGACGGGTCAAGAAAACCTGCATGACCCCATTACGATATAGGGGGTCGGTCATATCCGATCCGAAATCGGATATGACCAGTGATCTTGCGCCTTGCAGGTTGTGGCTCAATGCTTTCCAGCCGTTGGGCCAATCGATCCACTCGAACGCCGCTAAGGACTCAGTGGCTCGAAAATTCGAAGGAATCGTAGAACAGTTGTTCCGCCGGTAAGCCCTGAGCGGCGAATACGGCTTTGGCGGCTTCGATCATCGGCGGCGGACCACTCATGTACACGTCGTAGGTGCTGAGGTCGGGATAGTCGGCAGCAACCACTTCATGCACCCAGCCGGTGCGGCCTTCCCAGCGATCCTCCGGGTGCGGCTCCGACAACACCGGCGTGTAGCAGAAATTCGGATGCTCTTCGGCCCACTGGCGCGGTAAAGCGTCCAAATACAAATCCACCTGGGCCCGCGCGCCCCAATACAGATGCAGCCGTCGCTCCAGCCCGGTGTGGAAAGCGTGTTCGAGCATCCCTTTCAGTGGCGCGAACCCGGTGCCGCCGCCAATGAGAATGATCGGACGCGGCGAATCTTCACGCAGAAAAAACGTGCCCAACGGCCCCTGAAACCGTAACAGGGCCTTGTCCTTCATCCGCTCGAACAGGAAGCCGGTGAAGAAACCGCCCGGCACCTGGCGCACGTGCAGTTCCAGCAGTTCGTCGGCCTCTGGCGCATTGGCCAGCGAGAAACCGCGCCGCCGCCCGTCGGCCAGCAGCACATCGACATACTGCCCGGCCAGAAATTGCAGGCGCTCGGTATTTGGCAACTTGAGATAAAGCCGCATCACATCCGGCGCCAGCAGCTCCCGGCGTTCCACCCGGCACGGCAGAATCCGCACCGCGATATCGGCACCGGTCTTGATCTCGCGCGCTTCGATCACCAGATCGGAACGTGGTCGGGCCTGACAAAGCAATGCCTTCCCTTCGGCCTGCTCGCGTTCGCTGAGGGCTGGCGGCCGCCCGTCGGGATAGTCGATCTGGCCGGACAGAATCGTCGCCATACAGGAACCGCAGGTACCGTTGCGGCAGCCATAGGGCAATATGCTGCCTTTCGCGCGCAGGGCTGCGTCCAGAATCGCTTCGTTCTCCGCGACCTGGAAGTGGTCGCCGCTGTTCTTCAGGGTAATTTGATAGGGCATAGCGAACAGATGAATCCAGGGTTATGGTCATGATCGACGGCAAACCGGTACCGAACAGCGCTCGCCATCCGGACCTGGCCAGCATCGATACCTTCTTTATAACCCCAATTGCCCCCAAAGTTCATCCACACGTTTTTTGACCTCGGCGCTCATCGCGATGGGCCGGCCCCATTCCCGGGTGGTTTCGCCCGGCCACTTGTTGGTGGCGTCGAAGCCGATCTTGGAGCCCAGCCCGGACACCGGCGAGGCGAAATCCAGGTAATCGATGGGCGTGTTCTCGATCATCACCGTATCCCGCACCGGGTCCATGCGGGTGGTCATGGCCCAGATCACATCCTTCCAGTCCCGCGCGTTCACGTCCTCGTCGACCACGATCACGAACTTGGTGTACATGAACTGGCGCAGGAACGACCACACTCCCAGCATCACCCGCTTGGCGTGTCCAGGGTATTGCTTGCGCATGGCCACTACCGCCAAGCGATAGGAACAGCCTTCGGGCGGCAGATAGAAATCGACGATCTCGGGAAATTGCTTCTGCAGGATCGGCACGAACACCTCGTTCAGCGCCACGCCGAGGATGGCCGGCTCATCCGGCGGTCGGCCGGTGTAGGTGCTGTGATAGATCGGATGTTCGCGCTGGGTGATGCGGTCGATGGTGAACACCGGAAAGCGGTCCACCTCGTTGTAATAGCCGGTATGGTCGCCGAATGGCCCTTCCAGCGCGGTCTCGCCGGGGGCGATATGGCCTTCGAGCACCAACTCGGCCGAAGCCGGCACCTGCAGGTCGTTACCCAGACATTGCGCCACTTCCGTGCGCGAGCCACGCAGCAAGCCGGCGAAGGCGTATTCCGCCAGGGTATCGGGCACCGGCGTAACCGCCGCCAGAATAGTGGCCGGATCGGCCCCCAACGCGACCGCCACCGGGAATGGCTCTCCCGGTCGGGCCTGCTGCCACTCGCGAAAATCCAGCGCCCCGCCGCGATGAGCCAGCCAGCGCATGATGACCTTGTTGCGATCGATGACCTGCTGGCGGTAGATGCCCAGATTCTGGCGCGGTTTGTTCGGTCCGCGCGTCACCACCAGCCCCCAGGTGATCAGTGGCCCGGCATCCTCCGGCCAGCAATACTGCACCGGCAGTCGCGCCAAATCGACGTCCGCGCCTTCGATCACCCGCTCCTGACAGGGTGGCCGACCGACCTTGCGCGGGGTCATGTCCAGCACCTTGCGGAACACCGGCAATTTCTCCCAGGCGTCGCGCAGCCCCTTGGGCGGCTCCGGCTCCTTGAGAAAAGCCAGCAACTTGCCCACCTCGCGCAAGGCTTCCACGTCATCGGCCCCCATGCCCAGCGCGACCCGGCGGGGGGTGCCGAACAGATTAGCCAGCACCGGAATGGCGTGACCTTTAGGGTTCTCGAATAGGATGGCCGGTCCTCCAGCCCGCAGCACCCGATCGCAAATCTCGGTCATCTCCAGTTTCGGATCTACCGCCACGCGAATACGTTTCAGCTCGCCTAGCTGCTCCAGCTGGGCTATAAAATCACGCAAATCCTTGTATTGCATCGATGATCTCTCATAGGAATCGAGAAAGCGCCAAAGGAGGCTTAGAATGGATATCTTAACAGCGCAGTCACCTGGCGTATCCGGTCCTGGCCGCCTAAACTTGTCGGACTGCGCGTCCAGCCGGCGCAAAATCGCTACACCGATGGTCCATCATGGCACTTTTCCCCTCCTACCCTGACCCCCTCCAGGAAACGACATGAAATTCCTGCTCCGCATCGCGGCCGTCATCGACACCGTCAACACCGCGATCGGCCGCTCGATGATCTGGCTGATCCTGTTCTGCTGCCTGACCAGCGCTGTAGCCGCCACCCTGCGTTACACGCTCGACTGGGGCTCCAACGCTCTGCTGGAAGCGCAGTGGTTCATGTTCGGGCTGGTCTTTCTGTTTTGCGCGGCCTGGACCCTGCGGGAAAACGGTCACGTCCGCATCGACATCCTGTATACCAAGCTGCCGCCGACAGCGCGGGTCTGGATCGACATCGTCGGCGGATTGCTGTTCCTGCTGCCGGTCTGTCTGCTGATCGCCATCGACTCCTGGAACTTCTTCCTGATCTCCTACCGGACCAACGAAGCCTCGCCCAACCCCGGCGGCCTGTTCTGGTGGCCGATCAAGCTGGCGATACCCGTCGCCTTCGTCCTGCTCAGCCTGCAGGGGCTGTCCGAGACCATCAAGAACATCGCGGTGCTAACCGGCCATCGCCCCATGCCCCACCTGCGAGGTGGGCATTGACATGAGCGAATTCCTGATCGCCAACATGGCGCCGATCATGTTCTCGGCGCTGATCGTGTTCCTGCTGATCGGCTACCCTGTCGCGTTTTCGCTGGCGGCGGTCGGCATGGCCTTCGGTCTACTGGGCATCCAGCTCGGCCTGTTGACTCCCAATCTGCTGCAGGCATTCCCCGATCGGGTGTTCGGTATCATGAAGAACGAGATCCTGTTGGCGGTGCCGTTCTTCACCTTCATGGGACTGGTGCTGGAACGCAGCGGCATGGCCGAGGATTTGCTGGACACCATCGGCCAGCTGTTCGGCGGCGTCCGCGGTGGACTGGCCTATGCGGTGGTGCTGGTCGGGGCGCTGCTGGCCGCCACCACCGGCGTCGTCGCCGCTTCGGTCATCGCCATGGGGCTGATTTCGCTGCCGATCATGCTGCGTTACGGCTATGACCGGGCTTTGGCTTCAGGCGTGATCGCCGCCTCCGGCTCCCTGGCCCAGATCATTCCGCCCTCGCTGGTACTGATCGTGATGGCCGACGTGTTGGGCCGTTCGGTAGGCGACATGTACAAAGGGGCCTTCATTCCAGGGCTCATCCTGATGGGATTCTATCTGGTCTGGATCCTGATCAACGCTACATTCCGGCCGCACACCGCTCCGGCTCTGCCGCCGGAAGCGCGCACCCTGCGAGGCTGGGCGCTGGCCCTGCGGGTGGTAGTGGCCATGGTTCCGCCCCTGGTACTGATCTTTCTGGTGCTGGGCAGCATCTTCATCGGCTGGGCCACTCCGACCGAAGGCGGTGCGCTGGGCGCGGTCGGCGCGCTGGTCCTGGCCTTGATCCGGCGCAGGATGAACTACACGCTGCTGGTCGAAGCCATGACCTCCACGGCCCGAGTCACCAGCTTCGTGATCTTCATCCTGATCGGCTCCAGCGTGTTCAGCCTGGTGTTTCGCGGGGTCAACGGCGATCTGTGGGTGGAACACCTGCTGCTGAACCTGCCGGGCGGCCAGGTTGGCTTTCTGTTGGTGGTGAACGCCCTGGTGTTCCTGCTGGCGTTCTTCCTCGACTACTTCGAAATCAGCTTCATCATCCTGCCGTTGCTGGCGCCGGTGGCGGAGAAACTGGGCATCGACCTGATCTGGTTCGGTGTGCTGCTGGGCGTCAACATGCAGACCTCCTTCCTGCACCCGCCGTTCGGCTTCGCCCTGTTCTTCCTGCGCAGCGTGGCTCCGCCTCAGGTGCGCACCAGCGACATCTACTGGGGCGCGATACCGTTCGTCGTCATTCAGATGCTCATGGTGGGCCTGATCATTCTCTTTCCCTCGATCGTGACGTTCGGTCTCGACCGACCGGAGCACTCCAGCCAGTCCGCCCCGGTGCAGATTCTGGCGCCGCAGGACGACTCGAATGGGAGCCGCCCGGAAGCGCCGCCGGAGGATGATATATCCAATCTGTTCAAGCAGATCGCGCCCAAGCCTCCGCAGTAACCGCCATCAGCGGCGAGCCGTCCGCTCGCTGCTGATGATCGATCCGTCATTTCTTCGCGCGCAATTGCGCCTGCATGAAATTGGCCAGGGTATCTTCGGCCAGCCCCATCCAGATGTTGGAGACCTGCTGGAAGGCGCGCTGCGAATCGTAGATCTTCTTGAAATCCGGATTCTTGGCCGATTCTTCGGCGTAAATCTTCTGAGCCGCGTCGTAGGCATCCTTCATCACGTCGTCGGGATAGCGCTTGAGCTGCGCGCCATTCAGCACCAGCCGCTGGATGGCCGGCGGATTCTTGGCGTCATAATTGGCCAGCATCCGGACATTGGCCTCAGCAGCGGCGGTCTCGAACGCCACCTGATACGGCTTGGGCAGCTTCTCCCACTGCTCCTTGTTGACCATGAACGAAATCATCGGACCCGGCTCCCACCACGCCGGGTAGTAGTAATACTTGGCGACCTTGTAGAAGCCCAGCTTCTCGTCGTCGTAGGGGCCGACCCACTCGGCGGCGTCGATCGCGCCACGCTCCAGCGCCGGATAGATTTCCGGTCCCGGCAGCAGTTGCGGCACCGCGCCCAGCGCTAGGAACACCTCCGCGCCGAAGCCGGGAATACGGATCTTCAAACCCTTGAGATCTTCCAGCGATTTGATTTCCTTGCGAAACCACCCCCCCATCTGAACGCCGGTATTGCCGCCGGGGAAATTGACGATGTTGTATTTGGCGAAAAATTCACGCAACAGCGTCAAGCCATCGCCGAAATAGCACCAGGCATTCACCTGCCGGGCGTTCAACCCGAACGGAATGCCGGTGTCGAGCGAAAACGCCTTGTTCTTGCCGTGATAGTAATAGCCGCAGGTCTGGCCGCACTCCACCGTATTCTGCTGGACCGCGTCCAACACTCCGTTTGGCGGCACGATCTCGCCCCCGGCGAAGATCCGGATGTCGAACTTGCCTTCGGTGATTTCGGCAATGCGCTTGGTCATGAAGTCGCCGGTGCCGTAGAGAGTGTCCAGGCTCTTGGGAAAACTCGACGCCATGCGCCACTTGATGGTCGGCAGACCCGCCTCCTGAGGCTGAGCCGACGCTGCCGGCGCGGGCGTCGTCTGGGCAATGGCGGGAACGGCCGCTGTTCCTGCGGCGGCGGCCAAACCCAAGCCGGCTTTCTTGATGAATTCACGGCGCTGCATGTTCCATGATCCTTCTAGGTCGTTAGTGGTGGATGGAATACGACCCTCCGATGGTGAAATCTCTCCCCCGGAGTGTGCGTTTCCTTAAGAATTTATCAGACATGGGGTGGATTGCATGCGCTCAGATGCATTTTGACAAAATGAAACGAACGCGCTTATCATTCCGCCTGTCTCACCAATGTATTTAGATCTCTGTTCGAACTGCCCCAGTGCACGGGAGGTATTCCACATGCTCATATTAGAACACCCCGCCATGTGATGCTTTCCGGGCAGCCTTCGGAAGGCCCTGGTTGTCTTCCGAGCTCCGCTTCCCTCGAATGGAAATGACCCTGGATGACAATCGTCATCCAGGGCTTTTTGCTTTGGGAATCCAGAATTTTTGCTGCGAGCAGCGATCATGCCTATTCAGAAAATCATCAATAAGGGCCGAGTGCCGGTCAAGATCTACACCGACGACATCGACCCGCAAGCCCTGACCCAACTGGCCAAGATGGCCCAGTTGCCCATCATCCACAGCCACGTCGCGGCCATGCCCGATGTCCATGTCGGCATCGGCGCGACCGTGGGCGCAGTCATCGCCACCAAGAACGCTATCATCCCCGCTGCAGTAGGGGTCGATATCGGTTGCGGGATGAACGCGGTGCGGCTCAGCCTCAAAGCCGGCCAGCTGCCGGACAGTCTGCGCCCGGTGCGTCAGGCCATCGAAGCGGCGGTACCGGTCGGGTTCGACATGCACTCAGACAAGCCCGGCGTTCCGGCTTCGACGATCCGCGCACTGGACGGCGGATTGGATCGTATCGTCGGTAAGCACCCCGGCATTCTCAAGATGCAGAAGCACGTCGAACGGATTTGGGCGCAACAGTTGGGCACGCTGGGCGGCGGCAATCACTTCATTGAGCTGTGCCTGGACGAAAACCAGGATGTCTGGGTGATGCTGCACTCCGGCAGCCGTGGGATCGGCAACATCATTGGCCGCTACTTCATCGAGTTGGCGCGCAAGGACATGGGCAAGCACCTCGCCAACCTGCCCGACCGCGATCTGGCCTATCTGCAAGAAGGGGCGGAACACTTCGATGATTACGTGGCAGCCGTGCATTGGGCGCAGGATTACGCCATGACCAATCGGCGCGAGATGATGCGGCTGATCCTGGACGCTCTGGCCCGTCAGTTGCCACCGTTCACCCTGACCCGGGAGGCGATCAACTGCCACCACAACTATGTCGCGGTGGAACGGCATTTCGGCGAAGAGCTGTTCATCACCCGCAAAGGGGCGATTCGCGCCGGCGAAGGTGAGCTGGGGATCATCCCCGGCAGCATGGGCGCCAAGTCCTACATCGTGCGCGGCAAGGGCGAACCGCAATCGTTCTGCTCCTGCTCGCACGGCGCGGGGCGCAGGATGAGTCGGGGCCAGGCCAAGAAAGCCTTCGATCCGCAGGATCTGATCGCCCAGACCACAGGGGTGGAATGCCGCAAGGATACCGGGGTGCTCGATGAGATTCCGGGCGCCTACAAGGACATCGACGCCGTGATGGCCCACCAGTCGGACCTGGTCGAGGTGGTGCATACCCTCAAGCAAGTGGTCTGCGTGAAAGGCTGACCGGAGACGATACCGATGAACAATTTACCCAAACCGAAGCACCGCAATCCGGTCGCTGCCGCGCCGATCCTGCGCAAGGGCGGCGCACACCAGAAGTCCCGGAGCGCGGAACGGACCCAGGCCCGGACCCAACTGCGGCGTGAAATCCGCGAATGGCGGCCGTCGCGCTGACTGCGACAGCCTGGTGATGAACCCGCCCAGTGCGGGCTCGTCACCAGCGCAGCAGCACCCAGGCCGGGATCAGCATTCCGCTCTCCAGATCATTGGAGCGCGTTTCCAGATTGCCGTCGCCGTCGGTATCCACCAGATAGTAGGACGCGCCCTTGGTGGGATTGACCTTGATCATGTACAGCACCCCACCCGCCCGATACTCCTCGACGGAACCCTGCGCGCCGAGTTGGCGAATCGTCACCTCCGGGGCAGGCGCATCCTGATGGCGGGAGGTATCCGGAGGGCCATCGGGAACCGGCTCCAAACCGGGAGGGGGCGCTGCATCCTGAGCCCAGCCCAGGCTGGACGCCAGCAGCAGTGGGATAAACAACCGCACACGCATGAATGTTCCTTGATCTCGTCTAAGGGTTGAGGTGAGGACGCGCGCTGTCCAGCCCTTCCCGGCCAGCGTCCGTCCATCATTCTCCAGCATCGCCGATTTGTCCAGTTGCCAACCCCTCGTCGCCCACCCGCGCCTGCAGATCGACGATGAAGCGGCAGCTGCCCGCCATCGACTCAATGTGCTTCATCCCAATTGCTCCCGATTCCGACATCGACTTCCAGCGGCACGCGCAGCTCCGCCGCTGCCACCATCGCCTCTCGGATGTGCTCACTGGCCTCGGTAATCGCGTCCGCCGCCACTTCGAACACCAGTTCGTCGTGCACCTGCATCAACATGCGGGCCGGGATGGCGGATTCGGTCAGCCAGCGATCCACCGCCAGCATCGCCCGCTTGATGATGTCGGCGGCGGTGCCCTGCATCGGCGCGTTGATAGCGGCACGCTCCGCCGCCTGCCGATGCTGTGGGTTGCGAGCGCGAATGTCGGATAGGTATAACCGCCGTCCGAATACCGTTTCCACATAGCCCGACTCGGCGGCGCGGCGACGGGTATCGTCCATGTACGCCTTGACGCCGGGATAGCGGGCGAAATAGCGCTCCACGTACGCCTGGGCTGCGCCGCGCTCAATGCCCAGTTGCCGGGCTAGGCCAAAGGCCGACATGCCATAGATCAGGCCAAAGTTGATGGCCTTGGCGCTGCGCCGCTGCTCGGTGCTCACCTCTTCCAGCGCCACCCCGAACACTTCGGCGGCAGTAGCGCGATGCACGTCGGCCCCGCTCGCGAATGCCGCCAGCAACCCTTGATCACCGGACAGATGCGCCATGATGCGCAGTTCGATTTGGGAATAGTCCGCCGCCAGCATCGTCCAACCCGGTTCCGGCACGAAAGCTTGGCGAATGCGCCGTCCTTCCGGGGTGCGAATCGGGATGTTCTGCAGATTGGGATCGGAGGACGACAGCCGACCGGTGCTGGCCACGGCCTGATGATAGGAGGTATGGACCCGACCGGTACGGGGATGAATCTGTTCGGGCAGACGATCGGTGTAGGTGGACTTCAGCTTGCTCAGGGTGCGGTGTTCCAGGATGACCTTCGGCAATGGATAGTTCAGCGCTAGTTCCTGCAGGACATCTTCGGCAGTGGACGCCTGACCGGTGGCGGTCTTCTTGCCAACCGGCAGGCCCATCTGCTCGAACAGAATGGCCTGCAGCTGCTTGGGTGATCCCAGGTTGAACCGAGTGCCAGCCAGCTCGTAGGCGTGCTGTTCCAGCTCCTGCAACCGTTTGGCCAATTCGCCGCTGTGCCGACGCAAAGCCTCCGCGTCGACCCGCACCCCGATCCGCTCCATCCGGGCCAGCACCTCGATCAGCGGGATTTCCAGCTCCTGGTACAGCCGCTGCAATCGCGCCTCCCGTTCCAGACGCGGCCACAGGCAACGGTGCAGGCGCAAGGTAACGTCAGCGTCTTCAGCAGCATAGGGACCGGCCTGCTCCAGCGGAACCTGATTGAACGTCAGTTGCTTGGCCCCTTTGCCGGCCACATCCTCAAAGTGGATGGTGCGCAGTTGCAGATGGCGTTCGGCCAGCGAATCGAGATCGTGGCGGGCGGTGGAATCCAACACATAGGATTCCAGCAAGGTGTCGTGGCGGATGCCACGCAATGCGACGCCATGGTTGGCGAGCACATGCAGGTCGTACTTGAGATGCTGGCCCAGCTTCGGCCGGGTGGGATCTTCCAGCAGTGGCTGCAACTGCGCCAGCACCGCGGCCCGATCCAGTTGATCCGGCGCGCCGGGATAGTCGTGCGCCAGCGGCACATAGGCCGCCTCGCCCGGACTGACTGCAAACGACACCCCGACGATGCGGGCATCCAGATAATTCAGGCTGGTAGTCTCGGTGTCGAAGGCGAACAGCTCGGCGGTCCGCAACCGCTCCAGCCAAGCATCGAGCGCCGCTTGATCCAACACCCATTGGTAATCGACAGGAACTCGGAGGGGCGGTTCCATCCCGTCCAGTTCCGCCTGTATCGGCATCTTGACCGGCGCTGGCGGCGACGAGGTCGCGGGTTCTGGTCCATCGGACAGCAGCTCTCGCAACCAGGCGCGAAACTCATAACGTTCGTACAACACCTGCAGCGCGGTCGTATCCGGCGCCGCCAACCGCAAATCCTCAAACCCCACCGGCAGCGTAACGGCGCAATCCAGGGTTGCCAGCCGACGGGACAACGGCAACTGTTCCAATCCGGCCCGCAGCTTATCGCCGATCTTGCCGGTGATTTCGGCGGCATGCGCCATCAGCTGATCGAGCGAACCGTACTGGCGCAGCCATTTGACCGCCGTCACCGGCCCCACGCCAGGCACGCCGGGAATGTTGTCGGAGCTGTCGCCGACCAGCGCCAGCCAGTCCACGATCAGGGCCGGCGGCACGCCAAACTTCTGCTCCACCCCCGCCACGTCGCTCACCACATTTTTCATGGTGTCCAGCATCCGCACCTGCTCGTTGACCAGTTGTGCCAGATCCTTGTCGCTGCTGACGATCAGCACCGGCAGATCCTTGGCCGTGGCCTGACCGGTCAGGGTGCCGATGACATCGTCCGCTTCTACGCCAGCCACCTGCAGCAAGGGCAAGCCCATGGCGCGGATACAGGTATGCAATGGCTCGATCTGCTGGACCAGTTGTGGATCGAGCGGCGGCCGATGGGCCTTGTAGTCGGCGAACCATTCATGGCGAAAGGTCGGGCCGGGCGCGTCGAACACCACCGCCAGATAATCCGGCCGATAGTCGGCCAGCAGTCGGCGCAACATGTTCAGCACGCCGTACAGCGCGCCGGTCGGCTCACCGGCCCGAGTGCTCAGCGCCGGCAGCGCGTTGAAGGCCCGGTGCAGCCAGGACGAACCATCGATCAGAATCAGGGGTTTGGTCGTCGTCATAAGTCTGCTTCGTCATTTCCCCAGCCGCTGGCTGAGACGCCGCAGGTGGTCGATCGCCTGCAATTGCGCCGTCGCCTCGGCCAGGATCTTGGCGCATTCCATGTTGCTCAGACATCGCCCCCATGTGCTCAGGGCCGCCTCGCGGGCGCGGACGGCAGCAGCTTCGTCGAGATGGGCGGCGTTCTCGGCGTAATCGGCCAGCACCGTGACGATCCGCGGCTGCACTTCCAGCAAGCCGCTGGAGATATAGAACACCTGGGTCTCCTGGGCCGAGATCTGGATTCGCACTTGGCCCGGCTTCAAGCGCGTCAGGAGCGGGCTATGCCCCGGCAGGATGCCGACTTCGCCCAATTCGGCCGTTGCCACCACCAGTTCCGCCAGCCCGGAAAACAGTTCCTTTTCGGCGCTGACCACATCGACATGAACCTTGACTGCCATACCATCCTCGCGCTGCGGCCATGGCCTTTTCAGCCATGATTGATCAGGCTGGCCAGACAGGCCGCGCCATAGCCGTTATCGATATTGACCACTCCGATCCCGTCGGCGCAGGAGGTCAACATGCCCAGCAGCGCCGCCAATCCGCCGAAGTGGGCCCCGTAACCGACGCTGGTCGGCACCGCGATCACCGGTCGCGCCACCAGCCCGGCCACTACGCTGGGCAATGCGCCTTCCATGCCGGCGACCACGATCAGCACCCGCGCACGACGCAACGCATCCAGCCGCGCCAGCAGGCGATGCAGACCGGCCACTCCCACGTCATGAATACGTTCGACCCGGTTGCCGAACAGCACCGCGGTTTCAGCCGCCTCTTCGGCCACCGGCAAATCGGACGTACCGGCGGTGACAATGGCGATGCAGGTCTCGGTCAACGGGCGCAGACAGCGCTGGATCACCACCACCCTTCCCAGCGGATTGTAGCGAGCTGCCGGCCACAGTTCCGCCACGGCCTCCGCCATTTCCGGGGTGGCGCGGGTGGCGAGAATGTCGCCATCATCCTCCAACAGGGCGGCGACGATGGTCTTGAGCTGGGCAACGGTCTTGCCGGCGCAATAGATCACCTCGGGATGGCCGCGCCGCAGCTCGCGATGGCTGTCGAGCACGGCCTCGCCCAGATCGCGAAACGGCAATTCCCGCAAGCGATCGACCGCCTGGTCCACCGCCACAGCACCGGACTGGACCTGTTCCAACAAGGCACGCAACGATTCTTCCTTCACCGTCCACCGCTCCAGCGTCGGACAGAGCGGCGCAGTTGTGCTGCCCGCTGCGCTTCGCTAAGCTGCCCTGTGACAGTCGCAAGAAATAGCCGGCGACTCCCATCCCTTGCGCCGGTTTCGATCAACCCATCCGTTCTCGATGCCATCCCCATGCCCAAATCGCCCGTTCTTCTCGCCGTGCTCGGTCTGGCGCTGTCTTGCGCCCAAGGCTGCGCCAACAATCCCACTGCGCCAACCGAGCAAAAGCCCTTTCCTGATCTGAGCAACGATTGCAGCGCCCAGTTTCACTACGAGAACAAATCCTGTATCCCGGCGCCGCCGCCACCGAACATCCTCGACAACGAATGAGCGCCGCCACAGCGCGGCTCACAGCAGCGACTCGGCCGATTCCATCGGCAGGCCCTGCGCGGTCAGGGCCGTCTGCACCGCAGCGTAAATGACATGGATCGGCACACCGCACTCCAGCGCCAGCCGCTTGCAATCGTCATACTCCGGCTTGCAGCGTAGCGGCCGACCATGGCGATAGGCGGTCTTGACCGCCACCGCGCCATAAGCCGTTTCGACCCGCGCGCTGACCCGCGCCAGCACCGTGCGCACCACCGGCGAGCGGCGCACGCCCAATGTGGTGGTTTCGGTCAACAGGATTTCGGTCAGCGCCGGCACCAGCGCCTCGGCACACAGCGCGCTCAATAGCGTGCCAGGGCGGTTCTTCTTCATCAGCACTGGCGTCAACCAGGCATCGTAGGCCCCTCCGGCGAACAGCCGCGCCAGCACGTAGTCGTAATGTTCCGGATTCATATCGTCGATATTGCATTCCAGCAGATACGACTCGCCCTGCTCGCCCTCCGCTTCCAACTGCTCACCCAGGCAAATGCGCAGCACATTGGGAATGGGGCCATCGCGATGGCCGATGCCATAACCGATCCGGTTGATGGCGAAGCTGGGACGCGCCACGAATTCGTCCACGCACGACACCAGCAGCGCCGCACCGGTCGGCGTGGTGGCTTCGAAGGGCACCGCGCCGAGCTTGACCGGCACCCCCTTGAGCAGCTCCAGCGTGGCTGGAGCCGGCACCGGCAGGACGCCGTGGGCGCAATGCGCCACTCCGGAGCCCAGCTCGACCGGCGAGCACAGAATCCGATCGACATTGAGCCGATCCAGCGCGATCGCACCGCCGACGATATCGATGATGGCGTCCAGCGCACCGACCTCGTGGAAATGGATACGATCGGGCGAGGTGTCATGGATGCGGGCCTCGGCCTCGGCCAAGCGGCGAAACACCGTCACCGCCCGATCGCACACCGCTTCCTTCAGCGCACTGCGGCCGATGATCGCTTCGATCTGGCGCAGATTGCGATATTCGGGTTGATGCGGATCGACCACCACCCGCACCTGGGTGCCGGTAACGCCCTTGCGGTTGGCGCGGCTGGCCTGAATGCCATAGCCGTCCAACCCCAGGCCCGCCAACTCCAGGACCAGTTCGTCGTATTCCACGCCCAGATCGAGCAGGGCCGCCAAGTGCATGTCGCCGCTGATGCCGGCGGAACAGTCGTAGTAGAGAATGCTCATCGTGTCAGGGAACGGAGCCAGAGGTGGGAACAGGGCAAAGGATGATCGTCAGAACGGAAAGTCGCCGGTGGAGGTCTGGGGTTCGATCGGCTTGGCCATCGGGCGCTGCGCCAGCTGGTGGACTGGGTGGCCGTCCACGTAGATCGCTCGCCATGGTCGGGCTGGACAGGCATTCTCGCAAGCGCCACAACCGATGCAAAGCGATTCCTGCACCGTGGGGATGGCCAAGCCATCCTGAAACGGCACCAGATGCACGGCCTTGGTCGGACAGTATTCGTCGCAGGCCCCGCACGGGGTATGGTCGGTATAGACGATGCAGTTGTCGCGGACAAAGCGGGCCACGCCGAGTTGGGTGGTCTGCTTGGCCGCCAGATCCAGCGGCCGAATCGCTCCAGTCGGGCAAATCTGGCCACAGCGATTGCATTCGTAGCTGCAGTAGCCGGTCCGATAATCCAGATGCGGCTGCAGCAGGCCCGACAGACCATAGTCCAGCAAGGCCGGCTGCAACACCCCGTAAGGGCAGGCGCTCACGCACAGATGGCAGGCAGTGCACAGATCGTTGAAGCGGGCGATGTCGCGCGCGCCGGGCGGCGCGACCGGCCAGTGGCGGGCATTGGCGTGCGTCGTCGGGGTCCGATTGTGCGGCCGGGCTTCGGCTGCTTGCGGATCGGGCAGCGCAGCCCACCCCACCAACACCGTCGCCGCGCCGCGTAATAAGGCTCGCCGGCTCTTCCCCTCCGCTGACAGCGCGGTCGACGGCGCTGCACCGGAATGCGCTGGCGAAGCACCCATTGTCGGCAGCGGATAATATTTGACCGGTCCGGGCCGTACGTAACCGATCCCCTGCGGTTCGCACACGGTGATGCAGTCGAAACAGGCCACGCAGCGACTGAAATCGACCTCCTGGGTCTTCAGCCGGATACAACCGGCCTTGCAGGACATCGAACACTGGGCGCAGACGATGCAGGCATCTTTAGGAATGCGGATCTTGAACAGGGCAAAACGCGACACCAGGCCCAGCAGCGCGCCGACCGGACACAACAGATTGCAGAACAACCGCCCGCGGGTCGCGCTCAAGCCGATCAAGCCGATCAGAAACAGTGCGGGAAAGGCCAGGGCCGCCAGCGGCGGCGCTTTCCATTGCAGGGGAAACGGTCCCGCCACGCCCAGCGCTTCCAGCCCTTGTCCGAACCCGTTGTAGGCAGCGACATACAGCGGCCGCAGCAGATCGCCGGCGATGCGGCCGAAATTGCTGAACGGGTCCAGCAGGCTCAGGGCTAAGGTGCTGCCGCTCAGAAACAGCCCGATCGCCAGCGCCAGGATGCCGTAGCGCAACGCCTCGTGCGGCTTCTGATAGCGGAACTTGACCTTGCGCGGCTTGCGCAGCTTGTCGGCGATGCGAATGAAAATGTCTTGCAGGGTGCCCAGCGGGCAGATGGTCGAGCAATAGACCCGACCGAACAGCGCGGTCAGCACCAACACCAGGAGAAAACCGGTCGAAGTCCAGGCTAGGGTCTGGGTGAACTGCAGCAGCGACGGCAGGAACTGCGGATACAACACCAATGTCGCCCATGGCGTGGCCCCGATTCGGTCGAAATCCACGAACAGCACGGTGCTCAAGGCCAGAAACACCAACGCCACCACCACCCGAATCTTCTTCAACCACAGCTGTTTCATAGTCCACCTGGGCCTGTGGGAAATCCTCCACAGGGCAAACGCCATCGGGTTTAGAGCACGATCCGTCGAATGACCAAATTCTCCAGATCCTTGCGCCCCACCCCCATGGCATGGGCGATGCGGATATAGTCCACGGTATCCGGCTCCACGCCGAACAATTTGGCGGCAGCAGCATCAGCGGTCACCAGATCGGTCGTCAACAACTGTGACCGCTGGCGGACGACGTCGTTTTCCGACACTCCGCGTGGCCCATGCCGTTGCAACACGTTATAAGCATCCACCACGTTCAGATCGGGCTTGCGATAGGTGGTGAAATCGGCGATGCACTGGGGCAGATCGTTGGCGTGCCATTCCCCGCGGTCCCAGACCACGCCCATCAGGTTCTTCATCGCCACCGACAACTTGGCCCCGCCGTGGCTTTTCAGGACTGGCACGTTGATCACCACATCCGCGCCCAGGATCAATTCGTGTTCCTTGGCTGCGCGCAAGCGTTGGCCGTGCGGCAGCGCGATCTGCTGAAAATAACCTTCGCTGTTACCGGGGGCGATCTTGCCGCCCGCCTCCTTCACCGCCTGCTCGATGCCGCTGGTCCGGTAACAATCGCGCCAATCGTCGCAGGTGTGGTCGAAGACATAGACTTCCCTGGCTCCAGCCTGCAGACAATGCTCGACGATGCGGCGCACCAATCGTGGATTGGTATTGGCCGCCCGCTCCGGCGGCACGTTCCAGCCGATGTTGGGCTTGACCACCACCCGCTGGCCCTTCTTGACGAAGCGCCCCATGCCCCCCAGCGCTTCGATACCTCGATCGAACAGCGCTTCCGGTTCACCGTTCTTGACCGCCACCAGATCGGGCACGGCACCGGCTGTGACCTCGCCCGCATCCGCGCGCTGGCCACGACCGAGCAGCGCCAGGTGAGCCCCGGTCCACACCCCCGCGCCCAGGGTCTTGAGAAAAGTTCTGCGTTGCACGGCGGCTCCTCTATGGCACGGCCGGACAGCGGGTTTGCCATCCCGGAACACCTGCCATTCAGTATAGGACAGCCCATCGCGGCAACCGATCGCCCTGTTGACCGATGGCGCGCAGCTGTGGCAAACCCTATAATTTGCAATGATGGGCGTTTGGCTACAAGAAAAATGCAATTCAGTCCACCTTCAGCCTGAAATACCCGACTGACCAGGACGTCTCGGCGCATTTCAGAACGCGCGCCCAATAAAATTCCAATGACAGGCAATACATTACGACGCAGCCGACTCCAACCCGTCGCGAGAGCGGACCATTCCGCTTGCCTGCCTCCTGGTTCAACTCACAGAACTCCTCACCGTGAGGCCCTTCGTCATTTTTTGAGGATGACCGATGACAGTCGTTAACTCTGCCTATTTACCAGGACGACGGGCGATCGTCTGCCTGCTCTCGACCCTGCTGTTCACCATTGGATGGGGATCGCTGCCAGCCTTCGCCAACACGGCTCACGTCAGCGAAGCGAATCTGGCCCTGCCCGATCTGGCGGATACCTCGCTGGCGACCTTTTTCGGCGGTATGTCCGGCTGGTCGCTGCTATTTTGCGGGCTGCTAGTCTGCCTGGGCGGTCTGATCTTCGGCGGCGTCATCTACCGCGAGATCCTGCGCCTGCCCGTCCATCGCTCGATGGCCGAAATCAGCGAACTGATCTACGAAACCTGCAAGACCTACATGATCACCCAGGGTAAGTTCCTGTTGACCCTGGAAGCGTTCACCGTGGTCATCATGATCGGCTACTTCTACTTCGTCCAACAGCTCCCGGTATCCGATGTCGGGCTGATCCTGGCGTTCTCGCTGGTGGGCATCGGCGGTTCCTTCCTGGTGGCCTGGTTCGGCATCCGCATCAACACCCTGGCCAATAGCCGCACCGCCTTCGCCTCGCTGGCCGCCATGCCCTTCCCGGTTTACGCCATTCCGATCAAGTCCGGCATCGCCATCGGCATGTTGCTGATCTCGACCGAGCTGCTCATCATGCTGAGCATCATGCTGTTCGTGCCGCCAGCGCTGGCCGGAAAATGCTTCATCGGCTTTGCCATCGGCGAGTCGCTGGGTGCGGCTGCGCTGCGCATCGCCGGCGGCATCTTCACCAAGATCGCCGACATCGGTTCCGACCTGATGAAGATCGAATTCGGCATTCAGGAAGACGACGCCCGCAACCCCGGCGTGATCGCCGACTGTGCCGGCGACAATGCCGGCGACTCGGTCGGTCCCACGGCTGATGGCTTCGAGACCTATGGCGTCACCGGCGTGGCGCTGATCAGCTTCATCATGCTGGCCGTGCCGGAAGCGGCGGTGCAAGTGCAGCTGCTGGTGTGGATCTTCGTCATGCGGGTGATGATGATCATCGCCTCTGGCGTCTCCTACTTCGGCAACAGCCGACTGGCCGAGCAGAAATACGGGTCGAAGGTGCGTTTCGACTTCGAAGCGCCGCTGACCTCGCTGGTGTGGATCACCTCGATCGTTTCGGTGGTCATCACCTTCATCGTGTCGTATCTATTGATTGGCCACTTCGTGATCGGCGGTCAGACCTACACCAACCTGTGGTGGCAGCTGTCGCTGATCATCACTCTCGGCACCCTGGCCGGGGCGATCATCCCCGAAGTGGTGAAGGTCTTTACCTCGACTAATTCCAAACATGTCCGCGAAGTGGTGACCGCCTCCAAGACCGGCGGCGCCAGCCTGAACATTCTGTCCGGCATCGTGGCCGGTTACTTCTCGGCCTTCTGGATGGGGGTGATCATCGTCGGGCTGATGGCCGGCGCTTACGTCGTGTCCCAATATGAACTGGCGGCAGTGATCAATCCCGATCTGGCCAAGGCCAGCATGATGGCGGCGGTGTTCTCGTTCGGCCTGGTGGCCTTCGGCTTTCTGGGCATGGGGCCGGTGACTATCGCGGTCGATAGCTACGGGCCGGTCACCGACAACGCCCAATCGGTCTATGAGCTGTCCACCATCGAACAGATCCCGAACATCAAGACCGAAATCAAACAGGACTTCGGCTTCGACCTCAATTTCCGGGCCGCCAAGTTCCTGCTGGAAGAGAACGACGGGGCCGGCAACACCTTCAAGGCCACCGCCAAGCCGGTGCTGATCGGCACCGCCGTGGTCGGCGCCGCCACCATGGTGTTCTCCATCGTCATGTTGCTGACCAGCGGTCTGACCGAAAATCTCGACAAGCTGTCGCTGCTGCATCCGCCCTTCCTGCTTGGTCTGATCAGCGGCGGTGCCACCATCTTCTGGTTCTCCGGTGCGTCCACTCAAGCGGTGTCGACCGGCGCTTACCGGGCCGTGGAATTCATCAGCACTCACATCCGGCTGGACGAGGTGGTGAGAGCGTCGCATAAGGACAGCAAGAAGGTGGTCGAGATCTGCACCATCTACGCCCAGAAAGGCATGTTCAACATCTTCCTGGCGGTGTTCTTCGGTACCCTGGCTTGCGCCTTCATCGACCCGTTCTTCTTCATCGGCTATCTCATCTCACTGGCCATCATCGGCCTCTATCAGGCGGTGTTCATGGCCAATGCTGGCGGAGCCTGGGACAATGCCAAGAAGATTGTTGAAACCGAGCTGCACGCCAAGGGTACCGAACTGCACAATGCCTCGGTGGTCGGCGACACCGTCGGCGATCCGTTCAAGGACACCGCCTCGGTGGCCATGAATCCGATCATCAAGTTCACCACCCTGTTCGGCCTGTTGGCGGTGGAAATGGCCGTAGGACTGCAGTCGCGGGAACAGCACGGCGTGGTCTGGCTGCTAGCCGCTATATTCCTTATCATCAATCTGGTCTTCGTGTTCCGCAGCTTCTACGGGATGCGGATCGACCTCAAACCGGACGACGCCTAGCGGTAACGATCACCTCCACCTGCGGCTACGCTAAGCCTCGGGTGGAGATCGGCGATTCCCTTCCAACCGCGGCCAGAAGGGCCAATTGCACCCCCAGTCGACTCTTTCATGAAGAAGAGGGCTCATAACAATGTCCATACATCTCTATTTCTCACTGATTCCGGAAGCGCTGATCGCCTCGATGCTGCCGCCGGAGGAATTCGGGCAGTATTACGCGACCGGACACAAGTTCAAATCGAAGGGACAGGCGGTTTTCTTCGAGGTCGACCCGAGTTATCGCCATGAATACTTCGATATCGACGGCTGCTATGCGCGCTGCGTGACCAAGCCGGATGGTTCTCCCAAAAATTCCATCTATATCTCGATGTACCGGGTGATGGAACACCTGACGATCAACGCGCTAGGCAAGATGTACCTGACGACGGCGATGGGCGCGACGCTCGGTCTGGAGCGTGGCCGGGCCTTGCCGAGCGGTGAACCCGAGCTGCACATGTACCATGACCTCGCGCCGATCAACAGCCTGGTGGTGAGTGCGCTCGATCCAGCCGCCTACTACGCCGACGTCACGACCAAGCCGTCCAAATCCTTCAGTTTTCCGGGCATGTGCTTCGTCGAACTGGAACTGGGACCGCTGGCGCACGATCCGGAAAACGGCAAGGAAGGCGACCTGCCCTACTCGTTCATCCAGCACTTGCGTGAAGCATTACTGGAACTGGAACCGGGATCGAAGCAAAACAAGCTGGTCCATCGGGTACATTCGCTCGAATTCCCCTTCCGGATGGTTAAGAACGGCTTCTTCCTCGGCATCGGCAGCGAACTGGTCTATTACCCCATGCTCTCGCCCACGGCACTTCGGAAAGACCACAGCAACTGGTGGCGTTCGGCCAATCTTTGAAGATCAACCCGACGGCGGCGATGGCCGCCGTCTCGTTTGCGAGCAACCGATGAGCATTGACGCCAAACCGTATTCCGAAGCCTGCGAACAGAACAAGGATCCGATCCTACAGGTACTGCGGGAGGTCTTCATCCAGCCGGGGCTGATCCTGGAAATCGGCGCGGGCACCGGACAGCACGCCGTACATTTCGCCCGCGAATTGCCGCACCTGACCTGGCAACCCACCGATCTGGCCGTTCATCTGCCGGGTATCCGCCTGTGGTTGGCCGAAGCATGCCTGGCCAATCTGCAAGCGCCGCTGGCGCTGGACGCCTGCCAGGAACCCTGGCCGGTGACACAAGCCGCTGGCGTCTTTTCGGCCAATACAGCCCATATCATGGCGTGGCCGATGGTGGAATGCCTGTTTCGCGGCGTCGGCCGGATGCTGGAATCGGGTGGGATGTTCTGTCTGTACGGCCCGTTCAACTACGACGGCCAATACACCAGTCCCAGCAATGCCGCTTTCGACGCCTGGCTCAGGACTCGCGACCCTGCCAGCGGCATTCGGGACTTTGCCGACCTCGACCGGCTGGCTCGGAACAACGGCCTGCGGTTACTGCAGGATCATGCGATGCCGGTCAATAATCGTACCCTGGTCTGGGTACGGGAGTGATCATGCCTGGCCGGCGAAATAGTCCGGCAGCTCGTCGAGACGACTGATCACCAGATCCGGCTCGACATCCCAGGGATCGAACACGACATCCGACCGGCGTTGGACCCAGACGGCCCGCAGACCCGCAGCCTTGGCCCCGATCACATCCCAGGCATTGCTGGATACCAGCCAGGTCTCGGCCAACGGTCGTCCGGCCCGCCGCGCCAGGTAGGCATAAACCTCCGGATCGGGTTTGAAGGTCCGCAAGTCATCTACACTGACCACATCGTCCACGAACGGCAACAGCCCGACATTGGCCAACAAAGCGCGGATGCTGGCCTCCACGCCATTCGAGAAGGCGATCCGCTGATGGCCCTGCGCCTGAAGGGCCGCCAAACCGGCGGGCACCTCGGGAAACATCGGCAGATAGAGATAGGCTTCCAGCAGACGGTCCTGATCCGACTCCGGCAACTGGCAACGCAGCATCCGCTGGGTATAGACCAGGGCCTGTCGGGTACAGGCGTCGAAATCAGTATAGCGCCGCATCAAGCCGCGCCGGAAAGCGTATTCCAATTGTTTGAACCGCCACAGATTGGCGAACTGGATGGCCTGATCGCCGACCAGCGCCTGCAACGGATCGGCCAACGCCAGCGGATCCACCAGCGTGCCATAGACATCGAATCCCAGAGCGTAAGTTTTCTCCACCTTCGGTCCCACCTCATTCCGGACTGATGACCTGTTTTTTACCCTGTTCCATCTTGGGTCTTCCTCTGCCCGATCGCACGACCGCGACAGCCAGCGCCAGCCAGGCGCCGAGAAAGGCCATACCGCCGATGGGAACGATGGCGCCCAGCCAGCGGATACCGCTCAAGCTGAGAGCATACAAAGTTCCCGAGAACAGCACCAAACCGATGGTCATCAACAGACCGGCCCAGCGCAAGGACGCCGCCGCCGGCAGGCGAACCGTCAACAGCCCCACTGCCAGCAATCCCAAGGCATGATAGACATGATAGTGCACGGCGGTTTCGTAGATAGCCATCTGCTCGGGCGTCAGCGCATTTTTCAGGACATGCGCACCGAACGCGCCCAACACGACCGCCAGCATCATTCCCATGCTGCCCAACCATAGAAAAACCCTGGACCAGACCGGCAGGGCATCTCCCTGCGTCATCGACGGGTCGGCGTTCAAGGCAACACGTCCTCGCTGCGCAGATGCGACTCGGGCGGCTGCGGACCCGGTTCATCGAGCGCTTCGGGCACGAACAGTGGACAGGGCTGGGTGCTGGCCTGCCAGCGCTCGGCAAACTCCCCCCAATGCGGATTCTGCTCCCGGCCGGCATCGAGATAGTCCAGCAGGTTCCGCACGCTGGTGTTGTAGCTCCCCGCACTGGCGCGGGTGCTGAAATAGGCCCAGCGTAGATAGAGCAGGTAGGTGTTCAATACGTCGCCTTCGCAATAGCGGTCGATGGCGGCGTAATCACCGGCGGCGGCCTGATCGGCGACTTGGTCGCCATGGCCGTTCCATTTGCCCGGCAGACCCAAGGCCCGCGCCGCTTCGTCCAAACCCAAGCGGGGCGAAGCGCCAAAATCGCTCAGGGCATCCATCAGATCGCAATGCCATTGGGTTGTGTAGCGGTAGTCGTAACCGAAGCGGGGATCGGTGCGGTGCCAGTTGAAGGCCGTCAGGCCATGGATCAGGGAGCGCTGCTTGAGCACAGCCACATCGAAGCTGCGTCCGTTCCAAGTCACCAGGCGGGGCTTTTGCCGATCCACCATCTGCCAGAATCCGGCGAGGATCTCCCGCTCGCCAAGCTGCGCGATACTGGCCGCGCCCAGCCTGCGCACCGTGTAGCGCTCGAACTGGCCATCGTGTTCGATCCGCGCCAGCAGGAAACCGAGGGTGACGATCTCGTGCTGGATCGGTTTGGGGAAAGCTTCGGGATCGCGATCCTCGGGCAACACCGCCGCGTCAGGGCGGGTTTCCAGATCGACCACCAACAAATGCAGAGGTAGGGCCATAGCGATAGGGAGCGAGAACCATCGACGGAAAACCGGCATTGGCCGGCTAGCGAGATGTTCATTATCGCGTCATAGCCCTGCAACGATCAACGCCCTGGCCGGCCGACCGCTCCCCTCTCAAATCGCAAGAGCGATGATCCATGAAGGGAACGGAACCGACGCCCGTCCCCTTCTCCGATCAGGGCAGTATGCGGCCCTGTCATCACCCTGAAGTTGGGGAGGATCTCAATAACCACAATTCCGGTAGAGCACGCCGTTTACCCAAACCGAATTGCAGGGGGGCGGCGGCGGAGCCACCACCACCGGCGGAGCCACCACCACCGGCTGGGACGCATTGGCGATCGCAGCGCCGACGATGGTGCCAATCGCCAGACCCGCTACGGCCGCGCCGGCCGAGCCGCAATTCCAACAGTCGTTTCCATAGTAGCGGGGAGGCGGACCGTAGTAACCACCACGCGGAGGACCGTAGTAACCGCCACGCGGAGGAGGCCCACCATCCCAGGCATTGGCACCCTGCAGTGGAATCAGCGCAGCCAAGGCCACCGTCATTCCAAGCATCCAAGATTTCGTCGCTTTCATCACCTATTACTCCTTCCAACCTCAATCAGTCGTTTCGCCCTTCGCGGCATCACTTGGCCGATATCGAGTTAGACCCGCCGCAGATCCGAATTCCTGCGAATGCTGGCCTATTTTTAACACAACTTCCTGAGCGGAAGCTTAACGACCCATGAAAGGCGACTTGCCACCCCTTCAACGGGCAAATCCGATGCCAATCCGTTGCGATAACCCATCTCGCTTCCCCCATCCGAAGCCACCAAGCCCGCTGCGACGAACCACCGCACCGACGATCACGCGAGCGCGCGACCGGCATCGCCATGGCCAACTCCGACTACCGGGTCATACTGGCCCGATGGACGGGTCAGCCTGGACCACCACCCAACCGGTTCAACCGCTGACGAAATCAGATCATGGCTATGAGTACCGCAGACAGAGCGAGGATCATGCGGGCATTTTTCGAACCGACTGCGCCCCTCCTGGAAACGATTGACACGACTCAGCATCTTCTGACCCAATCAGCAGGGACCGGAACGTCGACCATGAGAAACCGCGAGTGCTAGCCAGCCAGCCAAGTGCATATTTAGATTGCATTTTTCCACTCCGGTGATTCGCTCGAATCTTTATGCGTCATGATGCAACGATGTGGCATACCCAGTGCCTAAACATATTCGCAGGTAGCCGATCAAACCATGGGATAGCGCTCGCCTGAGCGGTAGCGGTCATTTGCACGCCGTAGCTCAAGTCATTACGCTTAAGTTAAGGAGACGCGAAGAAATAGGGTTGAATCACCGCACATCCCGCGAAGCGGGATGGATGGGCTGCAGCAGGAAGCCTGATTTGGCGGAGAGGGTGGGATTCGAACCCACGTGGGGCGGCTAAGCCCCCATCCGATTTCGAGTCGGCGCCGTTGTGACCGCTTCGGTACCTCTCCGGGGAGGAATCGCTTGGAGCAAATGCAGAAGAGTTTTATATTCTATCCTATTGGTGGATTTTGCCAATACCCCCAGCCTCAGGGTAGCCACAGCGCGCCCCAAGATCGTTCATGCCGGAAACATCCGCACCTGCATACCTGATCGATATGATGAAACAGGCATCTTACACCGCAAACATCGGTCTTACCGCTACCCAGCCTTCGCCAGATTCCGAGCAGGATTCCAAACAGGATTCCAAACAGGATTCCAAACAGGATTCCAGCGCGACCGACTCCGCCTTTCTCAAGTGGCTGAAACATCTGTTTTTCTATATCTGCGCGGTGACGGTCACCTGCATGGTCGGTTTTTACTTCCTGTGGCAGATTCCGATGCTGCGAGATCCGGCATCCTGGCTTCAGAACGCCGCCATCCCCACTACCTCCAGACCGTTGTCGACGGTCATGGCTCCGCCTACGCCAATAGCCAGACCGCAAATCGCTTCCCAACCGCCGGTCAATCCCATCCCCACGACGCCGGAGCCAGCAGCCGGATCGGGCGATAATTCCGCAGCGCTGGCGGCTTCGCCTCCTTCAGCGGAAGCCCCCGCCAATCCCGATGCAGCCCCGGCAACGCCCGAATCGCCCGAGATAGCCTCGGACGCGCCGATCGACCCCGCCACGGAACAGGCGGCGGCGCCCAGTACCGACACGCCCCCCGCCGTACCACCGTCGGAAATCGAGCAGCTACTCAGCGACGCCCAGCAACAAATGGATAACCGCCGCTTCACCGCTCCGGCCAGCGGCAACGCGCTGCGCAGCTATCAGCGCATCCTGGAGCTGTCCCCCAACCACCCCGCCGCGATCGAAGGAATCCAACGCATCACCAATTATTACCAGAGCGCCGCGACGGAAAGCCTGCGCCAGGGTCGCCCGGACGAGAGTCTGGGTTATGTCGGCCGAGGGTTGCGCGCGTCGCCCAGCGATCAGTCCCTGCTGAATCTGCGCCGCGAGGCGCAACTGGCCAAACAGCAGCAGGAACAGGCGACGGCGCAGCAGGCGCGTGTAGAGGCACAGCGCCAGCGACAACTACAGCAGCAGGCGCGCCAGCAACAGACCGAATGGCAAACGACCGACGATTCGGAGGGGCGGCCAACGTCCCGCCTTCGCACCCAGGACACATCCTCACAGCCCTGGTGGCGTCAGCCCTCCCATTACGAAGGCAACAGCGGTTTCAACCAGCGCTGATGGTGACTTCCGCGCCGGTCGCCGACCCGACAGCGCGACGGGCGCGGAAAAACTCCCGTAGTAAAGCGCCGCAATCCTCGGCCAAAACCCCGCCTGTCACTTCGGCGCGGTGGTTGAGCTGACTCGATCGTAGTAGATCGAACACGGTCCCGGCCGCGCCGGTGCGCGGGTCGGCCGCGCCAAAGACCACACGGGCGATCCGGGCGTGCACGATGGCCCCAGCGCACATCGGGCAAGGCTCCAAGGTCACGTATAGCGTGCTATCGACCAGGCGGTAATTGCCAACCTGAATCGCCGCGCTCCGCAAGGCCAGTATTTCGGCGTGCGCCGTCGGATCGCAAGCGCCAATCGGGCGGTTCCACCCTTCGCCGATCACCTCATCACCCCGCACCAGCACGGCTCCGACCGGCACTTCGCCGGCATCCGCCGCTCGCCGCGCCAAGGCCAACGCCCGGCGCATCCAACTCCGATCCCGATCGTCGGTCGCTGCCCACCCATCACTCATGATCGCCCCTATTCCGCTGGCCCGAACTGAGTCTGAATGGGAGGAGCGGGACGATCCAGGGTCAAGCGCACCGCGCGCGCCAGATCCTGCTTCCGAAATGGCTTCTCCAACAAGGCGCAATCGGCGGGCAATCGACTGGCGGCATCGGCAAATCCCGACATCAGCAACACCCGGATGCCCGGCCGGCGGCGACGCGCCTCCAATGCCAACTCGTGGCCGGAGATGCCGCCTGGCATGGTCATGTCGCTCAACAACAAATCGAACGATGCACCGGAGGCCAGCGCGGTCAAAGCCTCCCGACCATCAGCGGATTCCCGCACCTTATAGCCAAACGCGGTCAGGCTGCGCGCCACAAACTGGCGGATATCGGGATCGTCCTCCACCAGCAATACCGTCTCCCGGCCGCGCAGGCGACTTTCATCCCATGTCGTCCCGGCCGCGATCATGGCTTCATCCGCCCGGAGCGCATGGCGGGGCAGATACAGCTCGACCGTCGTGCCGATGTCGAGCTGGCTACGAATCCGCACATGACCACCCGACTGCTTGATGAAACCGTAGACCATGCTCAATCCCAACCCAGTCCCCGCGCCCAGTTCCTTAGTGGTGAAAAACGGCTCGAAAGCCCGTTCCAACACCTCCGGGGTCATCCCCCGACCGGTATCGCTGACCGCCAGTCGCACGTAATCGCCCGGCGTGACATCGGGATAGCGGGCGGTGAAATCATCATCGAGCGTCACATTATGGGCTTCGATGCGCAGTCGACCGCTGCCCGACATGGCATCGCGGGCATTGATGGCCAGATTCAGCACGGCATTGGTCAACTGGCCCGGATCGACCCGGATGTTCCAGACTGTACTTTCGACCGCCGTTTCCAACTCGATGCTCGCGCCCAGGGCGCGATGCAACAGTTCGGCGATCTCCTGCAACTGCTGGCCCGGAGCCAGTAGACGGGGCTGCAGCGCCTGTTGGCGGGAAAACGCCAACAGGCGACGGGTCAGATCCGCGCCGCGCCGCGCCGCATTCATCGCGGTATGAGCGGATTTGTGCAGCTCCGGATTGTCCCGCAACCCTTCCTCCAACGCCGCCAGATTACCCAGGATGATCGTCAGCAAGTTATTGAAATCATGGGCGACACCCCCGGTCAGCTGGCCAACCGCCTTCAGTTTCTGGGCCTGATTCAGCGCCATCTGAGTCTGGCGGTATTCGGTCAGGTCTTCGCTGAGCACGAAGCAGCCGACCACCTGTTCATCTTCGCCTTCCAGATGGCGCGGAACGTGCGGGATGAAATAGGCACGCACGTACATGCGCCCGACCGGCGTGATCAGGTCGTATTCGACATGGGTGCTGCGGCCATCCAGCGCCACCGCCACATAATTCAACAACCGCCGCGCCAAGGTAGGCTCCAGCATTTCGCCGAAGGTACGACCCAGGAAGGTTTCGGCCGGCACCCCAAACCATTCGGCGTATTTTTGATTGACGAAACGATAGCGCTGCTCAGCATCGAGATAGCCGATCAACACCGGAACGGTGTCGGTGATCAGGCGAATGCGGTTTTCGCTTTCCCGCAGGGCCGCGCTGATGCGCTCCCGCTCTTCCACTTCCCTGGCCAACTGGGTATTGAGCGCCAGGAGTTCGGCGGTGCGCTCATCGACGCGCACCTCCAATCGTTCGTGGCTGTCTCGCAATTCCGCTTCGGCCTGCTTGCGGGCGGTGATGTCCTCGTAAATCGTGATGAAACCACCACCGGCCAGTGGCTCGCCCCGAATTTCCAGCACCTGACCGTTCGGCCGGGTGCGTTCGAAGCAATGGCTTTGGAACAGTTCGGCCAGTTCGATGCGCGCCTGGGCTTGGGCATCGATATCGCCGGGGCCATATTCGCCGCGCTGGGCATTGAAGCGAAACAGTTCGACCAAAGGCAGACCAACCCGGACCAGGGTCGAGGGAAAATCGAGCAGTTCGACGAAGCGCCGGTTCCAGACCTGCAACCGCAGGTCCTGGTCGATGATGCTGATGGCCTCGTGCAGATAATCGAGACTGGCCAGCGTCCACTCGCCCAATTCAGCGTCGGACATGGCAGTCAGCTCGGATGCTGGCCGATTCGGAGATGCGCACATGATGGATGCCTCACCGTTAGCTCCTCTTCTGAGAACAGGTTCTCATCCACCCATTAAGTTCCAGGAAATAGCGCTATGGCAAGTCCGAGTTGTTTCGGGCGACCACTGGCCTGCGCAGCTTGCACCACCAGCACCGGATGGGCATCAACCGATCTTCAGCGACCGAATCTTGTCGCCCTCCAAATCGAATACATAATCGAATATCACAGATGTGGACCGCGCCTTCACCTTGTCGCACAAGGCGCGCAGCTCATCATCACTCCCGCTCGATCATCAATGAGCCGTAAAACATCAATGACCACAAGCCGTTAATGCTTACCTCCATAGATAATCATCAGGTGCTCCCTTCACCTAGGGCAGATTTTCCCGCCGCCGCCAGCGCACTGGGCCGCACCACGATGACCTTGAACAGATTGCCGACACGATCATCGATGAGTTCGATCTGCGGCCAGGCCCGCAGCGCGCGCAGAAGGCCGCTGCCGAGGCCACGATACGGCAGGAGTTTAGCGGCGAAGGAAGCCAGAATGGGGTTGCGAATATTGGAATTGCCGGCCTTAATGTTTTGGATGGTCAGGTTATTGGGCAGATGGCCGGGGCTGATGATCTCAACCCGATCCGCAAACACCAGCACACGCACGGAGGCGCTGATGAAATAGTCGCGATGGACGAGGGCGTTGGTGACCAACTCCTCCCAGACGATGCGTGGAATCTCGGGCCGGCCCTGGGAATTGAAGCCCTGATCACCTTGTGCTGCGCGGGTGTTGGCGACAATAAAGCCCAGCGTCTGCTGGAACACGTCGGCCAGCTTGCCGGCGATGTCGCGGCTGTCGATGTAGCGTTCGTCTTCGATCTCGGTGCCGACAAAAGCGACGGCCTTGACGATGAAGGCGGGTAGCGCGTAGTGCGGTGATTTTGCGAATAGCAGACCACCCGCCACGTTGAGCTGCCCCTGCTTCATCAGGTTCATGTTGGTCAGCAACTGCGGCAGCGGCTGGTTATGCTGGGCGAGCGGCTCACCGAATTGCTGCGCGAAGAAGGTTTCGAAATAGGGCAGGTCCACATCGCCCGCGCCCAAGCCCGCTACAGGCGTTTCGTCGGCATGCACCAAGCCCGCCTGCTGGAACAGGCGCTGGATTTCCTCGCGCGAGGTGGCGCGGCGCTTGTCCGAGCCGTTCTTCACCCAGATGGCGCCGTTCTTATCCATGTAGGGCTTGCTGATGCCTTCGGAAATGCTGACCACCATCACAATGCCATTCGGGTGCGGCACATTCTCGGTGAGCGGGTTCACGGCAGGCCGCACGTTTTGCGATGCGCTGTTTGAAATGAGCTGGTTCAGGCGGTCGATGTCCACACCTGACAGGCCAAACACCGAGCCATCGTTTTGCACACCGATGAAAATCTGCCCGCCAACGGTGTTGCTGAAGGCAACTATTTCAGCCGCCAGGGCATCGACATTGGTAAAGTTCCCCTTGAACTGATGGCGGCTGTCCTCGCCCCGGCTGAGGATGTCGATCAGCTCTGTGGTTTCCATAGGTTGTAAACCTCTTTGCGCCGGTTGAAAGCCTCCTGGCCTCCTTCCATGATGTTGATGATGGCATCCTGCACCGGGCGGGCGTCGATGCTGCCGCTTTGCACGGCGACTTTCTCGTCCTGGTAGCGGCAGGCGTGCACTTGCTCTGAGTCACCCAGCACCGGAAAATTGGCGTTGTGGGTGGCGAAGATGAATTGGGCGTGCGGTTTCATCTCGCGCAGCAGCTTGATCACGTCGTCGTAGATAGTCTGATTGTCCAGATCGTCTTCCGGTTGGTCGATGATGATCACATCATTCTGCCGCTGGCTGAGCACATACAGCAGCAACGCTGAAGCCCGTTGCCCGAGCGAGTGGTGCTTCAACTCCTTGCCGCGATAGCGGATGACGAAACGGTTGGGCACCTGCCAGGCGACAAACTCGACCAGGTTCTGCATGAAGGTCTTCTCGAAGGCCTCAGAAGTATTCCTGGCCTTGGTCAAGGCTCCCGGCAGAGCACGCAACAAGCCGCCAAAGTCGGCGTAATCCTCCATGACTGCGCGCAGGGTGGTTTCGCGGATATTGCTGCCCTTAAAAAGCTGCTGCATGAAGCCGATGGCTGCTTCTTTGTCACCCTTGAAGTCAGCTTCGATCTGCAAGGCTGTGCGGTTGGCGTTCACGCGATCCAGCTCAACTTTGATGGTGTTGAACTCGCGCAACCAAAGCTCATTGAGCTTGTCGATCTCGGTAAACAGCGCGTCACGAATGTTGCTCTGCTGGCTTTCCTGCTTGGCCAGCGCTTCCAGCATTTGCTCTGCTTTGGTTTTGCGCTGTTGCTGAGCCAGGAAGTCATCTGGCTGGATAGCGGTCATGCCGCTCTGCTTGAGTTCTTGAGCCAGTTGCCGCTCGACCTGGGCGAACTCCTCCTGAAGGCTGGTACGCGCACCTTCGAACTCACCTTGTTTGGCGTGGAGGCGAGTCGCAATGGCGCGAGCCTCCTGCTCGATTTTCTTGATCTCCTCAATCTTGGCGACGAGGTTGGAAAACTCGGCGTAGTAGGCCGCGAAGAAGTCCGGGTTCTGCTTGGACACGTAACTCGTGGCGTTACGCAGTTCGTCTTCGTGTTCGGCGATCAGGCTATTCAAGGCCAGGATAAAGTTGTCTGCCCGCTCCTTCATCCGTGTGATCGCGGCGACATCCTGTTGGAATCCAAAGCGTTTCTGGAGTTTATCGGCGACCCCATACTCTTCGAACTTCTTCAGCCGGAAGTTGGCATCGGTAAGCTGGGTTTCGTAGTCTTGCTTGAGTTCGGCGGTATTGCTGAGCTTGAGCCAGCGCTGAGTGGCATCGCGCACATGCTGGCGTTGGACTTCGACTTCGTCACGTAGTACGCGTAGCTTTTCGCCAACCAGTTTTTCCACCAGGTCGGTCTCGAAGCCTTCGCCGGTGCTGGAGAGGTCTTTCTGCCCGAAGTAGATCGGACGGCGCAGCACGGTTTCCCGAATCGACACACCCGGCTGCAATTTGCCGTCCAAGTAGACGTTCGGTGCTTCGCGGAAAATGCGGGAGATGGTGAACTCTTGCCCATATACATCGCGGGCGGTCAGCGTCACCTTGCCACCGCTGCCGAGGGTGTGGCGGATCAACTCATCCTTGTACCTGGTATCCTGCGCCTTTTCACCCCGTGGAATGTCGAGAGCGTAGCGCACTGCCTCCAAAATGGATGATTTGCCGCTCCCCCGAATACCGATTAGTGTGTTGAGTTCTGGGGAGAAGTGCAGCGTCTGCCCGTCGAGGATGCCGCCATCGAAGTGGATGCTGCGAATGTGCGATGCATCATGCTTTGGTGGTTTAAAAGCAGCTACCCGCGCTGCGGGATCGCTCAAGGCAAATTTGACCGCCTCAAACGACAGCTCGCCCAGTTTGAGATAGCAGGCTTTGCCCTTGCCGATTGCTTCGATGCATTTAGGATCGCTACCTTCGAGTTCGGCGGGATACCAGTTTTGCAGCCAACTCCGAACTTTGGTGCGGCAGGGTTTGTCTTTGCCTGCACCGTCATGCGTGCGAACCTTCTGAAACCCCAACGTGCGACGGCGGAAGAATTCATTTTGTCCTAGCTCGGAAAGGCGTCCACCGTCCATCTCGGCCCAGAGTCCGCTGTTCTCTTCCACATGGGCAAAGACGAGGAAGAAATCCCGGTGATAGCCTTCCAGCTTCTTGATCGTCTCCAGAAGCGACCAAGAGGTGCGCCCGTTCTCCTGCTCGTACTGCGCTAGCGTTTTGCCTTCGAATGCGCTGGTCAGGAAGGGGTTGATGTAGTTGTGTTCATCAATCCATTCGTTGGAGAACACAACAAGCGCGTGGATGCCATTGGCCCCATCGTTGACCGACAACTCAACACCAGGCAGCAGCGCAATCCCCTTCTTCTGGGCCGTCTTGCGTAGTGCCTTGAACTCATCAAAGTCGAACTTGTTGTGATTGGTGATGATGCCCAGTCGGACGCCTGCTTTCTCCAACGCATCCACATAGTTGCTGTTGTAGAAGTTGTCATCGCCCGTGAACGTGAACTCGCGGTCTGTGCGGGTGTGCAGATGAAAATCTGTGCGAATCCACTGAGCCCCTTCTGCGAAGACAAAGGATCGAGATCCTGATTGCTTGAATAGCAGGCTATCCATCATGACCCCTCCTCATTTTCTGACGGTCCTGCGATCTTGGGCCACTGCGAGAGCTTCTGTTTCATAGAAGGCTCAATATGGATTCCGGACAGTTCGCACAGTTACATCACCAACAGTTACAGAAGGTGTCCGAGCAAGCCTTTACCCTGGATCCGGACATGGTTCACGAACTGAGAGGCTGTCTAAAAACTAACTAACTGATCTATATGACAGCGGAACCGGCTTCTAGGCGGTTGTTAGCCGGCCAAATTGGTTGGAAGCAGGTCCGACAGAAAATATTTCTTGAAAATCAATGTTGAGTTTTTCGACAGTCTCTGAAAGAACCCCAGGTAGAGCGTTGGTCACGTTGTCCCTTCAATCACTCCCACTCGATGGTCGCGGGCGGTTTGCCGGAGACATCGTAGACCACCCGGGAGATGCCGCGCACTTCGTTGATGATGCGCCGCGACACCTGGTCCAGGAATTCGTAGGGCAAGTGAGCCCAGCGCGCGGTCATGAAATCGATGGTCTCCACCGCCCGCAACGCAACCACGTGATCGTAGCGACGGCCATCGCCCATCACCCCCACCGACTTGACCGGCAGGAACACCGCAAAGGCCTGGCTGGTGCGATCGTACAAATCGGCCCGGCGCAATTCTTCGATGAAGATATGATCGGCCTGGCGCAACACATCGGCGTATTCCTTCTTCACCTCACCCAGGATGCGCACACCCAACCCCGGACCTGGGAAGGGATGACGGTAGACCATCTCCGAAGGTAGGCCGAGTTCGACCCCCAAACGCCGGACCTCATCCTTGAACAATTCCCGTAACGGCTCAACCAGCTTCAGCCGCATCGTCGCCGGCAGCCCCCCGACATTATGGTGGGACTTGATGACATGGGCCTTGCCGGTCTTGGCCCCGGCCGATTCGATCACATCGGGGTAGATGGTGCCCTGGGCCAGCCATTTGACCTCCTGCAGCTTGGCCGCTTCCTCCTCGAAGATCTCGACGAACAACCCACCGATGATCTTGCGCTTCTGTTCGGGATCGGTCACGCCGGCCAGCGCAGTCAGGAAGCGCGTCTCGGCATCGACCCGAATCACCCGCACTCCCAGATGCTGACCGAAGGTGGTCATGACCTGGTCACCCTCGTGCAGGCGCAACAGGCCGGTATCCACGAACACGCAGGTCAACTGCTCGCCGATGGCCCGGTGTAGCAGGGCCGCCACCACGGAGGAATCCACCCCGCCGGACAAACCCAGCACCACCCGATCTTTGCCGACCTGGGCACGGACGGCGGCCATGCTGTCCTCAATGATATGGCCCGTGGTCCACAGGGGCTCGCAACCGCAAATGCCGAGCACGAACCGGGACAGGATCCGCTGACCCTGGCGGGTATGGGTCACTTCGGGATGGAACTGCAGGCCGTACCAACATTTCTCTTCGTTGGCCATACCGGCGATCGGACAGGTCGGGGTGCTGGCGATGCGCACGAAACCGGGCGGCAGCACCGTCACTTGATCGCCATGGCTCATCCACACATCCAGCAGGCCATAACCTTCCGGACTGGCGTGGTCCTCGATGGCGCGCAGCAGCTCGGAATGGGCGTGGGCGCGCACCTGCGCATAGCCGAATTCCTGGTGATCCGACGACTCCACCCGCCCGCCCAGCTGCAAGGCCAGGGTCTGCATGCCGTAGCAAATGCCGAGCAGGGGCACTTCCAGATCCAGGACCTGTTGCGGCGCGCGCGGACCATCGGCCAGCGTGGTCGATTCCGGGCTGCCGGACAGGATGATCCCGCGCGGATGGAACGCCCGAATCACTGCTGGGTCGGCATCCCAGGGATGGATTTCGCAATAGACTCCGATTTCGCGCACCCGGCGGGCGATCAGCTGGGTGTACTGGGAACCGAAATCGAGAATGAGAATACGGTCGAGATGAATGTCGCGGACGGTCATGGCTGCACTCCCCTCCCTTCGACAGGGAGGGTCACGGTGGGAGAGAAGTGTTGACGAACAGGCGGCGATCAATCCACCCGGTAGTTCGGCGCTTCCTTGGTGATGGTCACGTCATGGACATGGCTTTCGCGCATTCCGGCGCTGGTGACGCGGGTAAACGCCGGCTTGGTTCGCATTTCGAGCACATTCTGGCAACCGACATAGCCCATGCTGGAGCGCAGACCGCCCATCAGCTGATTGATGATCGCCGACACGCTGCCCTTGTAGGGCACCCGGCCTTCGATGCCTTCCGGCACCAGCTTCTCCACCGCGCTGCCTTCCTGAAAATAGCGATCGCTGGAGCCGTGCTGCTGGGTCATTGCGCCGATGGAGCCCATTCCGCGATAGGATTTGTAGGAGCGGCCCTGATACAGCTCCACCTCGCCGGGCGCTTCCTCGGTGCCGGCGAACAGACTACCGATCATGACGGTATGCGCGCCGGCGGCGATGGCCTTGGCCAGATCGCCGGAATAGCGCACGCCACCGTCGGCAATGAGCGGCACGTCGCTGTCGCGCAGCGCGTCGGCTACGTTGGCGACCGCGCTGATCTGCGGCACGCCAACCCCGGCGATGATGCGGGTAGTGCAGATCGAACCCGGTCCGATGCCCACCTTCACCGCGTCCACCCCCGCTTCGACCAGATCGCGGGCGGCGGCGGCGGTGGCGATGTTGCCGCCGACCACCTGCACGTTCGGAAAGCGCTCCTTGATCCAGCGCACCCGCTCCAGTACGTTGTGAGAATGGCCATGGGCGGTATCGACCACCAGCACGTCCACCCCCGCGCCCACCAGCGCCGTGACCCGTTCGTCGGTGTCGCCGCCGGTGCTGACTGCGGCCCCGGCCCGCAACCGACCTAGCGCATCCTTGCAGGCCAGCGGAAAATCGCTGGATTTTTGGATATCCTTGACGGTGATCAGCCCGCGCAATTCGAAGCGATCGTTGACCACCAGCACCTTTTCGATGCGGTGCCGGTGCAACAGGGTGACGATTTCCTCGCGGCTGGCCCCTTCCCGGACCGTGATCAGCCGTTCCTTGGGCGTCATCACCGTGCTGACCGGAGCACCCATGTTCGATTCGAAGCGCAGGTCGCGGTTGGTAACGATGCCGACCAGCTCCTCGCCGTCGACCACCGGCACCCCGGAGATATGATGGGCGCGGGTCAGATCCACCACCTCGCGAAT
>Ga0208564_1000493_pt1 | contig 36101 bp, 25 predicted proteins | sample AD_UKC073_MetaG_FD_184439 | JGI IMG/M metagenome (GOLD analysis project Ga0208564, IMG submission 184439) | Active sludge microbial communities of municipal wastewater-treating anaerobic digesters from USA - AD_UKC073_MetaG (SPAdes) (version 2) | ecosystem: Engineered > Bioreactor > Anaerobic >... | reverse complement strand
TGATAATTTTATACATAATATACAATTATATAATAATAGGTATCAGAAATTGATACCTATTATTTTATTTTTTTATATTATACCTATTGACAATTTATAATTTAGTGTTATAATATATTTGAAACTATAATATACTAAATGAAGAGAGGTGTTTAATATGGAAACATCTAACAAATTATTAGATGTTCTAAATATCATCGATATGTTAACTGGTGATATTACAAATAATATAAGAAGTTCTAAGAAACAAGATAACTTTGATTTTGAAATATATCTTAAAAGAGGATTGGGTGGTGAAGAAAGTATTATACTACTTGATGAATTAAAAACAATATATTACAGAAACTTTTCACTATTTCAGAAATTAGGAATAGTGAAGAGTTTTGAAGAAACATATGATTCAGATAACGAAAAAGATGTATATGTTGAATTACAAAATAATTTAAAAGATGTTAACAATACAATATTTGATGTATTATTGTTAATAAATAAAGAACTTATTACTGATACAGATATTAAACCATTTATTAACGTAATAACAGAAAGTATATATAATAATTTATTTACAAATAATAACATATTTAATTTTGTGAATTTAAAGAATATTATATTCAATACATTCTTTGGTTCTATTAGGTTTGTAGAAGTTTCACCTACAAAGAAATCTGAAAAGAGAGAAACTACTATATTGTTTTCTGATATAGATATTCTTAATTTAGATTACGATACACAGATGAAACAAAAAATAGAAAACGAAATAAAGAACAATATACGTATAGATACATATAGGTCATCAGGTCCTGGTGGTCAATATGTAAATAAAACAGAATCAGCGGTACGAATTGTACATATTCCATCAGGTATAACAGTTACGTGTCAATCTGAAAGGTCTCAACAACGAAACAAACAAATTGGATTAGAAATATTAAAGACTAAATTATACAAATACTTCAAAGAATTAGAGGATAGTAATTCGACAAAAAAGGAAATAAAAACAGGGATGGATTCAAAATATATAATAACGTTTAATAAGTATAAGAATCTAATAAATGTTGATATACTAAATAAAACATTGTCATTGGATAGAAAAGATGACGTATTTTTGATTAGGTTTATGTATTTTTTAATGAATGACTTTTATAATAACAACGATATACGATACATAGAACAAGTAAAAAATACATTACATGATTTTAATATGATTGATTGATATTATTTATCATCTCATTAATAGTTGGTACTAAATTAGGACTATACATGGAAATAGTATAAAGATCTTACAGGTACACTTTACAAAAATTTTAAAGTAACAGATTTACATTCGATTTTTTCTGAATGTATTGATGATTAGAGAAATATTTAATATTATAATTAAGGTAAAAATGAAACAACAATTGATCTCGATTTTAAAGGCTAAACTTATAGACTTCACTTTTCACAAAACAAGTACGAAATATATAAGATTGTAGATACTGTTCAAAAAGAATGATTATTATAGGTAATATAATATTAATATTATTTTTATTATTTTTGTCTTACTTATTTTATAGTTTTTCTTGATTATTTTCTAATATCTTTTATTTATCATAATATTTTATATATATTAAAATGTCTTGTTCAATATCAGAACAAGACATTTTATTTTTTGTAATATGATATTTATTTAAATGATATATATTTGTTATATATTATAATGAACTACCATGACTTATAGAAGTCATGGTTTCCTGTTTCAACCAGTGATGACTCGTAGACCCTGTACAGGTTCCGCCGTCAGAGCACTGTCCACAGGCGTAAATTCGGACGGTTCCCGCCCTACTGGTATTGTTAAGCCATATTTGGCTAAATTTTTTGCGGCATTTATATCTCTATCGTGTTCTGTTCCGCATATTGGACAGACCCATTTTCTTATTTTCAAATCTTTAACTTCTTTATTAACATATCCACACACACTACAAGTTTGACTTGACGGGAAAAATCTATCTGCTTTGATTACTTCTATACCTAAATTTTTTGCTTTGTATGTTAGTATAGTTATGAATTTTCCCCAAGATTGTATATGTATGTACTTTGAGAGTTTGGGATTTTTCATCATACCTTTAATATTAAGGTCTTCTACCACAATCTTGCCAACTTGGTTTTCGTTGACAATCTTATGGGTTACTTTATGAATCCAATCTTCTTTAATATTTGTAATTTTTTCATATACTTTTGCAAGACGTAAGCGGGCTTTTTCTCTGTTCTTTGACCCTTTTTGTTTCCTTGACAATTGTCTATGTAATCTCTTTAATTTTTTCTCATATTTAGACAAATCGGGTAAACTATATTTTTCTCCTGTACTTAATATAATAGTATCCTTTATACCTAAATCTATACCTAATATACCATCTGATGTATTTACTATTTTAGTATCAGGAACTTCAATTACAATTGAGACATAGTACTTATTTGTAGCTGTTCTTTCAAACGTTACATTCTTGATTTTAAACTCAGTTGGAAATTTTCTATGCACACGAACCTTTATACCCTCTTTAAATTTAGGTACAAATATATAACCGTATTTAGGATTGTCTTCTTTGAAATATATCTGAACGTGTTGTGGAACACAAAAAGTTTGGCGGGAAAATTTCTTTTTCTTGAATTGTGGATATCCAGCACGTTTCTTATAGAAATTCTTAAATGCCTGTTCCAAATGTTTCAATGACTGTTGTAATGATTGAGAATTTACTTCATTCAAGAATGAATATTTATCCATCTTTTTGAGCTTTACCAAGACACTCGACCATTCATTGTAATTAGTAGAACGTCCCATTACTTTGTAAATGGTAGAGGCGTAATTCAAAAAGAAATTATACACAAATCGTGTATGTCCAAAATGTTTATTCAATTTTTCAATTTGTTCTTTGGTTGGATAGATACGGAATTTATACGTTTTTAACATAATTATTATCCCCTTAGAACACCAATTGTATTCTATTATTAAGTTTATTAATTTTTTTAAAAATACATTAATTTTTTTAAAAATACACAAATTCATCTCCCTCTTCTATAAGAGGGAGTATTCTTTGTGATTAAATTATAAAAATTTAGAATATGTTAACAATATAATATTTAGTATATTATTATTATTAAAAGAAGAACTTATTACTGATATAAATAAATGTAGTAATAATATAATAAATAAACAACGTTCTACAATATTATTACATATAGTGTAGGGGGTATTTGATGTCACAACAAATATAAGATAATAAAAAAGAAATAAACTGGGTGACGGAGTACTTAAAATGTAAACTTAATCCGATATATTTTATAAAAAATTATATATATATATTTAATCAAAGAAAAGGTTTAATAAAATTTGATATGTACAAAAAACAAGAAGAATTTATTCGTACATATTTAAAATATCATACCGTAATTATATTAAAATCAAGACAAACTGGTATGAGTACAACTTTGTAATAGTTATAGTTATATTTATAAATGTTTTACGATAATTATTATGTTGGAATAATATCAATAGAACAGAGAAGATAAAACGAATTTTTATATAATATAACACGAATGTATCAGGAAAGTCAAGACTTAGTATATTTTCCAGTTAAATTGAAAGGATAACTGAAAGAAACTTTATAATTCTCAAACGGTTCTAAGATTATTTAAGGAAATTCTAATAATCCATTCAGGGGATTTCCAATGTAAACAATAATTGTAGATGAATAATAATTTGTACCTAATCTTGAAGAATAATTGTAATAAGTATAACCTACATTGTAAACTATATAAGGTTCGTCAATTCCATATGGTATAATACTTAATTCAACACCAAACGGAATTGGTAATTACTACTATGAATAATATCAGAATTAGATAACATAACATCAATAGGATTAATTAATTAGATCAAACAGACCGATTAACGGATATGTTAAATTTACATTTCATTGGTCTGAATAAGGATTTGATGATTAATGGTATGAATAACAAAAATAAATATTGAATAATGATAAACAGAAAATATAACAAGAATTGGATTTGAAATTTATATAGTCAGGAAGTACGTTTATAGACGGTGAAATACTGGAAAAGTAACAAGATAATATAAATTAAATAACTAAAACGTAAAGTAAAAATTAAAACGTTTTACAGTTTGAATTATCAAATGGTATAATATATAATTTAAACATATACGATGAAATAAAATAAGATGAAACATATTATGTAGGTGTTGACTAATAAAGTGGATTAGGAAATGATTATTCATAAATTGTAGTTGTTAGAGAAGAAGATTAGATGGTTGTGTAAGACTTCAAAGATAATTTAATACCAGAAGATTAATTTTAAGAATTTGTTTATTTAGTTTAAACACATTTTAATAATTAAATGGTTGGTGTAGATATAACAGGTGGATTTGGATTGTCTATAGTAAATAGATTAGTTAGAGAATATAGATATAACAATTTGTATTCAGAAAAGAAAATAACGTAATAAAAAATAAAAAAGTAACAAAAAAAATTAGAAGAAATTGTTGGTATACAAATTACAAATTCAAAAAGATAGTAATTGTTAAACACATTAAAACGGTATCTTAATGAAGATGAGAGTATAATTAATTCTTAGGACATACTAAACGAATTATTAACATTTATAGTTAAACAAAGTGGTAAAGTTGAATAATAATAAGGACATCACGATGACTTGGTATTCTAATTTTAAATATAATTATACATTCGTGAACAAACTATACAAACTACAAATAGACGTGTTAGAATATAACAAGAATAACAAACAATAAATCTTTAACAAACACTAAAATTTAAGTCAGGACAAAATATTTTTGTAGAACAAAAACAATAATAACAATAATAAGATATGACAAATATGACGTATGAAGAGATAAAGAAAGAATTAGGAGATGATTTTGAATAATTAGTACCTTTGGAAACAATACAACAAAATAATAATAATTAGTAATCAAATAGTCAGTAATCAAATAATGAACAAGAATAAAAGAAAGATGAATAAGAAAAGATACAGAAACAATAACCTAAAAAACAAGATGATTTGATGAGTATTGTAAAATATCTAAATTTCAAATGAAAAAATACTTGACAAAATTTGAGAATTATAGTATAATAGATTTGAAGATAAAAAACAAACAAGAAAAAAACAAGTAAAAAATTAAAAAAGTGATTGACAAAAATCGAATTATATGATATAATAATTATGAAGTTAATAAGTGGGGGTGTAACTCAATTAGGGAGAGTGGTGGACTTTAAATCCACAAGTTGGGGGTTCGAGTCCCCTCACCTCCACCAGAATAAACATAAAGGAGGTTATTTTTATGAGTATAGTACGTGATATTTTAAAAGAAACAAACGTAACAGAAGAACAAATAAAAGGTTTTGTTGATATTTGGAATGATATTAATAATGTTAATAACAAACAGAAAACTAAAGATGTTTTAATAGGAATTAGAAACATGTTTTATCGTTTGAGAGATAAAGATATAAGAAGTGGAATGATTGAAGTATTTGATGAAAACAATAATATAATGTTTGTAGTATTTTCATATAACAAAGAAAATGATGAATGGTTTGTAAGAGAAATTATAACAAATGGAAAAAGGTTTGTTGGTGATGATGTAGATGAAATTATAAATTCATCATCAACAATAAAGGTTATTTTATCTGTAATTAATGATATTGATTTAAACGTTGTTGATAGTGAGATAGAGAAAATAAATAATAAATTAAAGGAAATAGATGAATTTTTTCATATCGATATTGATGAATTTGAAGAACATATATTTACAATATATCCAAATATTAAGAATTTATATGATAAACGTAATATATTTTCTGATTTATTTAAAAGATATAATATTGATAGTATTAAATATTTACGATTACCAGATTTTTTGAAAATATTAGTAGAAAATATTGATACGTATTGATAAAAAATATACTTGACAGTTTTAAAAGTATATAGTATAATAATTATGAATATGAAAACAAACAAGAAAAAATTAAAAAGATGATTGACAAAAACGTTTCAATATAGTATAATAAATATGAAATTAATAAATGTGGGGGTGTAGCTCAAAGGGAGAGCGGTGGTCTCTAAAATCACTTGTTGTGGGTTCGAGTCCCATCACCTCCACCAGAAAGTAATAAAAAGTTAATGAAAATTTAATATTATGGGGGTGTAACTCAACTGGGAGAGTGGTGGACTTTAAATCCACAAGTTGGGGGTTCGAGTCCCCTCACCTCCACCAGAAAGTAACATATGGAAAGTAACAAAAATTACAAAAGGAGGTTAATATGATGAGTAAAGAAAAATTATTTAATGTTCAGTTATATGAAAAAAAATTCAAATATAATTATGATGTAATGAATAAAATAGTGACGAATTTAGTTTCATCATCACCTTCAAAATTAACTATCGAAACAAAATACGTACAATTAACGGATAGTAATGTTTTAGATATTATAGAAAGTGTTGATGATGTTATAGATTACTATAGGAACGAGGATAGTTGGAAAACAATTGAAAAAAAATATCCGTTAAATAAAGAATATAGTGATTTCTATATTAGATTAGAACATATAGATGATGAAAATGAAGATGATTCAAAATTTTTATATGATGAAGGAATATTAAAATATAGTGAAGACAATGAATCTTATGTTGATAAAAACGATAATTGGACATATTTAGATTCTGTTAAAGTTCTTGTTTTTAAAAAAGGTAACGATAATAATTTTGAACTTATTAGTAAATCATATATATATTCAAAATTCAATGTTATATTTGAAAATACAGATAAAGAATTAGTTGATCTAAAATTAAAATATGAATTAGGAATAACAGATAATATATTAACACGTATATTAGAAATATTAGAACAATATAAATTTGATGATATGGAAAATTTATCTGAACTTCTTAATAATATTGTTTTATCTTTAGATATTAGTAAAACGATTATATATAAATACGAAAAAATTAAAGAAGAACTAAAACTTGATAGTAATGGTACAAATGTTAGTGTTGAATTGACAGATTATTCAGATCAAAAAAATAATATTGATAACAAGTATTTAGAAACAATTTATTTACGTAATTCAGAATTTTTGAGTTTTATAGAAAAAATTAAAAAAAGTGATTGACAAAAATCAATTTATATGTTAAAATTAAATAGAAGTTAAATGGAAGGGTGATTAAATCCTCTCGGAGAGGTGAGATAACAAAAGGTTATCTCGGTAGTAGGTTCGACTCCTACCCCTTCCACAAGAAAGTAACAAAAGGTTATTGAAAAGTTAATATTAATGGGGGTGTAACTCAACTGGGAGAGTGACGGACTTTAAATCCGTAAGTTGGGGGTTCAAATCCCCTCACCTCCACCAGAAAGTAACAAAAAAAACTAAACTACTAAAACTAAAGGAGGTAATACGTATGATGAAGTCTTTTTCAAAAGTAACAAAGAAAGTAACAGATTTTGTATTAAAAAATTTTTACGATTGTGATGATGTTAATGACAATGATACTATTGTCATTAAAAGAATTGATTTTGGTGACGATTTATTATTATACAAACAAGATATATTGAATTTAATTACAAATTCTGTTACAAATTATATTAATTTTAGTTTTAATGTACCAATACCATATGATGTGTTAGATATTGTAGATAAAGCTTTTGAGATGGAAACATGTAAAGTTACAATGAGTAATTATGATATAATATTTTTGATAGATAATAATATGTTGATATATGTTGTAAAACATAATAACAATATGAATTTATTAAGTTCGGAATTAGTAAAATTTTTAACAAATTTAGAAAAAAATATACACCATTATAAAATATTAGGTGAATACATATATGTTAATTCGGATGTATTTAGTTCTAATATATTGAAAAAACAATTAAGTGTATTAGAAATTGAAGAAGAAACATTAAGTACTTCAAATGGTTTAAAACAATCTAAAAATGTGTCAAAAAGTATGTAAGAAGTGGGAGGAGTGATGAGATGATGAAAAGTTAAGAAGACATAGTAAATACACAGTACGATTTATTTTTGGAAATAATAAATAAACGAAATTTGGTTGAAAAACATAAGGATTCTTTGATTGATTACATGTTATCAATTCAGGTGTTGTAAATTTATGACGAATTGTTTGAAATGGTTGAATAATTTGAAAACATTAGTATTCAAGATCAAGATAACAAGAATAGATATGAATAAATGATAGAATCAGTTGATGTTGTACACTTTGTAGTACAAACATAAATTTTATAAACATTAAAATATTACAATCCCTATGATGGTACTTATAATTCAATTGTAGAATAAAAACCTAAAGTATTTACAAGAATTAAAAAACTTTTACCATTTGATGAACTTCAGAAAATAGAAAGTGAACAAACTTTTGAATATAAAGAAGATTTATTAGTATTCAAAGAAAGAATGTTGAAATATTTAAACAATATATTAAGAAATATTTCATAGTCTTGGAAGTATTGGAAAACTTAAAAGGTTTTAACAGATGAACAATACACAGAAATAATTTAGATGTGTAGTTTAATGTTAAAGTATATTTGGTAACAGTAAAAATCGTTATGTTTAGAGAAACAAGTACACGAATATTTCTTTGAAAAATAAGATGAAAACTTTAATCGTCAATAAAATGGTTATTGATTATTTAAGAGGATGGGTAAGAGGAGGGGTAGTTAATATGTTAAGATGGTCAGATATTAGGAATATCGATGATGCGGTGTTTGATGTTTAGAAACGAAAAATAACTTATGATGGTTAACAGAAAAAAATATCAGATTTGATAAATGAATTAAAACAAGATGAATCAAATCAATAGAAGTCATTTCTCAAAAAATTTGTACAGAGACTGATTCTTGAATTAAGACTTAATTAATTAAACGGATATGATATTCATAATTATTTGAAGGAAGTTGGAGTAACTGATGATGATTATATTTAAATTAAAAACTGATGTTTGATTGAAAAAAGTAGAAAGGAAGTGATATAATGTAAAATTACGGTGGATACAATAACTACAGAAAACCACAAAATAATTATAACAATTATAATAACAGACAAAACAATGAAAATGATGTTGATGAAGAATAACCACCACAATATAATCAATATAATAGACAAAATCAGAATTATAATAAAAACAAATATCAACAAAAAAGTAATAATACCAGTAACAGTAACAAATTATATTTTAAAGTACCATTTATACGTCCATTACTAAAGATAAACTTTGTGAATGATGGATATTTTTATAGGATGGAAGGTTTCAAAACACAAACACCGTATAAGTTTGATGAAAATCCACAATTTATATCTTAGATGTATAAACAAGACTTTTAAATATTTTTATTCTAATTAAGAGATATATAATTCGAATTGAAAGAAAGATATTCATTTCAATATGTAAATATATCATCACAAGACCAAAATACAAATACATATATTACAGATATTATGTTAAATAACGGAGGTGATAATAAAGAACAATAAATTAAAATTGTATTTAGACAATAAAGTAATAAAGAAAATATGTTTGAATTTGATCTAACTTTACCTGAATAAAAATAAATGTTATATTTTATGACAATCATATTAAGAAAAACAGATGGAAATATTTAAATTACATTATGATAATTTCAAAAAATATAATATTAAAATAGATCAAAAAAACATATTACATTGTTATATTATAATATAAGGGGGTTAAATACCCCCTTTTATTTTAAATTATTCAAAATTACATATTGACAAAATAATAATATGTAGTATAATAGATATGGAAATAAATCATATCACAAAAAGGTGGTGATTATTAATATGGGTAAAAGGGGTAGACCTAAAGGAAGTAAGAATAAGAAAGAAAGAAGAATTGTAACAACAAAAGTGAAAAAGGAAAAAAAAGAAATAGTAAAAACACAAGAACAAGAACAAATACAACCACAGATACAAACACAAAGAAAAAAAGAATTGTGGTTTAAATTTGTGTCAAAACAGGATACATTCATAGATTCAGAAACACATGTTACATGTGGTGTTATATATCCTTTAAACGGTAATACTTTGTTTCAAGATATAGTTGAAACATACAAATTAAATGATCATGAAACCGAAATTGTTAAAGAATTATTTACTTATTTAAGTAGTATTAAATCAACAGTGTATTCTTATAATGAATATATTTCTTTTGTTCAAGAAATAGACAATCTAATAGATAAGATAAATAGTAGTTCGTTATTGTTTCGTATTACAAAAACGTTAGACGAAGATTTAGACATGGGTACAACAAAAATAGTCAACTATAAATACATTATAAAGACAAAGAGTATAGATATAGATGGTAATGAAAATAATAACAAAAAGAAAAAAGTAAGTAATAACACAAATACAGAAGGAAAAAAACGTGGGAGACCAAGAAAAAACAAAGAGGAGGTATTAGTATGATAATTAAAACGGTAGAAAATGAAAATGAGGTATATGACAAAAGTAAATTAAATTTCATGAATGTTTTTTATACACCGTTGTCAATAGAGATAATGAAAAGTTCGTCATACAGAGTCTCTAATAATGAAAATGATAATACAGTAGACAATTTATATAACATTTTAAATATTATGTTAAATACCGATATTGAAGATACTATATATGAGACACTTTTAGAAAAAATCAGGTTATATAATTCTGATGTAGAAATAGACAAACATATAACAAAAGATGATGAAACATCAGTTGATTATTCATTTATGATAAATAATATAAAAATTTCTTTGAGTTTAATATATAGAACAATAAATCAGATTGATCCAAAATATCAAAAAAATATATATCAAAATTTTGTGTATTTAACTCAAGGTAAGATAACATATAATGAGAAAACATATTCATTTGGAAATTTAATTAATACTATATTTTATAATACAACCGTAGATAATAAAAACATTACATGGAAGTCAAGGGTTGTTTCTAATCGTTCATTGTTCTATATGATAAAAGATATTATTAGAAATAATAATATTGAGTTTTCAAATACGGATGAACACGAATTATCAAATAAACTAAGACCATTTTTTGAAACAATTAACAATATGATTTCTAAAATATTTGATTTAGATGACATAATATTCAAGTCTAATAGAAAAAACAGAAAAACAGATATGAAACAAGAAATAGAAGTTACAATATATCCAAATGGAAGTAGTGTTGATTCTCTAAGACCTGTAAAAGATATGGTTAAGTTAGGTTATAATTTATTAGGTGTAAAACATTCAGAATATTCAGATTCTATATATATTTTTAAGAATGAAAATGAAAAAACAGATATTAATGTACTTGACTATTTCAAAAAATATGGTAGAATAAGATATATAACTTTTCATATACGTAAAACTGTATAATGTTTAGAAAAAATCAATGATTGATAATTTTATAATTTACTTCCGATATCAGAAGTAACTTCCGATAGCGGAAGTAATTTTTTCAAAATAATAATTAATAATAACTAATATTAATATATTAAACTGAAATGTAATATTACAAAATGTTGTATTCAGAGTATAACGATTTGTATGTTTAAAATATTCTATAACTTAATCCAAAAGGAGGGTTTAGTGTGTTTAGAAAATCAGGTATAGTACCGAATGTTAATCTATTACCTATCTTGTTTAATACAACCGATAGAACACACGTAAACTTGGATACATTATTTTTCGTGTAAAACGATATTGAGTCAGAGAATATATAAATATAATTGTAGTTGGTAAAAAACAATTATAACAAACTATTATTGTATGATTATTTGTCTATAATTCAACATTATTTTAGTAATACTACATTTAAAGTATCTTATCAACAGATGAATGAAATGTTGTTGAAGAGTGGATATATTAAAATCAGTGGTGATATTATGATTGATAAGACATAATCATAGTATATAAAAATAATAACAACAATAACACAGACAACAGACGGACGTTCTTGTAGAGAATTGTATTCGTACGAAAAATTGTTACACGTTAATACCACAGTTACGTTTATGATTAATGATGAATAATTAACTACTGTAGAAATACCAACATTTACTGTACAAAACAGTTTAACATATGGGGTAACTTAATATGTTAATAATAATGTATATAAAGACTTCTAATTAAATATAACAATAACAGGTAATTATGTTAAAGATATTTATAAATAAATCAAATATGTTATAAAAAGAAATTATTCACAGATATAAGTGAGAAATCTATTAAACAAAGAAAGTAAAGAACAAAATATTGAACAATTAGTCAAACAAATAAATAGAAAAATATAAAAAGAATATATGTATAATTTATTTAAATGTTTAGATTAAATGATAAATTTGACTAATCTATACAAAGATATAAAACAATTTGTTCATCAATAAGGTATAGAAATATACAAAAGTAATTTATATATTTATTATACACCTTCTACAAAGAACTTTAGGAAAGTAAAGTATATTATAAATTCACTTTATAATAAATATGATAAAAAATAATTAAAAATGAGTAATTCACTATACGAGTTTGAATATGATGATAAAATATAAACACAAATTGACTTAATCAATTTTGTAAGAAGTCATAAGAAAAATACTTTACTATTTAGATTTGATTATCCAAACTATTGATTAAATGAGTGAAGGTGGTGTACTATGGTTGAAAACGTATTACAATAAATAGTTATGTAAAACACGTTGTAAAATAGATAATTAGTAAATGATACACCAATATCATATTCAACGATGAAAAATATACAAGAATTATTGTAAACACTAAGTCTATAACAAGAGAATCAAGAATAGATAAAACAAATCGTTGAAGATAATAAAGGTTCATATGATGGATATTATTAACTCAATTTGTAATTGTATGTTTAAATAAAATATCCTGGACAATTCTTAGATGTATTATCACAAGAAAAAGATGTACAGATTAGAGTTTTATAAAACAATCTAATTAATTTAAAAAACTAAATTGAATAAGATATACAATAAAAAAAGGTTGATGATAATTACATTCTAAGATTTATTAATACATAAACAATAAATTTCTTAAAACGGTATTTACAAGAAATAAATTCAGTATACTATTTTAAGAATATAAATACGAAAAGTATACAGTTAACATCAAAGTAAATAACATCGTACGAAAAGATACAAAGTATACATAATATAGTTGATTAAATGGTATCTGAATATATAGAAAGTCAGTTACATTTATCGTAAAAAACAACAATTATAAATCAAAACACAATAAAAGAACAATAACAAGAAATATTAGAATCATAAACATAGAAGTCTTAGTCTTATATATCAACAGGGTTTAATTCAATTGATATGATGTTTAACGGTGGATTTCAACGTGGTAGATTATATTTCATACTTGGAAAAACTGGTGGTGGAAAGTCATAATTTTCTTTATAATTGACTAAAAATATGTTACAAGAAGGTTATAATGTATTATATATAACATTAGAAAATACAATAGAAGAAACAAAATTAAGATTATTTTAAAACATTTCAGGTGTATCACTTGAAACATTTCATACAAACTAAGAAACTGTTTAGAAAAGTTGTTCAGAATTTTTTAATAATCCTAAAACTGGTACTTTAATGATTGATTATTTTCCATAACAATCTATCTCTATAAAAAATATTCAACAGTCTGTATTAGTTAAAAATCAGATGTTGTAATAATAGTAACAAACAAAACAAAATTCAAATACGGTTGATGTAATAATTATAGACTATTTAGACTTATTAAAATAGAAATAGGAAAATGAAAGAGTTAGATTAATAACATTGTAAAGAATATAAAAACAATTGTAACAAGAAATGAATGTTGTTGTTATTACACCATCACAAGTACATAGACAATAATATCGTTCACAAAAAATTGAACTTGATAATGTATCTGAATCGTTTGGAAAGTTATAGGAATAGGACGGTGTTTTAATACTTGAACCGTTTGAAGACGATGACAAGAAAATCAAAATAAACATCGGTAAAAATAGACATGGAAAATCGGGTTATAGAGTTGTTCTTGATGTTGATTTTAATACGATGAAATTTAAAGATACGGGGATTATAATATCATAAAACGAAATGATTGAAAAAACAGATTAAAAATAATAAGACTAAGACAAAGATTTAATTGATTAATTTTATGCTAATGTTTTATTGTGTAATGACATTGATTTTTGATTATAATAACAGGAGGTGTTTTTCTATGTATACATTTTATATGTAATTAACGGTTTAAGTTGTGTTGATAATGATATTTACGTGTGTTTGTGTTCATTATAATATACTTAATTAAGATATTGAAGTTTCAGTTAGGAACAAATAAAGAAAGTTGATGAAAAGATATAATAAAAAGGAAAAATAAAATCGAAAAAAGGAACAAGAAAACAAGGAGATGATTATTATGAATGATATTAATGGAAACGAAAGTAAAAAAATAACATAAACAAATAAATCAACTGTTACGTTTTTAATTTTTGATAATCATGATGAAGATAAATTGTTATTTAAATTTGTTTCTACTATAGATTTATTTGAATTTTCTATAACAAATTCTTATAAGAAATTTAGTATTATACTTCCAACATACGATTAAACATAAATACCAAAATCTTAATATTATAAAATATATATAGGTGATGATTTGTTCTAAGATGGTATATTAACAAAGTTTGAAAAAACAAACGTGTTATATACAAGATTTGGAATGAAACTTACATTAATAACAGATGATTTTGAAAATGATAAAAACATTAATGAAAAACAATAATTGTTAGGATGAATGAATACCACAAAAGGAGGGTATGATTACTATGAGTATATTAAATGAAACATTGTAGAAAATGAAAAAAGAAAGTGAGTTTAACAGAAATACAGGTGATTAACCACAGACAAAAGGAATATTATCTGAAACAAATATTGATTTAATCAAAGTTTCATCAAAATTTAATTATTCTACAAAGAAACAAGAAGTAAATTTCTACTCATATCTACAGTAGAAACAGATGTTGTATGATAAAATTAAATTTCAAGTTGTATTAGTGTCAAATAATTACGATGTGTTTGTACGAAATCAAAAACTTTCATTTAACTTTTAGAATAACACAACAGTTTAGGAAAAATTCTTTGGGACAATATCACAAGAAATAATAAACTATGATGGACATAGTTCAGATAAGAATTTCTAATTGGATAAAAGTATTAGAGACCGATTTTGGGAAACAAAAAATCGAATAAAGAAACATAACATTGATTAAAAATTGACAATGTTTGATCTTAATAAAGTAATGGGTATATTATAGAACAAAAAAGTTTAAACAATTATGATGTTAACATTGTACAAGGACGAATTTTTCTCATTGATTCAATCACTATAAGAATAATCACAGAAAAATGGAATATCAAACGATTTGTTTTTCGTTGAACTTTCTAAACCATTGGAAAGTTATGAAATGATACCGTTAACAACAGTAACGTGTTTTCCTGATGTTGATGAAAATGGACGTTAAATTATGTCTTACAAATAAGATATACAACTTATACCATACAATGAATTTAAGGCAAAATACTTAAATGAAAATATAGAAAATAAGTATAACGAACTTAAAAATATATATGACAAATTTATGTATGAAGTTAAAAAAGAAGACACAGAACAGGAAATAAATCGGATATTTGAAAAAATTGAAAGTATTTAAACAATGAAAACCGTAGAACAAGATAATAGTATATTAACTAATATTAATAACACTATTAATACTAATATACAACAAACCAATACAACCACTAATGATATTGAAGATGAATTTTTGTAACTTATAAACAACTAACCAAATGTGGATGATATTTTAAACGATATTACAGGTGGTTCTGATGATATACCATTTTGATTAACATAAAAAAATGATACAGAAAGGGATGTGATTATATGTCTACCGTAAGAGAGAATATTTATAAATTAAAAGAAAAAATAACATAGAAGGGAGATGATAGTAAATCTATTATTGTATTATTTGACCATATGAATGTGTTTTTAACAATTTTCAAATAGATTTAACACAAACATCAAATATAAAATGAATAACCTGATGTATAAGAATAAAAAGAAATTTAGACATAGTATTAGTCATATATATTTAGATTAATGTAAGAAATAGAATATGTTTTTCCACAATAAACATTTATAATTATGAACGAAAAACACAAATCAAAAAATTTAGTTAATGTTTATGAAAATTATAAATAAAACAGAATGATAGACGTAGAAACGTTAACACTTGATGAACAAATAAAATTCATGAACGAAAAAGAATTATTAAAATTATCTAAAAAATTAATAAAAGATTATGTATTTCCTAAACTGAATACATTACCAAATGTGTTTTAGATTAATACAGAATTTGAAGAAGGTGACTTTTTAATTTAGTCAATTATACATTATACATCTAAATTATCAAATAATACGTTAAATTATTTGATAATATCATAGGATGGTGATTATCAATTACTTCTCAACGATAATGTATACATTTATCATGTGAGAAGAAAGGAAGTATTAAATATAGATGAAATAAGTGAAGAACTAATAACGAAAAAACTTGGTGTAGAATAACTGTCAAAATAAATTTAGAACACTAACAGTATTATACCCGACAGTATTATACCCGACAGTATAAATTACATCATGTTAAATAACTGGATAAAGATATTAAAAGGTGATAGAGGAGATAATATTCCTGATGTATTGTATTCAATTCAACAATAAACAATGACAACTAATAGAACACTGAAATAAATATTTACAAACTATCAAAATATTGTTAAATTATTTGAACTTGATAATATATATAATACGTAGTCTATGATAACAGAAATAGATGAACAGTTTAATATAACTGTGGAATAACTGTAAAATACTATATAACAAACAGTAAAACATTAGGATAAAAATTCAATAATAGAAACCATTAAAAGTAATATTGAACGTAATTATTTGTTAATTAATGTTAGATCAAAAAAATAATTATTTAATTAGTTACAATTAAATACGTTAAACAAAATGATTGACCCAATTAAAAAGGTGAATGAATATATAGAAATAAAAGAAAAATCAAAATCGGATGAAAACATCGATATAATATCTTTGTTCATAGACGATATAGATAATGTAATACAAACCGATCCATTTTATAAGTATTTTGTGTATTTGTCTTTCTTTATAATAAACCATAAGAGTAGAGAAAAGTATCAAAATATATATACAAAATATACACAGATGTTTACACGTCAAAAATATTCAACACTTAATAATATGATAAACCAAGAAATATATTCAAGTAATATTTTACTTAATATTAGTAATTTAAATTCAAATAATTGATACACAATTAAGAAAGGAGGTAACCCCACATATACTCTAAATTAATGAGTATATGTGGGATACTAATATGATAAGACCTGATGTAGAAAAATTGGATATAGTATAATTACATAAGATATAAAATTTAGACGTGTTTTTTCTTAAACAAAAATATAATAATTTTTATCATTACGATGTTGTTTATAATAATTATGTGTAGTATTCGTTTGATACTTCGGATACTGAAACTATAAAATCTATAATGAGTAAATAGATGAATAAAGTAATTGAAGGTATTAAAACATAGAAAAATAGTTAGATAAAAAATTATCTATAGAGTAGAAAAATTAAACAATCAAATATTACAGAATAACAATTGTTCAAAATATATACACATATACGATATAATAACGAATAAAAACCAAAACCAATATAAATCACAATGAAAAAAATGTAATAGAATACAAAATATTCATTAAATAAGTAATACATTATAGAAGTACCAATAAATGAAGTTAATTATTCAACGTATATGTAATAGAAAATAATATTTTCATTGTTATCTAAGGAAATTGAAAGTCTTTGTAAAATTTATAATGTAAATGTAATTTCTGTACCATTATAGAAAATTTAATAGAAAATTAAACCAAACAAAGATTACAAATATGTATTAGATGTAGATATTATAAATGTTAATCCTGAAACTAATTATTTTATACTTGATATTGAAACATAATTTTAGACTGATGGTACAAATAGACCTAACAATCCTGAACAACCTATTATATCAATACAAATTATTCATGTTTACAATAACACAAAAAAGTATTATTTTCTTATTAATTTACAAGAAAAAGAATTAGACAACAAAGAACAAATAATAGAACAAATAAAAGAGAAAATGACTGAAATAAATGTTAACAAGAATGATATTCAAATAATATTTTCAGATGATGAAGAAGAAATGTTATTAAATTATATATCATTGTTAACAACACTGAAACCTTCAATTATAACTGGATGGTTTATAGAATTTTACGATATTCCTTATTTGATACAAAGAATGAAAATATACGATTTACATGAACAAATATCTATATTAAACGTTATAAATCAAGACTTATACGATACTGATGAATGGAAATATTTTAAATCTGATTTAGAGTTTACCAATCTAATATTAGAAGAAAATTAATATGATAGAACTAAAATAAATAATAAACAAAATATGACTATAACACAATTAATACAAAAAATAATACCTGATATTCTCACATATGAAAAACTATATAAAAAATATATATTTGTTTAACCTTCATCATGGTAATTAACGAATGTGTAAAAAGAAAACGGTATATCAGGAAAAACAGTAAGTCATGGGTTTATTTAATATGATAGTTTCTTTAAAGAAAACAATATTAATTAATTAGTTGATTTTGTGTAATACTCAATGAGAGACGTTCAAATAATTTACGAATTAGAAGAAAAATTAAAGTTAATTGAATTACATCAATCGTTCCAAAGTATTATACCGTAATCATTATTATAAATATCGAATACATCAACATCGGTACAAACATACTTCCAATTAAAATAGTTATAAGAAAGTGTATAATTATTAATTCCAACAAGAAATTTATATCAAGTAAATACGAAAATTAGTGGTTAGTACGTATTTCCACCTACTACAACAAACATTTTAAGTAATGTATTTGTATTAGACTTCCAATCTCTATACCCGAATTTAATTCGTACGTTTAATATTTCGTTTGAAAATATTTCTATAATAAATTAGGAAACAGAGTAGAAATTAAACAAAGATAACGTACCATATATAGATTTTTCACCGTAATTTCCTATAACAGAAAGTGAATTATATAAAAATTATGATGATACATAGAAAATAATTATACCACTTAAAAAAACATCAGATTCTTAGATTAATCATTAATTATTACCAAAGATTGTTACAGAAATATTATAAAAAAGATTAGAATATAAGAAAATATATGAAGAATTATCTAAAGATTAATAAAAGAAATCTGAATAAGTTAGTTACTATAATAAACAATTAAACTATAAAATACTATAAAATTCATTTTACGGATAATTTGGTTATCGGAATTTTCCTTTGTTTAATTATTTGACATAACAATTAATTACTTAAACAGGAAGGTATATGATAAACAATGTATAAGATATAATAAATAATTTAACATTGACATTATCAGAAGAGTTTATACAATCATTAGATATAACAGATAATAGATTAATTAATTTATTAAAAGATATACAATTAAATTTTGAAGTTATATATGGTGATACAGATTCAGTCTTTGTACATATATACACACAATAAGATAATAAAAACATTGAAATAATGGATTACATAACTAAAAAGTATAAAGAAAGATATTATGAATAAATTTAAGATGATTTAAAAGACGTACTATAAAAGAAAATTACAGGGTATTAGTAAGAAATAGTTAGGTAAATTGTTAATAAAAATATAATTAATATAATCAAAAACATATTCAAAAATTTATCTGATGATGATATAATAAAACAAAACACATTAAAGATGGAAGTAGACAAAATATTTAAATCTATAAAAATGTTTTCTAAGAAAAGATACTTTGGTATTTCTTTCAATAATAAAAACATATAGAAGGGAGTTGAGATTTAGAGGTCAGACACATCGTAATACTAAAAGGAAAAACTTGTAACATTATTTACATATATATTAACAAAAAGTAATGAAGAAAATTTTACGTTATCACTATATGATTAAATAATGAAAATTGTAAATGAAGTAAAGACGTAAATGACATCATTCGTAAACACAGAAGATGTAACAGATGAAATGGTAGAGACGTTCCAAAGTATTTAATTTTCAAAACAGTTGAGAGATGAAGAATACAAAACAGTACCAAACCATGTTAGGTAAATGAATTAATAGATATAAATGAAATAATATACTCGTTAGGATTAGAATTAATATAAGGTACTATTATTACCATTTATTATATTTAATACAGAATAAACAAAACCGTTTTATGATAAGTTAGTAAAGATATTTAATTAGACGGGTTCTAAAACAGAAATGTACTTAATTCAAAATCTATAATAACTGGATGATGTAAACATTATAACACAATTTTTAACAAGAATTAAAAAAATAGATTCTAAAAATTCAGGATAAATAATACCATCAGTGTAACAATATATAGACAAACAAATATTAACACCACTTGAATTATCGTTTGTGGATATAGAATAAGTCAAAAATGTTATTTAGAACGTAAGAAAGGAGTTGTTTAGAACAGAAGAAATAATTATTAGAAGAGAAACAACAAAAAATGATAACCAATTATCACTTTTCAATTTTAGTTGATTTGAATTTTATTATTTAACATAATTTTTACAATGATTTTACATAATAGAAACAATTATCACTCTCATATATCGAGTGATAATAATTAAAAATGAAAAACTTATTATATGAAGTAAGAAAAAAATATAACATAATAGGAGGTAGTTAAAATGGGATACAAACACAATTAGAACGGTAAAATAAACAGTAATATTAATGGAAACGTAGGTGTAAAAGGATAACAAATGGATTTATAAACATTGTTAGAAAATATTATTATGATTATGAACTAACAATAGTAACAACTTGAAATTTTACAATTCTCTGTTGATTATATGTTGAATAAATTGTTTGAAAATGGATTAGATACATAGGAGTAGTATACAGAATAAGTAAAATAACACATTGAAGAAATTAAAAAATAACAAGAAGAAATGATGAGAAAATAACAATCTGGAATTTAAGTATAGGAAATTCGTCATGAAGGTGTTAAGGAAACTAAATCAGGTTTAATTATACCTAATATACCTGACGATAATAATAATTGACAATACATATAATTAATTGATAAAGGAGGTGTATGTTATATGTTTAATTCTAAATTTTTTGATGGATGGGGGGATTTTCTTATGGATGATTTTAACTTTTTTGTGAATAAAGAAAACAGTTTTGTATTATATGAAGATAAGAAAACTGATGAAGTTGTGTTTGAATTTGTTGTACCTGGAATTAAGAAAGAAAACATCGATATTAATATTAGTGAAGATTATATCCTAACAGTTAAATAGGAATATTAAGATGAAAATATTAAGAGAAGATAAAATTATAACATTAATATTAAACCATACGTTTTGAAATATGGTCTTGATATTGATGAAATTAAATAACATCTTGAAGATGGTATACTATCACTTAGATTTAAGAAAAGAAAATAAGAAAAAGAAAAGAAAAATAAAATAGTATTCTTCTGATTTCTTTTGATTGATTTTAATGGTATGAGTATGTATGATAAGAATGAGAATAGAGGTGGATATCATGAAAAAAACTGAAACCGAATATCTTTACAGTGATAACAATGTACTTGTCTTTAAGGACAATTTGACACAAGAAGTTGTATTTCAATTTGAGTTACCATTTTTCGATATGTAACAAGAAGATATACATATTGATATTACTGATAATAATATGTTGACTGTCAAATAAGAAAACGATGAATATAGTGTTAATATTTAACCGTTTATTAAGAAATACAAACTTGAAACAGATGAAGTATTGTAACATATTTAGGATGGAAATATATTATCTATTATATTTAGAATACCATTTGAAAAAAGGAAAAAACCATTGAAATAAGAAAAAACCAAAATTGTGTTTTGTTGAATTATTGAATGAGATTGAGATGTTAGATATATTTGATAATACATTAATATATTAGAACAGTCCACAGTCCATATATAATAATGTATGTGGACTGTTCTAATTTTTATATAATAATATAAATAAACATATTGACAATTTAAAATATTTATAGTATAATTAATGTGTGAAGAAATAAAAATATTATGGATTGTTAAGAATGTTAATATATTGTGTAAAAAACAAAACGTATATAATTATTATACGTTATATATTATTTTTATATATAACTTATTAATATGTAATAATCATTTTTTATATTCTGATATAGTATAGGAGGTATGATAATATATGTCAAAATATTACTTAAAGTCAGTAAAATTTAACGGTTTAACGTCTTACTAATTGAATTAAAACGAAATAAACAAAATATCATAGGATACAATATTTCAAAACGATTTATTTGTGAATAAAATTAACTTTAATTCAGATCAAAAACTGAATATATTATATGGTATGGTTTCGTCTGATTAGAATTAAAACGTGTCAGACGAAAATTTGTAAATAAATGGATAAGGAAAAAGTACAATTATATACTAAGTATTAATTTAATTAGATTTAATGGGTCAGTTCAAACATTTAATATCATACTATTAAAACGAATAACAAATATCCGTTGAATTTGAATGTGAAGATTAATCACATTCAATTATAATTAATAGGAATATAACACCAAAGACAAATGGAAACACGTTTGAAGTTATAGAAAGAGTTGGAAATGTAATAAATACAATAAACTTTCAAAATACAGATTAGAAAAGAGAATATCTGTATGAGAAATTGTTTGGAAAGAAAGATGGATAATTAATTTGGTAGGTTACACATTTGTAATAGAATTATTCTATATAAGGTGATATAATATCAGATATGAAGTAATAATAGTTAACAAAATACATTGAAAAAATATTTGGAATAGAAGAGTTTGAACAATAATACGTACTATAGACTAATAAGACAAAAGAATAAAAGATGTCTATACAATCAAAAGAACAGTAATTAGAAAATTATCAACAACAAATTAATATGATATAAAAAAATATTCTTGTTTCAACACAGAATCTGAATGAATTAGAATAGAAATTAAAGAATGTTGAACAACAATTAAATTCAAAAACAAACAACGAAACTATACTATAACAAAACAAATAACAAATACAAAAGATATTTCAAAATGTAACAAACGTAAGAAAGGATTATCAACAATTAGTAAATATTAGTTTATAAAGTTTTGGAATAACGGATAATGTTATTCAGAACAATATAGTTAATAATGATGTTTATTTGAAGATTAATGAATAGGTTTCTAATATCTAAAATATTACTAATAGTGAGTTAATAAATAGTATTATTTAAATCAATATACAAGATGATAATAATTTAATAAAAGAATTTAATAATTTTCTGTAACAAAATGTAATAGTAAATTTAATATAGAAAACAACAGAACTTCAACAATTCAGAAATAAAATAATAACAAACTTAGATTTTATTTCTGAAAATATAAACAAACAAATCATGAATATATCAGGTAAAATACAAACACTAAATAATAAAATTAATGAAACAAAAAAGTTAGAAAAAGAAAAGTAATGTCCTACGTGTAAAAGAGAATTTTCAGAATAAGATAAGAATCTATATAAAGAAATAATTGAAAGTTAACAAAAAGAAGTTCAAAGTATATCATAAAACTTGAAAATATATCAAACAATATTAGACAATGTTAAGAGATACTAACAAACAATAAGAAATATTACAGAAAATTAAGTTAATATATTTTAACAAATTGAAACATTACAGGAAAAAATAAAGAGTAATAATGATATTTTGATAAACGAAAGAAACAATATAAATTTGAATATTGAAAAAATCAAAAAACAGATACAAGAATGGGTACAAGATAAAGAGAACATAGAAAAAACATTAGAATCAACTAAAAAGGAAATAACAATCTTAGAAGAACAAATTCAAATATATACATAGTAATAAAACATTGTTAGGTAGAAGTCAACAACAAAAACATCATCGTTAAGAACTAAGTATATTTATAATTTAATAAAGAATATTAACATTATATAGTCATAATACGGTGATTATTTATTAAAACCAAATGAAAGATTTCAGTAAACATATGATGGAAACATACAATTTGGAATAGTAAGAGGTAAAAGATTTTTACCTTATCAAAATTTATCTCTCGGTGAAAAAAGAAGAATATCATTGATATTTCTATTCTAAATTAATGACCTTTTAGAGTTATATAATCCATCATTAAACAATTTAAATTTGTTTATTTTTGATGATTATTTTAACGGATTAGACGATGAATAAATAGAAAATACAATAAACTAAATTCAATTCTATTCAGAAAAAACAGGATAACAATTTATAGTAACAAACAACAGTATTCATTCATCAGTTCAAGAATAAAATTTAATTAAAGTCTTAAAAAGATACGATGTAGAATTAAACGATTATGTTTCATATATTGACGTATAACAAAATTAAAATAAGAGGTGATTATTATGGGTATGGGATTAGTTTTAAGTGATAAAGATTTATCAGTATTGGAAGGTATGTTTAGAAGTAACATGGTAAATCCAGTAAATATAAACTTTTTCTAAGTAGGAAAACCTGAAATTGATACTATAAATAGTAATATATTATATGATGTATAATTAATTTCACGAAATCTAATAACGTTAAAAAAATTAAATATATAAGAATAATATGATATTATGTACGAATACGGTATACAATTATAACCATAAATTATGATAACAGATAAAGATTCAACATATAGGAATTTAATATTTTATGGTACACCTTAGGGACATGAATTTATGACATTTGTTAACACAATTATTACACTTAGTCAATATACAGGTGAAAAAGTAAATTCTGAATTATAAGAAATTAAAGATGTTGTATAAAAAGTAACTGTACCTACTACAATTACAGTATTTGTAACACCAACATGTCCACATTGTCCTAAAGTTTAAAAAACTGTATTTTATATGTAAATTTTGAATAAAAATATAAAATAAGAAATTGTTAATTAAATGGATTTTCCTGAATTTAGTCAAAAATACAACGTATCTTCTGTACCGATGACAATGATAAACAATGATATTAAAAGAACATTTATAGGTGAATTACCATCAATGAAATAATTATAAGAGAAAATTTTATCGTTGTGATAATAATACAAATGTTAGAATGTTACAGAAAGGAGGTGGAATCGTATAATGGTAATGAATGTAGATTTTTCTGTAGGAGTTGAATAATTAAAATTTCATTTGTAAACATATCTAAAAAAAGAAAATTAGACACATTTAATATTTTCTTGTTTTATAGGACATCATGATGATAGACATGGACATCTTTATGTAGACAAAAGAATAGGTTAATATATATGTTTCAAATGTGGATAGAAAGGTCTTAATATATATAAAACAATATTAAGACATATTGATGAAGATGTTAATAGTCTAACCGTTAACGGTTCTATCGATGAATTTATAAATAAGATAAAAACATTTACAACGTTTGGTAGTGATTTAGAAAGGACATAATTGTAATAAATTAATAGTCTAAATGTTAATAGTTAATATCAGGATTATATATTATTACATCAGTACGATGTAATATCATCTTTAACATTTAATAAATAATTAGAATCATATAGTGATTTAAAATAGTTATATTTTACATCGAAAAAATAATTATCATATCTTATAGATAAGACAATATTTGAATATATGTAGAAGGAACGAAAATTTAATTTAACGACAAGTCAAGATTTTGAATTTATGAATATGTTATAAAAATATATAATATATGTAGATATTAATGAAATAAAAAAATATGTTAAGAAAGAATATAAAAATGTTTTTGAGAATTTCAAATATTTAAAATCATATGGAAGTAAATATTCTGAAGAGTATGGTACATATATACAACCTACACCACATCAATTTAACCGTGAATTTATTTTTATCGATATTTATAATATGAATAAAGTATTATATAATTATTTTAATATAGAATATCCTATATTTCAAATTCGTGTATTAGATGAAGAACAATAAAAATCAAGAAAATATATATTACATACACCGTAATAAGACCAAGATGAAGTTTCTATATAGAAAAATCTAAATAATTTATCAAGTTTTAAATATGTAACTAATTAATTTTATCTTGAAGAAAACAAAATTAATAAAGACGATATAAAAATGGTGTATATTGTTGAAGGTGTGTTTGACTTATTAAAATTACAGTATTTGTTATATAAATAAAAGTAAGATAAATAATTAATAGTATAATTATTAGGAAAAACAATTTCGTTGAGTAGTACATAGATGTTTAAATAAATTACATCCGTATATAAAAATATATCAGATGTTTTTATTATTTTAGACTAAGATACAAAATAATAAGAATAAACATCGTTACAATCAAGAATAGGAAAAATTTTAAATATTTTGACATTAGGTAAAAATGATATTAGATATTTTATAGGACAACATACTTAATTCAAGGACATAGGTGAAATGGTTGATGTTTCAGACTTAAAAACAATTCAAATGAGTATGTATGATGGTTAATTATAATCTGTATTTAGTACGTAACAACAATAATTGAGTTTAATTTGATTTATTTACTCGTAAGTAAGTTACTCGTAAGTATATTACTTAAAATTAACACGATTTTTTTGGAAGTTCAGTTCCAAAATTCTCGTACTAAAATGGAAGTGGACTTCCAATTTAGTATTTATCATACCAAAATTATTTATTTATAACAAAAAACAAATTTACCAAAAAATTTTTGATATATATATATGAATATTTTAATATATATAGAAATATAGTTATTTTGTTTAATTTAAATAAAACTTAATATTGATTTGATTATATTAGTTATGTTATGTTTTAAAATATTTTAGAATATAAAGGGGTGAATTATTATGGTATTGGATCATAATTATATTGAAAAGGAATATGGTATAACTTTTTAACATGAAACAGATGTTAACCACATTTGTGAATTATATTGTGATTATTTATAAAATGGTAAATATTAAGATTAAAAATACATTGAAGATGTACCTTTATTTGATTTTTTGGATTAAATTGATATCGATATTGATGAATAATATGAATTATATTAAATAATTATGTGATGTTTTAAAAAGGGTGAGTTGTTATGGTATATTCAGATTATATTATGAGAGAAGAAAATGTAAAATTTTAGAGTGATGAAATTAGAACAAAATTTGATACGTATATTAATGATTTAGTTAGGGAAGTTAGATATAAGAATAGAAACAAAGAATATGTTTATAAACTTTAAAATATTTTAGATTAAATTTTTATTTATTTGGAACTGAACAACGTGAAAGTAATAGATGAATCTGAATTGGAATAGATATTTGATTTTGTTTTTCTTTGTTAAAGAATAGTTAAAGATACTTATGATAGTGTAATATCTCTTTAAACAATTTAATTGGAGTTATTGGAAAACTATGATTTAACTTTTGATGAACTTGTTGATATTCTTGAAGGGATTGACAATGATGTGTTAGGTTACAAGTATTGGATGAATGTTTTTGAGTATTGGATTTATAAAAAAGGAGAAGATTTCTACGAATTATAAGAGGAAGTTAACTATGATATTCGGAAATTTATTGAGGAATTTTACAAACGATTTGGTCATAAAGATTATTTCTATGTTTTGTATAATTTAGATGTAATGAAACAATTGTCTGATAAACAAATAAGAAAAATATTTGAATTATATTGTGATTATATGAAAAATAATGAATATAGTGAATAAAAATATAGTGAAGATGTACCTTTGTTTAAATATTTAGATGATATTAATGTATTAGATGATGAGGATTTCTATACAATGATATAGTTTGTTTCTAATTATGGAAATATCGGTTCGTGGAATTTCAAAAGTGAAGAAACAAAACCAACAGACAAGAAACATAATAAGAGGTGATTTGAATGAGTCTGAAAGGTTTGATTAATCATTTTGAGATTAAGTTTGATAGTGAACAATAAGAAAATTTATTTAAAGAATATTAGGTAAATGATGTAAATGATTAACAAATTTGAAAACTATTTTCCAAAATATAAGAAAATAATGTATGTAAAAAGGGGTGAATTTTTAATGAGAACAATTAATATAGTAGTTAAGGAAACTAACAAACAATACACAAATTTAATTTATGTTTTTAGAGATGATGTTCAGAGATTTTTTATTAAACGAATATCAGATTGTTTGGAAATTAAAGAATTTGAACGTAAAAACATTGTGAATTATGAAATACTTAATTATGATTTTGTGAATAATAAGTTAAATATAAATAATCAATTTTATACATGTAATCAATTTTTGTTTAAGAGTTTTGTTAAAGACAAAGATAATATTAATTTATGTACTACATGCGTTACTTTTATATCAATTGGATATAACTTTGAAATAACGTTAGGAAGTAAAATTTAGTATTTAGATAATGAAGTATCAGATTCATCATAAAGAATAGAAAATACAATAATACTTTACAATGACCGAGATAAACCGATTAATCTTTAAAATATTGATAAAGTGTTATTATTTAATTATAATCCAGTAAGTGATGTAGTTACAATATTTGATCCAATTACTAATACTAATATACCAATTTCAAAAATACAATTTGTATCAACACAATCTGGTAAAACAATGATTAATTTTGAATTACAAATCGTGTGAGTATTATTTATATATTATATAGTTTTCATACATATTTAATAATTATATTCAATAATTACATTAAGAAAATGAATTAATTTTATTATAAAAGGTGGGGTGATTTCAATGTAATTCGATCACAAATATATTGAGAAAGAATATAATGTAACATTTGAAAATGATGAAGTTTAAAAAATGTTTGATGAACATATAAAATCACTTTTGGATATGAGAACATATTCTTTTAGTAACAAAAAATATTATTTTTCTTTATAGAATATAAGTTTTTAAGTTGATAAATATTTGACTTTAAATTAAATTAAAACAATTACAGAAAACGAAATTCATAAGATTGATGATTTTATATTTTTGTGTTCTAATGTATATGGTAATAAAATATATTTATAAGATATTTAAGAATTATTATTAGAAAATTATGAATATATGGATTTTGATGAATTGTTAGAAACTTTACAAAAACTTGAAAATAGAGAATTAGTATTTGAATATTGGATAAAAGTATTAGATTAATGGTATAAAAAAGACAAAGAATAGTTTTTAAAATTATAAAATGATGTAAATTATAATGTAGATAAGTTCTTTAAAAAATAATTTAAAAAATTTGGTAATAAAGGTGGATAATTTTATTTCTTACATTAATATTATATAACAGAAGATTTGAGTTAAAATAATATTTCAACTATATTTTAATTATATTGTGATTACCTATAACACGATGGATATAAAGACTAAAAATACGATGAAGATGTACCTTTGTTTAAATTTTTAGATGATATTAATCTTGATCCTGATGATTGGTATGAAATGTTTTCAGTTGTTACAAGTCCGTACAACATCGATAAGTTTTATTAGAAAATTTCTGAGAAAAAATAATATAGAAAAATTTGACAATGTGAATGATGAGAGGAGATGATTTTAATGAATTTTAGTATATTTGTATCCAATTTAAAAACGTCAAATGATTCAACTATTAATTTTCCAATCAATAAAGACGAATATGATAAAATTATGTAAAAAGTTAGTGAACCTAAAAATAGAATTTCCATAACAGAAGATAAAATAGATTATGATATATTATAAGATTATATAATGAACAAAGGTACAAAAGTATTAGACTGGGATGAAATTGAATAGTTAAATGAACTGTCTGAAATGGATGAAACAGATGTACTTGAAGTAATGTAAATACTTCAATAATCAAGAGATGGTGAAATTGACGATAAATATTGGAAATCTATAAGATATTAAATAGACTAAGTTAAGTCAGGAGATAATTTTGTTTTTCATCCTGACATAACAGATGAAAGTGATTTAAAAAACATTATAGAAGATTTTGTTTATGAACAATATTAAAGTGAAATAAAAAAAGACAAATTTTTAGAATTTATATTGTATTATGTAGATTGGGACTGGTTGATGAAAGATTTGATTTAGAACGGAGATTTTAATTTCTAAGTTACAGAATATGGTACATTAGAAATCATTGAATGATAATGAGGGGTGATTTAAATGAAATTACAAATTTGGGTACGTTATTCAGTCGATAGAGAAGAACAAAAAATTAAATTTCCTTTGGATGAAGATGAAATTAATAAAATTGTTGAAAAAGTAAAAGAAAACGATTAAAGTGTCAAAATATTAGATGTAGAGACAGATTACAAGATTCTTACAGATTATATACTAAATCAAGATTCTTTTATATTCAGTCAATCAGAATTAGAGAGTTTGAATGAATTGTTTGATATGAATGAAACAGACGTACTTGAAGTAATGTAAATACTTCAATAATCAAGAGATGGTGAAATTGACGATAAATATTGGAAATCTATAAGATATTAGATTAACTAAGTTAAGTCAGGAGATAATTTTATTTTTTATCCAGATGTTACCGATGAACGTGACCTGAAAGATATTATACAAGATTTTGTTGAAGATGAATACTATGATAAAATAAAGAAAGATAAGTTTTTTAAATTTATATTGTATTATATTGATTGGGATTAATAGACAAAAGATTTGATATATGGTGGAGATTTTACTTTCTAAGTAACTGATTACGGTACATTACAGATTAATTGGTGATAATGTGTGGTGATGTGTTATGTCAAGATTTGAATGGAGTCCTGAAGATATATAAGAAGAACTTGATTAAATACTGTATGAGGACAACAAAAAAGATGGTATTGTTTATTTCATGAAAGATGGAACTGTTGAAGTAACATCAGTTAGAAATTAGAAATTTGGTAGAAATTAAGTTTTGTAAGTTGATTTATAAAAGTTTTTACGAAAAATGTTAAGAGAATATAAAAATTAGTTACTTGATGTTTAAGATACATAAGAAGAAAAAAGATAATAGAGAATGTAAACAATCGATGATATGTTAAACGATGATTCATTCGTAACAGATTATTTAGAAGAATAATAAGAAGGAATGTTAGTAGATTAAGATGAAGATTGGTTTGTAACTTTGTGATATTTTTATCTAACATCACCAAGAATACCCCCCACCTCTTTAGGTGGGAGATGAATTGGTGGTTGACAAATTATAAATATAATATTATAATAAAAAGCGTTTTCAAAGCAACGTACTTTTGCTTGCTGAGATGCCTAACTTGGTGCTTTTGATTGCGGTACACATCATCACCTCGCTCAAGTAATATTATATCATAGTTTCGCTATTAATGAAGATATTAGTAAGAAGAAAGGAGAGAAGGCGATTCCTCTCCAACTTACAGAAGTTGGAGTCTCCTCGCCGATTAATGATGAAATCTTACGATTAACTGATGCCTGTACGTACTTGGTATCTAAGATTTTTGTGTTTTGTTATAGTATTTGGTAAGTATAAGTGATATAATATGTAGTTGTGTAAATGGTCCTCCACATTTTGTACGTTCAGTAGCGGTGGTTTTTAAATAACCTTGTCAATGGCAAAAAGTTTGAACTGTTTAGTACACTTCGAGAGGAGGGAAAGATCATGAAGAATCTGCCGGTGTTCTGGAAAATTTTTATCGTAGTAATCATTTTGATTGCATTTATGGTAGGTCTTGGCACTTATTTTGTAATGAATACGAGAAATAGTATCATCAGCTCGACTATGAACACTTTACAGATAGAAGCAGAAAACAATGCGGATGTTTTTGCGAATTTCATACAAGGATACACACAGCTTGTTGATCTTTTGACTAGACAAAGTAGCGTTGTTAACATCTATGAAAATGAAGTTGACGAGGAATCGGCGGTGAGAGAACTTTTCAACGATGTCATTAAAAGCTACCCAAATGTTTTGAGTGTGTATGTTGGATTCAAAGATAAGAGAATGTACATACTACCAACTGACGTACCTCCAGATTTTGATCCGAGAACAAGGACATGGTATAAAAACGCGGTTGCTAATGCTAACGAAGTAATCCTCACAGAGCCGTATATCGATGCGGTAACCGGGAATTTTATCATAACAGTTGCAAAAGCTGTCCGAACAGAAAGAGGTGTTGTTGGAGCTGTTGGAATCGACTTTGATATCTCCGAGTTGTCGAAGGATCTACTCTCAGCAGGCAAAGATCAAGGATTTGAGAACGCGGTCGTTAACAGTGGTGGAACTATAATAATGCATTCTGATGAATCTCTCATAAGTCAGAATATCAAGAATACTGAGTTTTTCCAAAGATGGACTTCTGGGCCAGAGAGCGGAGCATTCGATTGTATCTACAACAATGCTAAAAGGATGACCGGATACAAGCGTGCAGCAAATGGCTGGATATTTGCGACTCTTGTTCTGCAGAAAGACCTTACTGCAATGGTTAATAGACAGGTTATATTCATGGTCATACTCATCTCAGTTATAGCACTGGTAGGTATTCTAATCTCGGTAACTATTTCAAGGAACTATATAGTCAAACCACTTACCGAAGTTGCAACTATATCTGAGAAGATCGCAAATGGCGATTTGACAGTCCAATTCAAGGTTGATAGTAACGATGAATTGGGAAAACTTGGTGTTGCACTAAATCACATGGTGAATTCTCTGAAAGATATTACTCTCCAAATCCATGCCGAATCTTCAAATCTGAGAGAAGAGGCTTCGCAAGTTGCGGCAGTCTCTGAAGAAACAAGCGCAACGATAGAAGAATTGACAGCACAAGTTGAAAGTGTTAATGCCAATGTCAACAATGCCTCTGCTGCCATTGAAGAGATGACAAGTGGAATAGAAGAAGTTGCTGCAAGTGCACAGAATGTTGCAAATGCATCACAAAGACTGAGTGAGGAGGCAAGAAAGGTCAATGAGCTTGCAAACGAAGGGCAGAAGGCGATAGAAAGTATAGCAGATATAATCGATCAGACTAAGGTAAAAACAAATGTAACCTTTGAAACTGTTGAAAAATTGTCAGCAAGTGCAAAGAACATAGGAGAAATAGTAGACACGATCAACTCTATAGCAGAGCAGACCAATCTGCTTGCATTAAATGCCGCTATCGAGGCAGCAAGGGCTGGAGAAGCGGGTAGAGGGTTTGCTGTTGTTGCCGATGAAATAAGGAAACTGGCAGAAGAAAGTAAAGAAGCAACTCAAAATATTGCAAATATACTGAAGGGAATACTTGATGAAAGTGTTAGAGCGAGTGAAGCAACGAGTGAAACTGTCCAAATAGTCAACCAAGCTACTCAACAATCCAGTATGGTAAGCGGTAGATTTGGTCAGATACTTCAGAGCATTATAAACATGTCGCAAATGGTGGAGAACCTTGCTGCAAGTGCACAGGAACAAAGCGCTGCTGCCGAAGAGATGAGCAGTGCAATGGACACTGCGAGTAAATCGATGATTAGCGTTGTTGAACAGATGAACGAGGTAACTTCTGCAATCAGGCAGCAAGCTGATGCGATCTCCACAATTGCAAAGACTGCACAGAAATTGGATGACCTCGCAGAAAGGCTTGTCGGTGCTGTTGATAAACTCAAGGTGAACTAACTGAGTAGTTTGAAGAATGAACCACGCTTTCGTGTCTTTAGACATGAGTGATTCACTAGTATAAAGTGATTATAAAAGGCGCCATTAAGGCGCCTTTTTCTGCTTTTTCTATAATGATATAACTGGTGATATAACTGGCATAAGGTTGTAGAACTACGCAACCTTATCAATTCGCTTGAAACCTTCTCCGAGGACATATCTTGCTTCGGTAACTATAACGAATGCTTCGCTGTCTATGTTCTTCACTAGATGTAGTATTTCACTAAGCTCTCTTCTTTTTAGTGCAACATACAGAACATCCAGCTCTTTTCCTGAATATGCACCTTTTGCTTTCAGTATAGTCACACCCCTTTCAAGATTCGCGAGTATGTACGCTTTTATATCGTCGGATTTTTGAGATATTATCGTCATCGTAATGGACAGCTCGAGACCTTTGAGCACAAAGTCTATAGTCACACCATTGATTATGATCGCGAGTAGTGCATACATGCCTATTCTGAAGTCGAATGTGAACCCCGCAGCGATACCTATCATAAAATCTACGATAAGTAATGTTGTACCTATTGGTGTATGGAAGTACTTTGTCAAGATTCTCGCAATTATGTCTGTTCCGCCTGTAGATGAGTTGTTAGCAAACGTTATTGCCATTCCTATCGCTGCCAAGACGTCTCCGAAGAAGACTGCAAGCATAAGATCCTCACCTGAGTATTTTGGTACTTCCAATATTCTATCAAATAGATCAACAAAGAAACTGAGTGCAAATGTTGAATATATGGTCTTAAAACTAAAATCTCTCCCAACTATTAAAAATCCTAATATGAATAAGAAGGCATTGATCATGTATAACCATACACCAATCGGAATCAACGGTATCAATCTATGAAGGATAATCGATATACCGCTTGCACCACCCGCTGCGATGTTGTTTGGAATGAAAAATACCACAAGTCCCAAGGCGGTTAGTATCACACCGACGGTAGAAAGTACGTACTCCTTAATCTGTTCTCTGATGTCAACTTCGATCTTCACAAAATCACCTCCAGAGTCTGTCACTGGTTAGTAGAAACTAGCAGAAATACACTTCCACTAAGACCAATTATAACTTTTGTCTGTTCACTGTACAAATTATTTGTGGTAATATATATTTGAATATTTGTATTCGAAGAAACCAAAACCTGGAGTGAGATATGTTGGAACTTCTTTTGAGAAACATGAGTATCTATCATGGTAAGAAAAAGATAATGAGTAATGTGTCCACATACTTTGAAACTGGTGAGATAGTGATGATTGTCGGGCCGAATGGTTCTGGTAAATCAACTATTTTGAGGGCTTTGGCTGGCCTTATTGATTTCACTGGTGAAGTGGTGTTACCAGAAGGTTATACAGATATCACAGAGTTGACTGGGTATGTCTTTCAGAATCCTGAAACTCAGATAATTGGTAGCACTGTATGGGAAGACGTTATATTTGGGTTAGAGAACATCGGTCTACCAAAAAGTGAAATGGAGATAAGGGCAAAGTATGTTCTTGAGTTATTAGAACTCTCTGAATTGAGAAACTCTGATCCGTATTATCTTTCTGGCGGACAAAAACAAAGGCTTGCAATAGCGTCGATATTGGCACTTGAACCTGAGTTCTTGCTGCTTGATGAAGTAACTGCGATGCTCGATAAAAATGGTAAAAGTGAAGTTCTAGATGCCATCATCAGATTAAGGGAAATGGGTAAAGGCGTTATCTTAGCTACACACGAACTTAATTTGTTTTTACCTATTGCAGATAGGTGTATTTATCTACACAACGGGAGTATTGTTTTTGATGGTGAACCAATCGATGGTGTGGAGCTTTATAGGGACATGGTTAAGAGCAACTGATATCGTTTTTTCATCATTAATCGGCGAGGAGACTCCAACTTCTGTAAGTTGGAGAGGAATCGCCACCTCTCCTTTCTTCTTACTAATATCTTAGATTAATAGCGAAACTATGATATACTATTACCAAAGCGAGGTGATGATGTGTACCGCAATCAAAAGCACCAAGTTAGGCATCTCAGCAAGCAAGAGTACGTTGCTTTGAAAACGCTATGCAGACTATCGAAAAATTTGTATAACGCAACCTTGTATGCCATT